>Ga0187780_10004588_pt1 | contig 10338 bp, 10 predicted proteins | sample 1015_Q2_SP10_20__FD_132429 | JGI IMG/M metagenome (GOLD analysis project Ga0187780, IMG submission 132429) | Tropical peat soil microbial communities from peatlands in Department of Meta, Colombia - 1015_Q2_SP10_20_MG | ecosystem: Environmental > Terrestrial > Soil > Wetlands > Peat | place...
CACGGGCGCATTCTCGGGAATGGGAGCCGCAACCGCGCGCACGCTTGTGGATCTCGGCGCAAAGGTCCACGCTTTGGACATCAAACTCATCGAGGCCAAGGTAGAACAGGCGCTTGAGGTGGACCTGCGTCGACGCGACTCGATAGACGCAGCCGTCCAGCGGCTTCCGTCCCATGTGGATGCCCTCTTCAACTGCGCCGGTCTCCCCGGCGCGCCGTTCTCGAACCTCGACACCATGCTTGTCAACTTTGTGGGCCTTCGACATCTGACCGAAACGCTCCTTCCCCGCATTCCCAAAGGGGGTGCGATCGCGAGCATCACCTCCGTGGCAGGGATGGGCTTTCGCAAAAATCTCGAAAACGTGCGCTCTCTTTGCGGAACCAAGGACTTCGAGGAGGCGCGTGCGTGGTGCGAGTCGCATCCGGACGAAGCCAACGGGTATCTCTTCTCCAAGCAGTGCATCATCTGGTACACCATGCAACGTGCCGTGGAACTTGTGGCGCGGGGCATTCGAATGAACTGCCTCTCCCCCGCACCCACCGACACCCCGATGCTGCCCGTCTTCCACGCCCAAGTGACCCGCGACTTCATCGACAAGCACTTCCTCGCTCCCATTGGCCGCAACGCGACTGCCGAGGAGATGGCCGAGCCGCTCGTGCTGCTGAACTCCGATGCAGCACGTTTCGTCTCAGGGGTGAATTTGTTCGTCGACTGGGGATACCTCGCATCGATCGAGGTGGGCGCACGACCCGCCCTCCTCTGACGAAGACGCTTCCACAAGGGGCCGGCGATGCCGGAGGCGAGCCAGGCCCAGCGCTTTCCGCTCAACCGTCTTCGCGATCCGCGATCGTGGCGTACCAGTCAAACTCCTCACGACGCACCCAGCCCGGCTGCTTTGAGCCGCGCTTCAGACGCTCCTGCATTTCCGGCGAGAGGAGGCCCTTCTGGAGCAGGTCCAGGAAGACGGCACCCGCATTTCCATGATCGAAGAAGTCCCGCTGCCAACTCCACTGCCAATTGCCGGCGTAGCGGAACCAAGATCCCCCCGTACCGGCGATCTCGACCGCTCTTCCGTCTGGCCCAGTGTGCGGCGCAATCTGGCGCCAGATTCCAATCACTTCACCTTTCTGCTCGTCGATCAGTCTGCGCACGTAGGGATAGACCCACTTGTCGAGCCCGGCCATTTCGGTGCCCAGCACCCACTTGCGGATCTCGTCTCGGCCGCGCGCCACGAACTCAAACTTTGGACCGACGTTCCAGCTGTAGACGGCGCCCTCGCTGTAGAAGCGCGCGAGCGGCTCCCAGTTTCCGGTGCGGCCGCACTCATCATTCGTAGCGACGAAGCGGCGAATCATCTCCTCGATCTCGCTGCGGGGGAAAGCGGGCATGACGCCTCCGTTTCTTCCGTTTCGCTTGGGGTGTCAATCCTCTGTCAGGGAAAGTGCGCCCGTCGGGCAGAATCGGACAGCCCTCTTCACCTTGGCGCACAGCGCTTCCGGCGGACGCTCGACCCGTACGGTCACCTTCGACTCTCTCTCATCCACGGCGAACACCTCGGGTGCTTCCTCGGCACAGGTGCCGTGGCCCTGACAGAGGTCAAGGTCCACCCGAATCCTCACGCCCGTGCCTTCGCCGGCCGACGGCGGTACTCGACACGGCAGGGCTGCGCCAGCTGTACGACCATCTTGGAGTGGTCGTTGCGGTAGGTCGCCGGCGGCTGGGCCAAGTCAAACTCGAAGCGCTCCAGCAGCACACTGAAGATCGCCTTGAGCTGGATCATGGCGAACGCGGCGCCGACGCAGCGATGCCGTCCCGCACCGAAAGGAATCCAGCCAAAAGGATGCAGACGATCCTCCTCACGACCCTCGGCATAGCGGCCCGGGTCGAAGCATTCCGGGTCGCGGAAGCACTCGGGCAGTCGGTTGGAGACTGCGGGAGAGGTCCCGACCAGTTTCCCCGCTTCTAGGGTCCAACCCTTGTAATGAAAGTCGTAGAGGACTTTGCGCATCAGCACGATGAGCGGCGGATGAAGCCTCAGCGTCTCCTTGATCGCATTCTCAAGCTGTGGAATCTCGCGGAGCGCGTGATAGGAGACTTCGCTGCCGTCCGCGTACAGCTCGTCGAGTTCCTTCACCACGCTCGCCCGATACTCGGGATGCCACAGGAGCTCGATCAGGGTCCAGGCTGCCGTACCCGAGGTCGTGTGGTGTCCTGCGAACATCATGGAGATGAACATTCCCGTGATCTCGTCCGCGGAGAATCGAGGGCGTCCGTCTTCGTGGCGTACCCGCATCAGGATGTCCAGGAGATCGCCCTTCGCTTGTCCCGAGCGCTTGCGCGCGTCCATGATCTCGGTCACCAGCTCGACGAGCCTGCGTCGGGCACGATCCCGCTTGCGGAACGACGGAATCGGGAGGTGTGGGTTGACGTAGGCGATGGCATCCGTTCCTCGCTCCAGATCATGGTAGACGCGCGCAAATTCCGGCGTCAGCTCCTCTCGAAACGGCTTGCCGATCAAGCATGCACTGGAGGTATAGATGGTGAGTTCCGCGAAGAAATCCAGGAGATCGATCTGCCCTTCCTCGCCCATACCCTCGACCATCCGCTCGGTTTCGCGAGCGATCACCTCCGCATGGCCACGCATCTGTTTGTCGCGCAGTGACTGATTGCGGAGCGCTTCCTTGCGCCGTTCAGGCGGTGCATCGAAGACGACGCCTTCGCCAAAGATGGGTTTCATGAACGGGTAGGCCGCAGCTTGGTCGAGCTGTTCTTCGGGCGCGCGAAAGAAAGCCTCTTGCGCCTCCTCGCCGTAGAGCATGACAAGAGGCAGACGTGCCAGGCGAAGCTGCGCCACCTCGCCGCACTCCGCGTGCGCGCGCGAGAGGAGCTCGATCGGTTGACGCCGGAGCTCCAGCAGGTGGCCGAGAACCGGAAGCCCGCCCGAGACCCGGGGCGGCGGCGCTCCTCCAGGATGGTTCGCGGCCCCCGTCGCCACTCCGGCATTGGCGTTTACCGCCGTCATCGCCCGACTCCCTTCGTCCCTGTACTCTGGGGCCCCCCCGGAAGCGCGATCACTTTGGTCTCGAGATACTCCTCGAAGCCGAGCAGGCCATTCTCACGGCCCACTCCACTCTGCCGGTAGCCCCCGAAGGGCGTATCCACGTCGAACCACATCCCCCCATTCACCGCGAGAGTTCCGGTGCGGATCCTTCGAGCGACGTTGAGCGCGCGCGTCTCGCTGGCACTCGTCACCGCCCCCGAAAGCCCATAGATCGAGTGGTTCGCGATGCGCACCGCATCGTCATCGTCTTCGAAGGGGATCACGACCAGGACCGGCCCGAAGATCTCCTCTTGTGCCACCGTCGAGCCGGGATCCACGTCCGCGAAAAGCGTGGGCTCCACATAGAACCCCTTGGACAGATGCCGTGGCACTCCGCCCCCCGTGACCAGGCGAGCACCGTCGCGTCTTCCCCGTGCGATATAGGCCAACACGCGCTCCTGCTGGCGCCGGCTTATTTGGGGGCCTTGAAGATTCTTGGGGTCCGTGGGGTCCCCGTAGTTCCAATGCTCGAACGCGAGCTTGGCGATTTCGACCCCATCGGCGTATCGAGAGCGCGGAAGAAGGAGCCGGGTCGTTAGGGCACAGCCTTGACCCGCATGAGTGCACATCGTGGCCACGCCCGAAAGCGCCTGCGCCAGGTCGACGTCGTCCAGGAGGATGTTCGCGGACTTTCCACCGAGCTCGAGAAAGACCTTCTTCACCGTGGCGGAGGCACACTCCATGACGTGCCGGCCTGTGGCCGTGGAGCCCGTAAAGGTGACGAGATCCACCCGGGGGTCGGTCGCCAAGATCTCGCCCAATTGATGATCGGAGGACGCCACCACGTTCACCACCCCGGGCGGAATCTCCGTCTTCTCGGCGACTAGGCGACCCAACGCCGTGGCAGACCACGGCGTATCGGGGGCGGGTTTCAACACGACCGTATTGCCGGCCGCAAGCGCCGGACCGAGCTTCGCGAGATTCAGGTACAACGGAAAATTCCAGGGTGTGATTGCGCCCACCACGCCCGTGGCTTCCCGGCGCAGCAGGCGGCGCTGGGGCTGGCCGAGAAAGCGAATCTCGTTCATCGGCCGCTCGTACACGTAGTGCGCTGCGAGATCGACCCAGTGGCCAAACTGTGCGATCGAAACGTCGCACTGCACGCTGTAGGTGAGGAGAACGGGCGAGCCGGCCTCGTGCACCACGATCGCGCGCAGCTCCTCCCGTGCCTCTACGAGTGCATCGGCCAACTGCACCAAGCAGCGCTTGCGAAGGGCTGCGTCGGTGGACCAGGGGGTGTCGTCGAAGGCGCGCCGCGCCGCGCCGATTGCGGCAAGCATGTCGTCCTTGGTTCCGTCGGCGCACGTCCCGAGCACTTCCTCGGTTGCCGGGTCGATGTTCTCGAAGCTTCCGCCATTGGATGCGGGCACGAGCCGACCGTCGATCAGATTTCGCGGCTCAGGACGAAGGGGGGCAAGCGCCATCAGGAGATCCTCACTTCCTTGGGTCCTTCGGGGATCACTTCGATCAGGTCGAGATGGGTGCCTGGCGGGGCGGTGACCGCGCATACCACCGCCCGTGCGGTCGCCTCGGGCGGCATCCAACGAAGATGTCGCTGCACCCCCCACGCCTTCCAGGACGTAAGCACGCGTCGCACAAGCTCGGCTGGCCAGGCCCGTGAGAACTCCGTGAGCGTGGCACCCGGACGTACCACGGTGGCGCGCACCCCCGTCCCCTCGAGCTCCATGCGCAGGGCCTGCGCGGCGCCTTCCACCCCCGTCTTCGCAGCGGTGTATCCCACCTGGAACGGACGCGGCCGAACGGCGCTCTCCGAGGAGACAAAGACAAGGTCCCCCCGGCTCCTCTCCCGCATGGACGGGACGGCACGGCGCGCAAGCACCAGGGGATGGAGGAGATTCGTCCGAAGCTCGCGCTCGAGATCCGGCACCGACATCTCGTGCAGCAGGACCGGTATGCTGCCTGCGGCGTTCGCCACCGCAACGTCGACGGCTCCAAACTGGGTTTCCACCGAGTTGAAGAAGGCGTGAATCTCGTCGGGCTCCGCAACGTCACACCGGAACGTGAGCGCCTTCCCCCCCGCTTTCTCCACCTGGCGCGCCACTGCTTCGAGACGCTCCAAGCGACGCCCGCCCACCGCCACGCGCCAGCCCAGTCCCCCAAAGGCCACTGCGATCGCGGCACCGATCCCCGACGAAGCACCGGTCACGAGCGACGTGCGGGGGTCTTGGGACGTCATCGGCCTTCCTTCCGGGAATGGCCCCTTGGGCCGAAGGGGGGGTGCTCACGGCCCGTGCGCATTCTAGAACTTGATGGGCAGCGCGGCGAAACCGCGCACGTTCACCGAGTGAACGCGCACGACTCCTTCGGGATCTACGTCGTATTCGGGAAAGCGCTGCCACACCTCTTCAAGGGCAACGCGGGCCTCGAGGCGCGCGAGCGCCGCCCCGAGACAGAAATGGGTGCCGTGTCCAAAGGACAAAGAGGCTCGCGTGTTGCGCAGCAAGTCGAAGCGGTCTGCGTCTTCAAATGCGCGCTCGTCCCGATTGGCAGAGCCGATGAGCAGAACCACCTTCTCCCCTTCGTGCAGGCGCGTACCGTGGAGCTCGGTATCCCTCAAAAGGATCCGGGCGAGCGCCTGGCTGGAGTTGTCGTAGCGCGCGGTCTCCTCTACCCAACGCGGCACGAGAGTTGGATCTGCGCCCAACCGATCGCGCTGCATTGGGTTGCGCCAAAGCCAATAGAGCGCATTTCCGAGGAGCTTCGTCGTCGTCTCGTTGCCCGCAATGACCATAAGGAAGAGAAAGCCCAAGATCTCACGCTCCGAGAGACGGTCTCCATCGATCTCCGCCCCGAGCAGTGCTTCCGTCAGGTCTGCACGTGGCCGCGTCTTGCGTTCGGCCACGTGGAGCTGGAAGTACTGCAGCAGCTGGAGTGCCGCCCGCGCCGCAGCAGGCGGCACGCCGACCACGCCCTCGTCGCGATGCACCACGGCGTCGGACCAATCGCGCAACATCGCACGATCCGCCTCGGGCAGCCCAAGCAGCTCGCTGATCACGTCCATCGGCAATTTTCCGGCAAAGTCGGCAATGAAGTCGCATGACCCCTGCTCCCTGCACCGCTCCAGATAGCGGCAGGCGAGCTCGCGAATGCGGGGTTCGAGATCCGCGACGCGTCGTGGCGTGAACCCGCGTGAGACGAGCCCGCGCATCCGTGTATGGCGAGGAGGGTCCATCGCCAGGAACGACATCGTCGCATCCGCGTCCGGGTGGAAGGCATCTCGGTCAAGCGAGACACCGTTGCGGTTTGAAAAGGTCTCGAAATTCTTCAGCGCATCCAGCACGTCGGAGTGGCGCGAAAGAGTCCAGAACTCGAGCCGCTCGCTCCGGTACAGCGGCGCTTCGTCACGCAAGCGCCGGTACACGGGATAGGGATCCTCGTGAAACTCGTAGGCATACGGATCGTATTCGAGCGGCTTCGCCATCCGCCTCCTCGGCGCACCTTATATCATCATTTACATCTCGCGCGCAATGTAAATGTGATAGGCTGGGTGGATGACGCTGCGGGTGGGCTTCATCGGTCTTGGCGATATCGGAAAGCCGATGGCGAGGCGGCTCGTGGCCGCGGGTCTCGAGACGACCGTGCACGATCTCGTGGCCGCTCCGGTGCATGAGCTGGTGGTGGCCGGAGCGAAGGGCGCGGCCACCGCGCGCGCGGTCGGTGCAGTCAGCGACTACATCGGAATTTGCGTGCGCGACGATGCCGAACTGCGCGCTGTCGCCCTCGGGCCCGAAGGCGTTTTCGCAGGGGCCGAAGCCAACGCCATCGTCGCCGTTCACAGCACCGTGCAGCCCCGCACTGTCCTGGAGCTGGCCGAGACCGCGGCGGTGCGGGGCATCGCTGTGGTGGATGCATGCATCACGGGCGGTGCCGTCGGTGCGGCACAAGGCACCCTCACGGTGATGGTGGGCGGAGACGCCAGCCACGTCGACAAGATCCGCCCTGCACTGGAGTCCTTTTCCAAACTGATCGTTCACGCCGGCCCCCTGGGCACGGGAACCAAGCTCAAGCTCTGCAACAATCTGATGACCTATCTGGCGTGGACCTCGGCCTACGAGGCGATGTTGCTCGCCGGGGCGGCCGGACTCCCACTGCAGGTGCTTGAGGAAGTTGCGCGTTCGAACGGGAACCTCACCGATCCCATGATGGCGTTTCTCGGGCTGCACAAGGCGCCCGAGGAGGCGCGTCACAGTGCGAACTTCCAAGCGATGGTGGCGCGATTTGTGAAGCTCGCAGAAAAGGACCTCGCAGCCACGCTGGAGCTGGCGCGGGAGTGCGGTGTCGCTCTCCCCGGCACGGCGCTCGCTTCGCAGATCATGGCACGCGTCTACGGTCTCGAGGATCCGAAGAGGAGATAGAGATGGCCGACCAAGACCGTCGCGAACGTGGCGTCGCGGCCTTTGAAAACGTGATGGGTTTCAAACCTCCCTCGCTACCAGGGGACGTCTTTCTCGATGCGACGCTCGACCACCTCTTCGCGGAGCTTTGGACGCGCCCCGGTTTGTCTGTGCGCGACCGCCGCATCGTGACCCTTACGGTTCTCATTTGTCTCGGGCACGAGGCGACCCTGAAACTCCACCTAGGTGCTGCGCTCCGCACCGGGCAGCTCACCGAAGCGGAAATCGATGAACTCGTGCTGCACGTAGCGCACTACGGCGGCTGGCCGGTGGCCGCGGTCGCGAGTCAGGTCGTCCGGGAGTTGCGTGCCGAACGAAAAGCGAGACAACCCTGATGCAGGCCCTGCGGGTTCGGTCAGGCCCCAGGCGTCGCGTGCGTCGCTCCCACGCAGAGCGCACTGCCGATACGCAGGGGCGCATCCTGAACGCGACGGTTGACTGCATCGCCGAGCTCGGGTTTCAACGCACCACGGCGCAGGAGATCGCTCGCCGCGCCGGCGTTACCTGGGGCGCGGCACAACACCACTTTGGCGACAAGGATGGCATTCTGCTCGCCGTGCTCGAAGACTCCTTCCGGCGCTTTGAAGCGCGCCTCGAAGACATCTTCATCGCGCGCATGGGGCTCGCCGAGAGAACGTCCCTCTTTCTCGAGCGCACATGGCAGCACTTTGCGAGTCGCGAGTACGCCTCGACGTTCGAGATCCTGCTCGATCATTTGCGCCGAACCGACCTCTCCCCGGCGCCGGAACTGTCCTGGCAGGCACGCATGTTCCGCGCCTTTGACCAAGTCTGGCGGCGCGTCTTTTACGACGCGTCCCTCTCGCGTGCCCGCCACCGCGTGCTCCAGCACTACACGATCTCGGTGCTCTCCGGCCTGGCCTCGACGCTGATGCTCGAGGGTCCAGGAGCCCACCTGCGGGAGGGAGAGCTTCGGCTCCTCGAGGCCACCCTCGTGCGCGAACTTTCCGGGCGCGGGCAGGGGCTTTAGGAGAGCGCCTCCGATTCGGAGAGGCTCCTAGCGGGCCCGCTCCAGATCAAACACGAAGGTGGTTGCGGTACTGAGGCGCATGAGTGCGGCCGCCGGGGGTGGCTCTGCCGGCGGGGCGCCGGCGTCCACGCGAAACTCCAGAGAGAGGCGATTCGCCTGCCTCGAAAAATCGGTGAGACGCGCGCGAGACTCCACCGCCTGGGTCGCGGCCTCGACGCCGCGGGCATCCCCGCGCACCAAGAGTCCCAGCCAGCCGGGTTGCGCCGGGTCGAGCAGCTCCGACGTCGCGGGCTCGAGCCCGAAGCGCACGCGATCGTCGGAGACCTCCACGTAGCGACGGAACCCAGGGGGGAGCGTCGCGAGCCCACGAAGCACCGCCGCCACCGCACGCTGGCCCCCGCTGGTTTCACCAAGCGTCTTGGCCAGTCGCTGGCTCGCGACCCAAGAAGCCGCGATCCACTGGGCACTGATCAGTTCACGGGCTGCACCCCGACCGAGCCGCTCGGCCAACGCGATCTCCGCGGAGCACGAGAGCAGGTGCGTTTGAACCTGGAACTCTCGGGTCACGGCAGCCAGGGTGGCCGTGGAGAGCCGGCCCAGACGAAACTCGGGATCGAAGGCTCCGGAATAGTCTCTGCGTCCCTCCGGTGTCCCTTCCGGGGCACTTCGGTTTTCGATCCGTGCGAGCGGGAGCGCGGCCACGAGGCCCGTGTGGGCCGCGGCGCTCACCGGTTCGTTCTCCGGGTCGATCTCAATCGTCCAGTGGCAATGGGGCACCCGATCTGAGGGAACGCGCGGCGGGCGATGGATCGGACGGACACGGGCCCGGGGATTGGTGGCGTAGGCCGTTGCGTCGAAGGTCGGATCTTCGATGTGATGGCACATCCCGATCACACGCTCTTTCCCGTGCGGCTCGACGTCCATCAGCGCACCACAGTGACGAAGCCAAAACTCTCCGTGGCGGTCGTCCACAAGCTTCCAGCCCACGTCCATGTACTGGTGGGGGAACCCGACGTCGAGTTGGAGGGCCTTCATGATCGCGTCCACGCCGTGGCCCTCGATTCCCATGAGACTCCGAATCCGACCGGTGTAGACCGGACTGGCGCCCATCCACTCGAGGATGGCGAGCTCTTCGACCGTCGCGACACTCTTCGTCGCGATCACGACCTGCGGCATCAGGGCGCGGTCGAGGAGATGCCCCACATGCATCGTCTCGAGCGCCACAGGGAGAAGCACTGCGCGAGGCAGATCGTCGAACGTAGCGAGGGGGGAGCTCATGGCCGGGTCTTTCTCCTGCTGCCCGCGCAGCCTACACCATTTACATTGTGGTCGTGATGCAAATTTCCACCCCCGTCGAAGACGGCGGATTTGGGGCGCCCAAAGTTTTTGGGAACTCCACGAAGGGCTTTGCCGAATGGTCGCCGGGACACTCGAGCTGTGGAGCCTACGAAATCGCGCTGGATCCTTGCTCGACGCCCTTCATCTCGCCTGTCGGGGAATCGGCTGAACCGGAGTGCCGCTAATGAGCGAGTCGGGCGGATCGACGATGACAGAATCTGTCGGCTCAAGCCCGGCGATCACTTCCACCGTCGACCCGTAGTCGCGGCCGAGCTTCACCGGTACAAGCTGTGCTTGGCCATCGCGCACGACCCCCACGCGCAACCCCTCGGACCGAAATAGGAGGGTGGCGGCTGGAACGGTGACCGACCGACCTTCCTTGGAAAGTTTAAGATGCACGAGGGCATAGGCCCCCGGCATCAAACGTCCGTCCTGATTGTCGACCTCGATTTCGGTAAGCAGTGTGCGCGAAGCCGGGTCGATCGCATTTGAGTTCC
>Ga0187780_10004591_pt1 | contig 10334 bp, 12 predicted proteins | sample 1015_Q2_SP10_20__FD_132429 | JGI IMG/M metagenome (GOLD analysis project Ga0187780, IMG submission 132429) | Tropical peat soil microbial communities from peatlands in Department of Meta, Colombia - 1015_Q2_SP10_20_MG | ecosystem: Environmental > Terrestrial > Soil > Wetlands > Peat | place...
GGACCATATCGCCATCGCTGATCTCCGCTGCTGGTTCGATTAAGATCAGGTCCCCTTCTTCTATGAAGGGTCGGATAGTAAGACCAGGCGTAACCTTGAGATAAAAGGCGTTCTTGTCTGAGGACAGGGATGGTTCGAAGGTGTCGGCCTTCCTAACAGAGGCGCCAGGGTCTCTCATAACATCGATATCTTTTATTCCTAATACGGGCACTTTTCTTGTCGTGAAGTAAGAGGCTTCCTCTTCCCTCACGACACTTACAGGCTCCATGAGCTCAGTTAAGGTAATTCCCAATCCATCGGCAAGTTTCTTCATCGTCTCTCTCTTTAGGTTCTTCTGTCTCCCTGATTCTATTCTTGCTATGCTTGCCTGAGAGATATCACTCTTCTCACTCAGATCGATCTGTGATAATCCGAGTCTTTCTCTATAGTATTTCAGGCGCCGTCCCAATGTTTCCACATATCTTGTTTACAATTAAACGGCAGCGCTTGGCAATGTCATATCTGTATATCTATTGACATGTGCTATACCTGTATGTATAATACATCAATTCCATCAAAAAAAGGAGGTGTCTACCATGCCGGATAAAAAAGGGAATCTCTACCTTTATGAGGCTATTGAACTCAGGAAAGAGTATGACCGCCATGTGGAGCTGTTGGAGGGTCTTCTCGGCGGCGAATCATCCAATAAGCGCGGTCTCTTCCACCGTGACGATGACGAAGACAAAGACCCGGCAGCGGATTTTGATCAGAAAGAGATCGAAGACAGACTCAAGAAGCTTCAGACCAAACGGGTCAAACTCAACCAGGAGATCCAAAAGACGAATTTCGAAACGCAGATCGAACATGAGGGCAAGGGAATATCAATTGCTGAGGCCTTAGAGGTCAGGAAGAATCTGCTCGGCGATATTAAGGCTGTTGCCGCACGGACTGAGAAATCTTCTTACAGGCGTGTGATTCATAAGGAAGGACGCGATATAGTCCAGGAACCTCGCCACAAGTTCACCGAAACGTACAGGGAGTACCAGGATATCCTTCGGCATCTCAGGAGTCTGGTGAATCAGGTTCATGCGGCTAACCATTCGGCGACAGTGAATTATAAAGACTAATAGGATGTGGCAGAGACAGGGGAGCAAGTGCGAAACTGCCGTGAGGCAGGATAGCCCGAAGCCCGATAGCGGAAATCGGGGGTGGTGATGCTATTTATCCACCTTAAAGAAGAATAGCGTGGGCCTGATGAACCCAATACCTTTTACGCATTACGGTTGACGGCTTACTTTTTACAGACTTACAGTTTACTCGTTACTCGACGGCTCCGCGTCTCTGCCCTTTATCAAAGCGAGAGAAGATCTGGATGGAAGGAGGATCATTTTGGAAGCCATAAAAAAAGCTTTCAGCCGGATGGGTTCGAGAGTAAAATTCGGAACAATCCCGGAGAGCAGCAGGTTGGTGATTTGCAGTGCGACGAAATCTGCCGGCAGCGCCTCGTATAAGGGTGAATATCGGGCAAGATAAGAAGGGTGAGTTTTTCCAGATAGACACGCGTGGCTCAATTGATTTGCGGGTTTTGAATTATGCAAGAGACTTTCAACACCTCTTGTTGTTTGCCAAGGACGATACAAATTCAAAATACCGCTATCTTTGCGGACACGACGAGAGAGGCTGGTTTGCTGCTGCAGTCCCCGATGCTGTGTCGAGCGTTGTTGCAGCGATGGACATTCTCAAGCCTGCTCCTGTCGGAGAAAGACAGACAGGACTTGCCGCAAGACAGAGGAACAAGAGGAAGAACAGAGCGTTTATCAGACAAGGTGAATGGTTCTTTATTCCTTCTCCCGAGATTAACCCTAATTCAACCTTGATACTTCGCAACGAACCAATAAGGCGCGGGCGCGGCACCCCTCATATTGTCGAAGAAGTATTCAGAACCGGGGGAGAATCGGTGTATGTGTGCCGAAAATACCCTGATGGCCTGGAAGAGGATAAATACCATAGACTGCTCAAGAAAGAGCCAAAAGCAAAATCATGGGGGTGGAACCGCATGAGAAGAAATATGACCGTCTATGGCCGCGGCAGAGTAAGACATCGAGATCATAAGACTATTACTCTGAATGGATGGCACCGAGTTCTTCCCAACCGCGAATCCGAAGCGTCTTTTATCGAGACGCTTGTTTTTCTCGATTGAGTAGATAGCATGGGAATGTTTGATACTATATATAGAAACTGCCAGAGAACCCCGAGCTTTTAAGCTCGGGGATGAATGGCTGCCCGTAGCGAAGCCAGTGAAAACTGGCGAAGCGGAGGTATCTTTTGGCATAATCTGGCCATGGCCGAATATTGGACGACGGGCGCGCACACTAAGCATCGCTTGCATGTGCACGTGGTGTGGATACCGAAATACCGGAGGAGGGTGTTACGAGGCAAAATAGCCATACGGTTGAGACAATTGTTCCGTGAAGCGTGCAAAATGAATCGGTGGCAAATAAGCGAAATGAGCTTAGAAACTGATCATATCCATCTGATCATGCAAATAAAGCCGAGCGACAGCATATCTGGAGTCGTACAAATATTGAAAGGCGGTACGAGTCGAGCACTAAGGAAAGAATTTCCTGAATTGGAGGAATTTTTGTGGGGAGATAGTTTTTGGGCAGATGGATATTTTGCCGAGAGCGTTGGTCATGTCGACGAAGATATTGTGAAAAGATATGTGCGGGAACAGCGAGAAAGGTCATGAGCCGGATTATGCCAGAGGGCAGAAACTCCGGGCTTTAGCCCGGAGAGTAGGTCATTTTGAAAAGGCATCTTCCTGCCCGTTCTGCAGTTCGCCGATCAACTCGACACAGACAAAGGCCTTCGACTGTACTTTATCGAATTTTCACATAAGAAATTGTGTGGCACATGCAGAAGACAACCGAGTTGTTAAAGAGGAGCTATTTTGTAATAAATGTTCGAAATACACAGGTCAGCATGTCTATATCGCCGTATTTAGGGGCATTCTTATCGGCGTGGCTGATTCATTGCAAGAGGCTAAGGAGATGATCGATGATATGAATTTGGAGAAACTGATTCTATGGCATCACGATTTATATAAGAAATACGATATGGAGATCAGAGAAAATGGCAGTGTTCTCAGATTTCTGAGAAATGTGGTCGAGTGGTTTGAACAAGGTCGTCATAAAAAGAAGAAGAGCAAAGCTGCCGGTATAGGCGATATCCTTTTCCTTTTTGATAAGGAATATTTAAGAGGAAGTAAAGATCCTCTTGAGGCAATAAAAAGATATCTATGGCGGAAAAAACAAAAAGAGGACGAAAAGGATGATTAACCTAAATGAAAATAGTTTTTACAACAGACCTTCACGGTGAGATATGGAAATATGACCGGCTGCTTAAAGCAGCGCATGATTTCCGGGCAGATGTGGTGATCAACGGCGGCGATATGCTACCGAAGGCCGGCAATCTTTTTGATCAAGGCAAATTCATAACCGGATATCTCGATAAACATTTTGAGCAAGCTGCCGGGCTCGGGATGTCTTATATCTGCTATCTGGGAAATGACGATCTCAGGATATTTGACGATCTCTTTGACAGAACCTGTGAGAAATATCGGGGTGTAGTAACCCTGGCGCAGAGGAAATACAGTATCGGAAAGTTTGAGTTCATTGGAATGAACTGGGTCGCGGATTATCCTTTCAGGCTGAAGGACCGATGCAGAATGGATACAAAAGATTATGAATTTCAGATGCAGTTCGGAACCGGCCTCTTATCAACCCCCGAAGGATTTGAAGAATTGGCAGACTGGTTTGCTACAGCGAGAACTCTTCCAACGATTAAGGATGAACTGAATCGGCTGGCAAAGCCAAACAATATGTCACAGAGCATATATATAATTCATATGCCGCCGTACAGGTTAGGGCTTGACGTCTGTGCCAATGGTTCAGAAGTCGGATCAAAAGCGATTTATAATTTCCTGGAAAGAAACCAGCCGATGCTCTCTCTTCATGGACATATTCATGAGTCCCCGGAGGCCAGCGGAAGATGGCATGCGAGGCTCGGCAGCACGCTTTGCATACAGCCCGGACAGCTTACCCCCTTCACGTATGTGACCATCGATCTTGAGACCATGGAGTTTGAGAGACATCTTGAATACTTGTGAAGGATGTGGACCTGCCCTCGCGGGTCCGCTTGCTTTCTTCACGGTCGGTTTCGGATGTTTTGTCTTCAGAATTCAACAAATGCCTGCGGTGTGATTAGCCGGATATTAAAAGGCAGGTCAGTGATTTCAGCTCGACAAGAACCACCACAAATGTTAAGGAATGAAATCAAGGGGCCACCCCTCCGGGGCGGCCGCAATCTCCGTCGCCGAAGGAAAGTGTGACAATGCCTGCTCATAAAACTTCATAATGAAATTCCTCGCAAAGAAGCTTGGGCATGAATAAGACTTGCTCTTTTCCACCACATAAAACATAATTAAGGCATGAAAGTGGTGGAAAAAGACAAGGTCGTTGGTGGCATGCTTCGAGACGAACTTAGGCGCTGCCAGGAGATGCTCGACGGCCTTCGGGAAGCCGTTTCCGGACTTCCAAAGGGCGTAATAAGCGAGCGGAAAAAGCATTACAAGGACAAGAGCTATTCTTACTACTATCTAAAATACCGGGATGGCGAGAAGGTTATCAGTAAGCACCTACCCAGCAGGGAAGTGAAAGAGGTATCGGAAAAACTTGCAATTAGGAAGAAACACGAAAAGGAAATGCAGGCCTATGAAAAAAGAATCGCCTATCTGAATAAGATCCTGCGTGCCAGCGAGAGAAGACGAAATGATAAAGCTCGAAGAGATTAAATACTTGTAACCGAAATATACTCTCTATCCCTTTTCCAAGGAATTACGATAAAATAGCAACAAGAATTGGTTAAAAGAAGGTGTGAATATGGCATCTAAAGTCAGGGCCGAGATAGAGTTTTCTGAAGATATACTTATAAGCCTTAAGGAAAGCAAAGAGGAGTTTGTACAGAACATAAAGCTCTATGCGGCCACAGAGCTTTACAAGAGAAAGAAACTGTCTCTCGGCAAGGCTGCCGAGCTCGTCGGTATGCCCAGGCTTGAGTTTGCGGACCTTCTCAGCAAAAGCCAGATACCTGTCTTAGATCTGAGCGCTCAAGAACTAAAGCGCGAAATAGCCTCCGCCAAAGAGAGAGCCTGAAAGCATTAGATGAAAGTCGTCGTCAATGCCACGCCGATTATCGCCCTCTCACGTATCAAACAATTTACTGTCAGGAACGCCGTCGGGTTTCAGAAGGAATTCGTAGAAACGCTTGGCAAGGCCATATTGCTCTTTCAGGGATTCCTTGTACGGATCTCCTTTGAGCCCTTTGTAATACTCAAGTTTATCGTCGAGATCTTCGATGAATTTATCGAGTGCAGAGTTATCCATCTATTTCGATCCCAACTCTTTGATGAGAATATCCGCAACAAACCTGACATCTGAAGTCTGCACCAGTTTGCGTATTCGGTCGCGCGTCTCCTGGACGCTGCCGGCATTTGCGGCGGCTTCCATCGTATGCCGGTAGGCAGCCCAGATATCCATAGAGGTAATTTCGTAGCCGTACCCCTCGCAGAGCCATCTGAGAGCCGCTATCCCTGCTTCAACGGTAAATGCAGGATGCTCAGACGCAGCTTCTTTGGCAGCCCGCGTCAATGTTCTCGGATCACAAGGTGTCTTGTTGACCAATGCAATGGCCTCGTCATACAGACCCGCGGATTTTGCTGAGGCGAACCACTTGCCTTCATCTCCGGGCGTGTTTTCAGCCAGGTCACGCAGTATCTCAGCGGCGGCCTTATGGGGATATTTCTTTGCAATGGCTCGGAAGGTGGCCAGATGAGATGTTCCGCGATTGGCGAGAAATGCATAGCGGGCATATGCTTCATCGCTCAAGCCGCTCGAAATCAGTATCTCCTCGCATGCCTCTGCAATTGCGTCCAGAGGATCGTTGATCCCCCGATTGCTCTCTGCGTAACGAATCGCCTCCGCCTTTTTGCCCATTGCGCTCAGGGCCTTTACCCCCCACTTTCTGTAATACCAGTATTTGTATGGCGAGAGTTCGAGCAGGGAAAGGATTTCCTCATTCCGTCCGGCCTTGATAAGGGAGCTCAGACAAGCAATTGTACCTTTGAAATGGACGTAATGCCCCGGAGAAGTATTCTTCCATGCCATTCTCACCCCGTCGATAAATGAATCTGCCCATTGTGATGCTCGCTCAGGGGTCGCACAGAGTTCTCCCCAATATTCCGGCAACAGCTCGATATAGGGGATATCGTCGTCCTCGACCGCTTGCCATAGGCGCTTCAGCCATTTGTCCCGAGTGGGATTATCTGCCGGAGCACTTGCTATAATCGACGCAAGGACATCGATTGCATTGTTCACCGCCGTGCCTATCGCGCCCGAGGAACTATCAACGTGAGCCAATGCGGGCGATACTTTTTCCAGAAACAGCACGGCGCCTTCGGCAGATAGGACAGGATTTTTACGTGCCGTCTTCTTTATCTCAGCCACAGTCTCTTTAACGCGGGCTTGCGCCGGCTGCGAGCGCCATCCGAAGGCATTCCTGCGGAAGCGAGCCGCGAAATTCCATTTATGAGTAGCAGACGGAGTCATTTCTTCAAATTCAATTTTAACGAAGTAACGTTATTGATGTCATATAGCGTTTATTTCTTCTTTCAGGGACCGCAGAAGTTTAAGAGCCGACCATAATCTCTTGTCACTAAAAAAATGACATACCCTCTTCATAAAAGCTCGTCAGCAAATTGTAGATGTTAATAAAACTCTTTCTTTCTTCGCTCTGTCTTTCAGCGCATCTGTAAAGCCGGACCTTGAGAAGAGCATGAAGTGCTCCTTCCGTTTCCCTCTATTCCAGTCCACAAGAGTCGCTTTTCTCTTCAGCTCGTCCAGGATATCTATTCCCCCAGGTTTCCTGGTCCATTTTGCTTCGCCAAAATAAATCTCCTTGTTTTCCTCGTCAAGGGCAACTATGTCTATTTCCTCATTTTTTTGCCACCACCTACCTATCGATGAAAACCGGATGCCGCCCTCTTTCATTAGTTGCAGACAGTGTTGCTTGCAAACATCCTCAAATGCAAACGAAAGATGCTGGTCAAAGGTCTCTTTTATCATCCGCAGCACTTCCTTGCCTTTCCCAATCTCCAGCTTGCTCCTGTTGGGGAAAACATATTTGAACCAGAACTCAAAGAACCTGTCATGAATTCTGTAGAGTCCGAGTTTGCTCTTATCAGGATATCTCTCAGTGACCGGTACTTCCTTTTCTACGAACCGGAGACTGCGGAGTATTTCGAGATACCGGGAAAGGAGGCTCTTTTCAAACCCTGTGTCATTGATGATCTCTGACAGTTTCCTCTTTCCTTGGGCTATGGACCTGAGAATCACAAAATAGTTCCGGGGCTCCCTCAACTCCTCGCGCAGAAGATATTCCACCTCGTTATAGAGAAATGTTCCCGTGCTGAGTATGTGTTCCTCAACATTATGGAATATATTCTTTTCGGGATCGAGTTTCTCGATATAAGCTGGGATTGTACCGGTCACGCCATAAATGGAGAGCAGATCATCCATGTCCTTCTTCGGAAAAAACTCTTTTAAGCAGCCGAATGCCATCTCTTTCATTTCCAGGGAGCCCGTCCTTCTTCCGTAAAGCGGGGCCTTGTAGAAGAGCACTTCTTTCTCCATCATTCCTACGCTTGATCCCATCAGTATGAGAAAGAGCTTTGTATCCTTAAGGTACTCGTCAATACCTTTCTGGAAAATGGACGAAATGCCCTTGTTTGAATTAACGAGGTAGGGGAACTCATCTATCACAAGGATCGTCCTTTTCTTTATCTTCCTCTTCAGATAGTCGAAGAACTGATGCCAGTTATCAAAGCCCCGCTGTGCGAGGATATCTTCGAAAAAGATGCCGACCTCCCTGCCGAGGTTTCTCAGCTGCTCATGCTCGGCAACGCTGTCAGCAAGAAAGTATATGGCGGGCCTGTCCTTGATGAACTCCTGAACAAGTCTCGTCTTTCCGATCCTTCTTCTTCCATAAATCGGGATGAAATGGAATTTGTCTTCCCTATAGAATCTCTCCAGAATTTCAAGCTCCGTTTTTCGGTTAACGAATCTCATGCCGCTCCTTAAGAAGTATAATCATGATTAGTATAAAAAGGATTATACATAATATCAACTGGATAATGCTATAGATATCCTTTCCCCCGGCTGCCTTACCAATGACTGTCTTGGCCCTGAAACGGGACAAACCAAAGCGGTATCAAAATGTAGTCGCACGTGACTTATGGTCGCGTTCGCTTTGGATAAATACCGCATTGACGATGCCATGCTGCGATTCTTCATGCCGGAAATTGCAGCTAAAAATGTAACCATTTTGAGCGAGCGCGGACATTCAGGCGGCTGAAAAATCAGGCGGGCAATGCACGACATTTTCGCTCTGGCACTGTAGCCAAAATGTAGCCAAAAATTTCCAAATGGGCATAAAATGCCGGAAAATACCGTAAAGGATGGAATGACAAAACTCCTTGAAAATAGTGTATAATTCATAAAATTACAGGTAGAAGGCCCACTTAGCAAAATTGCCCATTTAGGGCTCTCAAGGCTAAAACACGGGTTCGATTCCCGTTGGGACCGCCACTAGAATCAGTAACTTACCTACGCACATTGCTATTTTGTACCCTAAGTGTAACCAAATTGTAACCATTTCGTTTGTCGAGAACTGAGATAGCTTCCCTTAAATTCTCAACCGACAGATACGAATATCTCTGAGTCATTCTGATGTCCTTTTAAACCGTTACAGGGAGTTTTTGGGTGAGGTAAAAATATGTATATAATATTTTTATTTGGAGTTATAATAATTTAGACACTTATGAAAATAAATTGTTGGGAATATAGCAGGTGCGGAAGAGAACGGGGCGGTAGGAACGAAAAGGAACTTGGGCTATGTCCAGCTGCTGCGGAGGAAAGGCTCAATGGTGTTCATGGCGGTATAAATGGAGGCAGAGCTTGCTGGGCAGTTGCTCAGGTATATTGTGACTGTACTCGGTGCAAATTTTTTCAGTTAGTAAAAGAAGAAGAAGGGCCCAATTACGAAACATCCATGGCTTTGCTTAAGAAGCTAACTACCAGCAAATAAACCTGCACACCTCCGGATATAGACTAACAGTTGATCTTCAGTTCTGTTCAACATATCAATGTCCAGGATTGCAGGAAGGATACTTCACATGATGACCTAATGTTTGTCCTTATGTTTTTCCGTTTTTATTCTGTTGAAGTAGGCTGAAGTTTAGTCAAGTCAGGAAGTTCACTTCCTCCTCCGGTCATGCAAGGTAAAGTCTTTATGTTTTCTTTGCGGTGCGAACAGGGACGACGATGCCCAAATCACTATTCCCAAACCTGCGAGAGCCAGAAGAGTCTCCATAAACCTGCCGTCGGGTGTAAAGCAAATTTCAACCCTTTATCTTATGGGTATAAACTTTAATAATATAATAATTACAATTTGACATTTAAATAAAAACAGTTAAGATAAAAGCAAGTGGCGGCAGGGTATCTAATAGTTAACAATTTAATGGTGGTGCTTGTCTTGGTGCCTTTTCTTCATTAGCGGTTACGGGAATGTGTGCTTCGAAGAATATGTCCAACAATATGCCTGTCAAGGCAAAAAAAATCTAATATCGAGAGGAGGTAGCTATGTCAAGCTTACAATGGTTTATGGTGCTGTTTGGTTGGTTTTCGCTTGTGGTTTTTGTGGTTGGAGCGGCGTATAAGGCCGTAAAGTTTTCTAAAATGCCGTTAAACCTCCGCTGGGAGGTTTATCCGGTTCCCCATGAAGAGGCGGAGAAACGTCATTACGGAGGCTCTTACATGGAGGAGATGGACTGGGCTAAAAAGCCCTTGCCCAGCTCACTTGCAGGGGAGATTGTGGAGATGGGCTCTGAAATATTCTTCCTCAAGAAGGTGAGAGTGTACAATCCGTTTAACCTATGGCCCTTTTCGATGGCGATGCACTGGGGCATTTACTTGCTTTTCGGCTGGGTTTTCCTCCTGCTCATAGGGGCTGTTCTAAAGGTTGATGCGTTATCTCAGATTACGGGTGTCGTCGGCATAGTTTCATTTGTCTTGGGAGCCTTCGGTTGCCTGACCCTTATAATCAAGAGGGCAACAAACAGCGAGCTTATGCTTTACACAGAACCTGTAGAGTATTTCAACCTCCTTTTGCTGCTTGCAATCTTTGTAACAGGCATTATATCCTGGCGTATGGACCCTTCCTTTGCAGGCTCCAGGGACTAC
>Ga0187780_10004592_pt1 | contig 10331 bp, 11 predicted proteins | sample 1015_Q2_SP10_20__FD_132429 | JGI IMG/M metagenome (GOLD analysis project Ga0187780, IMG submission 132429) | Tropical peat soil microbial communities from peatlands in Department of Meta, Colombia - 1015_Q2_SP10_20_MG | ecosystem: Environmental > Terrestrial > Soil > Wetlands > Peat | place...
AGAGAAATGCCTGGGATGCCATAAAGAGCCTCTCACAGGGCCCATGTCAGGGTTTCAGTGCCACCAGTGCCACAAGCCCCACGGAAAAATAAAACTGAAGTCAGCGGACTGTCTGGGAGAGTGCCACACCAACGAAACGAGGGTGGGTCAGCACAGTCTCCATATGAAAAAGGGCATGGAGTGTCTTGACTGCCACAAGGCCCACACCTGGGTAGTTGGACCGACTCAGGCGAAAACCCTCTGTACCCGCTGCCACGGACTCAAAGACCCAAAGAAGTTCGTATATTAGTCTGAACGAAGTCAATGTCCCGCATTGCCCCTGATTCGAAATAAGGGTTTCCCTCTCCATTAATAAGCGCGTCTGCGTTCTCTATCTTTCGTCTGGCCACTCAATAACAGCTTTGTCCATTTTCAGTTCCCACAATCATCACTCCCATAGACAGAAGATATTTTTATTTGCAACATTGCAAAAGAAAGACATAATTTTCTCAATTCTGCAAAGGGTTGATATTTAATATTCTTTTAATTTCAATATGTTTTCATCTGGCATGGAAGATGCTTAATATAGGGTGAAGTCAAAACAAAGGAGGAGATGAAGATGAAGACTACAGAGATGGCAAAGAAGATGGCTTACATAGGAGCAGGGGCTGGTCTGGTACTGTTTGCAATAGTAGGGTTACTGCCAGGCTCTTTCCTTGGCGGGGTGATCGGGTTGAATATCGCAGGGAGTCTCTTTGGCATGCCGGTAGGCTCTGCCATCCTTCCCAGACTGATTGTGGGCATCTCCATGCTGCTTGGTGTGCTGGTGTCAGGGATCATCTTTATTGCAGGTTCATCCATCATTGGCTGGCTCATCGGATATGTAATTGATTCTTTGAAAGTAGGCAAGGCAGCCCCTGTTGAGGTAAAGAAATAGTAAACAGTAAAAAGTGAATAGCAAATAAAAAAACTAAAGAAAAGGAGGAAAAGAAGATGAAAGCGAGAAAAGAGATGGTAAGGATGGGGACAAAGGTGGGAGGAGTGCTTGGGGCGATCGCATTCCTGGTATTCGGGATAGTGCCTGGGTTTTACTTTGGCAGTTACGGGATACTGGTGCTGATGAGCAAGCTGTTCGGAGGGCCCATGGAGGCAACAGTGCTGGTGAGGCTTGCCACAGCAGCAGGGATTCTGGTGGGTATTGTCTGTGTGGCATCGGTGACCATCGTGGTGGGTGCCATTTTCGGTACGGTCGTGGGATATGCAATAGAGGTAATGACAAAAGAGCAGAGCGCCGGTGAGAGTACTCTTGAGGGAACAAAGGTCAGATAAGGAACAGCATTTGAGGGGTCCGGGCTATTCTTGCGGAGTTAACTCGCGAATAACGTGCAAAGGGATTTTCCAAGGCATTGCTTTACCATCTGCAGTGGAAGGTTCAGCTCAGGAAATTTCTCAATGGGAGAGTGAATTTCAATGTGAAAGAACTCTCTTTTGAGGGCTGTAAATTTGGGAAATGGCTTTGTTCAGATGAAATCACCCAGTATGCCTCCACCCCTGCAATACAGGAGATTATGAAGTGGCATACCGAGCTTCTTGCAATCGGCAAACAGGTCTATGACCTAAAGATACGTGGCAAGGTGACTGCCGCACAGAGGGAGTTGAGGAAGCTTGAACCAATCAGCATGAAGCTTAGCGCCCTGTTGACCGCCCTAAAGACGATAAACAAGAATGAGGATTCTCCGGGCAGTGAAAGAGGAGCCTTGCCATGTTGATGTTCGTCTCTCAACCTACCACTGCTCCCAGTGAATATTTTCCTCCTTAAACTTATCCAGAGCTTTTCCCTGGGAACACCGATGGGTATAACATTAAGGGGTGCGATATGCCCTGGAATGTTGAGAATTTTTCTTACATTCGCAACCCTTCAGTGAATGCCCTACACTTCTCCGGGAATAAGGAGTGTTAAGAGTTCCATTTTCCATATCATTCTCCGGGTGTTTCAGTCTGAGGAGTGCTCCCGGATCTTCTCCTAGCCCTGCAGTACGTAAATGCCTGGTGCATCACCAAGAGGGGGATAACCCCTCTCAGAAGCCCCTATGGAGGGCGGCGGTATCAGACCGCGGGAATGGCTCACAAGCCAGCCCTCCCATGCAGGCCACCAGGAACCCTCATGCCTCGGGGCAACCGTTTGCCATGTGTCTGGATCCACATATGGTTCTGTTTCCCCCTTCATACGTATCTGGTAAGTACGCCGTGGGTGGCCGGGTTCGCTCACCACGCCTGCATTATGACCTCCGCTCGTGAGGACAAATGTGATACCGGTATCTGCGAGGAGGTGAATTTTATAGACCGAATGCCATGGCGCGACGTGATCCTTTTCCGTTCCCACCACAAAGATGGGAACGCGAATATCACTAAGGGCGACCGGCCTGCCACCAGCCTCATAACGGCCTTCTGCAAGGTCATTATTGAGAAAAAGCTTTCTTAAATACTCCGAGTGCATCCGATAAGGCATTCTCGTGGTATCAGTATTCCAGGCCATAAGGTCAATCATGGGCTCACGTTCACCTAGGAGATAGTCGTGCACCAGACGTGACCAGATGAGATCGTTGCTCCTCAGAAGTTGGAAGACGCCGGCCATCTGTTTGGCATCAAGATATCCCTGGTCCCACATGAGATTCTCGAGATAGTTTACCTGGCTCTCATCAATAAACACCATGAGCTCCCCTGCCTCGGTAAAGTCCGATTCTGCAGCAAAAATAGTCATGCTCCCCAACCGCATATCACCGTCCCGCGCCATGGCCGATGCCGCAATATAGAGAAGCGTGCCGCCCAGACAATATCCTACAGCATTAACCTTCTGCTCAGGAACTATTGCCGAGACCGCATCAAGTGCCTCCATCACGCCGAGGGTCCGATAGTCTTCCATGGTAAGATCGCGATCTTCAGACCCGGGATTCTTCCAGGAGATCATGAACACAGTATGTCCCTTATCAACCAGATACCTCACCAGGGAATTATGTGGCGAAAGGTCAAGGATGTAGTACTTCATAATCCACGCGGGTATGATCATGACGGGTTCTGCATACACTGTTTCGGTGGTGGGTGTGTACTGGATCAGCTCAATAAGTCTGTTGCGATACACCACCCTCCCGGGTGTAATCGCGAGAGTCTTACCCACTTCGAACGCTTCCCCGCCCACAGGCTTCTTGCCAGTGACTGCCCTTTCCCAGTCCTGGATGAAGTTCAGCATCCCCCTTATTAAATTGCTCCCTCCCTGGCGCACTATGCCATCCAGGATCTCAGGGTTCGTGAGAAGGAAGTTCGAAGGGGAAAAAATGTCGATGAACTGCCGGGTCAAGAAAGATACCACATCCTCGTGGTGGCGGGAAACGCCCTGAATTCCTGTAGTCGCATCATGCCACCACTGCTCAGCCATAAGAAATGACTGGCAAAGAATATTGAAAGGCCAGCGCTGCCATTCCGGGGCAGAGAAGCGGTGGTCCTCAGGAGGAACCTCAATATACGGTTTTCGCACAGTGTTGAGCGTAGAACGGCAAAAATGCAGAGTGAATTGCAGGGACTCACGCGCTGCCTTTTCCAGGAGCTGTGCCTGGATCCCCGGAGAAATCGACAGGTGCACGAGCCAGTCGAAATAGGCTGACAAGAGTGAGGCAGGGGAGATGCCCAGGGTAAGGCGTCCGAGCCATGCATGGGCCAGCCGGTCCAGACTGGGAACGCTGGGTGGCGAGGGAGAGCATGATTTTTTCATCCCGCTCCTCCTGAAAAACTCATCCCTTCCTGACAGATTTCTTCACTGTCCTCTCTTTACACTATACACCGTATTTTTTACACTTCAACCTATGAATGCCAGGTCTTTCCCTCGCGTTAATAAATGAAAGATTCCCACGCAAGCTGTAAAGCCTGAAAAAGTTACGATACATTTTCGACGTAGAAGTGTAAGTGGACCATTATGCACGGGCGTACCCGATCTTTAGTAGGATACGAGGCTATAGGAGGGTTGAGCAGATGCTCCATAGCCTTAGGAGGTTCAGCAGGGATGAGGTGGCGCAGGAAAGGCATAGGATATTGAGATTTTATGATACTTATGGGGAGAAAGCGACAAAGGAAGCCTTTGGGGTAGACCGGAAGCTCATCCATGTGTGGAAGAGGAGGCTGAAGGTAAATGACGGGCATCTTGAGGCGCTCATTCCCTACTCGACAAGGCCGATAAGGGTCAGGAGGATGCAGGTAGATCCCCGGATTATTCAGTGGATACGGCAGATGAGACAGGAGCACCCCGGGATGGGCAAAGAAAAGCTCAAGCCCTTTGTGGACAAGTACTGTAAAGAAGCACATATTCCTTCTGTATCCGAATCGACCATAGGAAAGATCATCAAACGGCACAAGTTCTTTTATTAGAGGTCCGGACGGGTATATCACGATCCGCGCAGAGGGATAAAGGATCCGCTGAGCAAGTCTAAGAGGCTTCGCGTACAGCACGCTCCCAAGCATACGGAGTTCGGACACTTCCAGGCAGACTCTTCAGTAAAGTTCATGGATGGCATCAAGCGATATATGATCTCGGCAATAGACAGCACCCTGAAATTCTCCTTCTCTTCCTGCTACAGCCAGCTCACCAGCAGGGCTGCCAAAGACTTCCTCTCAAGGCTTGAGGTGGTCTACCCCTTACCCATCAAGTCCCTCCAGACTGACAACGGCGCCGAGTTCCTGGGGGAGTTTGATGCCTATCTCAAGCACAAAGGCATACCCCACTTCTTTACTTACCCACGCTGCCCAAAGATAAACGGCTGTATTGAACGATTTAACAGGACTCTGAAGGAAGAGTTCATCAACAATAACCTTCACCTCATCGATGACTTGCCCCGATTTAGAGAACGGCTCATTGACTACCTTATCTTCTACAATACCCTAAGGCCTCACAAAACACTGGGCCTCAAAAGCCCCATGGATTACCTCATCTCCCAAGGAGCTACGTCGAAAATGATTGCAACCCGTACAAAGCCTTTACAGGCTGGAAAATTGAGATATAATTTCTATAAAATCATCCCATAACAATTTTTTGTACGCACAGGGCAGAAAGGATTCACCGGGCAGTGAATAGTCATGTCTGAGGGCGCAGTAATTCTGAGCAGTGTGAGGACTGGCATAGGTAAATTCGGCCGATCCCTTAGAGACATATCTGCCCAGCGCCTGGGAAGCATAGTGATAGCAGAGGCGTTGAAAAGAGCGGGTCTCGAGCACCGGGATGTGGATGAGGTTATTATAGGCAATGTGATTTCTGCCGGCCTTGGTCAGAATCCTGCCAGACAGGCGGCCATCTTTGCCGGACTTCCTCCGGAAATTGGTTCGGTCACGGTGAACAAGGTGTGCGGCTCAGGGCTTAAAGCAGTCATGCTCGCTTCGCAGGCCATTAGGGCAGGCGATGCGCATATCGTGGTTGCAGGTGGAATGGAAAATATGAGCGCGTCACCACACTTCACCAAGGGCTTGAGATGGGGGATAAAGTTCGGGGATGTTTCGACCAAGGATGCGATGCTGTATGACGGCCTGTGGGAAGTCTACAACGATTACCATATGGGAATCACCGGAGAAAGGGTGGCCCGGAAATACCGCGTCACAAGGGAAGAGGCAGACCTGTTCGCTCTCCAAAGCCACCAAAAAGCTTCTGCCGCAACAAAGAACGGAAATTTTAAGGAAGAGATAGTGCCTGTTGAGGTTCAGGGGCTCTCCTTTGGGAAGGACGAGTGTGTAAGAGAAGATACTTCTCTGGAGAAGATGGCGAAACTTCCTCCTGTTTTCGAAAGAGACGGGATTCTCACTGCCGGAAACAGCTCACAGCTCAGTGACGGTGCCGCGGCCCTGGTAATAGCTTCAGCCAGAAAGGCTGAGGAACTGCGGATCCAACCCATCGCACGAATAGTGGACTATACAATCGGAGGGACAAGACCTGAGGATATCATGGAGGCCCCAATTCCCACGGTCAAGAAAATTCTCAATAAGACCGGTCTTACCATGGATGAGATGGACCTGGTCGAATATAATGAAGCCTATGCCACATCGTCTGTGGTCATATTGAAAGAGCTGAACATTGACCCTATGAAATTCAATGTCAACGGAGGGGCTGTGGCGCTGGGTCATCCCATAGGATGCAGCGGAGCGAGGATGCTCGTAACACTCATCCACGCGCTCAAGCAAAGGAGGCTCAAGAGAGGGCTTGCCACTCTCTGTATGGGCGGAGGGAATGCGCTGGCGATGATAGTTGAAAGGTAATGCATGTTCTACGCACATGAGCAAGAAAAAATCCTCTCGCTGTTCCTGCCTGATGCAGAGCACTATCATTCCATGCTTCTTTCCTTTGGAGATTTCTTTGACAAGGAGATCCTGCCCTCTGCAAGAAAGGTAGATCAAGAAGAACTCTTTCCTCGAGGCAGCCTGAACAAAGTACGTGATAACAAGATCATGGCCATTCCCTTTCCCTTGGAGTACGGCGGCCTTGGATTTCCCTTCCTTATATACATTGCAGCCGTGGAGATGCTGGCAAAGGCCTGTGCAAATACCGCTATTCAGGTATCTGTCCAGGGCATGGTCTGTGAAGGGATCCGGCTCTTTGGAAACGAAAGGCAGAAACAGGAATTTCTCAAGGAGAAGGGGCTCGTAGAGGGAAGAAGCCTTGCCGCCTTTGCCCTCACAGAGCCGTGTTGTGGCTCAGACGCAAAGGCCATTCAGAGCAAGGCGGTTCATTCAGGGGACTCTTATGTCCTCAACGGTACGAAAACCCTTATCACAAATCCCGGGGAAGCAGAGGTAATCCTCTTGTTTGCTGCAACCGGGAAAGGCATCTCAGCCTTCCTTGTGCCAAAAGAGGCGCCTGGATTTCATGTGATGAAGGACATTCCAAAGCTTGGACTGAAGGGAAGCAGGCTGTCGGGCATACAATTTAAGGATTGCAGAGTAGAAAAGAGCGCCCTTCTTGGTGAGGAAGGAAAAGGGCTTGAGCATGCAAAGCAGATTCTGAATGAAGGCAGGCTCACTATTGGGGCGATAGCTGTCGGAATTGCACAGGCTGCATACGAGAAATCGCTCCTCTACAGCAAAAAAAGAAGCGCCTTTGGTCAACACATTTCCGGTTTCCAGCTGGTCCGGGAAAAGATTGCGAACATGGCAACGGAAATAGCTGCGTCAAGGCTTCTCCTGTATTCTGCAGCGATGTTGCGGGAAAAGGGGAAAAGTGCGGTATCCGAGGCTTCCCAGGCCAAGCTCTTCTCCACAGAGATGGCATTGAGGGTGTGTGATACCGCGCTACAACTGCACGGGGGCTATGGCTATATCGATGCATATGATGTCCACAGACACTGGAGGGACGCACGGGGGCTCACCATCGGTGAGGGGACATCAGATATGCTGAGACTCCTCATCGCCCATCTGGCGCTTAAAGAGGTGTGACCGGGAAGGATTTAATGGATAATGCCAACGACATTATAGTCGATAAGAAAGAAGAGATCGGGGTCATTACCCTCAACAGACCGCATGTGATGAATATCATGGGCACAGATATGCTCATGAAGCTGGAGGATGCGCTTACCCACATCAGGAACGACAGACAGATAAAGGCCATTATTATAAGAGGCACCACACATTTTTGCGCCGGCGCTGATATAAAAGAGCTGAAGGGTAAAGACCCTGGGACTGCAGAACTTTTTTCAAGGCTTGGCCACAGGATCTGTAACCAGATAGAAGAAATAGAAAAGCCCTTGATTGCGGCAGTGGAAGGCTATGCGCTGGGGGCCGGCTGCGAGATAGCCCTTGCCTGTGACATACGCATCGCTGCTGAGAACGCAAAATTCGGCCAGCCCGAAATCAACCTTGGCCTCATTCCGGGATTTGGAGCAACCCAGCGCCTCCCCAGACTGATAGGTCCTGGAAAGGGAAAAGAAATGATTCTTACAGGCAGGTTCGTGGATGCACAAGAGGCAGCAACTATCGGGCTTGTGAATACAGTGGTCAAGAATGAAGATCTCATGGCAAAGGCAGAGGAGATGGGGCAAACAATGGCGGGGAAAAGCCCTGTTGCTATGAAGATGGCTAAAACTCTCCTCAGGGGAGACCATGAGATGCAGCGACTCCTCGATCTTGAAATCACTTATCTATCCCAATGCTTCGCAACAGAAGACCATCTGGAAGGGATAAACGCCTTCCTCGAAAAAAGAACACCGAGATTCAAAGGTAGATAACTTTAAAAACGGTCAAAGGTCAGAGTGGGGCAGTTCCTGATGAGCAAGTCCTTTCATTTGAAAGAAATGAAGGGGAAGAGTTGCAAGCAGCTTTCGAAAAATAATTAAAGACTTCTCCTCATAGGAGACGGTTATGCAATCTGCAGACATAATTTCTGATATATGCCAAATCCTCGCATTTCTGGTCGTACTTACTCTCCTCGTGAGACCTCTCGGTGGCTATATGGCGAAGGTTTATCAGGGAGAACGCTCGATACTGTATCCGCTCTTTAGTCCGTTGGAAAGGGGTCTCTACCGTATCACCGGCATTGACATAAATGCCGTAATGGACTGGAAACAGTACACTGTCAGTGCTCTCATTTTTAACCTTATAATGATGGTCGTGAGCTTTGCAGTCCTCATGCTGCAAGGATACCTGCCTCTGAATCCTCAGAAATTCCCAGGTTTTTCATGGGACCTTGCGCTCACCACTGCGATTGGCTTTGTTACCCAGGCTGACTGGCAGCCCTACAGCGGAGAAACAGCAGCCAGCTATTTTTCCCAAATGATAGGCATGATGGTGAATCAGTTTCTCTCAGCTGCGACAGCCATAGCTATCCTCATTGCGCTTATCCGTGGTTTTGGCCGTAGGACAGCCAAGACTATAGGTAATTTCTGGGTCGACTTGACGCGAGGCACTCTCTGCATTCTTTTGCCAATATCGCTCGTGGCAGCGCTTGTGCTCGTTTCTCAAGGGGTTATCCAGAATTTCAGTCCATATAAGACAGTTCAGATGCTGGAGGCAACAAGGTATGAGAAACCTAAGCTTGATGCGGAGGGCAACCCACTTAAAGATACAAACGGGAAGCCGATAACCGAGACAGCGGTCGTGAAAGAGCAGGAGCTGCCGATGGGTCCGGTCGCTTCAATGGAGGCGATCAAGAACCTCGGGACAAACGGGGGCGGTTTCTTCAATGCCAGCTCGGCGCATCCCTATGAGAATCCGACACCGTTTTCTAACTATTTTGCAATTCTTTTGATTCTTATACTTCCCGCTGCTCTGACAAATACCTTTGGTCGTATGGTCGGCAACACACAGCAGGGGTGGGCTATCTATACAGCGATGATGTTCCTATTAGTCCTGGCTGTCGGGATATTCTACTGGGCAGAATATTATGGCAATCCATTAGTCCAGAAGTTGGGAGTCCACGGTGTATACATGGAAGGTAAGGAGGTACGATTCGGACTGGGAGGCACTGCCTTGTTCACCGGTGCTACCACGGCGACGGGATGCGGGGCAATGAATGCCATACACGATTCATTGACGCCTCTCGGTGGGATGATCCCCCTGATGCTCATACTCTTGGGCGAGGTTGTTTTCGGAGGAGTGGGATCAGGCCTTTACACCATGCTCGCTTTTGTGGTGATTGCCGTCTTCGCTTCAGGCCTCATGATCGGCAGGATTCCCGAGTACCTTGGGAAAAAGATCGAGGTGACCGAGATGTGGATGTCCGTTATTATTGTCCTTACCTCAGGAGTTGTCACCCTCGTGCTTTTTTCCATAGCGATAATCACCCCTGCTGGTCTGAGTTCGATTGCAAATCCCGGTCCTCATGGTTTGACCGAAGTGCTCTATACCTTTGCCTCTACTGCCAACAACAACGGCAGCATGTTTGCCGGCCTGAATGCAAATACACTGTTTTATAACCTGACAACGTCTCTTGCCATGTTCCTGGGAAGATTTGCCCCTGCCATTGCGATCCTTGCCATGGCAGGCTCCCTGGTTCAGAAGAAGCATTATCCACCAAGTGTGGGGACACTGCCCACTGATCGGCTCCCTTTTATACTCTGGCTCATTGCGGTAATCCTGATTGTCGGAGCTTTGACCTTTTTCCCGGCGCTTGCCCTCGGACCGGTTATCGAGCACATGCTCATGCAGAGCGGTATATAGTTATGACGAAACGTTTGGAGAAGAGCACATGATGAAGAGATTTTTCAAGGAATACGTTTTGATGCCTGAAAAGCTTCGGACCGAGATTATCAAGCCCTTCTATCTCTTTTTCAAAGCAGAGGCATCGAGCAGCATCCTCCTCATGTGCGCTACGGCAGTTGCCCTCCTCTGGG
>Ga0187780_10004593_pt1 | contig 10331 bp, 8 predicted proteins | sample 1015_Q2_SP10_20__FD_132429 | JGI IMG/M metagenome (GOLD analysis project Ga0187780, IMG submission 132429) | Tropical peat soil microbial communities from peatlands in Department of Meta, Colombia - 1015_Q2_SP10_20_MG | ecosystem: Environmental > Terrestrial > Soil > Wetlands > Peat | place...
GCGTGACGGGTCGCACGACACCCATGGACCTTTTCGATCGGCTCCCGGACGAGGAGGCGCGCGGGGCGCGCCCCGCGCCTGCGGCGAACCGCCCCGCAGGCGGGACGCCGCTCGCGGATCGCCACGCGAGCGGGACGCCGCTCGCGGATCGGATGAGACCCCGCACGCTGGACGAATTCGTGGGCCAGGCGCACCTGGTGGGCCCGGGCAAGGTGCTGCGTCAGGCCGTCGAGCGCGACGAGATCCCCTCCATGATCCTGTGGGGCCCCCCGGGGAGCGGCAAGACGAGCCTGGCCATGGTGGTCGCGCACTCCACGCGCGCCCAGTTCGTGCCCTTCTCGGCCGTCGTCTCCGGGATCAAGGAGATTCGTGAGGTGATCGCGGGCGCCGCCCGCCTGCGGCAGGCCTCGGCCCGCCGCACCATCCTGTTCGTGGACGAGATCCACCGCTTCAACAAGGCGCAGCAGGACGCCTTCCTTCCCCACGTGGAGGCCGGCACCATCGTTCTCATCGGGGCCACCACGGAGAACCCGTCCTTCGAGGTGGTGGCCCCGCTGCTTTCCCGCGCCCGGGTGTTCGTGCTGAACCCGCTCTCGGAGGACGACGTGGTGGCGCTCCTGCAGCGGGCCCTGGGCGACGCCGATCGGGGCCTCGGGGCCGCGCGCGCCGTGGTGGACACTGATGCCCTCCGGTTCCTCGCCGCCCTGGGCAACGGGGACGCGCGGGTATCCCTGAACGCGCTGGAGCTGGCCGTCCAGTCCGTGGAGGCGGGGGCGGACGGCGCCCGCCGTGTGACCCTGGCCGCGGCGCAGGAGGTCGCCCAGCGCAAGACGCTGCTCTACGACAAAGCGGGGGAGGAGCACTTCAACATCATCTCCGCCCTGCACAAGAGCCTGCGGGGAAGCGATCCGGACGCGGGGCTCTACTGGCTGGCCCGGATGCTGGCGGCGGGCGAGGACCCGCTCTACATCGCCCGCCGCCTCGTCCGCTTCGCCTCGGAGGACATCGGCAACGCCGACCCGCAGGCGCTGGCCGTGGCCCTGGCCGCCAAGGATGCCTATCACTTCCTGGGGACGCCCGAGGGGGAACTGGCGCTGGCCCAGTGCGTCCTCTACCTGGCGACGGCGCCGAAATCCAACGCCGCCTACGTGGCCTACGGCGAGGCCATGGAGGACGTGCGCACGCGGCCGGCCGAGCCGGTGCCGCTGACCGTCCGCAACGCGCCCACGCCGCTCATGCGTGACCTTGGCTACGGGGTGGGGTACGAGTACGCGCACGACTTCGAGGACGCCTTCGTGACCCAGGAGTTCCTGCCGGGCGGGCTCCGGGGCCGCATCTATTACCGCCCCGCGGATCGCGGCCTGGAGGCTGAGATCAAGAAGCGGCTGGACGCATGGCGCGCGCGCCGTCGCCGCGCGCAGGAGCAAGGACCGCAAGGGCCGGGACCGCAGACTGACGGCTGACGACCGAGGGCTCGCCAGCGCTTGACACGCGTTCGCGGCCTCTGATAAGAGCATGGATGCTTCCGCATCCGCTTGTGGGCGCTGGCATCTTCAAGGAGGGCCCCGCCATGACCAAACAGCAACTGGTGGACAAGATGGCGCGGGAGGCAAAGATCACCAAGCGCGCGGCCGAGACCGCGCTGAACAGTTTCATGGGTGGAGTCCGCGGCGCTCTGAAGCGGGGAGAGCGCGTATCGCTGGTGGGCTTCGGCACGTTCCTGGTGGCGAGGCGCGCGGCGCGGAACGGTCGCGACCCTCGCACCGGCCACCTGATCAAGATCAAGGCCATGCGCGTGCCGCGCTTCCGGCCGGGGCAGGAGCTGCGCCACGTGGTCCGCTGACCCGGCGGCCCGCGCCGCCGGAAACGACCGAACCGCCAAGGGAAAAGGGAACGCCGGCCGCCGGAGGGCGACCGGCGTATTTCTTTCTTGGCGCCCTTGGCGCCTTGGCGGTGACTCGGCCTTAGCAAGATCCTGAAGAACCCTCTCTTCCGCAGGCTGCTCAAAAAGGTCCAGATGCAAGGCGGCGCGCGATGCGGGGTGCGAGACGTACTCGGTCCGTACGTCGCAGCGCCGCGCGAGCGCGCCAACGCCCCACCCGCTGCCGCCGAGGCAGCGGGGAGAGACGTTGGGCCTTTTTCAGCAGCCTGCTAGGGAGCGAGGATCTCGCGGGCGGCGGCCAGCGCGGTCACGATGTCGTCCCGGCTCACGTCCTTGTGGGTGACGAGGCGGATGGAGTCCGGCGAGATCTGGTGGGCGAGCACGCCGCGGGCGGCCAGGCCGCGGGTGAAGGCGGTCGCCTCCGCCCGTGGGGAACGGACGGCGAAGATCACGATGTTCGTCTGCACGCGCTTCAGGTCGATCTCGATCCCCGGGAACTCGGCCAGCCCCTCCGCCAGGAGCCGCGCGTTGGCGTGATCCTCGGCCAGGCGGTCCACCATGGCCTCCAGGGCCAGCAGGGCGGCCGCCGCGAGGATGCCGGCCTGTCGCATCCCGCCCCCCAGCATCTTCCGGTACTTCCGCGCCCGGTCGATGACGGCGCGGGGACCCACCAGCATCGATCCCACCGGTGCCGCCAGCCCCTTGGAGAAGCAGAACTGCACCGTGTCGGCGTGGGCGGCGAAGTCCTCCACGGGCACGCCGGAGGCCACGCTGGCGTTGAAGATGCGCGCGCCGTCCAGGTGGACGGCGATGCCGTGGTCGCGGCCGATGCGGCCGATCTCGCCCAGGACGTCCAGGGGGTAGCAGGTGCCGCCCCCGCGGTTGTGCGTGCTCTCCACCGCGATGCAGCCGGTGCGGGGCGTGTGGATGTTGGGCGGGCGGATGGCGGCCCGGACCTGCTCGGGATCCAGGATGCCGTAGTGGCCGCGGAGCGTCCGCGGCATCACGGCGCCGACCACGGCCATGCCCGCCACCTCGTAGTTGAAGATGTGGGACGCCTCGTCGAGGATCACCTCGTCCCCCCGCGCGGTCTGGGCCAGCAGGGCCGTGAGGTTTCCCATGGTGCCGGAGGCGACGAAAAGGCCGGCCTCCTTGCCGAAGCGCGCCGCGGCCGCGGCCTCCAGCCGGTTCACCGTGGGGTCCTCGCCGTACACGTCGTCACCCACCTCGGCCGAGGCCATGGCGGCCCGCATGGCCGGCGTGGGGGTGGTCACCGTGTCGCTCCGCAGGTCGATTCGCTTCATGCTCCTTCGCTCGCCCCCTCGCTCGGAGAGTCCCGCGTCCCGAGTCCAACGTCCCGAGTCACAAATCGCAAATCAACAACCCGATGGGCAGGTTGCTGAAGAACCACCTGTTGCGCAGGCTGCTCAATAAGGTCCAGGTGCAAGGCGGCGCGCGCTGCGCCGACTGAGGCGTACGCCGGGTACGCCGCAGGGAGTGCGCGAGCGCGCCAACGCCGCAGATGGGCCTTTTTCAGCAGCCTGCTACAGGCGCTTGAGGGCGGCGGCGCGGCGCCGCTCGGCCTTGGGCAGACGCCGGGCCGTCCCCTTCTTCCCGGCCGGCCGGTCGTCGGCGTCTTCTTCCTCGCCGCCCTTGACGTCGGCGACGGCGGCGGCCTCCAGGCGGGCGGCGAACTCCTCGCACGAGGCGGCTGCGGCCCCGGCCGCGCTGGCCAGCCGCCCGACCTCCCGGTCCGAAGAGATCACCAGGGCCCCGCTGCGGCCCTCCTGTGCTAGGCGTGCGATCACCCGGTCCGCCGTCTCGCCGGGCCGCGAGAAGCGGACATCGATCCCGGCCATCCGCTGGCCGCCGGAGGGGCCGGGCGGGCCACCCTGCCCGTCGAAGACCACCGTGATCCGGTGGTGGCCCCGCGAGCGGCGGTAGGCGGCCAGCAGACTCACCAGCGCAGTCCGGCCCGCCTCCAGGCTCTCGGATTCGCGTTCCCTCAATTCGGGGAGCCGGCGAATCAAGTTATAGCCGTCGACGATGATCCACATCTTTGCCGGTCCCGAGTCCTGAGTCCAACGTCCCGAGTCAACGAGCGGCGAGGCCGGATTTGCGGAGCAGGCGGCGGATCACGTCCGCGGTGCCGGCCGTCATGTCCAGCCCGTCCAGGTCCTCGGGGCGGACCCAGCGGACCTCGGAGGCTTCCTCCGAGGGCATCGGTTCGCCCGAGAGCCAGCGCGCCACGAAGTCCACGATGACGTAGTGGAAACGTATACGCTGGGCATCGTCCCGCGTGATGCGCTGGATCACCTCCAGCGTGTCCGTCAGTTCCACCTCGATGCCGCACTCTTCGCGGATCTCGCGGCGCGCGGCATCCTCCAGAGACTCCCCCACGTCCACCGCGCCGCCCGGCACACTCCACTTCCCCCGGCTGGGGGCCCTCCCGCGCCGCGCCACCAGCACACACCCGTTGCGGACCACGATGGTCCCCACGGCAAGGATGGGCCGCCCCGGGTATTCCCGATCGCTCACGCAGACCTCGCTCGACTGAGCAGGCTGCTGAAAAAGGCCCAACGTCTCTCCCCGCTGCCCCGGCGGCAGCGGGTGGGGCGTTGGCGCGCTCGCGCGGCGCTGCGACGTACGGACCCAGTACGCCTCCGACCCACTCACGTGGGTACCCCGCGCTGCGCGCGCCGCCTTGCACCTGGGCCTTTTTGAGCAGCCTGCGGAAAAGAGATTCTTTCAGGGTCCTCCTAGGCGCTCGCCACAATGGATGATATCGGTTCGGCCGCGACGGGGTCAACTTCAAAGGCGTCTTGCCCGGGCCCGCCCGCCGCTCCTTCCGCCACCCTCCGGCGCACGGGCGTGGTCTTACCACAAACCCGGCGCTGGTCCTAACCCTCCGTTATGGCGATGTCCGCAGGCGCTTCGACCCGCACGGTCCTGCGTTTGCAAATCATCCCCACGATGCTTTTGAGGTGCTGGCGAACCGGTCACTCAACGTATGCCTTGGACCGCTGTCTAAAGGACGTGATCGCTCAGCAACCCAAACAAGGAGGATCGGGATGAGTCGATGGGCAGGTTTCGCAGTGGGTGGTGCCTTGCTGGTGGCCCTGTGGGCCCCGGTGGCCGGCGCGCAGGACGTGCGGCAGGACACGCGAGATATCCGGCAGGACACGCGCGACATCCGGCGCGATAACCGGGACATCCGCCAGGATAACCGGGACATCCGCCAGGATCGCCAGCAGCTCCGGCAGGACAGGGCGGCCGGCAACACCTCGGCGGTCCAGGCCGACCGGAAGGATCTGCGGAGTGATCGTCGCGACCGCCGGCAGGACCGGCAGGACCGGCGCCAGGATCGGCACGACCGGCGCCAGGATCGCCGCGACCGCCGCCACGACGTCGCCAGGCACCGCTAAGCCGCAGCATACCGCAACGCCCCCGCCCGCCGGCGGCGCTCCGCCACCTCAACCTTACCGAGGGGCAGCGCCTCCGGCGGCCGGGCCGCGCGTTCTTTCTCGTCGCCCACCGCCCCCGCCAGGGCCGTTCGGCGCCTCCCCAGACACACGCGTCCCTTTTCCGCTCTTGTGTGAAATGGGGTGCGGGAACCTTTCTGGCCCTTCTCTAAGGCTTGGCGCACGGGACACTTGCGGGCGGGGCCCCGCACGCCAGGCCACCGCCAGACGGCGCCCGGCGCCAACCGAGAGGTCGCCGCGGGCCGGAAAACACGACGCCCCCCGGATCCGAGCGGAGCGGGGGGCACGGTGTGCCGCAACGGACCCGGTCACGGGTGCGGGGCCGGGGCCTGCTCCTTCTTCTCCGCCTCGGGGGCGGCCTGCCCCTGGAGCCGGGCCAGCACCTTCCCGAGGGCGATGACGCCCACCGCGCAGAAGGCCGGGAGCACCCATCTCAGCCATGCCAGCTGGCCCCCCAACCACACCTTGATCCACGCGTCGGCCACGATCATCTCGCCGCCGGTCCAGCCCAGGATGCCGGCACCCATGTCCTGCAGGACGGGATAGCGGTCCATGAGCATGGCGATGATGCCGGCGCAGAACATGATGATGGGGATGCTGAGGCCGAGGCCGAAGAGGATGGCCTCCCAGTTCCCGCCGGCGGCGCCGGCCACGGCGATCATGTTATCCGTGCTCATCACGAAATCCGCCACCGCGATGATCCACATGGCGTGCCAGAAACCCCTCACCTGACGGGCGGGGCCCTCGGCCTCCTCTTCCTCCACGAGAAGCTTCGTGGCGATCCACACCACCAGCGCCCCGCCCAGCGCGGAAAGCAAGGGGATGCGGAGCAGGGCCATCACGACCACCGTGACGGCGACGCGGATGGCGATGGCCAGCGAGGCGCCGAGGGCGATGGCCTTGTTCCGCTGGTGCCTGGGCAGCGTGCGGGCCGCCATGGCGATGACCACGGCGTTGTCCCCCGAGAGGACCACGTTGATCACGACGATCTTCAGATAGATGCCGAAGACGGCGATATCCAAGGCCCTGGCCTCCGCGTCACCACGCAGGGAACTCGATGACGGTCAGGCGGTTTTCCACGGCAAGGACACCGATCAGAACCCGATGGCGGCGCCGTCCCCGCGTGGGTCCGCCCCCGCCCACAGGACGCCGCCCTCCGGATCGATGATGACGGCCTGGGCGTGGCCCATGGTGTCCGCCCAATCGGCCAGGCGGCGCACCTCGTGGCCGCGGCGCGCCAGGTCGTCCGCCACGGCCGGCGCGAACCGGCCCTCGAGCAGGAGCGCGCCGGTGGCCTCGCCCCAGGTGCGCCCGTAAAGCCAGCGCGGGGCCTCGATGGCCTGCTGTACGTTCATGCCGAAGTCCACCACCCGCGTCACCAGGGCCGCCTGCGTCTGCGGCTGCCCCTCGCCGCCCATGGTGCCGTACACCATGAAGGGCCGGCCGCCGCGCAGGAGCATGGAGGGGATCAGGGTGTGGAACGTGCGCTTGCGCGGCTCCAACCGGTTCGGATGCTGAGGGTCCAGGGAGAAGAAGGTGCCCCGGTTCTGGAGGAGCACACCCGTATCCCCGGCCACGATGCCGGAGCCGAAGTCGTGGTAGATACTCTGGATCAGGGCCACGGCATTACGCGCCTCGTCCACGGCGGCCAGGAATACCGTGTCGCCGGCCGAGCTCCCAGGGACGTATCGGCCGGCCCGGCCCATGTCGATCAGGCGGGCCCGGGCGGCGCCGTAGTCCCGGGCCAGCAGGGAATCGGTAGGGGGGCGGAGGAACGCCGGGTCCGTCACCCAACGGTCGCGGTCGGTGAAGGCCAGCTTGGTGGCCTCCACCACGGCATGTACGTAGTCCGCGGTCCCATCGCCCAGCGAAGGGACATCCAGGTGGTCGAGGACATTCAGGATAGAGAGGGCGGCGATCCCCTGCGTGTTGGGTGGGAGGCTGGCGGCCACCGCGGAACGGTACGTCACGGTGAGGGGCTCCACCCAATCCGAACGGTGCCCCGCGAAGTCCCCCTCCGTCAGCACGCCGCCGCCGGCCCCGAGGCACGCGGCGATCCGCCGCGCAATATCCCCCTCGTAGAAGGCGCGGCCACCCTCGGCCGCGATCGTCGTGAGCGTTCGCGCCAGGTCCCGCTGGCGCATGACCTCCCCGGCGCGGTAGGGCCGGGCCCCATCTGCCAGGTAGGTGCGCCGGAAGCCCTCGAATCGCTGGAGACCTCGGGCAGGGCCCCCGACCGTGTCCAGATTGCGCACCGTCCAGGTTTCCTGGCTCGGCGTGACGGGATAACCCCGCTCTGCGTACCGGGTGGCGTCCTGCAGGAGGTCGGACCAGGCGAGGGGGCTCCCCATGGACCTTCGGCTGTGCTCGTAGGCGGCCGCCCACCCGTCCACGGCCCCGGGGACGGTGTTGGCGGCCAGGTAGCCTCGCGAGGGGATGGCCTCCTGCGCCCCGTGCTCCCGGTAGAAATCGATGGTGCAGCGGGCGCCGGCCCGGCCCGATCCGTTGAGCCCCTTCAGCGCGCGCTCCCGCGCGTCCCAGATCAGCCAGAAATTGTCTCCCCCGATACTGCACATGTGGGGGTATACCACCGAGAGGACGGCCGCGGCCGCGACGGCGGCGTCGATGGCCGTGCCGCCGCGCCGCAGCACGGCGGCCCCAGCCTCGGACGCAAGGTAATGCGGCGTAGCGACCACCCCGCGGGGCGCCATGGTGGGCGGCCGCCCCGTTGGATAAACCGTAGCCCCGGAGGCGGCCAATGGTGCCATCAGAAGCCCTCCCGGGCGATGGAGTGATCTGTACCCCGCCGGGCCTGCACCCCGAAAAAAAACGGCCCCGCCGTCGCAGGGCCATCGCACGTCCGTTCCGTTGGGGCGAGGGGCACCGCAGGGCCGAGCGTGGGCCCTGGCTTCTGCGAGCTCACCTTACCTGTGGCATATCTCATATCCCAACCGCCTCGCGCACGTCAAGGGAGGCTGGACAGTTTTCATCCGGCTCTGGCCCCCGGGGTGCGCAGCATTTCGCCCCTGGTCGACCAGCACGCCCTCTCCGAGGGTTCCGCCGGAGCTCCACCTCTCATCCCCTCCATCCGCAGGCCGAATCTCCGGCGGCCCGCACCTTGACAATTCGAGCCGGGATGCCCTAACGTTGGGGCACCATGGTTTTCGCGGGCGACAGCCATCGTCGCCGTCGTGAAGGAGGGAAGACCGCGTGCCGATCTACGAATACCGGTGTACCGCCTGCCAGCACACGTTCGAGGTGATGCAGAAGTTTAGCGACCGGCCTGTGAAGAAATGCCCGCAATGTAAGGGCAAGGTGGAGAAACTCCTCTCGGCCCCCGGCTTGCTCTTCAAGGGGAGCGGCTGGTACGTGACGGACTATGCCAACGCCTCCCGGAAGAAATCGATGGAGGCGGAAAAAGGCGCCTCCGGTAACGGGGGAGACAAGAGCGCGGAAAAGAAGGAAACCAAGGCCGAAAAGACGGACGCGAAATCGGGGAAGTCCACGAAGGACGCGAAGGCGTCCGACTAGGGCGGCCCCCCGCAGCCCGCGACACCAACGGCGGCCATCTGGCCGCCGTTGGTGTTCAGGCGCCGAATCGCAGGTTAGGGCAGCCCGGCCGCCGCCAGCATCTCTCGCACGGCCCGCCCCACGCCGTCCGGCGGGACGCGCACCTCGGCCTTCGTCCGGCGGGACCGCACCTCCAGCACGCCCTCCTTCAGCGCCCGCGCCCCCACCGTGACCCGCACCGGCACCCCCAGAAGGTCCGCGTCCTTGAACTTGACGCCGGGGCGGTCGTCCCGGTCGTCGTAGAGGGCGGCCAGGCCCGCCGCGGCCAGGGCCCGCTCGGCCGCCTCGGCCAGGGCCACCATCCCGGCGTCCTTGGCGTTCACCGTGAGCAGGTGCACGTCGAAGGGGGCGATGGCTGGGGGCCAGATCATCCCGTCCGCGTCGTGATTCTGTTCGATGGCGGCGGCGGCGATGCGGGCCGGCCCGATGCCGTAGCTGCCCATGACGATGGGGCGCTCCTCGCCCTTCTCGTCCAGATACACTGCGCGCATGGGGACCGAGTACTTGGTGCCCAGCTTGAAGATGTTGCCCACCTCGATGACGCGCTCCACGGCCAGGGGCGCCCCGCACTTGGGGCAGCCATCCCCCGGGCCCACCTCGTGCAGGTCGGCGAAGCGGGCGGCGAAATCGGTGCCGGGAACGACGCCCCGCAGGTGCGTGTCCGCCTTGTTGGCCCCGGCCACGTAGCGCCCGTCCTCCAGGCAACTATCGGCGTAGAGGGGGAGCTGCAGGCCCACCGGGCCCAGGAAACCGGCCTCCACGCCGGCGTGCTGCCGCACCTCGTCCCGGTGCGCGGGGCGGAAGGGGCCGATGAGCCGGGCCAGCTTCTTCTCGTGCAGATGCTGGTCCCCGCGGACCAGGGCCACCACGGGACCGCTGGCCGCCATCACCGCCACGGCCTTGATGGTGAGGGCCGGCGGGACCTTCAGGACGGCGCAGACCTCCTCGATCGTGCGGGCGCCGGGCGTGCCGACCTCCCCGAAGGGCACGGCATCCCCTCCGGCAGGCTGCGGCGCCGGGCGCGACCGGGCCAACTCGATGTTGGCGGCGTAGCCGCAAGACGCGCAGAGGGCCACCTGGTCCTCGCCGGCGGGGCTGGGCGCCATGAATTCGTGGGCCCCGGCCCCGCCCATCATCCCCACATCGCTCTCCACCACGTGGAAGCGGAGGCCGCACCGGGTGAAGATGCGGCGGTAGGCCTCCCGATGCTTCTCGTAGGCGCCGTCCAGCCCGGCCTCGTCCCGGTCCAGGGTGTAGGAATCCTTCATGAGGAACTCGCGGGTCCGCAGCACCCCGCTCTTGGGGCGCGCCTCGTCCCGTTCCTTGGTCTGGATCTGGTACCAGATCTGGGGCAGCTCGCGGTAGGACTTGATCTCGTGCGCCGCCAGCCAGGCCAC
>Ga0187780_10004594_pt1 | contig 10330 bp, 9 predicted proteins | sample 1015_Q2_SP10_20__FD_132429 | JGI IMG/M metagenome (GOLD analysis project Ga0187780, IMG submission 132429) | Tropical peat soil microbial communities from peatlands in Department of Meta, Colombia - 1015_Q2_SP10_20_MG | ecosystem: Environmental > Terrestrial > Soil > Wetlands > Peat | place...
CGAGCAAGCTTTTCGAGCTGGCTCTCTGTGAGGGCAGGTTTGGCCGCCGGAGCGGTTGTCTTCGATTCTGTCGCAGCAAGACAGACGGAGCACACCACGAGCAACACAACAAGCGTGGCAACGGGCCGGCCGAAAAATCTCATCGCCGAAATTCTAATGCCGCAGGACCGGGGAGGGGTAGGGATACTCTCCGAGGGTTTCCGGATCTCCCCCGCCGAGAATCTCCACCGCCCAGTGATGGAAGTAGTCCACGGGATGATCTTGAATTGCGCGGAAACGCCGGTCGTATTCCTTCCGGGCTTTATCGAGATCGGTTCGCAGGCGGACACAGATATCTTTGTGCTCGCAGCCCAGACGAACGTCCTTGGGCCGCAATAGTTTGATGTCCTGCATAGCCACTTTGGCTACCCGGTTCGCGCGGCGATGCAGGTCCTGTTGATCGGAGGGAAGACTCGCAACGTCGAAGGCGGGAGTCTCAACTGCCGGCTCCGGCTCGGCAACTTCAGGCGGCTCAATCGTGGCGGCATGAACCGGCGTTTCAACGGCCGCGACCGGCAACTCTTCCGCGGGCGGGGGTGGCTCGACTTCGGCTTCAGGTTCGGCGACCGCGGTCGCAGTGCTCGTCTGATCGTCCTCGTCGCCGGTGTCGCGCGGCTTCAGCGCCACGGCAACGAAGTTCGAGAGCACCGATAGCCCAGCGGCCAGGGCAGAGGCCGCCGTCTGCGCGCGAAGCATCGCAGGCAGCGCATTGCTTGGGCGGCTGGAAGAGCACGCAGCGACGAGATCGGCGTACGCCTGCTGGAGATCGTTCGCGGTCCGCTGGAGCGGCACCAGATTGTCGCGCAGGGCTCGAGAGACGGCGTCTTCGAGAGACCGATCAAGCGATTTTTGGCGTTCTGTCAAGGAATTCCCCGCCTTTTCGATTATGGAAACGGTGTCTGGGGGTGTCAACTGACATTCCCGCAATAGGTTCCTGACCGTGCAGCATCCAGCGGAATGGGCGATCGGCAGCGGAGTTTTGCTGCGAGGTTTTGCTTGCGTTGAGGGACGGTCGTCCGTATCTTCGCAGCCATGCTCACGGCGGAGCAGGTGCGTAAGCTGCTCAAGTTGGAGCCACTTCCAGGCGAGGGCGGGCTATTCGCGGAAATTTATAGATCCGCGCACCGGCTGCCGAAAGAGGCGCTGCCGAACTGCTATGCCGGCGAGCGGCCACTCTCCACGGCGATCTACTACATGCTCACGCCGGATACCTTTTCAGCGATGCATCGCCTGAAGGGCGATGAGATTTACCACTTCTATTTGGGCGATCCTGTCGAAATGCTGATGCTCAAGCCGGATGGCACGGCGGAAGCCGTTTTGATCGGCCAAGACATCGCCGCGGGGATGCGTGTGCAGCACAAGGTCTGCGGAGGCACGTGGCAGGGATCGCGGCTCGCGCCCGGAGGCAAGTTCGCGCTGATGGGCACCACGATGTCGCCCGGATTCGATCCCGCCGATTTCGAGCTCGGCAAGCGCGACGACCTAAGCGCCCGCTACCCCATGTACGCTCCGCTCATCGCGATGCTCACGCGCTGATTCCTCGCAAGCGGCACCGGACGCGCTGCTTTGGCGCGGCTCTCCGCAGAGTGGTAAAATGTAGTTATCCATCGGGGGCGACACGGTTTCGACGGAAGCTGTCGCGGCTCGAAGGCATGCCGGGCCTCACCTGCCCGCAATCGGGTGAAACAACACAACTGGCAACTCCCAGTTGGCTCTCGCTGCCTAACCAAAAGTAGGTAGCGCGTCTCCCCAAGCGTCGCCTGCGCGCTTGGGATGAGGCGTCACACAGTAGGCTGGCCGTTGCGCTTCGGTCCGTAGCGCAGCGGCGAGATCAATCGGACTAGCCGGCGGCGCGTCTTGCCCGTTCTGAGCTCCTCCGGCGAAACCTTCGGAACGGGATAAGCATGTAGTCTTCGGGTGGCAAGGCTTCTCGGACGGGGGTTCGACTCCCCCCGCCTCCACCATTTCCGGCGAGGAAATGGTGTCCCGAGCGAGGCCGCAGTCTGGCCGAGCCGAGGGGCACGTCAGCACAATGTTCTTTTGCTACATTCTCGAATGCTCCGACGGTTCATTCTACGTCGGCGTCACCGAAAATCCCGCAGAACGAGCGCGCGTCCACAACGAAGGAAGCGGTGCTGTCGCTTCAAGAGTTCTTACGTCTCCGCCCTGACAATAAGGACGGGACACGGAGCCCGATGCAGAACGTCGTGAGCGACGCTTCCCACAACAAGGCTATGGGCTTTTCCACGCCCGTGACTGCCCATCACGATCAGGTCCGCAGGCCACTTCTTCGCCACTTCAACGATCTTAAGAGCAGGTTTGCCGGTCTCAAGGAACTCGGAGACGTGGAGGGAACCAGCTGCTCGATCCCGAAACGTTGTAAGAAGCTGCCTTGCCGCTCTTTCAGACATCTCCATCAACCGGTCCGCCGGTTCGCCCCACATCGTTCCGGGAGCGACCGAGGGTTGATATACGTGAATGAAGGCAACCTCGGCGTTCAGTGAACTCGCAAGCTCAACTGCGATCTCAGTGGCCCGCTTCGCAAAAGCGCTTTCGTCTACCGCGATGAGGATCTTTCTGAAAATCATGTCAACCTCCCGATTATGTGGGCGCTCTACCACGTAATAATTTCGCAGGGGCGCGCAACCATCCGACGGATGCCGACCCACCGCCCCAGTCAAGTCCTATATATCACTCTCTCGCGGAAACCGCCTTTCATCGTTGCATTCCAACGAGTGATCCCCGCCCGCCTCCTTCAAGGAACTAGGCGGCGCTTGAAGGATCTCGGCTACCCGGTTTCGGATATCGACGCGAGGGATTACGGGCAAACGGAGTTCTTTGCGACCGACGATGATGGCTTTTCGCACTGCTTTGGAGTTGCGACGAAAGCTTAGGCGGATCAGCCTGAAAGCGCTCCCGTCGCGGGGATGGGGGGGCGCATGGTGTGGTCGGGGATTGGAACGCGATCGGGCACGCGGAAGCGTGGCTCGCTCTTGCCGGTGAAATCCAGATACAACTTGTGCTTGAGAATCCACTCCGGGAAATGGCCCATGCGGAGCAGCGGATACTTCATCGCTTTGCCAAAGAGCTTCCGTCCGAGCAAGTAGTAGTAAAACGGAATTCCCAGGTTGTAGACCAGATGCGCCTTCTTCGAGCGGTGGAAGAAATCCAGGTTGTAGCGCCAACAAGTGAAGAAAAACTCCCATTGCAGATCGGTGAGCTGGTAGAGCTTCGCGCTCTCGCGCTTCTGCAGGCGCGTGTCTTCGAGCGGGACGAATAGCGTCGGCACGACGCACCACTTCGCGTCCTTGAGCGCGTGGAGCAGGTCGAGCGACTGGCGCGTGTCGTCGGGTGTCTCGCCGGGCAGGCCGATGATCCACGTGCAGAACGGGAACCAATTGTTGCGGTTCAGAATCTCCATGCCCTTGAGCACGACGTCGGGCCACTGCTCGGGCTTGAACGGATAGCCCTTCCCTTTCATGTGTTCTTTGAAAATCCGGACGGATCCCGTTTCGATCCCGATGAAGAGGTTCTGATACTTCTTCTGCGGATGCGTTGAGGCCGGATGCGTGTGCACGCTCTTGTCCACGGCAAGCTGGAGCTCGGGCAGGAGATTCGGCTCGACGACGATGGGCGCCATCGTACCGTGCGTCAGGCCAATGTAGTCGATGCCGGGCACATCGGCGACGGACTGGAAGAGATGCTTGAGCGCAGGCACGTTGGGCGCAAATTTCGGCCCGTGCTCGTAGAGGAACAAATCTTCAGTGACGAGCAGCGCGAAATCGGCGCCTTCGGCGGCTTGCGTGCGGACATTGCCGATGATTTTCTCGAGCGGAAGGCTCTTGCCCGCGCGCAGAGCGACCGAGCAAAATTGGCAGCCGCGTCCACAGCCGCGCGTAATCTCGACCGCGCCGAAGGTCGACCGGTGCTTCAGATACGGAATGCTTTCAACCTTCGGGCTATGGCCTTCGACTTTGCGCGGAATTTCATCACCGCGCACCGCCGCTTCGAATAGCGGCAGGAGCGTCTCTTCCGCCTCGCCATCGACGATGCAGTCGATCAGCCATTCGTCCTGCAGGCCTTTCTTATCGATCTGCCAGGAGCCGGGGCCGCCGACGATGATCTTCATATGCGGCTTGTGCTTACGCAGGATGGGATGGAGAATCAGCCGGCGAAATTCCTCGGCGTTGATCGGTTCGACGTCCGCGCCGTAGAAGTAGGCGTAGACGTCCGTCGCAAACGTGATGCCCAGCGGATTGTGCGCGTGGATGCCGACGACTTTCGTATCTTCGCCGACGAACTTATCGAGCTGATCGGCGTAACAGACGACGATGTCTTGTTCGGCAAATTTCTGCGCGAGCAGCGCTTCGACGACGCGCAGGCCCTGCGGCACGTACTTGGCTTGACCGTCGGGCCAGGTCTCGCCTTTCGCGGCCCAGGTCACATTGAAAACGGAGGCGTACTTGGCAGGAAGCGTGGCGAGCAGCATCTGTTTCCACGTGCTGTGCATGTGCTCGCAGGATTCGGACGTACTCGCGGCAAGAACTATCTTCTTCCCACGCGATGCCATGGCCCTCAGCCCCAGATCAAAATCACGCCCACCGGCCTAGGATTTTAGCATAGGCAAGCTTTTGTCACTTCCGCGTCGCTGACCGGTGAGTCAGTGGGTCGCGTTGCCGGGTCAAGTGCCGGCGGCCTTATTTCGGGATTTGGACGATCGTGAGGGACTTCAGCATTCTCACCCAGCGCGCGGGCCGCTTTTCATGCGGCGCGACCAGTTTGAACGGGCCCTCGTTTGCGGCCAGCGGCGCACCATCGATCGTGTCCGCTACGAGAATCTCGGAATCGAGGAATGCCGAATCAAGTTCAGCGAGCGAGAACACGACGCGATAACCGTCCGCGGCCTCCGCAAGCACATATGCGGCCAGCCACGGTCCGCGAATCTGCTCTCCCTGCGGCACGCCCGCTTGTTTGAGCAGAGCCGCGAGCGGCACTCCCTCGTAAACTTCGTCTTTGTGGCTGTGAGGATTTGTCACGTGAAGCGTGGTCCGCGGCATCTTCTTCAAATCGTCCGTCGAGACGGTGAGCGGTGTGGTAACCGCGCCGACAACCGCAAATTCCGAGGGACCCGTCTTGGCCGGTTGCTGCTGCGCCCAAGTAGATTGAGCAGCCAAAAGCGCGATAGCAGCAAAGATGAACATTAGTTCAGCGGACCGAGCTCCACGCATGGTATTTCTCCTCAACCAATTGGCGCCCGGCCGGTAGCGCCGAGTCTCAGCGAATTCAGATCATATACTCCTGCGTTTCGCGCGAGGAGGTCTCTTTCTCCGAGCCGAGACCGTGCGACGTTCGCGGATCAGTCGTCTTGAAGGTCTGCGATTTGTCGCTTGCGGCCGTGCATTTGGAAATTCGTCAAAGTAACCCGTCCTCGCGAGTGCACGCCCTATTTCATACATCCGGTAGCGATGCGGAAGGGACGTGATATTATCCCGCCACTTCGCGCCCCTTTGGAGAAGTCGCCCGGCGCGCGGTCAAATCCACGACAATTTCGGAGGCGAAAAATGACTCTCAGCAAACGCGCAGCTGCTGAATTTTTCGGTACCTTCTGGCTTGTGTTCGGCGGATGTGGAGCCGCAGTGCTCGATGCCGCATTTCCGAATCTCGGAATCGGTTTCCTGGGTGTCGCGCTCGCGTTTGGTCTCACGGTGCTGACCATGGCTTTCGCGATTGGCCACATTTCTGGCTGCCATCTGAACCCGGCGGTTTCGCTCGGTCTCGTAGTTGGCAAGCGATTCCCCGTTTCAGACCTGATTCCCTACTGGATCGCGCAAGTCCTTGGAGGCGTGGCCGCAGCCGGGGTTTTGTATGTGATTGCGTCTGGAAAAGACGGTTTCTCCGTCGCCGGAGGGTTTGCGTCAAATGGGTATGCGGCCCACTCGCCGGGCGGCTACTCCCTGGCGGCCTGCCTGATCGCGGAGATCGTTTTCACGATGTTTTTCCTGTTGATCATCATGGGGGCAACCGACCGGCGCTCACCACAAGGCTTTGCCGCGATCGCCATCGGCCTTGCTCTCACTCTCATTCACCTGGTGGGCATCCCCGTGACAAATCTTTCGGTGAATCCGGCACGCAGCACCGGACCGGCGGTGTTCGTGGGCGGCTGGGCAATCCATCAGCTCTGGCTCTTTTGGGTTGCGCCGTTGGTCGGCGGTGCACTGGGAGGAGGAATCTACTTGATGCTATTCGGAGAGCGCAGCGAAGCGGCGAAAAGCTGATTAGCTCCGATGATCCAATAGCGCTCGGATCGGTAGCCGGATCGTCGGAGCCCAGCGAAACGTGGTCTCAATCAACCGGCTTCACCGAATCCATGAGGCCGAAGAAGCCTTCGGCGAGGGTTGGATGGATGTAAACCGCGCCCTTGAGAATCGTGTAGGGTGCGCCGGCCAGCATCATCGCTCCGAGAATCTGGACCAGTTCCCCGCCCTCGATGCCGAGAATTGCCGCGCCGAGAATTTTGTCCGTTTCCGCGTCGACAATGATTTTCATGAAGCCGGTCGTCTCGTCGCGTTCGATGGCGCGGGCGACGTAAGCCATCGGAAAGCTGCCGATCTTGAGCTTGCGCCCGGACGCGCGTGCCTCCTTTTCTGTCATGCCGACGCGGCCAAGCTGCGGATCGGTGAATAGCGAGTACGGCAGATAGCGATTCTCGATTGTCAGATTCTTGTCTTCGATGATGTTGGCCCAGAGGATTTGGTAGTCGTTGTAGGAGATGTGTGTGAACGCAGGCCCGCCCTTCACGTCTCCCAGCGCCCAGACGCCGGGAACGCTCGTCTCCATGCGTCCATTCACTTTGATGTAGCCGTGCGAATCGACGGCGATTCCGGCCGTCTCAAGCCCGAGGTCGTTGGTGTTGGGGCGACGCCCAGTGGCGCAAAGAACGTGAGTCCCGGCAATCGTCTGCGCCCGCCCTTCTTTCCTGATCGAGAGGGCAATTTGGCCGTTCCGCCTTTCAACATTCGTGGCCGTCGTTTTCATATAGAATTCGATTCCCTCCGCTTCGAGGGCCTTTTGCAGTGCGTTCGCGATGTCCGCGTCCTCGCGGGCGAGCAGTTGGTCGCCGATGTGAATCACGGTGACGCGGCTTCCGAACCGCCGGAACATCTGTCCAAATTCGAGGCCGACGTACCCTCCGCCGAGCGCGATCAGGTGCTCGGGGATTTCGTGCAATTCCATGATCGATTCGTTGGTCAGATAACCGACCGCATCGAGGCCTGCGAGCTGCGGGCAATCGGGGCGCGTGCCGGTGTCGATGAAGATCCGTTCGCTTTCAAGCGTTTCGCCCTCCACCTGAACTGCGTGCGGCGCGATGAAACGCGTATGACCTCGGTACAACCGCAGCGTCGGATGCGCGGCAACGCGGCGCTCGTGGCCGCCGCGGAAGCTCTGCACCACCGCGTTCTTTCGCGCGACCACGGCGGGCAGATCGACGTGCACCTTCCCGGCCTCCACGCCCCACCGCGTGGCGTTGCGCGCGTAATGCGCCACCTGAGCGGAGGCGATCATCGTCTTCGTCGGCGTGCAGCCCGTATTGATGCACGTCCCGCCGAGATGCGCCTTTTCGATCAGCGCCACGCTCCAGCCGCGCTCGGCCAGGGCGTAGGCGAGCGGATTCCCTCCCTGCCCCGAGCCGATGACGACCGCGTCGTGTTTCATGTTTTCCTCCGGCCCGAACGTGCCCAGGGCGCTCACAAGCAATCCACAGAATCGCACGCTTTGCTCTGCGGCTCCCTTGCACTTAAGATGTAACGCGTGAATTGGCCGATTCAGGTTTCGGCCAAGGGGAGAAGATGACCGTCTTTTCGCGCAAATGTGTGCCGCTGTTCGCTTTGCCCGTTATGATTTTCCTGGCAATAAGCACCCGGACCTCCGCAGAGCCGCCATACGGACCCATCCGCATCGAAGTGGACGAAACACGCGCGCCGCAAAAGATCATGCACACGCATCTGGAAATGCCGGTGCAGCCGGGGCCGCTGGTGCTCTATTACCCCGAATGGATTCCCGGTGAGCACATGCCCGATGGCCCCATCATCAACATGGCCGGACTAAAATTTACAGCGGGGGGCAAGACGATTCCGTGGCGGCGCGACCTGCTCGAAATGTTTGCGTTTCACCTGAATATTCCCGACGGCGTGAGCACGCTCGACATCGATTTCGATTTTCTGCTGACGGCTCCTGCCTCCGGATACTCAGCCGGCGCTTCCGCAACGGCCTTTCTCAACATGGTTAGCTGGAACCAGGTGGTGCTCTACCCGAAGGGCTACGACGTCGCCAACATCACGTGCATGCCGAGCCTGCGCATGCCCACGGGTTGGAAATTCGGGACTGCGCTGCCAGGTGCGAAACAGGATGGCGATACGATCGACTTTTCGCCCGTATCGCTAGAAACGCTTGTTGATTCGCCTGTGCTCACGGGCCGCTACTTTCGCGCGATCGACCTCACGCCCAGTCAGGGTCCTCGCCACGAAATGGACATCGCCGCAGATAGCCAGGCCGCGCTGGCGATGACTCCGGAAACGCAGGCGCATTTTCACCAACTGGTCGCCGAGGCAGGCGCGCTCTTCGGCTCACGCCACTATCGCGATTACCATTTCCTGGTGACGCTGAGCGACAACGTGGCCCATTTTGGCCTCGAGCACCATGAGTCGAGCGACGATCGCACACGCGAGCACAGCCTGATCGACGAGCCGGCGCGCATCGAGTTCGCCGGCCTGCTTCCTCACGAATATGTGCATTCCTGGAACGGCAAATATCGCCGGCCGGCCGGCCTCATCAGCCCCGACTACCATCAACCGATGCAAGACGACCTGCTATGGGTCTACGAGGGCCTGACGGAATACCTGGGAGAAGTACTCACCTCTCGCAGTGGGCTCCGGAATCCGCAGCAGGCTCACGAACAGATCGCGCGGCTGGCCGCGATGCTCGATACCGAGCCGGGCAGAACTTGGCGGCCTCTGCAGGACACGGCCGACGCGGCAGTCTTTCTCTACGATGCGGATGAGGACTGGGAAGACTGGCGGCGCGGAGTCGACTTCTACGAGGAAGGGGAGTTTCTGTGGCTCGATGTGGACACCACTCTGCGCCGCTTGACCAACGATCAAAAATCGCTCGATGATTTCTGCCGCCAGTTTTACAGCGGGACCAGCGGCGAACCCGACTTGAAGACGTACACGTTCGACGACATCGTGGCGGCGCTCAATCGCGTCGCTCCCTACGATTGGACGACGTTTCTTCGCTCGCGTCTCGATTCCACCTCGCCAAATACGCCGATTGAGGCGATCCAGAATGGCGGATGGAAGCTCGCCTACGACGACCGGCCCAACGAAATGATGGACAACCGTGACACCGTCAGGAGAAAAGTCTCGCTGAACCTTTCCATCGGGATGACACTCTTCGACGAGGGGAGCGTCGAGGATGTCGTCTATGGCGGGCCTACATACAACGCTGGGATCGGCCCCGGAATGAAAGTGACGGCTGTGAATGGCAAGCAGTATTCGGCCGAGGTCCTCAAGGACGCGATCGAAGCCGCCAAGTCCACCGCCTCGCCCATCCAATTGATTGTGGGGAACGGACCGCAGGTGCAGACTCTCTGCGTGGACTACCACGGCGGGGTGCGCTACCCGCATCTCGTGCGCGATGAAAACCGGCCCGATTACCTGAGCGAAATTCTCCGCCCGCATACACCATGAAAAAACCCGTCATCTGGTTCGGAGCTGCGCTCTTTCTTCTCGGCCTTGCGGCTTTGATTCACCCGAGGCTCAAGATGCCCGCGCGAAAAACGGAAGTCGAAGTGATTGGGCAAAAGCTTGAGATTGAAACGCAGCGCATCGTCACGATCCCTGTCATCTGGAGCGCCTTAGCTATTGCCGGAGGCGCAGCGATGGTCTTTCTCGGCAGTCGGAAACCCTAGAACTTTCTGCTCGGGTGAACCTGCTATTTTGTGGGGCCAACGTTGATTTGCCGCGGGATGTCACTTCTCCGTATTTCTTCGGATTGACACCTCCGCGCGGAAAATGGGATGGTGCTGGCCTCTAATTCCCTCGGAGCGCTCCGATGCAGCCATCGAGGCGGCACTGTCTCTATGCATCAGTTGGATTGCTCTCGGTTCTGGCCTTTGCGCCTCTCGCTTCGCGCGTCTCCGCCGAAACGCTGACCATCACCAGCACGCCTGCGGGTGCCATGCTCGAAATCAACGGACTCAGGGCTGGCACGACTCCTTACAAGACGGACTATC
>Ga0187780_10004595_pt1 | contig 10329 bp, 10 predicted proteins | sample 1015_Q2_SP10_20__FD_132429 | JGI IMG/M metagenome (GOLD analysis project Ga0187780, IMG submission 132429) | Tropical peat soil microbial communities from peatlands in Department of Meta, Colombia - 1015_Q2_SP10_20_MG | ecosystem: Environmental > Terrestrial > Soil > Wetlands > Peat | place...
CTCGTCGCTATCGCTCCTGCGGGGTCTCAGCCTTCCCGCTATTCCCACAGGAGTCTCGCACCTTCCATTGTAATCAACTTCTGTCTTTAAATTTAAAAATCTCAAAAGCAAAAATCTTTTAGAAAATAGCCGAATTTTAAAGCAAACAACAATCAAATAGAAACTAATCTTTATTTTTTATTACCAAATTTTATTAAAAGTTTATTCGAAATCCTAGGGAACAAGGTCAGCAATTTAGAACCTGTACCCATCCACCATGGTAAATCAACATCATAAACATCTTTACCAATAAGTGAAATAACCTTCTCTGCGACCTTTTGAGGGTCTAACATAATTTTTCGCACAGATTTTGCATAACTACCTGATTCATCAGCAATATCAAAAAATGGCGTATCCATTGGGCCAGGATTGATATTTGTAACATAGATATTATCATTTATTAATTCTTGACGTAATGCATTACTAAAACCTAATACTGCATGCTTTGTAGATGCATAAGCAGCTGCTTTTGCAGTAGAAATTTTCCCTGCCATAGAAGCAATATTAATAATATGACCTTTACCTTTTAGTTGCATTGAAGGAATTGATAATTTACAACAGGAAATTAGTCCAAAAACGTTCACTTCAAACATTTGTTTCATTTCATCTAATGATGTTTGCTCAACCGTTTCAAACACTCCATATCCTGCATTATTGATCAGTGCATCAATTCCATTAAATTGGTCTTCAATCTGTAAAAATACTTCTCTAAGTTTGTGCTCGTTCGTAATATCAACGACAAAATAGTGACATTTAATTGGAAATTGCTCAACTAAACGTTCCTTTATACTTTTTAGTTCCTCTTCACGACGTGCGAGTAAAGCAAGATTTGCTCCTTTTTCTGCAGCTTGTAAAGCTAGTTCACTCCCAAGACCACTAGAAGCACCTGTTATCACAATCGTCTTACCTAACAAATCCAAAAACTTTCCACCTCAATTACTGACTGAATGCTCATTCGGTTTATAAACAAGCGTTCCATCTTCACGTTCTTCTAATTTAATCTTCCCTAAGTCTTCTAAATAGTCAAGTTGCCCCACTGTTTCAGACATCGTTAACGATAACTGTCTTTGATAAACCTTTGGAAAAATTTCTTTACATACTTCATAAGCCGTTAAAGGACTTCCCTTTAATAAATCATATACTTTATTAGCACGTAACTGTTGTTTTTCCAATCTATATTCTACTAAAGATTGTACGTCTAAGACAGGGTTTCCATGACCTGTATAGATTTGCTGAATCGGCATTGAAGAGATTCGTCTAAGAGATTGATTATATTGTGGTAACGGTCTAGGGCGATGCATCTCTCCATTTAAAGGTGGCTCTAAAAGCGGATTTGAAGATATTTTTTCTAATAATAAATCTCCACCAAATAATAACCCATCACTTTCACGATAAAGTGCAATATGAGATGTCGCATGTCCAGGAGTATAAATGACTGTAAACCCTTCTAAGCTACCAAGGGAATCTCCTTCATCCACAGTATGAGTTAATTTTCTTTTACTTGAATAAGGAATCTTACTATTATAACGAGGCATTAGTTTTATAAATTCTTCTGGTACACCTAATTTTCTTGCAAGATTCGTAAAAAAGTGAACATACGAACTTAAAAAAGAGTCTTCCTGAATTAGGTAAGGGATGTTTCGTTCATGACCAATAATGATTGCATCATCACGAAACACTTCTAAAAGTCCGCTATGATCAGGATGATGATGGGTTAAAATAACTTGTTCTACGTCACTTATTTTATAGCCTAACTCTTTTAAACTAAGTTTTAGCCCTTCTAAAGATTCAGAAGTATTCGTTCCCGTATCAATTAACGTCAAGCAGTCTCCCTCAACGACATAAACATTTACTGTTTGCATTGAATATGGGACTGGAATAGATAAACAATGGATTTTATTCATTGGGATCATATATGACCTCCTAAATTTTAATGAAGTATATTTTAACTATTTCATATTATAAGAAAGATTAATTAATCGAATGCTCAAAAACTATTTTACCATCTATTCAAATCATTAACACTCAAAATGCAGTTAATATTTTCTACACCTATCTCTTTTATGTTACTAGGAATAACTCACAATTTAAGTGAATATAAATATCTATCACATTTAAGGATTAGGAGGATTTCTATGTTTGATGGAAAAATTGCATTTATTGGTGCTGGTGCTATTGCTGAAGCTCTTGTAGCTGGATTATTGAAAAGTGGATTTGTAGAAAGTGAACAAATCGCGGTTGCAAATCGAGAGGATTTAGGACGGCTTAATCATCTTCACTTAAACTATGGTGTATTAACTACAACAAATAAAGAACTTGCTATAGCTGGTACAAAAATCGTTATTCTTGCAGTAAAACCAAAAGATCTAACCGTTACAATAGACGATTGTAGAAACTTCTTTAATGAGGAACAAGTAATCGTATCTCTTGCAGCAGGTGTATCGATCCAAACGATAAAAAATTTAATAGGGAGAGACAACTTACATATTGTTCGGGCTATGCCAACAACTTCATCATTTGTATTGAAATCCGCAACTGCTTTAGCTTTTGATCATGAAGTAGCATTTGAAAAAGTGCAATTAATCGAACAACTTTTTAAACAAGTTGGAATCACTGCAAAAGTTGAAGAAGAAGAATTGCATGCGATGACAGGACTCTTCGGAAGTGGACCTGCCTATATTTATTATATTGTTGAACAATTTGAACGAGCTGCAATGAGTCTTGGCATTCATAGAGATATAGCAAAGCCATTTATACAACAAACTCTTGTCGGCGCAGTTTCAATGCTTCAAGAAACAAACAATTCACCACTTACTTTACGAAAAAAAGTAACTAGCCCGAACGGAACAACGCAAGCAGGAATTTCAATTCTTGAGGATAATGATGTTTCTAATTCGTTCCAACGGTGTTTTTTAAGAGCTACTGAGCGATCAGAGGAAATTGAAATTGAATATAAAAAATGGATGAAGTCTAATTAACTTGTCATGATGTACTCACACAGGAAATACAATGAAACAGATAACAATGTCTTGCGAGAAGGGCTTTTATATGAAATGGACAGGTAGAGACATCATACGCTCTAGTTTTAAAAGGCTCATTACAACAATTGCTGTGATTCTAATCATTTTAGCCCTCATTTTTGTTGTTACAATTAGTTATCTTGTTGGTGAATCTCTTGTACACCCTCTCGACAGGACTGTTTTGTTGATCCAACTAAGCTTTAATAACCAATGATTTATTAATTGGATCTATTTTGTCTAATTTTAAAATGAATATTTTCTAAAGGCTACCCTGAAAATAACATCTTAAAAGAGAATCATTATAAGATGAATTCCTTATTTTCATAGGCCATGGTGCGAATTTTATAAGCATGGATGTCTCTTTTCTATAAGATTATTGCTTTTGAGATTATAAATATTAAAGACAGAAGTTGATTACAATGGAAGGTGCGAGACTCCTGTGGGAATAGTGGGAAGGCTGAGACCCCGCAGGCTTGCTGAGGAGGCTGAAGCATCGCCCCACGTCAAGGGAGCAACCTGGAGTTGTAATCAACTAACGTATTCTAAAATAGCAAAAATTTTACCAAAACAGCCAATATAAAAAACAGTACTCAAAGGTGAAACCCTAAAGTACTGTTTATATCTATTTGTTACAAATACTATTATGATAATTTTCGTTTCAATTGCTCAATTTTATAATCAAATGATTGTAGATCAAATTCAGAACGTACACGTAACTCAAGATCACGTATTTGCTTTTCGAAGTAATTTACATCAATTGATGGGATTTTACTATTTAAAAAACTGTTTGTTTCATTAATTTTTTTAGTTGCTTGTGCCATATTTTGACGTGACATTAGATCATATTTTTTCGTGTGTAATTCCTGCAACTTTTTTTCAATCTGTTCAACTTGCTCATGCATAAATTGAATTTCTTCTTCTGTTTTTTTGATTAGAGCAGAAAATTGATCAACTTGATTTTGGTAAAAAAGAATATCTTCATTAGCACGTTTCACTAAGTCTTCCGCTCCTGCCTCAGTTGCAATTTTTAATTGCCCTTCCCTTTTCGCAATCGATTGAAGTGCACTTTCTTTTTCTACCTGAAACTTTGTTCGTAGTGAATAATGACGTTCTAATAAATTTCTTACTTTATTTAATTCGCTTTCTGATTGCTTAATAAAATAATTTAGTTGTGAAATCGGATTTTTTTGTTCTTTTTCATCTAATAATTGATTTAAATCTGCAGAAATTTGATTTTTAATACGTTTAAATAAATTTGTCATTTTTTTATCCCCTTTTAATTAAAGTGTTTTCCAATTTTCATCAAACTCTTTATCCTTTTTTACATCGTGCTTTCTTTCTTGATAATCTTGGTAAATATAATAAAGTAAAATTGCTGCAGCGATTCCAAATACTGATGGAATTCCACTGATTGCAATTGACAGTCCAGTTAATCCAATGATTACCCAAACAATTTTGACAAATAACGAATCTGTACGAATAAAACGTTTAAAGCTGTAATATGCAATAACTAAACCGATCGCTAATGAGATAACCCCACCGAGAGACGATAATGTGATGCCAATTAAGATTAACACTAGCAAAATAAATAAAAATTTCTTCATTACATTGCCTCCTTTCAACTTATATCCTTATTTTACTCACATTTGATTACTCCAATAATAGCCTCTAGAATGGTTTCTTCTACGACTTAAGGATGAGTTTAATAATGTTGTAATGAAAAAAGAAGCTGTCCAAAATTTTCTTTGGATAGCTTCTTTTTTAAAGGCTCTGCAAAACTATATTGTTGGTACTAACAAAGAGCCTTTTTAAAAACTAGGTATTTTAACCCCTGCTTTTATTTGTAATAATTGTGATACTGTTACAAATTCATACCCTTTGCTTGTTAAAGCAGGCAGAATTTTTTTTAATGCTTCAATAGTTTGGTCCCGATTACCACCATGATCATGAAAGAGCACAATATCCCCTTTTCTTGCTGCTGATAAAACCTTTGAAACAATTTTCTGTACGCCTGGATTTTTCCAATCAAATGTATCCTGATGCCACGACCACATGACAGTTAGGTAACCTAGTTCATGTACTACATTAATTGAACGCTCACTATAATACCCGTAAGGTGGGCGAAAAAGAGTCGGCTCTACATCTCCCGCCTCAACAATAGCATCATGTGTTTTCTGTATTTGCTCTTTTATTTCCTTTTCATTTAAATTTTTTAATCTTGCATGATTATAAGTATGATTTGCAACCTCATGCCCTTCCGCAATCTCACGCTGAACAAGTTCCGGATGCAACTGAACGTGTTCACCAATCAAAAAGAAGGTTGCCTTCGCATTATATTGTTTTAATAAATCTAAAACTTGCGGGGTATATTCAACATTTGGCCCATCATCAAATGTAATTGCAATGACTTTTTCTTTGACAGGTACTTCCCATATTGCCGTTCCTTTTTTCTCAAAATAATACCGATTCTTTTCAGAAGCATTCACTTGTTCAGTTAAAATTGGCATCAAGCTACAGGATAACAAAATTAAAAAAAGATAAATTATCTGTTTCAATGAGGCGACCTTCCTTTAATACATAATACAATTATTTTGACCGGAAAGCCGTATTTTATGCCTTAATTACTCTTTATACCTTGGTATAGGAATTCGATCATAATCTTTTGCAATTTGAGTAGTTGAAAAAATTTCTTTAGCTTGTTGAAGTAACATTTCAGTATCTTCACCTTGATATCTTGCGCTTATATGAGTAAGTATTAACAATTTAATTTGTTCCGATTGTGCTACATTTGCTACTTGGGTACTTGTACTATGAAAATAATCGTATGCATGCCTTGCTTCATCTTTTGAAAAAGTAGCCTCATGTACAAGGACATCCATTCCTTCAGCTAAGAGATTACTTTTATTTGTCATTCGTGTATCTCCAGCAATCGCAATCTTTCTACCAGCCTTGGATTGTCCTAAAAAGTTTTTTCCATCTATTATTCGTCCATCTTCAAGTGTTATTTTTCTTCCTTCTTTAAGATATTTATATATAGGTCCTGGCTCTATCCCAATCTTTTTTAATTCTTCAACTAGTAGTTCTCCTGGCAAATCTTTTTCAATTATTCTATATCCAAATGATTGAATCCCATGCTCTAGTTCAATACATTCTACTTTAAATTTTTCATCCTCAAATATGATTCCTTCTTCAACCACTATAAATGAAATTGGATATTTCACATATGTATGGCTCACTTGAAATGTAGTTTCTACAAATTCTTTAACTCCTTTTGGGCCATAGATTGTTACTGGTTCATCACCACCCAAAAATGTACGACTGCTTAATAACCCAGGTAACCCAAATAAGTGATCACCATGACAATGGGTTATAAAAATTTTTTCGATTTTCCCAGGTCTAACTGTTGTATGTAAAATTTGATGTTGCGTTCCTTCACCACAGTCAAATAACCAAGTAGTCCCTCTTTCTTCTAATAATTGTAAAGCAACACTGCTTACATTTCTTGATTTCGAAGGCATTCCTGCACCTGTTCCTAAAAATACTAATTCCACATTATTTCCTCCATCATTCTATCTATTTATTTACATTATCATGAGTAAAAGCAAATGCCAATCATTCAACAATCAGCTCTCTTAAAATGTTTTATCTAGGCTGTTTTACTATTTAAAAGTGTGATAAGTTTATTTCCGCTCTTGCCGAGTCTCACTTTTTCCGCTGCTCTCACTGTAGTCTCATACCTTCCGCTCCAATCATATTAATTTTCAACATTGTTTTAACAAAATCTTTTTAAAAAGCTGTTTTCGTATACAATGTTGCAATTTTAGAATGCGTTTGTAATCAACTTCTGTCTTTAAAATTAAAAATCTTAAAAGCAACAATCTTTTAGAAAACAATAACCTTATGGAAAAGCGACCTTTCTATAGAATCTTCACCTTACCAAAGAAGTGAATGAAACTGTAAATTATGGGAAATTTAGTTGATAAAGTGTAACTTCCATAATTGGAGTGCTTCATACCCAAACTATGCTTAGTTGAACCATTAGGGCTTAGGGGCAGTTATCTACATCTTATCTTCTTTTCTCTAACCTTGAGGAAGGATTTTACTGCCTGTTTATGTGGGATAATGTCAAAATACGGTGAACTTCGGAGGTGGGGAGATGAAAAAGCAGTTTTTTACCATATTTATACTATCTTTAGTAATTGCTTTAATTCTTACGGGATGCGGTAAATCAATTAATAATATCAATGAACCGAATAAAGAAAAGAAGTTTCGTATTGGGGTTGTAACAAATAAAACAGGAATAGATGATCAATCTTTTAACCAAGCAGTATGGGAAGGAATTAAAAAAATCGGTAAGAAGAATGGTTGGATAGAAAATAAAAACTATAAATATATTGTATCTAGATCTAGTAAAGATTTTATCCCAAATTTAAAAAAATTTTCAAATAAAGGATATGATCTTACTATTGGAGTTGGTTATCCTTTTATCGATTCACTTGGTAAGGTCGCTGAGCAAAATAAGGATGCTGATTTTGTGATTATTGATGGGATTGTTGAAAAACCAAATGTTGCAAGCATAACTTTTAAAGAAGAAGAAGTCGCTTTTTTAGTTGGAGTTGCAGCAGCACTCAAAACGAAGTCACGCAAAATAGGTTTTATCGGTGGAGTGAAATCAGACATAATGGAAAAATTTGAATTCGGATTTCAAGCAGGTATTCAATCTATAGATCCTGGTATAAAAGTTAGTTCAAAATATGCTAATGCTTTTGATAAGCCTGAACTTGGAACTTCATTAGCTGCTTCAATTTATGATAAAGGGGCTGATGTAATATTTCAAGCTGCTGGAGCTACCGGAAATGGAGTATTTACAGAAGCTAAAAATCGTAAGAGAATTGGAAAACAAATATGGGTAATCGGAGTTGACCGTGATCAATACGGTGAAGGTCTTCCTGAAAATGTTACATTAACATCTGCCGTAAAGCATATTGACGCTGCCCTAAAGAAGGTAATAAATAACACAAAAAAAGAAAACTTCCCTGGAGGAAAAATTTTTCGTTTCGGGATAAAGGAACATGGAGTAGGACTACCAAAAGAAAATAAAAATCTAACTGAAAAGGAACTAAAACAAATTAACCTTTATAAAGACACAATTCGATCAGGCACAATTGTTGTCCCAAAAACAGCTAAAGATTTACAAAACTTTGTACCTACAAAGCCACAACCTAAACCAAAACTAAAAACAAAGCCCAAAAAATAACGTATAGTGAAACTTCCATCAGTGGGGGGCTTCATCCCCACTGATGGTTAGCCCGCCCAATCGGGCTTTTACGGGTAGTTATCCTCCCTCTATCTTCTTTGCCTCTATCAGTTTTAAGGTGGGGGGCGTTAATGCGGGATAAACAGGCTTGTCAATTTTAAGTAGAATAAGCCTGTTTTTTCTTTTATTTGCTACCTACATTAATTTCATATCATAACATAGCATTATAAACGTAATTAATGAGGTGCAAGTCATTGTCAAAAATAGTACAAAACATTTTTTATTTCTTCATATTTTTAGTTATACTTTTTTTCCTTTGCAGACTTCTTTCGATTAATTTTTGGACATTCCTCATTAGCAACCTTAATTTTTTTATTTTTCTTGGGGGCATCGTTATAGGAATGGTTATAACAGTTGTAAGTGTATTGATTTTTCTTACATTATCACTTTTAGGACGAAAATCTTTTTATACTAGTCATATTTTTATTGATGATGAAGATTAATAATAACTTTTATGTAATTTGAACGGTACTATAAATTATCGAAAAGAGGACAGCAAAAATAATTTTGCTGTCCTCTTGTATTAAAATAATTTTCAGTGTAGCCTAAAATAACGGTCAATTAAAAGTCTATAAATTGTTGGCCAATCAGTTTTCCTATATTCTTTTTGAAATGAATAATTTATTTGTACCAAATAAAATAATAATAACTGAAATAAGTAATAATAGATTTACTTTAAAAAGAATAATATTTGATAATTCGTAGCTACCTACAAATGAAAAAAATATTATCCCAAATACTCCAAATAAAATTCGTTTTGAAGGTACTTCAAATGCCTTTTTCCCGATATAAGTAACAATAAAATAAGAACCAAAGAGTATAACAAGTGTAGATACTACAAAACCAAGATCAATAGGGATAGATAAATCACCCTTTTTATGATTAATTAAATTAGTAATGATATGTCTTGTAGAAGAAGAGACTGTAATTTGAATTGTCATAAGAATATATAAAGCAGATATCAAAATATAAATTGATTCAAAAATCTTTTCACTCATCGTCTTTGGTATCGTATTTTCAATGATTTGATTACAAAATGACTTGTAATCATCTCCAATAACAGATGAAATGTCATCCCCTCTATCTTGAGCTTCTAATACCATAACCAATAAGTCCCGTCTAATCTCTTCAACCTGTTTATTCGAAATATTACTAACACGTAGATAAACAACCATATCAGTCATAGCTGTTTTATTCTCAAATGTTAATTTTTTATCTAGTTCATTATTTCTTTTTCGCATATCATTTGTGTTCATTCCTGCATCTCCCTATGACTAAATAAAGAATGTACTGCTTTTTCAAGGATTTTCCAATTGATAAAAAAATTCTCAATTTCTAAGTCACCTTTTTCTGTCAAGGAATAATACTTCCTTTTTGGACCAACAGGAGAATTCTTCAAAGTTCCCTTAATAAGTTCATTTTTTTCTAATCTTAATAGCAATGGATAAATAGTACCTTCTGAAATGTTAGGAAATCCATTTTCTTTTAATTTCTCTGAGATTTCATACCCATACGTTTCATGACTCTTTATTACCTGGAGTATACATCCTTCTAAAGTACCCTTTAACATTTGTGATTTATCATTCAAGCATACCACCTACCTTGCATTACATATTAGATAGCTACATTGTAATACAATATAGCCAATGTGTAAATAATGGAAAAATTTATTATGTAAATAGATTGATCTTAAAAACGAGAATCCTATGAAAAAATTAGGCTCTTTTTAAGATGATGCTAAGTAGTTTTATGACAGAAGTTGATTGGAACGGAAGGATGCTCGACTCCTGTGGGAAATGTGGGAAGGCTGAGACCCCACAGGAGCGTATGCGAGGCCACTGAAAAAGTCCATCATTTTAAAAAAATCAAAATCCCTAAAATTTTAATCCCCACTTTTGATGCTAAACTGACTTAAAAATTAACTTTCGTCCCCACTTTAGGTATAAAAAGACA
>Ga0187780_10004596_pt1 | contig 10327 bp, 10 predicted proteins | sample 1015_Q2_SP10_20__FD_132429 | JGI IMG/M metagenome (GOLD analysis project Ga0187780, IMG submission 132429) | Tropical peat soil microbial communities from peatlands in Department of Meta, Colombia - 1015_Q2_SP10_20_MG | ecosystem: Environmental > Terrestrial > Soil > Wetlands > Peat | place...
CAAGGGCGAAGAGTGCGACCCGCTTTCCGGAGACGTCTTCCGGGAGGTACCTGCTGTAGTCCGACGCGTAGGGCGACCAGCTCATGAGGTACGAGAAGGAGGCGGCGAGCACCACCCCCACCGCCCCCAGCGCAGGAGTCCCGGTCGAGCCCCCCTGAGGCACGAAGGAGAAGGCGGTGCCCAGCTTCGGCAGGGTAAGTACGAAAATCCCGATGAAGAGGACCCCCAGGACCAACGACATCACCTTCTCGAAGAGGTGAATGAAGTCGTGCCCATAGATTGCGACCACGGCCTGCAGCGCCACCAGGCCGGCAGCGGACGCGTAGAAGTTGGCCCCAGGGTAGACCGCCTGCAGGGCTTCGACCCCGAGTATCGTGTTGACCGTGAACCATCCGACCGTGCTTATCCAGTTGAGGCCGCCGAACAGGTAGTTCCCTCGCCTCCCGAAGGAGCTCCTGGATGAGAGCATCTGCGGGAAGCCGAGCCGCGGTCCCATCGCAGCGGAAAGTCCCAGCAGCGCTCCCCCCAGCAGGTTCCCAAGCAGGAGGACAGGAATTGACTGGGCAACGGTGAGGCCGAATGCCTGGACGCAGAGGACACCGATGACGTAGTCGGCGACGGTGAGGTTGGCCGCGAACCAGAGGGTGAACACACGCCCTGGAGACCCGTGCCTCTCTTCCAGCGGGATGTGCTCAATGCCCGTCTTCTCAACGGTCGCGGGCCTGTCGGCCATCGAGGGTGGGGCGGACGGGGGTGAACGGTTAACCTTTGCTCGGTTCCGGGCCGACCCCGAGCGTGTCGGCGAGGGAGAGAACCTTGGCTCTCAGCTCCTTCCTCCCCGCCAGGGCGGAGTAGACGGCGAGAAGGCGCAGCTGCCTGGCGACGTCCGACTCCGTCTCTTTGGTGAGCTTCACCAGCTCTTCCTTCCCCTTCCCCGAAATGATGTACCTCCGCATGTTCCCCTCCCTCTTCGGGAGCTCGGTGATCAGACCCTTCCTGAGGAGTTCAGCGAGAATGAGATAGATCGAACCGGGACCGGGATTCCACTCGCCCCCGGTCACCCGCCTTATCTGGGCCGAAAGGTCGGTGCCGGACAGCGACGATTCTGACAGCATCTTCAGGGCTGCCAGCCGGAGCACCCCCTTGGGAACGCTGATCATATCCGCTCCAGGGTCACTTCAGTCCGACTAAATACGGTTCTAAAGCTCAGGGTTACCATACGAGAACTCGATAGCTACTTAATACATCACCCATACCAGCTCGGCGACTTCCTTGAGGCCATCGATGATAGTCCATGGCGGCGCAGGGAGTGGGATGTACCAGAAGACAGACAAGCGGTTCTTCGGCCTGCTCGAGGCGGTGGACACGGGCCTTTCCGCGATGAAGAAGGGGTCGGGCCTAGACGGCGCGGTCGCCGCGGTGGAGTACATGGAGGAGAGCGGACTCTTCAATTGCGGGAGGGGTTCGTGCCTCACGTCAGAGGGGAAGGTCGAGCAGGACGCCGCCGTAATGGTGGGAAAGGGTCTGGCGGGGGCGGGGGTCGCCAACGTGACCTGCACCTATCACCCCGTCTCCCTGGCGAAGTGGGTCATGGAGAACACGGACCACGTGCTCATCGTCGGAGAGAGGTGCAAGGACTACGCCCGGCTCGCGGGCATAAGAGTGGCCGAGGTCCTCCCTTCGGACGGCTCTCGAGCGAGGTTCGAGTCGATGAAAGCAGACCCCGCCCACCGCCCGAACCTGCGTTTGGTCCGGAGGTTCAGGACAGGTGACACCGTGGGGGCAGTCGCGATTGGGTCAGACGGAGTCCCGGCGGCGGCGGTGAGCACCGGCGGAAGGTGGATGAAGCTGCCGGGGAGGGTAGGGGACTCGGCGATCATCGGAGCCGGAGTCTACGCTGACGCGCGATTCGGTGCCGCCTGCGCCACAGGGATGGGGGAGGAGATAATCAGGTGTTCCCTGTCACTGAAGGCTTGCGAATTCATGAGGAAGGAAGAAGCGAGAGCCGCAGCGAAGCGTGCCATCAGATACATCTCAAGGGAGCGGGGGCGCGACACCGCAGGCATCATCACGATCGACAGGAGGGGGAGGGTGGGCGCGGCCTACAACACCACGGCCATGGGGAGGGCTTGGTTCGACCAGACCAGGGGAAAGGCCGTAGCCCGGATAGGGCCTGACCCCTGAGAACGGGCAGACGAATTCCCGCACCCACCGTTAAATAGCAAACGCCCCAGGCGTCGCACACCTGCATTTGAAGCGCAAGACCCCGGGCGGCATATGGGCCCTGCGGATAGTGACCATCGCGATAGCTCTGATAGTTGTGATAGTCATTGGCACCGTCGCCTACTCCGCCTACGAGGACTACACCGTGGTCAGGTCAGAGCTCGCAGGGGGCTCCAACCAAGCCACCGCCGTGATCTCGCCCCAAGGCTCGGGCGAGACGGTCTCTCTCAACATCACCTTCTCCAACAAAGGTTTCTACACTCTCGACGTCAGCGTATCCTGCGCCTACCCCAGCTCCAACGTCGTCTGTCAGCCGGCCGAGGTCAGCGTCGCCCCTGGCCAGCAAGGAGAACTGAGGTTCAAGATGACAGTCGTTGACCTGTCTCTTTACCAGGGCTCCAGCGACAAGGCGATCAATGGCACCGTATCGGTTTCCCTGCAGCCCCTCGTAACCCTCAAGGTCGGGACAGACTTCAGCAGCGCCGTCAACGGGGGCGGAGGATAGCACATGTACAACCCCAACGTTCCCAGGAAAAAGCGGGTGACCAGCGCCATCTGGGCTCTCGTGATCAACGTGATACTCTGGATAGTCATCCCCTACTACATTGGCACGCTCCTTGTGGGGAAGGTCCCCGACACCCCGCTAACCATCCCTGCATTCGTCTATGAGTTCGGCGTCCTGTTCACATTCCTTGACGTCGGCGCAGCCTATTTCCAGGGGACGGCCATCGCGGTCCCCTTCGTCTCGGGTGCGGCCATATTCACTGCCGTCTACCTCTGGCTCGTCGGCAATGGCGGCGCACTTTCCGTGACGGCATCGGGGTTGAACATCGGTTTTGATTTCAGGCTCCTGCTCTACATCTTCATACTGCCCTCCATTTGGGCCGCCATCAGGACCCCAATCACCTACACCATCTGGAGGAGGGCAGCCCAGGCACAAGCTCCAGTGGCGCCAGCCGCCGAGGGTCCAACCGGTTCTCGGGACGCCCGTGATGAACCCCTACCGACAAGAAGCTAGGCGTTAAATGTGCCAACTTGAGGCCGTGGAATGAATTGAAGGCGTACTGCATCTCCCACGGCAAGGACGTCGACGGCCTCGGCTCTGGCGCTATGGCGGTGGCAGCGACCAAGGGGCAGATCATACTCACTGACTACGACGACTTCCTGGAGAATCTCCGCAGGGTCCCAGACGACGCCGACCGCCTCGTCATCACGGACCTTGGAGCGGACAGCGCCGATTATCCTCTTTACCTGGCCGAGGTCAGACGCATCGCGAGGCACGCCGAGGTCACCCACATCGACCATCACCACATGTCGGCGAAGGCCAAGAGCGAGGTAAGGAAGGCTGGCGTTCACCTGGTGCACGACCTGACAGATTGCGCCAGCATGCTGACCTACCTTACCTTCAAGGACTCCCTCCCCGAAAGGGCACGTCTCATCGCACTCTGTGGGGCGGTCACCGATTACATGGACGACTCCCCCAGGGCGAAGAAGCTCATGGAGCAGGGGGACAGGATGTTCGTTCTCCTAGAGGCGAACCTCCTCGCAAAGGCGTTAGCCCTGAAAGGTTCAGAGGATGGGTTCCCAGAAATGGTGGTGGGAGAGCTCTCTAGAATGAAGCACCCGCACGAGATCAGGGGCGTCCCTGAGGCAGCCATCGAACAGCTGAAGATAGAGGCGAAGCTCGGTGAGCTTGTGAAGGCGAGGGGGAAGAAGATGGGGCACCTCGCCTACATGGTGACAGACCAACACTCAACCGGGAACGTGGCCAACCTTCTGATAGGAGCCTTCGAGGTTCCCGTGGGCGTCGCCATGAAGGAGAAGAGCAAAGGGTGGTATGAAGTGAGCCTCAGATCGACGTCTGAGGCACGCGTCCACCTTGGTACCACCATCGGCAAGATCTCCGCACGCCTTGGCGGGAGCGGTGGAGGGCACCGGAGAGCGGCTGGATGCAGGGTCCCCGCGTCGAGGGCTAACGATATGCTCGAGGCACTGGCGAAGCGGGTCTAGGTCCGCCCATTTTCCCTGAGCTGCAGGTTACGCGAAGGGATTCCGACGGAATCCTCACGTCGTGACACCAGCGCGCCCCTTGTCAACGGCACTGGTTCGTCATAGACGAACATCGGCGGATGAACCCTGTCCCTGGATCGCCACCGATCGATCGGAGGCTTTTCCAACGTGAGCTCCCCTAGGCCCTTACGCACTTTGCTACTATCGATCCCCCCATCTGGGTCTCGTGAATCGAAGCCCGTGCGAAGTACCTGCCCAGAAGGGAGACGAGCTCAGAGTTGTGAAGGACGAGCACATAGGTGTCGAAGAGCGACCCGTACTTCAGCCCCGCACGTCCGGCGGTGGCCAGCCCTATTATGTTGGGCATGACTCTGATGTACATCCCCACAACGAGCGCCTTGAGCGGGTCGTCAGGCTTCCCAAGGTCGCAGATGGCGAGCCGTGAGCCCGGTTTGAGCACACCCGCCAGCTGGCCCAGCGCCGCCTTCAGGTCGTGCGCATCTCTAACCGCGAACCCGGACACGGCCCCGTCGAACACCCTCTCCCTGAAGGGGAGGTATTCGAAAACCGCCTGTATAGTATCGGGGAACCCAGAAGCCTCCAGCATGGTTCTTGAAGCGTCCAGGAGGACAGGATGGCCTCCCGCAGCCGCCACAACCCTCGACAGAGTTCCCGGACCCGATCCCAGATCCAGCACTAGGTCCCCCCTGCTCACTGCAAACGCCACGGCCTCGGCCCGCATCCTCCTGTCTTCGAAGAGCGAAATTCTGCTCGAAGCCTCCTCATAGGAGGGCAGGATGGCCTGGAGGGAGTTGACCACGTGAGCCCATTTTCCCTGCAGGCCGGGCTTTCTCTGCTTCAACCACCTTCCCCGGGGCGGCGGCGCCCTTTCTGCGTTTCGGGGCTAACGCCATTACGCTCAAAGAGCGTCCTCACACCTAGGCAGAAAGTGAGCCTCCGAGGTCCGGAAGGAACGCTACACTATCCGGTCGTACTTTTTCATCACGTTTGCAATCTGATTTGCGACGTCCGACGCCGTGATGTGCAGACCGAGATTCTTTACCGCCTCCACGCCCGCTTCCCCATTGATGTTTGCTGCTGCGCAGGCCGCCTCAAAGGAGGGTACCTTCTTCGCCACCAGCCCCGCCGTGATTCCCGTGAGAACATCCCCGGTCCCCCCGACGGTCATGGCAGGGGTGTGAACGTCGTTGAGTCCGACCCTATTCCCGTCGGAGATGACGTCTGTCGGCCCCTTCAGGAGGACGGTCACGCCGGCTTCCTTGGCCCTCGATGACACGACCCTGATCCTCCCCTCCAGGTCGTCCGGGAGTCGTTCGCCGAAGAGGCGCTCGAACTCCCTCGCGTGTGGGGTGACCACCGCGTTGGCGTTCTTCAGAGATGGCAAGACCTCCTGCCGAAGGGCGTCAGCGTCCACGACCAGGCCCCTCCCCTCTCCCTTCATCCGGTTGATCGCTTGGGCCACCGACTCCCCCCTCTGGGACCCGAAGCCTGGACCCACAGCGAACGCGTCGACCTCCGGAACCCAGGCCAGGAGCTTTGAGACGTTCCCGCGCGTGAGCTTCGAATCTGGGAGCGGGACCACTATGAAGTCGGGTGAGAGCGCCCGTATCGGCGTCGCGATGGCGGCGGGAACGGCGACGAATACGAGGTCGACGCCTGACCTCATGGCCCCGGTCGCGCAGAGGAATGGAGCCCCGTGATACAGCCTGCTCCCCCCCACGACGCAGACTGTGCCGTTCATCCTCTTGTGGGAGCCCTTCTGCCGAGGGGGGACGACCTTCGACACGTACTCGGAATCCACGGTTATGGTTTCCAATGTGACCCCCTAGAAATTGTACCGTCTTTGCTTTTGCTCTAGCGTCACCAGCGACTCGATTGGGCATGTCAGCCCCAGCCGGCTCTTCAGCTTCGGCATCGACTGGTCCACCGACGCGATTGCAAACACGCCCACGATCTTGGCCCTGGCCTTCTCGGCGATCCGGGCCATGGCCTCGATGGTTGTCCCCGACCTTACCAGGTCGTCGACCATGAGAATGTGCTCCCCCTTTCTGATGGCCGCCTTCGGGAGATACAGGTACTTCACCGAGGAAGGCGAGTAGACCGCCTTCTGCTCCATGAACTCCTCCACGCCCAGGTCCCTCTCCCCCCTCACGACCGCCAGGTTGACGTTGAACTCTCCGGCCACCTCGGTCGCGAAGGGGATGCCGTCCACCTCCATGGTCACCACTCTCTCCACGGGCACGGGGCTGAACTGACTGTACACGACCTTCGCTATCTGTCTGAGCAAGCCGATGTTGGAAACGATGGTGCTGATGTCGTAGGAACCGTCCGAGGTCACCTTCACCGAGTCCATGACCATCTTCCTGAGAAGCCGCTCCCTGAATGTAGTGATGAACTTCTCAGACCTAGCCGCGCTGGGAAGCACGTGGCCTCGCACATACCTGCTGAGGATGGGGGCGGACAGTCCCAGGACCGCGGAGAGATCCCTGTAGCTGTAGCTCTTCTTCAGGGTGGCGAGCAACTCGACCGAGGATATGCGGGTCTTGACGTCTGCCACCCTGCTCATGGCGTTTCCCGCGGCAGAGTTCACAAGTCCTTCCAAATACGTGTATGCCCTCACCCTGATTTCTTTAGGCCGCCGTGTACGGCCGGGAGGGTCTCAGCGAGGTTCTTCGCTGTCTCCTCCCAGAGCTTATAGCGCCCGGCCGACGCGGGGAGCAAGATTGGAATTTTCGTTTGAGGTAAAGGAGTCGGACCTCCTGGGGAGAATCGGCACGCTCAGGGTGGGGACCAAGAAGCTAGAGACCCCTTACATGTTCCCTGTGATACACCCGGTCAGCCAGATCGTCCCGACAAGGGACCTCAGCTCCATGGGGTTTGACGGGCTGATGACCAACTCCTACATCATCTACTCCCGAAGGAAGGAAGAGGCCATCCGCCAGGGGATTCACAAGCTCTTGGATTTCGACGGGATCTTCATGACAGACTCCGGGGGATACCAGGTGCTAGAGTACGGCGACCTAGAGGTGAGCTACCGCGACGTAGCCTCCTTCCAGTCCGAGATCGGGTCAGACGTGGCCGTGACCCTGGACAAGCCTACGGGCTACCCTCAGGAGCGCCCCGTCGCCCGAGAGACGGTCGAATACAGCACCCGCAACGCTCTTGCAACCCTCCGTGAATTCAGCGGGAGCGACACCGTCTGGGTGGGCCCTGTGCAGGGCGGGCTCTATTCCGACCTGGTAGCGAAGTCAGCGAAGTCGCTAGAAGGAGGCGGCTTCCAGTTCCTCGCGCTCGGCAGCCCCGTCCAGGTGATGGAGAACTACATGTTCGCAGACCTCGTGAGGATGGTGATGGCTGCCCGCCGGTCCATCCGCTACGCCGTCCCACTCCACCTCTTCGGTGCCGGGCACCCGCTCACCATGTCCCTTTCCGTCGCCCTCGGCTGCGACACCTTCGACTCCGCCAGCTACGTGCTCTTCGCCAGGACAGGACGCTACATGAGCCGAAGCGGTGTGATGAAACTGGGGTCGATGAAGTACCTCCCCTGCAGCTGTTCGATCTGCGCCAGGACGAGCGTGAAGGAGCTTCTCGAGCTTGACCACCAGGAGCGCACGAGGCAGCTTTCGATGCACAACCTCTACGTCCTGAGGGAGGAGCTCGAGGCGTGCAAGGAGGCGATATCAGAAGGGAGGCTCTGGGACCTCGTCGAGGAGCGGTCTATGGCGCACCCAAGGCTCCGCGAGGCCTTCTTGGAGATGACGAAGTATTCGGAGGATCTCCTGCCCGGCACCCCCGCCTTGAAGGAGCGAGGGCTCTTCGTCCGCAGCGCGGGGGACATCCTTCGGCCCGAGCTCCTGGCCGCCCACAGGCGTCTTGCCCAAACCACACGAAGAGACTCCCCCGTCGCCGTCCTGTCCTCCGACGAGGAAAGGAATCCAAATGAAAAAAGAGGGAGCAGCCCCGAGCACGACTCCTATGGCCACCACCCACTGCTGGGGCCCTACCCCGTCGAGCTCGAGTACCACTACCCATTCAGCCAGACGGAGGTCGGTAGCATGGTCCCGGTGATGACTCACGCCGAGTCTCTGCGGAGGCTGGCCCGTCTTGGTTACAACTCTGTGAAAGGAGGGAAGGGCGAACGGCGGCCGAAGAGGGGGGTCAGGAGTAGACGGAGCCGGTCGGCCGCTTCTCCTTCTCCTCGATCATCTTCAGCTCGCTCTCGATGACCTCCGCTCCCTTGATCAGCGGCTCCGTGTTCGCGACAAAGCCATACCTGCGGGAGAGGAACTCGACGGCAGACGCCGCGGCCCGGGGGTCAACCCTCTCGGTGTTGGAGTAGGCAAGGACAGCCAGCGCTGGGAAGGAGTTCATCTCGAAGGCATTGAGGAGGGAGGCCACGGGGCCCACTATCATCCTGTCCTCTTCGAACATGGGTTCGGATTCCAGCTTTCTGGTGGCGGCAAAGGCGCTTGTCACCGCTACCTTGTACCTGCTGTTGTCGTTCCTGAGGGACTCGTCCAGCCCTCCCACCAGAGCCACCTCCTTCACCCCGGAGCCCATTATCCAATCACCCAGCTGCCTGTAGAACTCGTTCTCCCTGTCCCGAACCGGGGAGACCTCTGCCCTCAGTAGAGAAAGGTCCCCAGTGGAGAAAACCTCGTAGGGGGTGGCAATCCTCCCCTCCAGCTGCGAAGCCACGGCCGGGGCGTATTCATAGTCGATGAAGCACCTCCTCTGTGCCTTCAGCTCTGTTACCAAGAACTTGACGGTCCAGTAGCCGGTAGCGCCGATCCCGTGAAACCCGGCGATGAGAGTGGTCCCGTCCAGCCTCGTGCCCTGCGGAATGACCTTCAAACTCAGGTCGCCCCCAGGGCTTGTGCGGTCTTAAACATGCGGCGACGCAACGGCGGGCGGTCCTCCTGTCGTTCTCCCTCTGTGCAGCGCGACCGCTCCAATCACGATGGCGACCAGCACCAACACCACCAGGAGATAGGCGAAATCGTACAGCGACGTGGTCTGGCCCTGGAGCGCCACCTGGTGGGCGTCGGTGGTGAACTGGGTGGAGAGAGTCGAGGAGAGCCCGTCCGCCTGCGCCACCGTCACCGTCAGCGTGTGCACCCCGTCTCCGAGGGAAGTTGCGTCCATCGTCCCATTCACCGTGATGCTGGTTTCGGTGCTGTTGGCTGGCGACGGCGCGTTCAGGGTTATGGTCGCCCCGTCAATCGACGCCGTTAGGTACGAAGGCGCCAGGTCCGCTCCTGCTATCGTGACGTTGTACCCTGCTGACCCGTGTAACGTGCCCGACAGCCCGCTCACAGATATCGAGGGGAGGGCTGGGTCCACGGAGGAGTACGACGAGTCGACGAGGGTGACTGCCGAGTTCGCCAGCATCAGCGCTCCCACGGTGGAGTCCTTCAGAATCAGCCTGCTCCCCGTCGCGTTGAAGTCCCCACCGGTGACCCCTACGAGAGTCACCGTTGAGTTGGCGACGTTGACGTTCCCCAGTATCTGGGAATCTGTGATTGTGATGTTCCCGTCCGAGACACTGTTGGGTCCGACGAAAAGGTCCCCTGTCAGCGTCGCGGTCGACGGCAGCTGGGACCCGACGAAAGCAATCTGGGGCCCTGTGGGAACGGCGGTGCTCCCTCCATAGTAGACGTACGGCTGGATGTAGAACGGCTGCTCGGCCCCGATAGTCGTCGCTGTGGGGACGCCGTCCGCTGACAGCCCAGTCACATACACGTCATAGGGTCCGGAATAGTCCAGGGTGCTCAATCCCAGCCCCGATAGTCCGCCCTGCTCCGCTGGGCTCGGAAGTGTGACGTTCCCCACCCAGGCATCTGACCCTGGGTCGTAGGTAAGTTGGACCAGCTGCCCGCCTGCGTATTCTTGGTGCATGAGGGTGGTGTACTCCCCTGCCAGCGAAGCCGGGTAGAGGAAGGCGGAATACTCCCCGAACCTCACGGCCGTCCCGTTCGAGTAGTCGATCTTCGCAGTTATGTGAGCAGGCTCGCCCTGGAACAGCATCCCCCCCTGCCCCTGGGAAGTCTGTCCCACCAAGTAGTCTGGCGAG
>Ga0187780_10004597_pt1 | contig 10326 bp, 9 predicted proteins | sample 1015_Q2_SP10_20__FD_132429 | JGI IMG/M metagenome (GOLD analysis project Ga0187780, IMG submission 132429) | Tropical peat soil microbial communities from peatlands in Department of Meta, Colombia - 1015_Q2_SP10_20_MG | ecosystem: Environmental > Terrestrial > Soil > Wetlands > Peat | place...
AACGTGTGCTCAATGTGTGCGAGGAGGCGGCCTCAGCCTGAGGACGTTTCCTCATAAATTTTTTCAAGCCTCTGAACGTGAACTTTCAAGCTGTAGGCTCCAGCTGAGAGCAGCGCGTTCTTCTGCATGTCTTCAAGGAGCATCGAATCAAACGCAAGCTTTTTTAGCAGCGAAGTGAGCACCGCGACATCGCCGGGCGGAAATAGGAAACCGTTGAAACCATCTTCGATGAGTTCAGGTATCGCCCCTGTTTTGCTGCCCACGACCGGGATCCCGCGCTGATAGTATTCGGGTATCACGAGTCCAAACGTTTCCGGGTAGATAGACGGCACGGCGGCTACGTCGGCGATGGCATAAAGCTGCTCCAGCATATTGGGTGCCAAAAAGCCATAAAAGATAGTTCGTCGATCACTGCGCGCTTCGTGCTGCAAATGCGCAGAGTCGCCGCCCTGACCGACTATATGCAGCCGCACGTTGCTAAGTCCTATATCGCGAACTGACTTGATAAGCGAGTGGACCCCTTTGTGCCTTCCCAAACGACCAACGTAGAGCACGTCAAAGGTGCCTCGGTTTGCCTTTGCCACCGGCTTGCTTTCCGCAACGCCGAGGGGCAATTTCAGCTTTCGTGCGCGCGCGAACAACCGGAACTTGGCGAGGGTGTTAAGCACATACTCGGATGGCGCCAGAACAACAGCCGGGTCTACGCGCTTGTACAGCCAACGATATACTTGACAAGGCGCAGGGGGGTTCTCGCAGAACACGTTCGCGCGTGTGAGCAACGTTGTCTTAGGGCAAACGAGAGCGTAATCGTGAACAGTATGAACGACAGGAATGCCTAGATCATGGGCGGCGCTGAAAACAGAAGCCGACAGCCCCTTAAAATTGTGCACGTGCACGATGTCTGGTTCCTCGCGCTTAAGTAGATCCTTGGTGAAAGCGTACGTGTGCGGGTTCCATACGTCGATTGCGTGCCACAACGGCTTGGCAAGACCGGGCTTTCGGGCGTAGTCGTAGCCTGCGTAGAGATTGAGTGGGTAGAACCGATAAATGGCCTTATTTCTCCCGACGAGTTCGTCGGTGTCCGTCAATCCGTTTCGGCCAAACGGTTTGGTCGTTATCACGGAGACGCTGTGTCGTTCGCTTAGCTTCTCAGCGATGCGGGAGACATACAACTCAGCGCCCCCGTGAACGTGGGGCGGGTAAAGATTAGAGACCATACAGAGTCTCACGACACAACCTCAAAGTCGTCGACCCAATGAGCCGATCTGATGCTTTTGTTCTATTTTTCCTGCTGAGCTCATATTAAGCCATCGTACACTTCGATCGTGCGCATAACTGCCTGAGGCCACGTCCATTCATTTTTAACTCTCTCATAGCCGTTGCGACCCATCCTGTCCGCGAGCGCTTTGTCTTCAAGCACCGCTCTTATTGCTGCAACTAGTCCGTGCAAGTCACCGGGCTGAACCAGAAGCCCGTTGTGATGATCTTGAATCACCGAGGGAATACCTCCGACGTTCGTACCGATGACCGGTCGACCACAGGCATTTGCCTCAGCCAAAACCATCCCGAACCCTTCGGCGTGGGTCAACGTCGGAAGCACAGTCAGATCGGCCCCCCGATAGTATAAGGGCATCTCTGCTTCGGGCGCGAGTCCTGCGAACACGACGCGGTCTTGTAGACCCATTCTGCGTGCCAACGTTGCGTAGTGGGAGCGCCAGTTACCGTCGCCGACGACCACAAGGGCTGTGCTTGGGTCAAGACTTTGAAGCGCACGCATAAGAATGGGGAGGCCTTTGTGCCTGTGGGATTTGCTTAGCTGGCCCACAAAGAGAACCGTGCGTCCATTGAGGCCATGTTTGTCCTTTATGTAACCGGAGTCGACCGTAGGATTGAAAGTCGCGACCTCAACGCCGGGGGATACAGTGGACGTTTTGCCGAGGTAATGGCGAAGGTACGGCGAATGCGAAGCATAATGTTCCGAAGTAGTGATGATCCAACTCGCTCGACGAATGGTGCTCCGGCCTAGCAACCGATAATACGCCTTGACCAAGAGCTTGGTCGCTGTATTTATTCCCACAGCGTCGTTGTGGTAGGTTAAGACGTATGGTCTACGGCCTGTGACGCGCGCGGCGACATCCGCCATATAGGGGACGGGCAAGTGCCCGTTCACTATGTCCGGGTCAATTTCGTCGATTACCCTTTTTATAGATCCGAACCAACGCAAACTGAACGGGGTGTTCGAAACGGTCGTAAGTGGCGGAAGCGTGATGATCCTCGGACCAAACTGGTCCCGCACTCGAGAACAGGTTATTACAGTTGTGTCGACTCCTGCACGGTGTAAGCCGATGGCGATTCTATATGTGTATTGTTGAAGCCCTCCCGCGCCGGAATAGAACGGCGAAGCGATTAGCGCCTTCATGCGGTTACTCGTGCTTATCCGGGATTGGGCCGTTGCGGGGTAAGCGCTGCGGCAAGAAGTCACAATTCATCATTTGGCTCTCTCCCTCATTTGATTAGTCTTGAGTACGTATCTATTATGCTTTTAGAGATATCGGACCACGCAAATTTCTTTGACATTTCGAATCCGTTCTCGGCAAGTTGCCCGCGCAGTGCGTCGTCGCTGACGAGTTTCAGAATGACGGCGGCGAGTTCGTCGGGAGACATACGGGAGACGAGGAAGCCGTTAACGCCGTCTCGAACAAGCTCGCGGACAGCGCTCATCTCGTGCCTGATGCTGACTACGGGCAACTTGCATGCATTCGCTTCAATGATGACGAGGCCGAACCCTTCACGAACGGAAGGGAGCACGAGCACCTTGGAAGACTTCATTAACGCGGTGAGGCCGTCTTGGTCGACAAAGCCGGTAAAGGTGACATTCTCACTCAGTCCAAGCTTTGACGCTAAGTCTTCCAGCGATTCTCGCTCAGGACCATCTCCGATAATGGCACATTGAATTTCAGGGATTTTTGTTCGCGCAATCGCAATCGCGCTTAGCAAAAGATCGACACGTTTTTCGTTGATGAGCCTGCCGGCGAACAGCACGTCGGTGCGGGAAGACGCGGGCGCGATCATCAGAATGCGCTCAAGATCGATCCCAACAGGAATGACGTCGATGTGTTCAGGTTTGACGTGACATCGTATCAAGTCATCCCTAGTTTTGTTAGACACTGCCACGATACCGTCAGGAAGGTGCATGGTCAGTCTTTCAACTACTCTGCCTACTCCGCCGCGTATCGATCCAAGATACTCACGCCAATAATCATCCCAAACCTCGAGCCACGTGATCACTAACGGTTTTCTTTTTACGACCGAGGCGACTTTACCTGCAAAGCACGGAAAGAAGGGGAACTGGTTGCAGTCGATTACGTCATAATCCGCTTGCAGCAGGGCAGGCAAGACCTTCAGGGAATAAATTAGGGCTTCCTTCACAGAACGGACGCCTTTCTTGTCGTACAATTCGCGAACCTTACACACACCGTGGAGGTATACATTATCGGTGATGAGATTGTCGTCTCCCTGCCACCATTTCATCCCGTAGATGTGAACCTCGTGCTCCCCGTGTTCGGCGAGCTTCCGTGCCAGTTCCCACAGGCGCTTGTCCGCTCCCCCCATGTTATAGGGATATATCGCGTCCATCACGAATGCAATCTTTATTGCACTCGCCTCCCGCCTGAAGCAATCCGTCGTTTTAGCAGGAACGATCCTATTTTTAGTCCGTCGCTTATGGACGCGAGCTTTGGTCGGTCGGCGCGCCTGCTATAGTCTATCGCGATCTCTCCAATGCTAAAGCCTTGACGCGCGCATTCAACGAACATGTCGGCTTCAATCTCAAATCCTCGTGCAGTAAGATTCAGGTGGTTCACGACTTTGCCCTGAAAGCCCCAGAACCCCGTGCACAAGTCAGTTACGCGCACGTTGAAAAGCAATCGAGCCAAAGCGGTAAGCATCCGGTTGCCAAAAACGTTGGTGCGAGTCATTGCACCCTCCTCTATGTGGCCTTTTATGCGTGAGCCAAGAACTACGTCGTACTTGGTGAGAAGACGAAGCAGGTCAGGTATGCGCTCCGGAGGGTACGTGTTATCTCCATCCATCATAATGAAATAATCTGCCCAAATGGATGCAAATGCAAACTGCATTGCGGATCCCTTCCCGGGCTGTTTGCAAAGTAGCACCTCTGCACTTTTTTCAAGGGCTCTTTGCCGCGTCCTGTCGTTGGAGTCTCCGTCAATGACATATATTGCGGTTTCGTAGCCACTGTCCGCGAGCATATGAGCTGGAATCCTGTCAATCACCTTGCCGATATTTGCCTCTTCGTTGAGCGTCGGAATCAGCACTGCTACGTTGGGGTTCATAGATAGGCCGCCCGTCTCGAAAAACGCCGTCAGAGTCAACCGTTGCTTTCTGAGCTTAAGTCTTGCGTTCTAACTGATCAGCCGATTAAGCAATTAATCGATCAGTCAGGCTCCGGCGCGACCTAAGATTAACTTTATAGGCTCGATGTGTTTATCTTTGAAGGAAGATCACCGCGATGATTGTTTGAAAGACGATGGATACCGTTGTTTTGTCGATTTTTCGGTCTTTTTTTGCGATAGCTCTACTCTTTTTCGTGCCGGGCTTCTGTTTGACCGTGCTGTTGTTTCCGAGGAAGCAAGCCTTGCGGAGTTTAGAGCGATCTTTGGTAGCAGTCATTACCAGCGTTCTCGTGTCAATAGCCGACAGCGCGTTCCTTCTAATCACGGTCGGCTTGAATTTTGCGACACTCACTCTCTCCTTGTCGGCGCTAGGCGCATTGTTCGCGGCATTCGCGTTCGCACGGTGGCGACGCTTGCCACGGTCTGACCGCTACGCGGTTTTTGGAGGAAACTCAAACTTCGCTCTTGCCGCACTGGGAGCCGCGATGTGTCTTTGCCTCGCAGTGGTTGGCACGACCATTCTCTTGTCGCCCCACGCGAGCGAAACCAGTTACAGCGATTTCTACGTGCTCGATAATAACGGCCAGACTGTCGCATATCCCACAAACGTGACTTTGGGATCGTCAACTAGTCTTATTCTTGGTATCACTAACCACGAGAATGCTACAGACAGCTATGCTGGGACGGTATCGCTTGGCAATTCAACAATCTACCGTTTCGGCAATCTGACACTGGCGCAAGGGCAAAATATTGAACGCACGATACCCATATCGTTCACGTCACTGGGGGATAAACAGAAACTGAAATTCACGCTTGCTGATTCCTTCAACAAGACTTATGAACTCCATCTGTGGGTCAATGTGCGGGCGCCCACATAAGCTGTTTCACGCACTTGGGTACAGCGTCAAGACTCTTTTCTTGTCAAAATACAAGCTGGATTGCATTAACTCACCTAAATGCGTAAAAAAGTGCCAAGCGCTCGTGTACCAAATCCGGTATTCTCGTGTATCCGCCCGCCGCTGCTATCTCGCGTTCAGTGATATCAAATGCGCGCATCAACGGTGCGTTTTTTGTTAGGTTATAGTCTATAACGCGCGGATCCACGTCAATCAAACCTGTGAGCTTCTTCAGAGCTCTTTCAACTGATTTTTTCGTACCAATAACGATCAACAATACGTCCATTTCACCTGTGTGAACGCCCATTTCAAGCGCTTTGCGTATCTGCCTGCACGCGCTCAACTGGAGCAAAATTTCTACACCGAGGTCTCCAGCTATGTTTCTATGCTCGGCAAACGATCGTATCGCGTTGTCAACCGCATAATCAACGTGCTCACGGCCGGCAATTTTTGTAGCGTCGACGGCTTGAATGGAGGTGTTAGTTGATTGTGCGACAGCGCCGAGCTGCTCCAAAAAAGCCTCGATACTCGCGATAGAAGTTTTTCCTGCCACAACGTCGTAAAGCAAGCTTCGATTCACGTGTCTGTGGGAAACTTTGCATCGCCTCCTTCTTGTCTATCAAGAACACCGCGGTACTCCCCCAGTTGTGCGAAGACATCCGACGCAACCGCAGGACCAAGAAGCGCGGCGATTGTTTCAAAAGGAGCGTTTTTGAGCTCCTTTCGGCTCGTGAAACCTGCATCGTGCAGTTTTCGACCGCGGACCCGGCCGACGTTTTTAAGCTGGACAAGATCGAGGAGCTCTTTGTTGATACCAAACTGTATGCGCGCTGTGAGCTCCCGGGCTTGTTTTCGTGCTGGAACCTTGAGGTAGGCCGCGAGCTCTGCAAGCGCGTGGCTTACCCACTGCACCGTGTCAACGAGATTTCTGATGTCACCCGGTCCGACGTTGTAGCTTTCGGTAATCTCCTTCTCGCTGACTTCGGTAATCCACTCGTTGACGAGCATCGCCGTCTTCACCTCTGAGAGGAACCAATCGTAGTCGACGTCTTTGAATCGATCCGGAACCTCTTCAAGAAACTCGTCCAGGTGTTGATTGACAAATTCCGTTACCACGTGGTAGTCCTTCTGTCGCATAAAGAGACGTTTCACGTCGGGCGTAGAGCAGATCAGGTGAAGCAACGATATGTCGCTTACCGCCTCGGAGTGGGATAATCCTTGTCGGATCTTCACGGCGGTAAGCGGATCAACGTAGAGGCGAGATACGAGATGCCCAAACGGCGTTGCCTTAACGTGCCCACTAACGTCGAAAACCATTTCTTCATTCTCGAGAAATGTCAAAACCCGGTCAATCACATATCGCAAAAGATCTAGCCCGCTCTTTTGCTGATATCCGAAGAAAGTTGCGTCAAAGAATCGTTCGAGATCCGCGCGCGTGCGGGCAAAGCCGTTAGAGATAGTCGAAAGAACGTGCATGCGCAGCGCTGTCTCGGTGCCGAGTTTTGAAATGACGTCTTCAGCGTCGCTGAGAATATAGTGGGAGGCGAGCGCCTCACACTCACTTGGCGATTTAGCGATGAGAACCGCCTCACCGTACGCGTCGAATCCGGGCCTTCCCGCTCGCCCGGCCATTTGCTTGTATTCGAGCACCGGAATGTCCGTCATGCCGTAGTTTGAGTCATAACGCTTGTAGTCCCGGATAACGACCCTTCGCGCCGGTAGGTTGAGTCCCGCCGCAAGTGTGGGCGTCGAAACGATGACCTTGATTAGATTGGCGCGGAACCACGTTTCGATGAGTTTCCGGTGCTCGCTGAGAAGTCCAGCGTGGTGGAACGCCGTGCCGTGCCTCACGCAGTGGCTGAGCTTCTCGGCTATCCCAGTCTCCCCGTGGATGTTCTTGGCTAGTTCCCTGTGATCGAAATCGTGCTTTGAACGGAGCGTCGTTGCGATCCTCTTTGCTAGGCTTTCGGCATTCTTGCGCGTATTCACAAAGATCAAGCATTGACCTCCTTCTCGCAGGATGTCTATGGCCAGCGCGACTGGCGGGTCGGTCGCGCCATCTGATACCGCTTTTTTCACGATGCCGCGCCATGGTGCATCTCGCACAAATGCGATAATGCCCTGTTCCGGAAGATACAGCCCTTCGTGCAGTGCGACAGGTCTCCAATCGCTTCTCACGAGTTGTGCGCCAAGCCACGATGCCATCTCGTCAGAGTTCGAGACCGTTGCGCTGAGCGCGAGAATTTGAGCCGTCGGATTGAGTATCCTAAGCTTGGTAAGCGTCACCTCGAGCGTTGGACCTCGATCGGTTGAATCTAACAAGTGCACCTCGTCCGCGACGATGACGGTGAGCGTTTGCATCCACGTAACGTTGTTTCTAAGCAGTGAATCTGCTTTTTCGGAAGTCGTGACTATGATATCGTTACGTCCGAGATTGTCATCACGAACATCGTAGTCGCCAGTAGAGATTCCGACTCGCACGCCCGACGCGGCGAACAGCGAGAATCGGTCGAATTTTTCTGAAGCGAGCGCCTTCAACGGGACGATATAAAGGCATTTGCCGCCTTTGCCGATCGAATTAAGCATTGCGAATTCGGCGAGCAGGGTCTTTCCAGAGGCGGTGGGCGTGGCGACCACCATACTCGTGCCGTTGAGCAGCCCGCAATCGAGCGCCTCGGCTTGCGGCGGATATAACTCAGTAAAATCCGGCTGTGTGTAAAAACGCGTAATTTCTTGTGGCAGATCCATTATTTCCATTGAGGTCTACCACTCATATCGGCAGTCCCATATTAATATCGTTGCCAACAGTTTAGCCGTAAGAAGAGGATGTGACGACGGCGCAATGTATAAAAGGCAATCGTGAAAACAGGAAATCGCCTTTTGATCAATCGTTCGCCCAAGTTTGAAAAAAAATAGGCTAAGGCCGTTAACTCAACGCATTACGTCATTGCAACGTGTTTTTTTACAGAACCAACAAGCTCACGATAAGCTTGCGATAACCCACCATTGGCCCTTTCTGCAGGACGACTTAGGCCTCGCCAGCGACCTTAGTGATTCAGGGCCGAGGCAAAACAACGTCGAACCGTAGCTATTTTAAGATTTATAACCTCTTTAGTTGTTAGCCGACAACTCTGCGCGAATGCTGAAAGACTGTGGGGCGTTGATTAGGGTGTTAGATCCGTGATCTTTGATCTCCATATTCACTCAAAATATTCAGGCGATTGTGCGATGGCACCGGCCACCATTCTTAAAGTCGCTAAGAAACTGGGATTGAACGGCATTGCCATCGCAGATCACTTAACCATCAAAGGAGCAGTTGAAACGCATAGGTTGAACGACGATGCCGATTTTTTGGTCATCGTCGGCACAGAAATTGAAACAGAAAACAAGGAAGATCTAATCGGCCTCTTTCTCACAGAGGAAATTGAAGCCCGAAACGCAAGCGACATAATTTCCGAGGTCAAGGCTCAAGGCGGCATTGTTTTTTGGGCGCACCCATTCCGTGTTGGGAAGAATCTATTGCGTCCCACTGTAATTGAGCGACTCGATCTCATCGAAGGATTTAATTCGAAAACGAGCGCCTCACGCAACGCACTCGCGCAACAACTTGCTCGTCATTATGACAAACCTGTTGTCGGGGCCAGCGACGCGCATCAGGTCGCTGAGATAGGAAACGGCAAGACCTTAATGCCCGGGGAAGATCTTGGCGAGACGCGTGAACTGCTCGCCCGCGGAAACACGCAGATAGTGGACTCTCATTTGTCGTACGATTATTTAGACGATCTGGCTTAGCATGGACAGCAACGAATCCACAGCGCATTCATCGTTTTGCAAGCAGCGAGATTTGTGCTAGCAATTGTTCCATCAAGTACAGCGTACAGAGGGTTAAAAGCATCCTTGTATTGCCTGCGTATTTTTTTAGCATCATTCACGTTTAATAATGAAAAAATACAAATAGGAGTGAAACTGAAAAAATTACTGACGAAATTTTGCGAGGTGACCAGCCAAATTAGACAGCACAGTACCACATTGAAACTATTTTGTTCTGAAAGTATTGGTCATTCCGACCAAGTAAGCGAGTCGGCTGTCAATTTGGAGATGGCCGACGCATCTTACATTGTTGTGCGATACTGATTCTTTGCTAGCGGGAGGTCGTGCAGCGCTGCTGCGCGTCAGAGCCAACTCGAATAAATTAGGTGAACAAAAAAAGTCAGAGCAGAGAAGTGCCAATTCTCCACTCGGCCGTTTCCACGTAAGCTACGTTAACGTGAAAGAGCTAATTATTTGCTGGGCTTCTGGTAAGTACGTGTCGTAATCGCTTTGATTAGCTTTGTACGTTACGACGTAGCCTGTGTTATTATTTACAAGCCAGATCTGCGTCTCCTTGACTGATACGTTGGTCGTATTCGTCGCGCTTATCTGCTGGGGAATTATCCCCTGAAAAACGATTTGGTGGGCAGGTTGGCCAGCAAATGTCAAATTGGTCTCGTTAAGAATCGCAAAGTCCTTGTAAAATCCCGCGCTGCTGTTGCTTTGAAGTGCGTTTAGGTTGAAACTTATAAAATCACTGAGTTTTTGACCTGGAGTAAGTGAGTATGTGCCTACATTGACGCCATCAATTTTGGAGCTTGGGCTCACGTAGATGTACACTTTGACTGGTGAAGAAGCGTTTGTAGACGAATCTATGGTCAGAGTCTTTGGATATGTGATGTTGAAGCCAGCGCCGCTTGAGAACGTCGTGTTATTGCCTACAGTCGTTTGCGATGCGGAGATTGGCGTCGGGGATGGACTGGTGTTTGTCGCGCAGCCCGCTCCCGTCACCGCGAGTGTCATCAGTGCTGCAATAACGAGCGCTGTAATGAGATTACGATTATTCATGGTATCAGCTCTCGCGTATATGGAAAGCTGCTAGACAATAAAGGTTTGCATCTTCGCCAGAGCTAATTCAACGCTCGTCGTTCAAGAGCAGCCGTCTCGTCTGCTATCTAGTCAGCGCGTAGCTGCAGCGAATAATCCGC
>Ga0187780_10004598_pt1 | contig 10325 bp, 8 predicted proteins | sample 1015_Q2_SP10_20__FD_132429 | JGI IMG/M metagenome (GOLD analysis project Ga0187780, IMG submission 132429) | Tropical peat soil microbial communities from peatlands in Department of Meta, Colombia - 1015_Q2_SP10_20_MG | ecosystem: Environmental > Terrestrial > Soil > Wetlands > Peat | place...
ACGGGCGGGCCGGAATTCAGCTGCTGTTGAGACGCCGGAGCCTGCGACGATTACCGAGCGGCTTTGTCGGCCGTATGAATCAGTGGAGGCTGTTGCGCCATGACGTTCCAGATTCGCCAGCTCGGCACGGCCGACTACCCGTTTGTGATCTCGGTCATCGACCAATGGTGGGGCGGCCGTCAGATGGCCGACAAGCTTCCGCGGCTATTCTTTGAGCACTTCACCGACACCAGTTTCGCCGCGGACCGCGACAGCAGGCTGGCCGGTTTCCTGGCCGGGTTCATCTCCCAGTCCCGGCGTGGCGAGGCCTACGTTCACTTTGTCGGCGTGGATCCGGCAGAGCGCGGCAGCGGGCTCGGTCGCCTGCTCTATGAGACGTTCTTCCAGGCTGCCGAGGATCGCGGCTGTGTCTTGGTCCGCGCGGTCACGTCCCCGGTGAACCGCGGCTCGGTCGCGTTCCACCAGCGGATGGGTTTTCAGCTAGAGCCCGGCGACGCAGAGGTCGACGGCATCCCGGTTTCCTCCGGCTATGACGGCCGAGGCGGCGACCGCGTTCGCTTCATCCGGAGCCTGCGCGGCGCTTCACCTGTTCCTGGCTCAACGCCCCGGCGATAGCTATGGCGGCCAGGTGATAGCGCCCAGAACGCCCATTCCAGTGCGGTCCGAAGCGCAGCCGCTGAAGAACTCGTGATAGGAAACTGGAGCCATCTGGCAAAATTACCGCCGAGGCGCGGGCGTAACCGGTCCTCGCCCAGCTCCAGCTCGCCGTCTGGGGGAGGAGGAGGGTTATTGACCTGCTGCCCGGGGGAGGGCAGCCAGTAGCTCGCGCTCTCGTCCGGTGCTCAGCCCCGCGTTCCTGGGCCGCTGCAGGCCCTGCTCACGTTCCCACGCCAGCACGTCGGCGAGCAGGTCGCGGCGCGGGCGGTGCCGCAGCCCTGCGGCACGTGCGGCCGCGCCGCTCCGGGCCAAAAAGCCTTCCCATCCTGGCTCGCAAAGCCACATGGCCAGGGACTCCCGGCCCATGAACTGCGCGACGCCCTGCTCCAGCAGCCACGCCGGGTCCGCCGCGATGACCGGGCCGGTGTGCCCGCCCACCGCCCTGGCCTGCTCGATCCAGGCGCCGAACAAGACGACCGGGCCGACCGCGTCGTAGGCTCCCGTGGTCCGCGCCGCAGCGCAGTCCACCAGCCACCCGGCGAGGTCACGCACATCGATCACCTGGGTCGGCACATCCGGAGCGGCCGGGACGAGCATCGGCCCGTGCGGGTCACGGGCCGCCCGCGCCACCCAGTAGCCGGACCGCCCGGTATGGTCACCGGGCCCGCCGATCAGGCCCGCCCGCGCGATCAGCAGCCGGTCGCCGACTACCCCCGCCGCGCTCTGCTCGCACGCCACCTTCGCCGCGCCGTACTGCTCGAGATCGGCTTCGTCCTGACCGGCGGCGGGCAGCAGCGGCGTGGACTCATCAGCGTCGGGGATGGCGTGCGAGGCATAGGCGCTCACGGACGAGACGTAGGTCCAGTGAGCGGTCCTCTCACCCAGCGCCGCCAGCGCATCGCGGACCAGCCCGGGCTGCCACGACACCTCGATCACCGCGTCCCAGTCACGGTCACGCACCCGGTCATAGGCTCCGTCTTGGCGCCGGTCGGAGGTCACCAGGATCGAGCCAGCGGCGATGGGTCCGCTTTCCCCTCTGGCCAGGCACGTCACCGCATCGCCGCGGTCGATCGCCTGCCGGGCAACCTCACGCCCTAGCCACGCTGTGCCCCCGAGCACCAGGATTTCCATGAATTACAGTCCAGCACGCCGGCGCGACCGCCTGCGCCCAGGTTCACGGCGGGCGAAGCGCGGCGGGAAAGGGCGAGCGGTGGGCGCCGTATCTCGACGTAGCCCCGAGCACGGGCCAAGAGTCAGGAACGCTGCAGGCGCTGCTCAGCCGGCGTACAGGCCCGCTTCTTAAGTTCCGGTCTTAGGCCCGCCGAGATGGGGCTGAGCAGGAAGGCTGAGATCGTGTTTGACAAGGTGACCATCACGTACCGCGGAGCCGGGTACGAGATCGGGCGTGGGCCGGACTTCTACGGGATCTGGACCATCGGAGCGCCCCGGTCGCAGCCGCTGGAGCAGTGGCCGGAGACCCCTGAGGGCTGGTCCAGCGCGTGGACCAGGTTCACGGAAATCGAAGCGCCGGGCACGATCGCTCCGGTCAGCCAGCGCACCGTCTGGCCTGGCCGGCGCACTTTCCGGACCGGCCAGGATGCCGTCCCGACCGGCCAGGATGCCTTGCCGACCGGCCAGGATGCTTTTCCGACCGGCCAGGATGCTTTTCCGACCGGCCAGGACGTCATCGCGGCCCGCGCCGGTACCGGCGCGATTTCCGCCGCGCTGCTGCTTGCCGTGGGCGTAGCCCTGGGGGTTGCCGGGCTGTTCCCGGCCTATCTCGGCGGGACGAGCCTGGCCCAGCAGCCGGACAACCTTGTTGCTCATGTGATCTACCTCGTCGCCTGGAGCGTGAGTGCCGTCCTCATCCTGCTTGGCGGCACTCGCCTCCGGCTGGGCGCGCTGCTGGGCCTGGGGATGAGCATCGTCACGTTCGGCCTGTTCTTGGCGGACGCGGGTACGGCGATCGCCGGAGGCGCCCACCTGGCCGGGGCCGGCCTCATCCTCGGGCTGCTGGGCTGGCTCGCCTGCGCCGCGGGATCCGTGGTTGCCTTCCGGCTCCGGCCCGCCGGCGCGAACAGACACCCAGACACGCTGGGCTGGCCTCGCGGCTCGGACGTTGGTCCCCTCGTGATGCTGATCCTCGCCGGGCTTGGTACGGCTGCCGCCTTCGCTCCCGCGTGGGACAGCTATACGCTGCGGACGGCGGCCGGGCAGACTGAGTCCCTGACGGCAGGCAACGCCTTCGCCAACCCGGGACCGGTCATCGCCGGGGATGTCGCCGTGATGGTCGCGCTCGCTGCCGTCGTCATCGCGGCCGCGCTGTGGCGCCCGATGCGCCATGGTGCGGTACTGCTCGCCGGTGCCATCATCCCGATGGCGGCCCAGGCCATCTCGGCGCTCGTGCAGGCCGGCGAGGCCGCCTCACCGGCCCAGTTCGGGATCTCTTCGGCCCAGGCCTCCCAGCTTGGACTCACGATCAGTTCCGGGCTCACGCCGGCGTTCTGGATCTACTGCGTGTTCGTAGTCGCGCTGGTGGTCTCCTGCGCATGGATGTTCTTCCCTCCGCGCGAGGCACCTGCCCCGCCCCCGGACCGTGCCGCCGCCGGTGATGACACGGAGGCTGAGCTCGACGTATGGCATGTGGCCCGGGCCGACGTCTTCGACAGGACAGGTGTCCGGTCGCCGGCGCCCGGCGACGACGAGACCGATAGCGACGGCGAATTCGGCGACGACGATGAGTTCGATAGCGATGAATTCGACAGCTACGAAGAATTCGATAACGACGACCCGGCCGATAGTAGGGTGACGCCCGGATTCGGCACGGCAGCGCCTACTCACTCTGGGGCGGGCTCCGCTGACGAGCCCGCGAACCGAGACTAACGGCCGGGTCGGGTCGTGGTTGCGAGCTCGCGCGCCAGGGTGGCCCAGGCGGTGTCCGAGCCCGCGGCTGGTATGCGGCGCGAGCCGGGCGTACGGGTCAGGCGGCCGGCGAGCAGGCGGCCCGGCGGGCGGCCTGAATCCGGCGTACCAGGACGATGACGGCGGCTGCGGCCAGGGTGGGGCCGAGGGTGGTCAGGGCGATCTGCCAGCCCGCCAGGCCACCGGTGGTGACCGCGTGGTGGGCGGTGGCCTGCGTCTCCCGCGCGAAGGCGGCGGGGACGGCGGCGGCCGAGGCCAGCAGGCCGACGGTGACCGCGGCCAGGGCCGCGGCGAGCCGGGTCAGCCGGGTGCCCGCCCGGGACCAGGCAGGGTGCGGACGGGTCCCGGGACGGGACCGGCGGACGGCGTGGGCCCGCGCATCGCGCTGGGCTAGGCGGTGCAGGCCAGCGAGCCGGCCCGGGTCAGACTGAAACATTGTTCCTCCTGGTGATGATGGGAATGTGTGATCGGGTGCGTGGCGGGTGTGCTGGGGCCTGGACGTAGGGGCCTCATCGGTCCTCCGCTGGCTGGTCGTGGGCGGCGGCCCCCGGGTGGCTGCCCTCGGGCCGGGTGGCGAGATGGAACAGGTCTGCTAGTTCCCGGCCGTAGTGGCCGAGGTCGAGGTCGGGATCGCGGGCGAGCCGGGCTGGTACCGCGTCGAGGGCGGCGCGGATGGCCATCGCCATGACCAGCGGGTCGAAGTCGGCCCGGAACTCGCCGGTGCCCTGGAAGTGCACGAGCAGCTGACGCAGTGCTTCCGTCCCTGACTCGCGGATGGAGAAGTCGTGCAGCGGGCTGCCGTCGGTGCTGCGGGCGTTGAGCGCGATCTCCACGACCGCGGCCACGTGGCTGCGGTTCTCGCGGACGAAGTCCAGGTTCGACTCGATGTAGGTCCTGAGCATGCCCGGACCGGTCGACTCGGCCTCGAGCCGGGGACCGAGGAAGGCGCTGCCCTTCGCGGTCAGCTCGGCGACCAGCTCCCTGACCAGGTCGTCCTTGCTGCCGAAGTGATAGATGATCACGCCCTTGCTGGTGCCGGCGGTCTCGGCGATGCGGGCCAGGGAGGCCTGCCCGTACCCCACCTCGGCGATGGTGTCGATGGCGGCCGCCACGATCTGCGCCCGGCGTGCGGTCTCGATGAAGGTCCGGTCCTTCTGCTGACCGCCTGGACTGGTTTCTGACCGCATGGTTAAAAAATAGTCCGATCGGTCAGAAATTGTCAAGACCTGGCCGGGGAGTCGAGTGGTCAGGAGGCCGGCGGCCAGGTCCGCTGGAGCCGGAGCCCGGGCGGCGCGTGGCCCCGGAATGCGGCGGGGGACCGGTGTCCGTCCGAGCAGATAGGCGGCCGGGTCAGCGCCCACGGCCCGGGAAGTGGCCGGCAGCTCATATGACGAGAACCGGCAGCCCGGATTGATACGCTGCGCTTGTCATGCCGGCCAGGAGATCGTCGGCGGCCGCCGCCGGCCGCATGCCGACGCTGTCTCGTCGGCATGCGGCCGGTGCTCCCAGTGCACGCGGCCTGCTGTTCACGTTGCTCGGCGAATTCGTGCTGACCGGGGGCGGGACGGCGTGGACGTCGGCGGTGCTCGCCGCCTTCGCCCGCCTCGGGATCGAGGAGAAGGCGACCCGCCAGGCCCTCATGCGCACCGCCGCCTCCGGCTGGCTCGACGCGGAGAAGGTGGGTCGCCGCACGAGATGGCAGCTGACCGCCAGCGCGCGGCGGATGCTGACCGACGGCGCGGATCGCATCTACTCCTTCACCGGCCCGGCGGAAAGCTGGGACGGTCGGTGGCTGCTGGTGTACGCGCGCATCCCGGAGAGCGATCGCCGCGCCCGGCATGTGGTGCGCAGCCGGCTCAGCTGGGCGGGATTCGGCTCGCTGGGCGCCGGCCTGTGGATCAGCCCGCATCCGGACCGGGAAGCCGAGGCGACCGGTGTCCTGCGCGAGGCCGGCGTGGCCGAGGACGCCCATATCTTCGTGGCCACAAGATCCGGTCTGGCCGATATGCCGGTCATGGTGGCTGCCGCCTGGGACCTGGCCGCGATCGAGCAGCAGTACGAGCAGTTCATCGAGGAGTTCCGCGCCACGACGCCGGCCGACGTGCTGGCCCGGCAGATCGAGCTGGTGCACGCCTGGCGGCGGTTCCCGTCCATCGATCCGGTGCTGCCGCGCGAACTGCTGCCTGCCCGCTGGAGCGGCCTGAAGGCGGCCAGCCTGTTCGCCGACCGGCACCAGCGCTGGTCGGGCGACGCCAGGCAAGAGTGGAAACGACTCAACGACATCGGCTAGCGGACCGGCCGGCGGCGGTCACTAAAGTGTTCGCGGGGTTGCGCCGGGCCGGGCATAAGCGCTACAAAGAGATGTCGGTCTTAGATACTCTTGTCGAATAATTGGCCGGCTGGCCAGGTATCCGTTGAGGGCCGGGGAGATATCCATCAATACCGGCAGTACAGCACCGTTGTTCGCGTCACCCACCATCGCGGCCGAGGCGGCAGCCGGTGACGGCAGCCTGCTGCTCCGCTCGACCGATCCTCTCGACGGCTACCCCGTGACCGTGATGCACAGCGTGCGGGCCTGGGCCGCGGCTGACCCGGGTCACCCGCTGGCCGCCGAGCGCGCCGAGCGCGCCGGGCGCGCGACCGGCAATACCTGGAGGATCTGCAGCTATGGCGCCGCGGTGGCCGCGGCCGACGGCATCGGTCAGGCGCTGCTCGACCGCGGGCTCGGCCCGGACCGGCCCCTGCTGGTGCTGTCGGGGAACGGTGTCGGCCATCTGCTGATGACGCTGGCCGCGATGACCGTCGGCGTCCCGGTGGCGCCGGTCAGCGTCGCCTACTCCCTGCAGAGCCAGGACCATGCCCGGATCCGGGCGATCACGGAACTGATCCATCCGGGCGCCGTGTTCGTCGACGACGGTGACCGGTTCGGGGCGGCCCTGGACGCGATCGGCGCGGTGCCGGCGATCGCGGGAGACGGCACGAGGCCCGGAGCCGACCGGCTTGACCAGCTCATGACCACCCGGCCCGGCCCGGCGGTCACCGCCGCGTCCGCGGCCGTGACCGGCGACGCGGTAGCAAAGATCCTGTTCACCTCGGGCTCGACGGGGACACCGAAGGGAGTCATCAACACCCACCGGATGCTGTCCGCCAACCAGCAGATGATGCGGCAGGTGTGGCCGTTCCTGGCCGCCGAGCGGCCGGTGATCGTGGACTGGCTGCCGTGGAGCCATACGTTCGGCGGCAACCACAACGTGAACATGATGCTCACCTCGGGGGGCACGCTCTACGTCGACGCCGGGAGGCCGGTACCCGGAATGTTCGCGCAGAGCATCGCGAACCTCACCGACATCCCGCCGACCCTGTATTTCAACGTCCCCGCCGGGTACGCCCAGCTCGTGCCGGCCCTGGAAGCAGATCCGGCGTTCGCGGCGCGGTTCTTCTCCCGGCTGAGGCTGATGTTCAACGCCGGGGCGGCGCTGCCGGGCGCGCTCCGGCACCGTCTCAGCGAGGTAGCCACGCGGACGGTCGGCCATGCGATCCCGGTCACCGGAGCGTGGGGCGCGACCGAGACCGGCCCGGCAGTGACCACCGCGCACTTCGATTACCCGGACGCCCGCTGCATCGGCACGCCGCTTCCGGGCACCTTGGTGAAGCTCGCCCCGGCCGAGGGCGCTTACGAGATCCGGGTGAAGGGCCCGATGGTCACCCCCGGATACTTCGCCCGGCCGGATCTCACCGCGGCGGCGTTCGACGATCAGGGTTTCTACCGTTCCGGTGACGCCGTCGCCCCGGCCGACCCGGACGACCCGAACGCCGGGCTGGTATTCCGCGGCCGGATCGCGGAGGATTTCAAGCTCAGCACGGGCACGTTCGTCCGGGTTGGCGCGCTCCGCACGGCTCTGCTGTCCGCCGCCCCGCTGCTGTCCGATGCGGTAATCGCGGGCGAAGGCCGCGACTGCGCGTGCGCGCTGGCCTGGCTGAATCTGGCGGAGGCACGCAAGCTGCTCGGCAAGGACCCGGAGCCGCAGGGCGACCTGATCGTTGATGACCTCGTCCGCGAAGAGCTGGCCAAGGCGCTGGCCAGCCATAACGACGATGCAGGCTCGTCGGCCCGGATCGAGCGGCTGCTGGTCATGGCGCGGCCCGCCGGCCTTGACGCCGGTGAGATAACCGACAAGGGCTACGTCAACCAGCGGCGGGTACTTACCAACCGGGCGGCGCTTGTCGAGCTGCTCTACCCCCACTTCGGCCAGGACACCCCCGCGGGCGTCGTCGTCGCAGAAAGGACCAGGACACGGTGATTCGGCACCAGAACGTCACCAGCCCGGGCGCCGAGAGCCCGGGCGCCGAGAGCGCCGACGACCGCGGCCGGGACGCGGCGCCACGTCCGCTCGGGCGGGCCGCGGCCGCGGTCGGCCGAGCGCTGTCACGGGCCTGGTCACTCCCGCCGCAGCGTAACTATGTCGCGGTCGACCGCGATGTGCGGGTGCCGATGTCGGACGGCACAGTGCTGCTGGCCGACCATTACCTGCCGATAACCGTTCAGCCTGCCGCTACGGTGCTGATGCGCTGTCCATACGGCAGACGCGCACCGTTCAGCCTGAACGCCCAGCTCATCGCGGAGCGCGGCTATCACGTGCTGCTGCAGAGCTGCCGCGGCACGTTCGGTTCCGGCGGAGAGTTCGACCCGACGCGCGGTGAGGCGGCTGACGGCCAGGACACCGTCGCCTGGCTGCGCGGCCAGGGCTGGTTCGACGGACGGCTCGCGACGTACGGCCTGAGTTACCTCGGGTACGTGCAGTGGGCGCTGGCCCTGGATCCGCCGCCCGAGCTGGTCGCCGCGGTCGTGCACGTGGGCTGGCACGACACCAGCCGGGCCCTGTACCGCAATGGCGTCTTCGATCTTTACAACGCTCTCGGCTGGAGCGATCTGATGGCTCATCAGGAGGACGTCGGAGCACTGCTCGGCACGCTGCGCGCGGTCAGCGCCGACCGGCGGCTGCGGCCGGCGCTGGACCGGATGCCGGTCAGGGCCAGCGCGCGCGATCTGCTCGGCACCGAAGCGCCGTGGTTCGAGAGCTGGCTGGAGCACCCGCAGCTCACCGACTCGTTCTGGGAGCCGGTGCGCTGCAGTGCGGCATTGGAACGCATCTCGGTCCCGACGCTGGTCGTCGGCGGCTGGCAGGACCTCTTCCTCGAGCAGACCCTCGAGCAGTACCACGCGCTCGCGGCCCGGGAAGTGCCGACCCGTCTGCTCGTCGGGCCCTGGACCCACGTCGACGTCACCAGGAAGGGCGCCGCGGTGGCAGACAGCCTGGCCTGGCTCGACCGCTACTCAGGCTCAGGGATGGCAGGCTCCAGGACCGCCGCAAACCGTTCCGTAAGCATCTGGGTTAGCGGAAACCCGGGAAACGTAGCAGCCGCCGAGAACTCAGAAAGTCCTCGGGGCCGAAACGGCCTTAGGGGTCTCAGGAGTCTCGGAGGCCGCGCGAATCACGGCGGTTTCCGGGCCGCCGCCGGCGAGTGGCGTGAGATCTCCGACTGGCCGCCGGTCGGCACCGGCCGGCAACGGTGGTACCTCGGCGCGGGCGGGACCCTCGCCCGGCAAGAGCCGGCCGCCGACGCCGACGTCCCGCCCGCCCGTTTCCGGTACGATCCCGCCGACCCGACGCCCTCGGTGGGCGGCGCGACGTTGTCCGTGACCGCGGGCACCCGCGACAACCGGCAGGTCGAGCAGCGCCCCGATGTCCTGGTCTTCAGCAGCGAGCCGCTGGACGAGCCGGTCGAGGTCATCGGCTACGTGACCGCCGAGCTGTCGGTGACGCGGGACAACCCGCACGCCGACCTGTTCGTGCGGCTGTCTGACGTGGACCCGGGTGACCGGTCGCGGAACGTCTGCGACGGGATCGTCCGGCTCACCGACGCCGACCCGCTGACCGGCACCGTGCAGGTGCCGCTGGTCGCCACCGCGCACCGCTTCGGCCGCGGGCACCGGCTCAGGCTCCTGCTGGCCGGCGGCGCGCATCCCCGGTTCGCGCGCAACCCGGGCAACGGCCAGGTTGACGCGGCTCCCGCCGATCTCGTGCCCACCCGCTACACCATCGGCGTGAGCGCCGGCGCCCCCTCCGTGCTCCTGCTGTCCGGTCCCGCCCGGACCGCGGCGGAGACCGCGGGAAAGGCGGCCGTCCATGCCTGACGACTACCCTTCCGACACGCCCCGGGTCGACTTCGGCGTCCATCCCTCGCGTTACCGGCACTGGCGGCTCAGCTGCGACGGGCCGATCGCGACGCTGACCATGGACGTGGACGAGCAAGGCGGGATCGTCCCTGGTTACGAGCTGAAGCTGAATTCCTATGACCTCGGGGTCGACATCGAGCTCTACGACGCCGTCCAGCGGCTGCGGTTCGAGCATCCCGAGGTGCACGCGGTGGTCCTGACCAGCGGCAAGGAGAAGGTCTTCTGCGCCGGGGCGAACATCCGCATGCTGGCCGCCTCCCCGCACCCGTGGAAGGTGAACTTCTGCAAGTTCACCAACGAGACCCGCAACGGGATCGAGGACGCGACCGCCAGCTCGGGCCAGGCCTACCTGGCCGCGGTGAACGGGACCGCCTCCGGCGGCGGGTACGAGCTGGCGCTGGCCTGCGAGCACATCATGCTCATCGACGACAGGTCCTCGGCGGTGTCGCTGCCCGAACTGCCGCTGCTCGGCGTGCTGCCGGGTACCGGCGGGCTGACCCGGGTCACC
>Ga0187780_10004602_pt1 | contig 10318 bp, 11 predicted proteins | sample 1015_Q2_SP10_20__FD_132429 | JGI IMG/M metagenome (GOLD analysis project Ga0187780, IMG submission 132429) | Tropical peat soil microbial communities from peatlands in Department of Meta, Colombia - 1015_Q2_SP10_20_MG | ecosystem: Environmental > Terrestrial > Soil > Wetlands > Peat | place...
GACGTTCTACGACGGGGGGAAGGTCTACCACGTCTCCCTCGCGGACCCGTTCTGCCCGGACCTCCTCCGGAGCGCGGGGGAGGCCGGGCGGAAGGCGGGCACGCCGTTCGTGGAGGGGAGCACCTACGTCTGCGTCGAAGGGCCCCGCTTCAGCACCCGGGCAGAGTCCCGGTTCTTCCGGACGTTCGCCGACGTCATCGGCATGACGCTCGTGCCTGAGGTGACGCTCGCCCGGGAGCGCGGCCTCTGCTACGCCTGCCTCGCGATGGTCACCGACTACGACGTCTGGGCGGAGAAGCCGGTCGACGCCTCGGAGATTGTGGCGACGATGGCCCGCAACTCGGAGCGCATGGGACGCGTCCTAGGGGGGTTGCTGCCGGAGCTCGGTCACGAACCGGCCTGCGCGTGCGCCCGCGCGCTCGAGCACGCCGGGATCTAGCCGCCCGCCTCTCGGGGGCGTCGACGCACGGTGATCGGGATCCGTCCGGCCGCGAACTCCCGTTCGGCGATCTCCACCGGATCGACCAGGGAGGGCGGGACGTCGATCAGGATCGGGGCGCCCAGCGAGACCTGGAGGGCGCGCGCGCCGAGGATCCTGGCGCGCTCGAAGCGGGTGTACTCCTCGCCAGACCGGAAGGTTGTCGTGCGCTCGTTCACGCGGTCCCCACCGGTCGCCGCGAAGGCAGCAGCGGCCGTCAAGGGGACGGCCACCCGAGGCACGCTATTTGACCTTTGGGGAACGCCGAGCGGCTCCGCAGTCGTTCGCCGGGCGGTTTTTCAAGCCTGCCCCGCTCCGGGTCCCGGGCGACGGGGCGCATGACGGGGGTTCCGCTGGTCGGGGAGTACGCCCTCCTCGAGGTGTTCGTCTTCCTCGCGCTCGCCGAGCTGCTCACCCCGGTCGCCCAGCGCGCCCACCTTCCGCCCGTGCTCGCTTGGATCGTGCTCGGGATGGCCCTGAGCAACTTCGCGCTCGGGGGAGTCTTCAACCAGGCGCTGGGCGCGGACCTGTTCGGGACCGGGACCTACGTGCTCCTGTTCGCCGACCTCTCGGTCATCCTGCTGTTGTTCGCCGCCGGCCTCGAGAGCGGGGTCCGCAGCCTGCGGGCCAGCGGCGCCGCGGTCGTCGGCGCCGCGATCGCCGGCGACCTTGTCCCGTTCGCGGTGACCGCCGCGGTGGCGTCCCGGTTCGTTCCGCTCGACACGGCGCTCCTCCTGGGCGTGGCCGCGGCCCCGACCAGCGCGGCCGTGGTGGCGAGCCTGCGTCGCTCCGAGCGGGTCGGGGAGACCGCCGCGGGCGGCTTCCTCCTCAACGCCGCGGCCCTCGACGACGTGGTGGCATTGATGCTCCTCACGGTCGTGCTGACGATCGTCGGCGGCCACGTGAACGTCCTGGCCGTGTCGGGGAGCATCGCGGAGTCGACCGTCGCTTGGCTGGTGCTCCTGCTCGCCGCGGTGGTCGTCGTCCCCCGGCTGCTGCGGGTCCCCGCGTTGCGCGAGACCCGAGGGATGCCGTTCCTGTTCCTGTTCGTCCTGGTCGCGATCGTCGTCGCGCTGGGGTTCTCGGCGGTCATCGGCGCGTTCATCGCCGGCATCGCGGTGGCCGAGAGCCTCGTTGCGGAGCGGACGCGGGAGCTGACCGAGGTCCTGCTGGTCTTCTTCGGGGCCCTGTTCTTCGTGGTCATCGGCGCCCAGTTCGATGTCCACAACCTCCTCGAGCCGGCGCTGGTGGGGGCGGGCCTCGGCCTTGCGGGTCTGGCGGTCGCGGGCAAGCTGGTCGGGGTCTACCCGTTCGCGAGGGCCCGGCTCGGCTCGTCGGCCGGGGCTCGGGCTGCCGCGATCGGCATGCTGCCGCGCGGGGAGATCGGCCTGGTCGTCGGCGCGATCGGGTTCGCGAGCGGCCGGTTCGGCCAGACCGAGCTGGGCGCGATCCTGCTCATGGCCCTCGCCACGACGGCCGCCGGGAGCTGGGCGTTCCGGCTGGCCGCGCGCCCCCTCCGCCCGTCGCCGGCCAGCCCCTCGCCGACCCCAAGCTGACGAGGGGGCCGGTCCTCGGTTCTGCCGATAGGAGGGGCCGCCGGCTGCCCCGCGCTCACCGTTCTCGCGCCTCGGGGCGGTGGCGCTCGCGGGGACCCTAGGCCGATGGCCCGTATCGCTCAGGCGTAGCCGAACTGGCGACGGGCGAACTCCGTCATCCGATCGGGCCCCCAGGGGGGCTCCCAGACGACCTCGACCTGGACGGCCGGCGCCCCGCCCGCCTGACGCGCCGTCGTCTCGACCTCCCGGACGAGCTCCTCGACCGCCGGGCAGCCGGGGCTGGTCATCGTCATGCGGATCGTCAACGCGCCGTCGTCCGCCCAGACGAAGCCGTAGAGAAGGCCGAGGTCGACGATGTTCATCGGGATCTCCGGGTCGTAGACGTTCTTGAGCGCCTGGCGGATCCGCGCCTCGTCCTCGGCGTGCGGTCCGGCCGCCGCGGGAGCGGCGGTCCCCGCCTCGGCGGCAGTCGGCGCGGCCGAGGGGGAGAGCCGCGACGGCAGGAACGGTCCCACGACCTCGAAGCCGGGCGGATCGACGTCGTTTCGGTAACGTACCTCCGCGTCCCGAAGGAACGGCACGCTCGCCTCGTCGACGAGGAGGGCGACGCCGTCCACCGTGAGCGGGAGGTCGCGCACGCTGGGGCGGTCGACCATCATCTGGGCGTGCGGGCGCATGCCCCGCTCGACCCAGATCCGGACCCCCACCTCGCTCCCCCGTCCGCCGAGCGCCTGGCTCAGGGCGTCACGCGCCGCGGGGGCGAGACGGAGCCGGAGCGATTCCGGAGCCTTCCGGACGGGCTCGGAGCGGCCACGGGGGGGCATCGAGACGTCCTCGCCGGTCGGACGTTCCCGGCCCGCTATACCTCTGCCGGTCCCCCCGGGGGCCGGTCCGGCTCAGCCGCCGGTGACGTCCCCGAGGAACTCCCGTATCGTGCCCACGAACTCCCGAGGCTGCTCGAGGACCGGAAGATGGCTCGAGCGGGGCAGGACCCTTAGGTGGGCCGGCTCGATCCGCTCGTTCGCCTCCACCGCCGCTTCGAAGAAGTAGTCGTACCGCCCCACGACGACGGCCGTGGGGACCTCGATCTTGGAGTAGTAGCGGCGGCCGTCCCAGCGGGCGGCGGTCCCGTCGACCGAGAACTCGTCGCCGGAGCGGCACCACATCGCCCGGTAGACCGCCGGCGAGAGACGCGTCGCCTTCCAGTCCTGCGGCCAGCTCCGGAGGAACCGGCTCTGGAACGGCCGCTGGATCGCCTCGCAGAGGGCGGCGTACTCCGGGCTGTCGAACGCGCGCGCACGGGTCAGCTCCCGGAGTCGCTGGCGCTGTTTCGGGGAGGCGGCCGTGATCATCCTCCGGTTCGCGGCCCGGACCTCCTCTGCGCTGCCAGCGGTCGCGCAGAGCAGGAGCGAGGTGAGGTGTCTCTCGTAGCGGTGGGCGTACTCGAGCGCCACGAACCCTCCGGCGGAATAGCCGAGAAGGTGGAGCTCGTGGATCTGCAGCGCCCCGCGGATCGCCTCGACATCCTCGGCTAGCTTCGCGATGGTGTAGTCCGCCGGCCGCCGCGGGGCCCAGCTGTGCCCGACCCCGCGGGGATTGAACAGGACGACGCGGAGGTTCGCGGAGGCGAGGCGCAGCAGCCCCCGCAGGTAGTGATAGGTGAGGCCAGGCCCGCCGGGATGGACAAGGAGGGTCGCCGGGCCCTGGCCCTGGGCGATGTACTCGAACGACCGACGCCCCGGAACGTGCACCCGACGCACGCGCGCCACGGGCCACCGGTAGGGCCCCCGTATCAAAAGGCCGTCGCGTCGCGGGCGCAGGGGCCCTGCGGACGTCCGGCGGGCCCCGAACGGCGTGTCCTCGGCGATATGTCGAGCGCTCGCTCCGGTCGGGGAGAGCTTCGTCGGCCGCGCGTCGCGGATGCGGGCACCGGGATTTGAACCCGGGTTATAGGCTTGGCAAGCCTATGTGATAACCAGACTACACTATGCCCGCGTGCGGTCGCGACCGGCTCGCTCTCCGGGGAGACCGGCCCGACCCCGGGCTTGAGCCGGCCCGCTCGCCCGTCGTCGGGGTCCCCTCCGCGCCGACCCGACGCGAGACCCCACTATAAGTCCGACCCGTCGGGGGTCCGGGTCCGGCACAGGGTCGGTGGGGGCGCGAGACGCTAAGCCCGTCCTCCGGCTCCGGCGCTGCCGCGGGGGCTACCGAGCCCGCCCCGGCCGGGGGTAGGATGGGCGACGACGCTTGGCGGGACGGCGATCTGGCCGCGATGGCCCGGGCAGGGGAGCCCGCGTGGGTGCTCCGGGTGCGGTCGAGCCCCCAGCCGATCGGGCAGCGGGGCGTCCTCGACCTCTCGCGGGAGATCGGCCGACCCCCGGGGGGGGAGGTGGAATGGCTCGGCCGGCGGTACCGGCTCGTCCGCCCCTCCCTCGCGGACCTCCTCGGGTCCGTCGAACGGGGGCCCCAGATCATCACTCCCAAGGACGCCTTCCACCTCGCCTACCTGACCGGCGTCGTCCCCGGCGCGTCGATCGCGGAGGCTGGTAGCGGCTCGGGCGCGCTCACCATCGTGCTGGCCACCCTGGTCGGGCCGACGGGCCGCGTCACCAGCTGCGAGCGTCGACCCGAGTTCCTCGAGGCGGCCCGGCAGAACGTCGACCGCGCCGGCCTTCTCGGCCGGGTCACCTTCCGACTGCGCGATGTGGCCGCGGAAGGGTTCGGTGACGAGGGCTACTCCGGCGTCGTGCTCGACCTTCCCGAGCCCTGGGCGGTGGTCGCCCGGGCCCGGGCCGCGTTGGTACCGGGAGGCTACCTCGCCACGTACACGCCGACCTACAACCAGCTCGAGCGGACGGTCCGGGAGATGCGCGAGGAGAAGTTCAGTGACGTCCGTGCGCTGGAGCTGCTCGAGCGCCCGATCCACGTCGGCGAGGGCGGGACCCGGCCGGAGTTCGAGATGCTAGGGCACACCGCGTTCCTCGCGGTCGGCAGGCAGGTCGGCTGAGCGTGGTCGTTGCCTCCCTCACGATCGGTGGGGTCGTCGGCGTCGTTCTCTCGGGCGCGTTCCTCTGGTGGGAGGTCGGTCGGTACGCGGTCCCGCAGGTCCCCGAGACGCGGTTCGACGAGCGGAAGCTGCTCGCGGCCTACACCGTCGGGCTGTTCGTCGGGGTACCTCTCGCGGTCGCGTTCGTCCTCTACGCCGTTTCCGCGACCAACGGCGCTCTCGTTGGTGCCGCGTTGTTCCTCGCGCTCCTCGTGATCGGCACGGAGGTCGCTCAGCGCCTCCTGGGCCGAACCCGCTACTGGGGTGCCGGACCGGCGTTGCCGTTCTATGCGGTCTCGTTCCGCGCCGGCATCGGAGGGATCCTGGCGCTCGCTGCCGTCGCATCGTACCTCGGCGGGACAGCCTCCCCGACGGTCACCGGGACCGTCGCTGCGCTCCTCACGGCCGTCGCGCTGGTCGCGCTCGAGGTCGCGGGGGGTCTCCTGTCCACGCGGGACCGGCGTCCGGAGGCCGGACGCATCGGCGGACCGCTGGCCGGGGGCCTGTTCGGCACGGTGGCGTTCTTCCTGCTGGGCCTGGGACCGGTGGCCGGTCCGTTCGGGACCGTTGTGGCCCCGCTCGTGGTCATCGGAGGCGCCTTCCTCTCCTACCGTGGACGGCGCGGGATCCTCGCGGCGGTCCCCCCTCCGAGCGCCGGCCCCCGACCCCCGAGCGACCGGCCCCTGCCTTACGGCCGGACCGAGAGCCTACCGGCCGCCGACGGCGAGGCGAGCGGCCGTCCTCCGTGAGGCTGCGGGCGCACCGGGACCCGCCGGTCGCCGGGGAAGGCGGCCGTCGGGCCGGGCGGCGGGATTCGAGGATAGCATCATAAGGCGGGGAGCGTGGGCCCCCCCGCATGCCCCAGGAGGAGACCGAGCTCACCTTCGACCGGCGGCTCCGCCGAGGGATGCGCACCCACCGGGGGGTGATCTCCGTCGCCGTGCTCGCGATCGGCTTCCTGTTGTCGATCCTCGCCCTGGGGTTCTTCACCCCGCTCCGCGACTCGTCGCCGTTCAACGTCATCGACCAAGCGACCAACCCGTCGGGGGGCGCGAACTACAACCTCCTCTTCGTCATCCTCGGCCCGATCCTGATCATCGTGGGGGGCTACCTGGTCGGGGCGTACTTCTACGCGCGGCAGCGGTTCGAGCACCTGATGCTCACGAAGAGCAAGGCCGAGTTCCTGCGCAATCTTCCCGAGCTCGAGGAGCTGTTGTGGGACCTGACCCCGAACGACGAGGCGCGTTACGAGCAGAAGCTCGCCGAGCTCCGACTCCGACGCTAGGGTGTCTGCGGTCCGCCGGCCCGCGCGGCGTTTAAGTAAGGCTCACCGGTCGAGCGGGCATGGGGGCTCCCGCGGGGCGGCCCGCCGGCTTTGCCTTCCGCCCGCTCCGCAAGCCCGAGGAGTATCGCCACGCGGAAGAGCTGCAGCGGGAGGCGCTCGGGGCCGAGGCGGCCCTCGCGGTCCCCGCCGCCTCGCTCAAGGTCGCCCACGACCACGGGGGGCTCGTTCTCGGGGCGTTCGCCGACATCTACCTCGCGGGCCTGACGGCCAGCTCGCTCGGCTGGGACGGGACAACGCTCTACCAGAACGTCCACGTGACGGTCGTTCGGCCCGAGTACCAGAGCCACCATCTGGGGTTCCGTCTCCTCGCGTTCCTTCGGGACGAGGTCCTCCGTCTCGGCCTCGGGGAGGCCCGCTGGGCGTTCGACCCGTTGCATCGCCCGAGCGCTTCGCTGTCGCTCCGTCGCCTCGGGGCCCGAGCGGAGGGGTTCCTGACGAACTACTTCGGCCAGCTCGCGGACGGCCCCCAGGACGAGAGCGACCGGCTCACCGCGCGCTGGCCGCTCGGTGACCTGACGGTCGCACGGCGGCTCGCCGGAGAGCTTCCCAGCCCAGAGGACGACCGTCGGAGCCACGCCTCGGCCGACCCGCTGGTCGAGACGGAGCTCGGGGAGAGCGGCCTTCGTCTCCCCACCGCGATCGTCGAGCCGGAGGGGGAGCGGGCCCATCTGGAGATCCCCTTCGACCTCCGGTCGATCCGGACCCACGAGCCGGCGGCGCTTCGGCGGTGGCGGCACGCCTCCCGGGACGCGTTCCGCACCGCGTTCGACCTCGGCTACCGGGTGGAGGACCTGGCGTCCGTCTCGATCGAGCACGAGCGTCGAAGCTTCTACCTCCTCCGCCGGACCCGGGACGGGACGACAGCGCCCGAGTCCGGCCCCACCGCCGGCCCTCCGCCCCCGTGAGGCGTTCCCGAAAGGGGTTATCGGCCCGCGCGCCGATATCCCGGCGGAGAGCGGGACGATGTCGCTGTCTTCCCACGCACCGTCCCGGGCCCTTCTGACGCTCTGGCTCCTCTTGGGGCTCGCCGTGCTGATCGGGGTCGCGGTGAGCCTGCTGGCGGCCGCGGCGCCGTCCCCGACGACCCCCCGGGCGGGGGAGGTGGTCGTCGACCTGCCCACGACGTTCTGGGGAGCGCTGTTGCTCAGCCCCCTCTTGGTGGGGTTCGCCGGCATCCTGTTCCGATGGGCCCGCGCCCCCCGGGCCACGACCGGCCGGACCATCCTGCTCGGGTTCGCCATCCTGTTGCTCGTCGGGGTGTCGCTCCTGCTGCTCCTCGCCATTGCCCACCCCACGGCGGGTACGGTCGGCTTCGTAACGAACGGTTCGACCGGGGGCTCGACCAACACGTCGGGCGGATCGCCCCCCCCGGGCGGCTCGGGCGGAACGGCCGGAGGGGGGACCGTTCCCGGGACGTACGTCTACACCGTGGGGACCTGGATGATGCTGGCGCTCGTCCTCGCGATCTCCGCGTGCGTGGGGTTGCTCGCCGTCCCGGGTGTTCTCTCCCGCTTGGCCGGACGGGGCCCCCCCGCCGCGCGACCTGCCCCGGTCGACCGCCGGCAGGTCACCGAGGCGTTCGCCGAGGCCAGCACGGCGATGGCGCGAGGAGAGGACTTCCGTGAGACGATCGTGCGGCTCTACGTGCGCCTGCTCGGGGGGCTCGCGCCGAAGGCGGGGAACTTCGACTGCCTGACCCCGGAGGAGATCCGCCTGCGGGTCCTGGAGCACCTCGGGGTCCAGGCGGACCCGGCGAGGGATCTCACCCGACTGTTCGAGGTGGCCCGGTACTCGAGCCACACGATGGGCGAGGTCGAGGCGGACCGCTTCCGGGCCGCCGTCGCGACCATCGAGCAAGACCTCTATCGGGGCCCGGCGCGGTGAACGCGCCGTTCTCCTGGTGGTGGGCGGCGCTCGCCCTCGCGCTGACGCTAGGTGCGGTCCTCACCGGCCGGCAGTACGTCGTGGCGGTGCCTTTGGCCGCAGGCGCGGTCGCCGTGGCGGTCGTCGCCGTCCTCGAGGCGATCCAACGCCAACCGTCCCGGCGCCCGGCGGTCCCGGTGGTCTACGCGCCCCCCGCGACCCGCGCCCGCGCCTGGCTCGGGGCCGGCCGGCTGGGCCGGGAGGAGCTGATCCTCCTGATGGACCGGATGGAACGGCGGGCCGTCAACCCGACCCTCCCGATCCGCTCCCCCGCGGAGATGGTCGCGCTGGTCCACCTCTCCCCGGCGGAGTTCCGGCAGTACCTCGCCGCGCGGCTCGCCCGGATCGAGGCCGCCTCGTGAGCGGGGACCGCGCCGCCACGGACCGGCTCCTCTGGAACGGGCGCGCCTACCTGCTCCTCGGGGTCGGCGGGCTCCTCGCGGTACTGGCGATCCCGCTGCGGTCCCCGGTGCCGCTGTTCGTAGCGTTGCCGTTGCTGTTCGCCCCGTTCGCCGCGTCGGCGTTCGCCCCGAGCCGCACCGTCCGGGCCGACGTCGCCTGGCAGGCCGGGGGCCTCGGGGCCGAGGTCGCGGTCGATGGCACGGTGCGGGGCGCGTTCGGCGGCGCGGTCGCCAATATCGCCCTCGACCTGCCGACCCCACCTGGGGCGCGCGTCAGCCGGCCCCTGCAGACCACCGACGCCCCGGAGGAGATCCGCTTCCACGTCGGCTGGACGTTCGATGAGCCGACGCTCACCCGGGCCCCGGAGCCGGTCGTCGTCTGGCGGGACCCGCTCGGGCTGTGCGATCGGCGTTTGGCCGGGGCCCGTCCGAGCCTTCCGCTGGAACGGTATCCACCGGAGGTCCATCGCCTCGGCACGCTGCGCCTCCACCGAACGATCGCCCTCACCGGAGAGACCCGCTCGCGTCGGATCGGTTCGAGCGGCGAGTTCTACGGGATCCGGGACGCGGCCCCGGACGAGCCCCGGGGTCGGATCAACTGGCGGGCGACCGCCCGTGCCGGCCGCCTCCTCGCCAACGACTATCAGATCGACCAGACCGGGGACGTCGTGCTGCTCCTGGACGTGCGGCCCACCTCCCGGGACCGGAGCATGGATGCGCGCCTCCTCGGGATCGCGCGGGCCGGGACCTACGGGATCGCAGAGGCCCTGCTCCGAACCAAGGTGCGGCTGGGGTTCGCGACCTTCGGCGAGTTCCTCGAGGCGGTCCCCCTCTCCTCCGGACGGACCCACCGGGTCCGCATCCTGACGGCGATCGGCTCCAGCCAGCTCTCCGGCGTCGCCGGTCCCGCGGAACGGTGCGCTCTGGCGCTGCGGCGGTTCTTCCGGCCGGGGGTCACGACCGTGGTCCTCTCCGGCTGGACCGACGACCCGACCGGGGACCTGGTCCCGTACCTCCGCCGCCAAGGGTTCGCGCCGCTCCTGGTCAGCCCGTCCCCGCTCCCGCTGTTCCGGGGGAGCGTCCAGCTCTCCGGGGACGACGAGGACCTCGCCCGCCGCATCGAGGAGCTCGAGCGCCGGGAGCGGCTCGCCGACAACTGGCAGCACGCGCCGGTCATCGATTGGGACGACTACTGGTCGCTGGAGGGTCTCGTGCGCTTGCTCCGCGCCCCCTCCCATAGGAGGGTCGCGTGAGCCCGAAACCCCCCTCTCAGGGCCGAGGGGGCAGCCCCCTCACGCTGGCGCTCCTCGTGGCCGCCGCGACCGCCTTCGGCCTCGTCGGAGGGCTCGCAGAGCTCCTCGGGCCGGTGATCGGTGCGGGCGGGGTGATCGCTTCCCAGGCCCTCCGTCGCTGGCAACCGGCGGCCGGGCCGACCGTCACCCTGCTGCCGGTCCTGGCCGCCCTGGGGATGCTCGCTGTGACCGCAGCCCCCGGACCCTCGACCGAACTGCTCGGGGGCGTCAGCTCGCTGACCCTTTTGCTCTGGGCGGCCGACGACCCGGGCCGTCC
>Ga0187780_10004603_pt1 | contig 10316 bp, 10 predicted proteins | sample 1015_Q2_SP10_20__FD_132429 | JGI IMG/M metagenome (GOLD analysis project Ga0187780, IMG submission 132429) | Tropical peat soil microbial communities from peatlands in Department of Meta, Colombia - 1015_Q2_SP10_20_MG | ecosystem: Environmental > Terrestrial > Soil > Wetlands > Peat | place...
ATCAGCTATCCTTCAGTCGAGAGGGCGAAGTCAGAGCTGGGGTACGAGTACGAGCTGTCTCTTGAGCAGGGCCTGCTGCGGACCGTTGAATGGGTGAAGACCCAGCCCTAGGAAGTAAGAATCAGCTCGACCTTGACGTCTTCGGGGATTCTCAGCTTCGTGATCTGCCTCATTGTCCGGTCGTCAGGCTGAACGTCGAGAATCCGTCTGTGGACCCTCAGCTGCCAGTGGTCGAATGTGTGGCTCCCCTCCCCTGTGGGCGCCTTCCTAGTTGTGATCTTGAGCTTCTTAGTCGGGAGCGGCTGTGGACCGCGGACCTTTACTCCAGTCTTGTCCGCAATTTCCCTGATGTCGTTTGCCACCCTCTCGAGCTCGGGCAGGTTGGTGCTCGTGAGCTTGATTCTGGCGAACTGAGCCATTTTCTTTCGTCGGCGCCTGATTAATGTATTTAGACGTTGCCTAGGCCTAGACTGAAGGGTCGCCCGACGGCCTGTGGCCCTTCTCCCGAACCCGGCGCTACATCCTCTGCGCTTGGCGAGCCTTGCCGAGGCCCCCGGGAGCCAGGTTGAACTGGATCGTCTTGATCCGTGTCATCTCACTGATGCTGTAGCCAACTCCCTCCCTTCCGACGCCGGAGTCCTTGTTCCCCCCGAAGGGGAAGTACCCTACGCCGTGGGCAGGGGCGTCATTGACCGTGACTGTCCCTTCCTCCAGCGCCTTCGTGACTCTCCACGCTGTGTAGAAGTTGTTGGTGAACACACACGAGTCAAGTCCGTATCGCGACTCGTTGACCCGCTCAATCGCGTCTGCGATGCTCTTCACCCTCACGATCGTCACCACAGGGCCGAAGGTCTCCTCGGACGCGATCTTTGCTTTGAGCGGGACGGAATCCAGCACCGTTGGCTCGAAGTACGAGCCTCTGTGCCGACCACCGCGGACGAGCTTCGCTCCTATGTCCACTGCGTCGTCCACGAGTGACTGCACGCGCTCGGCTGCTTCTTCGTTGATGAGCGGCCCCATGTTGTTCTTTGGGTCTCTGGGGTCTCCAAGCTTCCAGTTGCCCAGTTCTTCGAGCAGCGTCTTCAGGAACGCATCCGCGATGCTCTCTTCGACGAAGACTCGGCTTACAGCGTCGCACCTCTGGCCCGAGTACTTCAGACTCCCCTCCAGGACCTTCCTCGCGGCAAGCGAGATGTCTGCGTCAGCCGCGACTACGGCTGCGCCCTTCCCGCCGAGCTCCAGGTGCAGCTTCTTCATTCCTGCCACGCTTGCGATCCTCCTTCCCACCGCCGTGCTGCCGGTCAGCGTAATCATTCCCACGCTTTCGCTCATTACGAGCGCCTCCCCCACTTCTCTCCCCGAACCGGTGACCGCATTCACTACCCCGTCAGGGACTCCTGCCTCTTGCAGTACCCTGCAGAGGAGTAGTGCCACAAGGGGGTCATCGCTCGCCGGCTTCACGACGACTGTGTCCCCAGCCACTATCGCGGGGATGACCTTGGCGACCACGGAGAAGAGAGGATAGTTGAACGGAGTCACGCAGGCGATCACACCAAGGGGCTCGTGGATTACGAGCGCGAATTTTGCCATCGTGTCCTCGGACCAGTCTCCTGGTATGTACTGGCCGAATATGCTCCTGGCTTCCTCCATGGTCATCTTGATCCTGTTAAGAGATGACCTGACCTCGGCGGCAGCGGAACTCAGAGGCTTCCCCGCCTCCAGTACCATCGTGCGGGCGAATTCCTCCTGATGGGCCTCCATGATGTGCCTGGCCCTGTTCAGAATCTCGATCCTCTCGATCGCTGGGATGTCCCTGATCGACTTCCGTGCGTTCCAAGCCGAAGCTACGGCCCTCTCCACATCATTCGCCGTAGCTGCCTGCACACGAGCTAGCACGGAACCGTCCGCCGGAGAATCGACGGTCAGCGTCCTCCCAGAAGGAGACGGGACCCACTTCCCTCTCACGAGAAGCTTGAACTCCGGGACACCGTCTTTGACGCCGTAGCAGTCCGCAAACATCTTGGACAGCCGCAAACCATCCGGATGGACCTGACGCTTCCTTCGAGCAGAGCTGGATTGCACTCGCTAACCCTCCTTCCTTCGACCCGCTCCGACGCCTTATAGACTTGCGGACATCCATGCCCAGAAGTGCTTGCGGTGGTGGGAGCGCCACGGAGAGTCCGGCGCGTCGCCGATCAAATAGAAAGTGCGCGAATCACTAACGATGGACCCCCAGCTTACGCCATACCTGACATTCAACGGAAAAGATGCAGAAGCGATGAAGTTCTACCACTGCATTCTTGGCGGGGAGCTTGCCTGAGAGTATCGGTGGGGCTGGGCAACCAGATCTGGACGGATTGTGACAGGGTCGTAACGATGCTTGCTGAGGTTCCGGTTGTCTTACCTGTTTGCTCTCTCGGTAATATGGTGGTCAGAAACAGGCGGCTTGACCATGGCTTTTACTCCTTTCTTGCCTTCCTCCTTCTTTTCTTCTTTTGCGTTCATGGAACTTAATCGGTCGTCGGGATTATGAACTTTGCGCATTCCGAATTCAGCACGACCCTCTCGCCCTCTCCAAGGGGCTGTCACCCCGGGTTGGTCGGCCGGGCCGGCTGCCTCAGTGGGGTTGGGATTGCTCTGATTACCAACGGATGGAGTAGTAGCCTGACATGGAGAACCCGACGTAGCCCCCCATGGCCAAGAAGAAAGTAGGTAAAAGAGCTGTATTGGAGTTCGACAGGACAGAAAACGCAGCTAGGTGGGGACGGAATGCTCAGAACAGGAACGATTTGGGAGAACAGGATCACTCCAAGGACGAGAGGTCCTTGGGCTTTCCACTTCTCCATGCCTCGGGTGGCGACCTCAGCGCTGTAAGGTTCTAATCACGAGAACAGATTAGTGGATGTTCCAGTTCCGCTTCCAACTGTCGCAGGTGAAGTTGAACTGGACGGGAACCTTGTACATGTTGCAGTCTCCATCGATATAGTTGATGCATAGCCAACAGAACTTGTCGTTAACTGCGATTGTCCTCTGGTAATTGGGAGGGGTCTGCATGGACCAAGAATTGGTCATCTACGTATTTAGAACCCAAACCCCAATTCTCCCTGGTTGCGGAGGGGAGAGGCTCTGGCGAATCTATTCGCTAGCCCTCCTTGTTTGTTCAACGTTCAGGAAGGTCATACGCGCCCAGCGACCCCCCCCGTATCCAGCCAAGATTACTGGACTGCTCTGTTCAGCAAGCCTGGATATGCAAGTTCCGCCAACTCATCAGCGAATCGACCGATGCTCAACACCCTGATGAAGTTCCTAATCGTGCTGTTGGGGTATGTTGGGCAGGGACCGTTCACAGTACATCCTTCGTCATTTTCCTTCGCGCCGTTGTTGCCCTGCTGGTCTTGACGGTCAGGCTCTGGTAATGGCTTCTGAAGTATTGGCTGGCGCGCAAGATAGACAACATCCAGGCCCACCGAAATCGCTTGTTGAAATCCTGTCGACCCAGCTTGTGTGATCGGGTCCCGTTCAGGCCCTTATCTTAGCCCACGCTGAATGACGTGACTCGTTCAGTGATCTTGGCGGGGAAAAGGCTTGGTGACGTGGAGTTCGACTGGAATGCAAACCTTTCCGAGAGCAGAGTGAGGAGGGTGAGTTCGGTGCGAGGCACCAGGCCCGCCTGGATCACTACGTTTGAGACCGTTGCAACCGTTGAGACGCTCGATGGCTCCGAGCCGCACCCCTCTAGGAGTTGGGCCAAGACCAATGTGGGGAGTAAGTAGCTGGTTACCACCATCCTGGTGGATCCTATCGTGACAACTGTGCTGTTGACAGCGCGAAGAGCATAGCTCGATGTGTAGTGGTTCAATGATACAAAGGACCCGAAGAATTCGAGCGGAAACGTGGTCAACTGGAGGGTGACCGCAGGTTCCCCGGTGGATCTCTCGAGCGAGATCATGCTCCCATTGGAGACTACAAGTCCCAGCACCGATCCCATTTGCGTTTGGTTGCCGCTGATTGTGGACGTGGTCGTCGTCAAGCCGTTGCTGCTCACCACCGCGACATTCGACGAGACTCCCTTCACCGTGACGTTGACAAGATATACCGGGCTGGAGCTTGATAAGTTCCTATCAAGGACCAATAGGCTCGCCGAGATGGAAAGGTTTCCGCTCGAGCTGCGCACATTCTCGACCATGGAGATAGCCGAGAGGTTGCCAAGGAGGGGCCCGTAGTCTGGAGCCCGATTGCCGTTGTTCCCGCTAGTGAGTGTAGAGTTGACGGTCGGGCATGATACGGTCTGAGTAATCGTGGTTGTCGAACTTGCAAAGGCGGCCATCGAGTTGCCGTTCCACGAGACAACTCCAACTGTGCCGGTTACGAGGACAAGCACGATAACGAAAACTGCGACGGCTTCATTCTTCAATTCAAGGAATCAGGAAGCCGCTCGACTATTTACCGGTATCAGGAGCGGGGCGTAGCGGGGTCCGACCTGTGTCTTTGGAGTTAGCTTTCCAAGCCCACTCAGAAGTATGGAGCCCAGGCTCGTCCAAGACCACCAAAATCACTCGTTCAAATCCCTCAGGGCGAACCACTGCGGCGCCCACATCACACCAATGCTGGGCTTTCCGCGGCTCCTAGATTTCGTCTCCGCGACGATTTCTTTCCTTTGATGTTTCTTGGCAGAGCTCAAATCACGCCTTTCAGGGCAAGTGGGAACCCAATTCCCCTCCTATCCCCAGGCAAAGACCAAAGAGAACCAATCAAGTCGAACCAAGTGAGGAACCTTGCATTACGAATCACAAATGGCTTTTTAACCGATTCTGGCACCGAGCCAACAGTTGCATCTCGACTCGGCCCAAGAGAGGATGCTCCGCGGGGAAGAGGGCGAGGCCAAGCGGTTTGCCATGGAGATCGCGTCCAAAGTCGGGGACGCCGTAGGGGCGGACCAGCTAGTGCCCATCAAGTCCGCCCACGTCCTCGCCCACTACAGCAGCTTGCACGACGCGGGCGTGGAGGTGCTCGAGCGGTTCGCCAATTCTGGTGGCAAGTTTGCAGTGCCCACCTCGGTCGACCCCGCGAGCATCGATCTGCAGCAGTGGAGGAGTTTCGGCATCCCGGAGGACTACGCCAGGCAGCAATTCAGACTCTGCGACGCCTACGCGAAGATGGGGGGCATGAGGTGCTGGACCTGCGTCCAGTACCAGGTCTGCAACTTCCCCAGGCAGGGAGACACGGTCGCCTGGGCCGAGTCCAGTGCCGTGGTCTTTGCCAACTCCGTCCTAGGCTCCCGGTCAAACATCATCACGGCGGGAATGGACGTTGCATGTGCGGTCCTCGGGTTGACCCCCAGGTTTGGCATGCTACTCGATGAGAACAGGAAGGCCGTGGTCTCTTTCAAGCTAAACGTGGGCGTGCTCAGGGACCTGGACTTCCGGTCGATCGGATTCTTCATCGGAAGGAATTCAGGGCAACGAGTCCCTGCCCTGGTCGGCCTACCGGATTCCGTGACCTCTGACCAGATCAAGCACCTTGGCGCGTCTGCGGCCGCAGCCGGCCCCGTCAGCATGATACACTTCCCGGGCATCACTCCAGGCTCCAGGACTCTCTCGGAAGCTTCCAGCGGAGAAAGGGTCGAGGAGATAGAGATCACACGCTCCGGTCTGGGAGACGTAGAAGCCGACCTGAACCAGATATCCGAGCTCCCCGATCTCGTCGCCTTCGGCGTCCCCCACCTCTCGGTCAACGAGCTCGGCGAGCTCGCAAGAGTGCTCGAGGGGAGGAGGCTTCGAAAAGGGGTCAGGCTATATGCGTACACCTCGTCCCAGGCCTACGACATGGCCGAGCGCTCCGGCATTTCCGAGACAATCGAGCAGGCCGGGGCCCGTATTTCTCACAGCACGGACGCGGAGATCTCTCCTCTGAAGGTCCTGGGGTTCAACACTGTCCTAACCAACTCCGCCAAGCTCGCCGAGATTGTCTCCTCGGAGGGAGAGATCAAGGTCGGATACGCCTCGGGGAAGGAAATAGTCGAAAAGGTGACCACATGAATCCGATCCTCATGAAGGGCAAGGGCCTCGTCGTGGGGACCGCCCGAGGAGAGGCGCTCGTCTCCAGCAAAGCGTTCGCCTTCGCACACAGCGTCGACCCGTCCACTGGGGTAGTCACTGACGTGAGGAGCGACGTGAGGGGCAAGAACGTGAGGGGGAAGATCCTGTTCTATCCCTTCGGGAAAGGATCTACAACTGCGTCATCCTGGTTCCTTGAGACCGTTCGGCTTGGGAACAACCCGACCGCGATAGTCACCGAAGGGGTCGACCTCTCCGCCGTGATAGGCTCTGTGATGGCGAATGTAATGTACGGAAGGGAGATCCCGGTCGTCGTGGGAATTACGCGCAAGGCGTCCGCTGACTTGAAGTCCGGAAACACGGTTACCCTTGACGCTGCGAAGGGCGAGGTGAAGGGAGAAGATTGACGCGGCTTCTTCGGGACAAGAAGCTCTTCCTCCTTGACCTGGATGGGGTGTTCTACAAGGGTAAGGAGAGTAGAACGAAGATTGGGGGAACGAGAGCCATCCAAGCCCTGCGGAATGGCGGAAGACGGCTGTTCGTCCTGACGAACAACTCCACTGACTCGGCGGCCACCGTTCACTCTCGCCTCATCGAGTTTGACATCCCCGTGAGGAAAGAGGAGGTGCTCACGAGCGCTCTCCTGACCGCCCAGTACCTGAAGGAGAAGCACGGAAGGGTGACCTACTTCCTCGTCGGCGAGGAAGGTCTTGATGCAGAGATGAGGAGGTGCGGGCACGTCAGGACCGAGGGTGAGGCCGCGGACTTCGTCGTCGTGGGGCTTGACAGAAGGATCACCTACGCCAAGCTGGACCATGCGGCTCGGCTGGCCAGGAACGGCTCAAGAATCATCGCGACCCACGCTTCTCGGCTCTACATGCACAAGTCCGGTCCGGCGATGGCAACTGGCCCGCTGGTCAAGGCGATCGAGTACGCCAGCCAGAAGCGCGCTCTTGTCATAGGCAAACCCTCTCCCCTGATGTTCAACATCGCCCTCCACCGGGCAGGGGCAAGCAAGGGCGATGCGGTAATGATAGGGGACCAGGCTGACACCGACATCCTCGGCGCTTCTAGGGCGGGGATAGACGCCATCCTGGTGACCACGGGGATAGACCAGAATGCTCCCGGTATGAAGCTCCTGGCCAAGCTTTCGAACGTCGATGAGATAGTCCCTCTCCTCTGAAATGGCCCAGCTATCGGGATTGCGCCTTCACGAATCCGCGGTCTACCGTCACCCCGAGTCCATGTCCCCTCGGAACCTCGATGGTCCCTTTTGTAGGGCACGCGATGCCATCCCCGAGGTCTCTCTGGAGTGGATTCGGGAGCGGGTTGTATTCCACCCCGACCGAGCCGCAGACCAACACCGCATGGGTGGAAGCAGCGAGCGACAGGATGGAGTTCGGACCGCCTCCACGGATTCTAGCCTCAGGGAGTAGTTCGCCGTCAGGGCAACCTTAAATTGGTTGAAGGTTTTTTCCGGGACTCAGTTGCAGCATTCTTCTTCGAGGGGACCTGCCAAGTGTGTCATATGCGGGGGCGTCGAAAGCCAGCCCGGGACCTTCCCTATGGTGGTGGGGATGGGCAGGGTATGCCTCAACGACGGCATGACTAGAGTGAAGTGCCAGGCTTGCGGGACCGAAGTCAAGCTCATCACCTCTTCCCGATTGCAGGGGAGGACGCTCTGCCTGACCGATTACATGAAGGAGATCGAGAAGTACAGGCAGCACATCGTGCAGGGCTTCGATGAGGACTCGGAGCCTGCGCAGAGGATTCTGGAGCGCGCATTCAGAGAGGCGCCGGAAGGATACACGCTGCTGGCAGTTCGCAGGGGGAGGAACAGCACCCACCTTTGGGAAGCCGAATACGAGAAGACGGAACTGTTCGAAATGAGGTGCAGTTAGACTCTGGCGCTAACATCTTTTCACACTTTTCCTTAAACCGTTGACCGCCAGGTCTCAGAGCTGCACGCATATGGTGAACGAAGAGATGCTCGTCCTCAACAAGTTGCTTCAGGAAATCGAGGACCTGAAGCTCGGGCTCGATCCGAGCGTGCTGGCCGGCTGGTATCAGAAGATAGCGAGCGACGCGAAGGCGGAGGCTCCGGCACATCTCGTCGACACCATCGACGTCATTCAGGACCCCATACTTCCCATGAGGTTCGAGTTCAAGAGCTCGAAGCGAGCGGTGAAGTACGTCCTCGAGGCGATTGACCGGAACCTTGACGCCATGCCCATGGCGAGCAGGCTCTACTTTCAAAAGCTGGCGGAGCTCATACAGGCCGAGTCCATGCGCTAGGCTGCACCCCGCTCCCAAACGCGTTCGGGAACCTGCTTAAAATATCCGTAGGGGCGTTCGGCCCGTTGGCTTCCGCAGGTCCGGCAAAGGCTGAGGTAGTCCTGGCCAATCCTGCACCTCTGGGGCTGATGGGGTTCGGCATGACAACGGTCCTGCTTAACCTCTGGAACGCTGGCGCCATCCCTCTGGACTCTCCGATCCTGACCATGGGTCTGTTCTATGGTGGGATCGCGCAGATCGTGGCGGGGGCGTTCGAGTTCAGAAAGGGAAACACATTCGGCACGACGGCCTTCCTCTCCTATGGCCTCTTCTGGGAATCGTTCGCATTCATCGTTCTTTTCAGCACAATGCACGTGGTGCCCTTCACTCCGTCCACTTCGCTGGCGGCATACCTCTTCATGTGGGGCCTCTTCACACTCATGATGTTCATAGGGACGCTGAGGCTCAACGGCGCCCTTATGTTCGTCTTCGGCTCCCTGTTCATCCTCTTCTTCCTGCTGGCGGCGGGAAACGCCTGGGGCAACTCCTCGGTTACAACATTCGCAGGCTACGAGGGCATCATCTGCGGCCTTAGCGCCATGTACGCCTCCAGCGCCCAGGTTCTGAACGAGGTGTACGGAAGGACCGTCCTACCCATCTTCCCTGTCAAGCCCAGAGTCTAGGCAGGACAGCCGCTACAGTCCAAACGGCGTCACACGGGCTACGGTAGTTCCTGGATGCGCCTACGCGCCCTGGACCTGCTGCCTGATCCTCTCCACAACTTCTGGGTTGGCGAGGGTTGACGCGTCTCCGTAGTCCCTCCCTTCCGAGATGGAGACTAGGATCCTGCGCATGATCTTGCCGGATCGTGTCTTGGGCAGGTCGGAGACTATGTAGACCGCCTTCGGCCGCGCGATGGGCCCCAGCTCCTTCGCCACGTTGTTCCTGATCCTGTCCGCGAGTTCCTTGCTCGGCTCGAAGCCCGGCTTCAGGGAGACGAAGATGAGCGGCATGTGTCCCCTCAGCTCGTCCGTTACCGCCACGGCAGCCGCCTCGCTCACCTCGGGAGCCGTGAGAGCTGCGTTCTCCAGCTCCTTTGTCCCCAGCCTGTGGCCGGCGACCTTGATGACGTCGTCGATCCTCCCGAGGATCCTGAAGTAGCCGTCCGCAGTCTCGACTGCGCCGTCACCCGAGAGATAGGGCCAGTCCCTCCAGTCCTTGCTCGCCTTGTCCTTGCAGTACTTCTCGTAGTAGCTCTTGACGAACCTGTCCGGGTCCCCCCAGATGGTCTGCATGATACCAGGCCACGGGTTTCTGATGCAGATGTTCCCAGCCGCCTCCTCTCCTGGCTTGACCTCATTCCCCTCTTCGTCGTACACCACCGGGTAGATCCCGGGCACTCCCGGACCGGCGCTCCCGGGTTTCATCGGGATGGCCCCCGGCACGGTGCTGTACAGGAACCCGCCTGTTTCGGTCTGCCACCAGGTGTCGGTGATGACCGCCTCCGCCTTGCCTATCACGTCGTAGTAGAACCTCCAGGACTCGGGCTCGATGGGCTCGCCAACCGTGGTCATGCTCTTGAAGTGGTAGTTGTACTTCGAAGGCGCGTCCGGCGCCGCCTTCCTTAGCATCCTGATGGTGGTCGGGGCGGTGTGGAAGATGTTGATCTTCAGCTTCTCGGCTATCCGCCAGCACCTCGCCGCGTCCGGGTAGGTGGGCACCCCCTCGTAGATTACGGTTGTCGTGCCCAGTGAGAGCGGCCCGTACACGATGTACGAGTGGCCTGTGATCCAGCCTATGTCCGCGAGGCACCAGTACATGTCGTCCGTATGGATGTCGAGCACGTACTTCGCAGTCCCCGTCACGTAGGCCAGGTAGCCTGCCGTCCTGTGCTGGACCCCCTTGGGCTTCCCGGTGGAGCCGCTTGTGTACATGAGGAAAAGGGTGTCCTCCGAATCCATGGAGACTGGTTCAATTGCCTTACCC
>Ga0187780_10004604_pt1 | contig 10314 bp, 8 predicted proteins | sample 1015_Q2_SP10_20__FD_132429 | JGI IMG/M metagenome (GOLD analysis project Ga0187780, IMG submission 132429) | Tropical peat soil microbial communities from peatlands in Department of Meta, Colombia - 1015_Q2_SP10_20_MG | ecosystem: Environmental > Terrestrial > Soil > Wetlands > Peat | place...
CCTTGACCTGGGTCTCGGTGTCGGTGAGGTGGGACTGGAGCACGTCGGAGAGGGAGTGCGCCGCGTCGACGCTGATCAGCAGGACCGGGCCCTCCTTCTCGGTCAGGGTCACCGCCGCGGCGGCGGCGCAGGAGGACTTCCCCACCCCGCCCTGCCCGACGAAGAAGATGAGCCGCGTCGGCGGCAGCGGCGGCGCGGCGATGGGGGGCATGGAGGGAGCCTTGACCAGGGCCGGCGGACCCTCGGCGGCGCTGAACTCGAGCGCCTTGGTCTCCTTGTGGGACGCCCACTCCTTGGCGAAGACGCGCAGCTCGTCCACGCCCCGGGGCGGCTCCTCCCTCCGACCGAGGAGGTGCACGGCCAGCGCCTTGTCCAGCGACTGGTACTTGCGCACGTGGGGCGCCTGGAGCCCGCGACGGCCCTGGCAGGCCGGGCAGCCCCCCTTCTGCTCCACCCCGTTGACGACGATCTCCGCCACCGGGAGCCCCCGCTCGCGGGCCTGGGCGAAGAAGAAGCGCGTCTGCGCCTCGACCACCGGCTCGGCCAGGGTGATGAGGTGGAGCGCTGTCCGGGCGGGATCGCGCAGCAGGGCCTGGAGGCGGTCCAGCTCGGCGAGGAGCTGGTCCAGGGGTCCGTCGCCGGGCGGCGCGGGCGGCTCCTTCTTCGCCGGGCGCGCGCTGGGCCGCTCGCCGCGGGCCAGCTGGCAAGCCCGGCGGAGGAGCGGAGCGAGGTCCAGGATGCGGAGAAACATGCTCGTCGACGCCCCGTCGACCACCAGGCGATCCACCGCCCGGCGCTCGACCTGCTCGGCGAGCTCGAGCAACCCGAGGAGGGGCTCGAGGCCCGGGGTGACCTCGGCCACCAGCCGCCCGAGGTCCTCCTCGCCCAGGACCAGACCCTTGGGGGCCGCGGCGGCGAGCGCGCCGCGGATCTGCTCCAGGCGCGGGCGGACCTGGACGGCCTCGAACACCTGGGCCGAGAGGCCCCCCTCGCCCTTGCCGACGAGGATCCTGGTGGGCTTGCCGCCCAGCTTGCGCTTCCAGACGTCAGAGAGACCCTGGCTCTCCTCCATCGAGGCGAGCAGGATCGACTCCTTCGGGTTGGCCTCGGAGAGATTGAGGGCGAATGCCGAGGCCAGGGTGCTCTTGCCGACGCCCCCCTTGCCTCCGAACAGGTGCAGCACGGGTCCTTCACTCATGGAGTATCGACGCCCTTCCCGGAACCAAGCCCCCGGAGGCAGCCTGGCCCGTCGTCAGCCGGCGCCACGGCTCTCGTTCCAAGCCGAGAACACAAAAGTATCCTCCGTTCCGGGGCAAAAAGTCAAGGCATGGCGGTACGTTGGACAGTCCCCCGGGAGCCGGAATCCTCAACTGTCCCTTGAGCTTACAGCCCGGGCGGACTCGACCGCCCGTTCCAGGCTGACCAGCTCCAGGTTCAGGTGCGCCGCGACATCGAAGATGCGGGGGTCCCGGTAGAACTCGCCGTAAACGATGCGCACGATGCCCGCGTTGGCCACCAGCTTGAAGCACGGCCAGCACGGACTGGCCGTGGTGTAGAGCGTCCCACCCTCGATCCGCACCCCGGTGCGGGCGGCCTGGAGCACGGCGTTGGCCTCGGCGTGGACGGTGGCCACGCAGTGGCCGTTCTCCATGAGGTGACCCACCTCGTCGCAGTGGGGCATCCCGCGGATGGAGCCGTTGTACCCGGTGGAGAGGATGATCCGGTCGCGCACCAGCAGCGCACCGACGTGCTTCCGGTCGCAGGTGGCCCGGGTGGCCACCTGGGCGGCGATCTCCATGAAGTACTGGTCCCAGGACGATCGGGGGCTCATGCGGTCACGCCACCTCGCTCCCCGGGGAGCCTACCCGCCACGGTCTCACTGCGCGTACCGCTTCCGGGTGAGAAAGAGAATGGCCTCCTTGGCGCAGGCGTCGCAGTACCCGTAGCGATCGCGCATGGCGGCCAGGGTGGCGTCCACCGCCTGGAGCTCGCGCGTGCTCAGGGAGGCGCGCTCGTCGGAGAGGGCCTTGAGGACGTTCTCCGCGTTCTTGCGCAGGGCCTTCTTCCGCTCCTCGAAGAAGTAGGCGCGCAGGCGCCGGAAGAGGTCTGGGAAGATGCGGGGGTAGGCCATCTCCCCCTCCGGGTTCTCCAGCTTGTGTGCGCCCACCTGGGCGATCAGCCCGCGCCGGAAGTCCCCCGGATCGTCCCCGCGGGGCATGACGATGGACTCCATCTCCGCCATCCGCTTCTCGTCCGGGCGCTCCATCTCCCCGGTGATGCGGTTGCGGAGCCTCTCGTTCTTCACCCAGTGGCTGACGTGCTGGATGTAGCGCTCGAAGAGGTCGACGTACTGGCCCTCGGAGATGAGGCCCATCGAGTCCCGGACCTCGGCGTCCACCGCCTCGAGGTACTCCTGCTCCACCGCCCTGACGAACTCCTCGTGGTCGTGGTAGCCGTCGACCACCTCCTCCTGGAGGAACTCGTAGACGCTCTTGTCCTGACAGAGCAGGCGCAGCTCCTCGATGACGGCCAGCGCGCTGAGGCAGGCGAAGTCCGGGTTCTGGGCGGCGTTGAAGAGGGCGGTCTTGATCTCTCGCGCGCTGGCCCCGGTCCGGCCCTCGAAGTGCGGGTAGGCGTCCGACTCCTCGTAGAGGGCGATCAGCTGCTGGCGGAGCTCCTTGGCCTGGGCCAGGCTGAGCCGGTCGGGGGGAGTGCCCTCCTGGTAGAGGTGCATCTTCTCCACCGGGGTGAGCTGGTCGAGCAGCTCGCGTACCCCTTCCGGGTAGCGCTCCACCACCGGCTTCTTGAGCCGGGTGAGCACCGCCCACATCGCCGCCACGTCGGTGGCGTGCGGCCCGACGTGCTTGCCGGCGGTGGCCGCGGTCACCTGGGGGGCGTAGATCTCCCGCTCCACCTTCCAGCGCCGCAGGTAGGGGACCCGGACCAGCTCGATCCGACCCTTGAACGAGGCGAAGTCGGGCAGCTCCTTGAAGGCGGTGAGGTGCTTCTCGTTGCTCGAGGCCACCAGCACCTCGTCCAGCTGGAGCACGAAGTGCTCGAGCGGCACCTCGCCGGTCTCGCTGAACCCGAGCAGGTACTTGAACGCCTCCAGGGGGCGCTTGAGCAGGTCGGCGTATTCGATCAGCCCGCGGTTGGCGTTGACCAGCGGCCCGTGGGGCTCGAAGAGCACCACGTTCTGGAGCGCCGCCGGCAGGTGGGTCTGGCTGCGGTCGGCGCTCACCTGGTGGTAGCTGGCGTCGGCCGAGAGCTGCGGCTCCACGGTGACCGCTCCGACCAGGTAGTGGCGGGAGAGGTAGAAGCGCTCCACCTGCACGTGCCGGAGCACCTTCAGGTAGTCCCCGCCGCTGGCGGCGAGCAGGGCGCCGTACACCCGGCGGCACTTGTGGCAGAGCTCGCCCTCGAGCAGGTACTCGGCGAGGAGGAAGTCGTCCTGGGCGTCCTTGCGCGCCCGGAGTGCCTGCTCGAGGAGGCGCTTGCGCTCCTTGGGCGGGAGCAGGAAGAGCGGGTGGTCGCGCAGCTCGCACGTCATCCGCACCTCGACGTGCTCCGATTCCAGGTGCGCCCAGGAGGCGAGCTCGGAGCCGTTCCCCGGCCCCTCGCCGAACCCGATGCTCCCCCGGATCAGCTTTTCGCTGGGGAACACCCAGGCCAGGCGGTAGAGCGCCCCGGCCGGCTCACGCGAGTAGCGTTCCAGGCCGCGCTTGAGCGCCTCGACCAGCGTCGACTTGGCCGAGCCGTTGGGCCCGTGGAGGAGAATGAGCTTGTTCACCCGGCCGGCGCGGGCAAAGTTCCCCACCAGCCGGTAGATGGCGTTCTGGACCTCCTCCTGACCCGCCACCCGGCCCTGCCGCTCTCCCTCGGTGAGGTCGAAGACGTGGAAGCGGCGGATGGTCCCGGTGGGGTGCTCGACCGGCTGGGAGCCGAAAAATTCGATGGCATCGCGCAGGTACTGGGCTGCGTTGCGCGCCTGGGTCCGGGGCTGGGCGAGCACCAGGTCGATGTACTCCTCGTAGGAGAGGAGGGTCCGGTTCTGCACGAAGTCGCGGTTGACCTCCGCGCCGACGCCCTCCAGCCATGCCTTGGCATTCACTGTCCTACAGTCTCGCCTGTGCTGCGCTCCGCCGGAAGTCCCCGTCCCGCGGCGGAGGGGTGGGAAAGCGGCGGAGGCGCGTTTTTCGGCTAACCTCGGGGTCCAGGCGAGAGCGGTCGGTCACCGCTTCATCTTCCCGGGACAGTAGGCCCTCCCACCTCTCCTCAGGATGCAGAAGAACCCGATCATCGGCATCGACCTCGGCACCACCAACTCCTGTGCCGCGCTGGCGGCCGAGGACGGATCGGTGAAGCTCATCCCCTACAAGGGGGGCGACTACACCGTGCCCTCCATCTTCGCCATCGACGACAAGGGCAACGAGCTCATCGGGCACGAGGCGAAGCGCCAGTGGCAGCTCAACCCGCGCAACACCATCTACGGCGCCAAGCGGCTGGTCGGCCGCAGCTACCGGAGCGACGTGGTGGAGACGATGCGGAAGGTGGTCGGCTACACGGTCAAGCCCGGCGATCGCAACGATGTGGTCATCGACGTCGCCCACCGCGAGTTCACCCTCCAGGAGGTGTCGGCCCGCATCCTGAACAAGATCCGCGACGTCGCCTCCAACCATCTCCGGACGCCGGTGAACCGGGCAGTGGTCACCGTGCCCGCCTACTTCAACGACCGGCAGCGGCAGGCGGTCAAGGACGCCGGCAAGCTCATCGACCTGGAGGTGGTGCGGATCATCAACGAGCCCACCGCCGCGGCGCTGGCCTACGGCGTGGGCAAGGGCCTCCGGGAGACGGTGGTCATCTACGACCTGGGGGGCGGGACCTTCGACGTGAGCATCATCGAGATCCGGGACCGGGTCTTCGAGGTCAAGGCCACCGGCGGCGACATCTTCCTCGGGGGCATCGACTTCGACAACGCGCTCATCCACCACGTCCTGGCCGACTTCGCCTCCAGGACCGGCATTGACCTCTCCACCGACCCGGTGGCCATGCAGCGCATCAAGGACCTCGCCGAGCGGACGAAATGCGACCTCTCCTCGCGCGAGGAGGCCCCCTTCAACATCCCCTTCATCACCATGACCGCCCAGGGTCAGCCGCTCAACATCGAGATGAAGTTCACCCGAACGCTCCTCGAGGAGCTGACCGCCCCGCTGGTGGACCGGACGCTGCAGATCGTGGCCCGGGTGCTGGTCGACTCCGGGGTCTCGACCAAGGCGGTGGACGAGGTGATGCTCGTCGGCGGGCAGACGCGCATGCCGGTGGTGCAGCAGCGGCTGACGCGGTTCTTCGGCAAGGCCCCCTCCAAGGGCGTCCACCCGGACGAGGCGGTGGCCATCGGGGCCGCGCTCTACGCCCACTCGCTCGAGGACGACACCAACCTCAAGCTGCAGCTGCTCGACGTCATCCCCATGGCCATCGGGCTGGAGAAGGCGGGGGGCAGCTTCCACGTGGTCTTCCCCCGGAACGCCGCGATCCCCAACGCCAAGCAGCTCCTGGCCACCACCAGCTTCGACCAGCAGACCGAGCTGGCGGTGCGCATCTTCCAGGGCGACCACCCCCAGGTCTCTCACAACGAGCTCCTCGGCGAGTTCACCTTCTCCGGCATCCGCCCCGCCCCGGCCGGGGAGGTCCAGGTGGAGATCACCTTCGACGTGAACATCGAGGGCATCCTCACCATGCGCGCCGAGGATCCGGCCACCGGCCGGCAGATGAAGACCACCGTCCGGGTGACCCAGTCTTAGGGACTGGACCGCCCGTCGGCTAGGCGGTCTTCTTCTCCTTTTCCAGGATCAGCTGGGGCGGCTCTCGCCTGGTGACCACCTCGGCGGTGATGCGGCACTCCCGGACGCCCTCGCGGTAGGGGACGTCGTACATGATGTCCAGCATGGCGTCCTCCATGATCGCGCGCAGCCCGCGCGCGCCGGAGTTGCGCCGCATCGCCTCGCGGGCGATGGCCCGCAGGGACTCCTTGGTGAAGCTCAGCTTGACCTTCTCCATCTCGAACATCTTCTGGTACTGCTTGACCAGCGCATTCTTGGGCTGGGTGAGGATGGTGACCAGGTCGTCCTCGCGCAGGTCGTTGAGGGTGGCCACCACCGGCAGCCGGCCGACGAACTCCGGGATCATCCCGAACTTCATCAGGTCCTCCGGCTCCACCAGGCGGAGCAGCTCGCCCACGCTCCGGTCGTCCTTGTGGGCGATCTTCGCGCCGAAGCCGAGGCCCTTCTCCCCCACCCGGCGGCGGATGATGGCGTCGATGCCGTGGAACGCTCCGCCGCAGATGAAGAGGATGTTGGTGGTGTCGACCTGGACGTACTCCTGCTGGTTGTACTTCTTCCCTCCCCGGGGAGTGACGTTGGCCCGCGTGCCCTCGATGATCTTGAGCAGGGCCTGCTGCACGCCCTCGCCGCCCACGTCGCGGGTCACCGACGGGGTGTCTCCCTTGCGGGCGATCTTGTCGATCTCGTCGATGTAGACGATGCCCCGGGCCGCCTTCTCCACGTCGTAGTCGGCGTTGTGGAGCAGGTTCTGGATGATGTTCTCCACGTCCTCGCCGACGTAGCCGGCCTCGGTCAGGCTGGTGGCGTCGGCGATGGTGAAGGGGACGTTGAGGAAGCGGGCCAGGCTCTGGGCGAGCAGCGTCTTGCCGCTGCCGGTGGGGCCGATGAGGAGGATGTTGCTCTTGCTCAGCTCCACGTCCTCGTGCCCGCTGGGCTTGACGCCCGGCCGGGGGCGGGCCGAAGGCCGCTTCTGGTAGATGCGCTTGTAGTGATTGTAGACGGCGACGGCGAGGACCTTCTTGGCGTGGTCCTGGCCGACCACGTAATCGTCGAGGAAGGCCTTGATCTCCGTCGGGGTGGGCAGGGAGATCTGCGGCTTCCCCGACTCGCGGTCGTTCTCCTCGGCGATGATGTCGTTGCAGAGCTTGATGCACTCGTCGCAGATGTAGACCGTCGGGCCGGCGATGAGCTTTCTCACCTCCCGCTGCGACTTTCCGCAGAACGAGCAGGAGAGATTGACGGTGTGCTCCTTCACCTTCACAGGCGACGACACCTCCCAAGCGCTTCGGGAAGAGCCAACTCGGACCCTTCCCTGCCCTCAACCCTAGTACAGGCACGGCCCGGGACGAGCCCGGGTCCCTGCAACTCTCCTGATTCCGACTATATGCGGCCTGCCCTGGGTGTCGACCCCTTGCCGCGCCTCGCCGCGGGCGCCTCGGCGCCGGGCCCACCCGCTCGCGGAGGGGGCCCCCCCGACCCCGTTGCTCCCCGAGGAGAACGGGCTCAGCTCGGCTCGACGAGCGTCTCCAGCTCCTCGGCCAGGGTCTCGGCGGTCCGCTTGACCGCCGCCGGCACGCGGGCAGATGCCCGGAGCTCGGTCGCCAGCCGGCGGGCGAGCTGGGCGAGGCGCCGGAGCTCCCCGGCGCCCTGCCGGGAGGGAGCCGGGCGGGGGAAGCGCTCGGTCAGCTCCCGCCGGAGCTCGGAGGGCGGCCGGGCCGGGTCCCAGAGGGCGTCCCGGACCCGGGCGTAGTCCCGCTCCGTCAGCTGTCCGCGCTGCTCGGCATCGGCGAGCACGGTGACCACCTCGAAGGCCGGGGCCCGGTCCGCATCCTCGGGATCCCTCCGCTCGTGGCGCCGGAGGAAGGCGTAGCTCCGGAGAAGCTTGTCGGCGGTGGCGCGGCGGATGTGCAGCTCGCGGAGGCAATAGGCGTCGAAGCTGTCGAAGCCCCAGGCCCGCCAGGATTCGCCGGCGCGGACCGGGACGAGCAGCCGCGCCAGCTCGAACCAGGACGACTTGAAGCGCCGGGCGGCGGCGAGGACCGTCGAGCGAAGGCCGTGGCCGTCGCCCGCGGCCGGCGCGACGCCGCTCATCCCGTCCGCCCGACGGTGAAGGAGAGCCCGACGTTGGCACGCTCCCCGTCGTAGGGGCGGAAGGGCCATTTCTGCAGCTCGCGGAGGAGGCAGTCGGGCAGCGGCCCCTCGCGGTACTGCGCGTGGTCCACCCACACCTTGGTGACGTGGCCGTCGTTGCCGATGGTGAACTCCACCGGGATGCGCGCGCTCAGCCCGGGCGACCGCCGCGCCTCCTCGGCGAAGCACGGGTAGAGGGCCCGCTGCTTCTGGGCCACCACCGCCATGATCGCCGCCCGGTCGAACTGCGGAGCGGTGTTCAGCCCGTCGGCGTCTGGCTCGGCGGGCTGGGCCGGTCCCTTCGGCAAAGGCCGGGTCCCGGCGGGCACCGTCGCCCGGCCGGAGCGCGGCGTGCCCGGCCGGTCGAGCGGGTAGTCCACCAGGTCGTCGTCCCGCCGCCGCGCCCGGGCGAGGGTGATGGTGGGCGGCTCGACGGAGATGGTGGCCTCGCCGGTGTCCTTGCGCCAGGGGTTGTGGACCGCCAGGTAGCGGGCGCCGAGCGCGGCGGCGGTGGCCCCGAGCACGGCCAGCGCGCCCACCACCGCCAGGCGGATGTTGCGCAGGCGCCGGGCGCGCTCCTGGACCTGCCGGTCGTGCGCGTCGACCCGCCACTTGGCCCGGGCCTTGGCCAGGAAGAGGCGCAGCACCTCGGTGTCCGCCACCGGGCGGAAGTGGTGAGTCCCCACCAACGCCACCTCGGTGCGGCCGTCGAGCGCCCCGTCGTAGAGACGCTTGACCAGCTCCGTCCCGCTCACCGGACCGAGGACCAGGCTCCCCTGGCGATAGAGCCAGTCGCCGCCCAGCGGCGGATCGGTTTCCTTGGCGTGGGGATCCATCGGGTCGAGGGCGAGCGGGCCCTGTATTGTACGGCCCGGGAGGTCGGAGCGGGAACCCGGTTCTGCAAGGGCGTCAGCGCTCCGGCCGCCGTTCACCCGTGCGCTCCCTCCGCGTCGCGCTCTGGCTCCACTACCGGGGAACCGCCTTTCGCGGCTGGCAGCGGCAGCTGCAGGGTCCCACCGTCCAGGCGACGGTCGAGGAAGCCCTCCGCGCGCGAGGCATCGCCTCCGGCCTGGCGGCGGCGAGCCGGACCGACCGCGGCGTCCACGCCCGCCAGCAGGTGGCCAGCCTCCGCGTTCCGCCGGACACCGACCTCGTGGCGCTGGCGGCGGCGCTCCGTGGTACGGACTGGGGGTGCGCCGCGGCCGCCGGCGCGCCCCGCGGCTTCCATGCGCAGTGGTCGCCGAGCATCAAGGAGTACCGCTACCGGCTCTGCCTCGGCGCGCCGCCGGCGCGCTGGAGCGGATCGGCCTGGGACCTCACCACCGAGCCGCGGGTCGCGGGCCGGCGGCTGGACCCGGAGCTCCTGGCTCGAGCCCTGGGCGCGGCGTGCGGCCGCCGAGACTTCGGGGCGTTCCACGCCGCCTCCAGCGTCCGCCGGTCCAGGACGCTCGAGTCCGCCACCGTCCGGGGGACGCATGACGGGCTCCTCGAGGCTCGCCTGTCCGGCGACGGGTTCGGGAGGTACCAGGTGCGCGCCCTCCTCGGGGGCGCGGCGCTGGTGGCCTCCGGGTCGGTCCCGTGGCACACCTGGCAGGAGGCGCTCGGGCGGGCGGTGCAGTTCGAAGGGCTCCTGGCCCCGCCACACGGGCTCATCCTGTGGTCGATCGCCTTCGCCGGCGCGCCCCTCTTCGCGCCCGGGGCAGGGGCCCGCTGCCCGCGCCTCCCGCCCTTCCTCGACGCGGACGGGGAGACAGGGCCAGCACGAGGCGGCTAGTGATGCTGGTCGCCCGGAGCCGGCACCTCGGCCGGGACGGCGTACTTCACGAGCAGGTCGGCGATGGCCTCGCGCAGGTACTCGCTCTGGCGGATGCGCGTGGCTCGCGACAGCGTCTTGAGAGCGTCGAGGCGGTCCTTGGTCAGCCGGAACACCACCGAGGTGAGGCGTGACTGGGTGGGCATGTGTGATTACTCCTACCTTTTGCTACAGAGTCACACAATGTAGGAGCCAGTCAAATTCCGGACTTCAGGGAGAGTCGAAGACATAGGTCCGGAACTGGAACCCGGCCATGGCGCTCGCTCCGAAGCGGATACCCTGCCCCGCCGTCACCTCGGCGGCCACCTGCACGAAGGCACCGGCCACCTGGGCAAAGTCCCACTGGACGCCGAATCCGAGCCGTGGTCCGAAGCTCACCGCCGGGGTGACGTGCAGCGTGCCTTCGACGGTGACGAAGGTCTTCCACGCCTCCTCGCCGAAGTAGGCCCGGATGCCGCCGGAGACGGCCACCGTCACCCGGTCGCCGAATGCGCAGCTCACCCCGAGCGTCCACTCGTTGCCCTGGGCGCC
>Ga0187780_10004605_pt1 | contig 10314 bp, 9 predicted proteins | sample 1015_Q2_SP10_20__FD_132429 | JGI IMG/M metagenome (GOLD analysis project Ga0187780, IMG submission 132429) | Tropical peat soil microbial communities from peatlands in Department of Meta, Colombia - 1015_Q2_SP10_20_MG | ecosystem: Environmental > Terrestrial > Soil > Wetlands > Peat | place...
CAATCCGGCAATCAGTCGGTCATTTTTGGAACGAGAGCTACGGCCAAATCTATCCAAACCTGAAAAAGCTGGCAAACGAGGGATTTGTGACCTGCAAGACGGAGCGGCAAAGGGGCAAGCCGAACCGGCGCATCTACTCCATCACGGAAAAAGGACGCGAACGGTTGACGAAATGGCTGGCAGTGCCGCCACAACCGGAGATTCCTCGTAATGAAATGCTGCTGAAGCTGTTCTTTGGTGAGCAGGTTCCGGCGGCCATCCTGATTAGATACGTAGAGCGCATGGCGGAGGAGCGCCGTGCGCTCCTCGCGGTACTCGAACGAGCAGAACGCGAAGAAATCGACAAGAACCAGCACTACCCGGGGGCGCCGTATTGGAAAATGGCCGCGCATTTTGGACAGATGGAAATGAGAGCGCACCTGCGCTGGGCGGAAGAAACTTTGGCCGTGCTGAACAAGATAGCTAGGAAGCAGCGGAATCCATCAGAGACCCGTCAAGAGAAAAGACATGCAGGCAAATGAAAAACTCGCAACAGCAAAGCCAGAAGGGAGCCGACGAACGCCGCAGATCGCCTCGTGGGGGCACCTCTTGGGCTTTCTCGTGATTGGGGCAGGCATCGTAGCTTTGGGGCTTCTTGGTCAACATGCTAATACGGGAGCCACCACCAGAGCCTCGACTGGACAGCTTGCCCGCCACAGTCAAGCAATTCATATCTACCTAGTCGCAATCCTTATGGACTGGGCGCTGCTCTATTACTGCTGGGTCGGTGTGCATCGCCGTGGCGGGAATCTAAGAACGCTTTCGGGTGGACACTGGACATCGTGGAAAAGTCTAACGACCGACCTAGGGATAGCAGTGCCGTTCTGGGTGCTGTGGGAAGGTGCAGCGTATGGCGTTCACTGGCTGCTGGGGCCGAGCAGTGCGAAGACCGTCGATAGCTTACTGCCACAGAGCCTTGCTGAAATCCTGATTTGGATTGCGACTTCGATTACCGCTGGCGTTTGCGAGGAAATGGCATTTCGGGGCTATCTGCAGCGGCAGTTGCAGGCATTCACAGGAAGTGTGGAGTTGGCCGCGCTGGGGCAGGGGCTGGTCTTTGGCCTGTTTCACTCTTATCAAGGTTGGAAGAATGTGATCGTAATCTGCGTTCTTGGAGTTCTGTATGGAGCACTGGCCGCGTGGCGCAGGAATCTACGAGCAAACATCATCGTCCATTCATGGGCCGACGTTTGGTCTGGCTGGTTGAAGTTCGTGGTTTGGAGGTAGGCAGACGACTTGTTGTGGGTGGAACTGCGCGTAAGCCGAAGTGGAAGCACCATTCACTAACTGCTTTGAAAGAAATGGCGGGGACGACGGGACTCGAACCCGCGGCCTCTGCCGTGACAGGGCAGCGTTCTAACCAACTGAACTACGTCCCCTTTTGCTTTTCATGCGGTTAGCGGCAAACCCGCATGTTGCTGTCTATTCTTGCTGTCAACCAAGTCGCCTGCGTCTACTTGGGGGGAAATGGACAGCCTGAACAAATGCTTCCATACCAATCGTAGACAGCGACGCTTCAGAGCATCTGTCCCTGCTCTGTGATCAAATTGTAACAGAGCCAATCGAAGTCGGTACATGCTCAGGTGCTTCGGGTGGAGGGATTTGAATCATCCATCCATCCAGGTCTAGGATTGTAGTCAGAACCTGCAACAAGCGGAGGCTTGTATGCCTCACTACGAGTTTTTCTGCCAAACCTGCAAGAAAACCTTTTCGAGGATCTTGGCTCTCGTCGATTGTGAAGAAGGAGAGGTCACCTGCCCACATTGCGGCAGCCACGACGTCGAACAGCTCTGGTCGGCCTTCTCTATCCTCACCTCAAGAAAGTGCGCTTGATGAGAGGCTTCCTGCCACTCTACGGAGGTCAAGATGAAGTTCCAGAATCTTTCTTTCGGGTCCCTGCAGATCGATAGCAGCATGTACGAGCACGATGTCATCATCGATCGTGGAGAGATCCGCAAACGCAGTAAGAAGCCATCCCAAAAAGTTCGCGATGAGTTTGGCCACACACCGCTCTCCGTGGAAGAGGACATCCCCTGGAGCTGTGCTCGACTCGTCATCGGCACGGGCGTTTATGGCAGATTGCCTGTAATGAAGGAGGTCCGTCACGAGGCGGAGCGCAGCAAGGTCGAATTGCTTATCCTGCCGACGGGCGAGGCTATGCAAATATTGAACAAAGGTCCCGCAAACACCAATGCGATCTTACACGTTACGTGTTGAAGTCGATCCCTGGACACAACGCGATAAGGTCCAGGAATAGACACCGAGGAGAGTAGCCAGCGTCACTGACTTCCCGTCTCCGCGGAACGAAACTTAGAGTGAACGAAAGGATCGCCGCCATGGAATTCTTCTGCAGCTTTTGCGGCAAGCGGAGGGGCGATTCCAAGGACTGGTTCCTGGGTTTCGAAGGCACGAGAGAAAAGAATGTGGTAATGAAGTACACGATCACCTTGCTCGGGAAATGGGACGAAGAACGTGCCAGCGAGCCGAACGCCGTGTACTTCTGTTCCAGGGCGTGTCAGGAAAATTATCTCGGGAAGAACTACGGTGACGATACTTGGGCAGCGTAGTTCACCAGTCACGAGACGGTGGCCGCAGTCTCAGGAGGGAGGATACATGTTTCCAAGATTTGTCGCCGGGAGTGGAATCGCATCCATCGCCATCGCGCTAGGGACTCTTGCCCTGGTGATCATCCCGACTCTGAGTTTACAAAAAACCTATCCGCTGACGACTATCTGGTGCTTTATGCCACTGGCGTGGGGCATTTGGGCGCTGATTACGCCGGCTTCGTGGATGCCTCAACGCCTACCAATTTGGGGGGCGATTCTGGGATTGATAGCGGGATCGTTGGGTGCGCTCGTCCTCAACCTGCCGTCCAGAGTTTTCGGGACGACCGTGCCAGTTATCGTGCGCGGAGTGGCAGTCGTGGTCATGGCCGGGTTTTACTATCTGCTCTGGATGCTTGTCCGTGTGGCTTACACGACTCTGGCGGCAAGACCGGAAGAACGAGCTTGACTCCCGTAAGCCGAGGTCAAGCCACTGAATCGGCCGACGTGGAATTTTTGAGTTGCGTGCCTACCATCCCATCGCGGTTACGAGCAGGGCCTTTCACCCTGCGTATCTTGAGCTATGGCAGTCAGGGAAACTCGCACATCGCGTGGAGCTTGGGCTGCAAAAGCTAGCCGATTGTGCCCTTTGCCCACGCAACTGTCACGTGAACCGGCTCGAGGGCCGGACGAAGGTTTGCAAGAGCGGGCGATATGCGACGGTCAGCAGCTATTTCGCCCACTTCGGCGAGGAACGTTGCCTCCGCGGCAGCTGCGGCTCGGGAACTATTTTCTTCAGCTGGTGCAATCTGCATTGCGTTTTCTGCCAGAACCACGAAATCAGCTGGTTGGGTGAAGGCCGCATCGCTCGACCAGACGAACTCGCCGACATGATGCTGGGCCTGCAGGACCAGGGTTGCCACAATATCAACTTGGTGACCCCGGAACATGTAGTGCCACAGATCCTGGAGGCTCTCCTGTCCGCAGTCGAACGCGGGCTCCGCCTTCCTCTTGTATATAACACGAGTGCCTATGACTCGCTGGAGTCACTGGCGCTCATGGACGGAATCGTTGACATCTACATGCCTGACTTCAAGTTTTGGGACCCCGGCCAGGCACGCCGCTATGCCAAGGCCCCCGACTATCCGGAAGCTGCTCGACGTGCGATCAAGGAAATGCACCGCCAGGTCGGCCCTCTCGTCACCGACGAAGATGGCGTCGCGCGGCGCGGTCTTCTTCTGCGCCATTTGGTTATGCCCGGCGGCGCCGCCGGAACAGCGGAAACCATGCACTGGATTGCAAACGAACTGGGCCCCGAGACCTATGTCAACCTGATGGACCAATACCATCCCGCCTGCCGTGTCAGTGCGACGGAATACCCCGAGATTAATCGACGCATTACCAGGAGCGAATTTGAGGAAGGGGTCCAAGCGTTTCGCACAGCAGGACTCTCTCGTCTCGATTCGGATTCACTCGATTTTGCTCGGCAAGGCTGAATGCCGAGTGGGACGACACTCTGCCATCAATCGGCAAAGCAGCTATCCTGAGGTAACAGGTGCCATCTAACTACGCGTTGCAACCACAGACATACGGGCAGACTCCACACCTTTCGCCCATCAAGGCATTTCTTAACTTGGGAGTCCCCGGAAAGGGCTATCTGAGCAACCAGACGGGGGTCAGGCCGATTAGCGCCAAGGCTGAGAGCAGACCGAGGCTCCGAAAACCAGTCATGCGATCCGAGAATAAGCAAGCGTAGATTCCTTTAGCCACATTGTTACTGGCAGCGGCGAATAGGATGCTGATCGCCGCCGGTGTCAATGGTGTGAGGGTTCCGGCAGATTGGGCCATACCCAGGATGAAAGGGTCTACATCCATGACTCCAACAATACCAGCAATCCAATAGACGCCTGTATAGCCAAGCCGCGCGACCGCTAGACGCGTTGCCGCCAACACCGCCAGGAAGAGTACACCAAACAACACCCCGGCTCGCAGTTCCAGCGGATTCTTCGGCCGAAACTCGGTCCTCGCGGCACCTGAAGTCCCATCTGAGATATGCGCCCAGAGCCAGCCGCCGAAGCCGCCAGCGCAAGCCAGAACCAAGAGTGGAATCGCGAGCCTAGCCGCCAGCTGACTATTGAAAAAAGCTAGCAGGATCGCCAATCGGAGATACATCATTCCTGAGGCGACGAGGATACTACCGGAAAACAAATGTGGACGGTCAGTCTGAGAGGATCGCTTGGCCAGAGCTACCGTCGTGGCGGTTGAGGAATAGGCACCGCCCAGCACCGCGGACAAGATTATACCGCCTCTTTCCTTCGTGATGTTCAGGAAAACGTAGCTGCAGTACGAGATTGCGCTCACAGCTACAACGACCAGCCAGGTTTTGAACGGATTGATCCGGAACTGACTGTAATCCCGATTGGGTAGAACGGGCAGAATGACTGCTGTCAGCAGCAAGAACTTGGTGAAGGTCAGAATTTCTCGAGGCGCAATGCGCTTGGATAGCCCTTCCAAGGCTGCCTTCAATTCCAGTAGAAGGAGGCTGATTACTGTAAGCGTAGCGGCGATCCAGTAGTAGCCTTGATGAACCAGGGGGCCAAGCAAGTAAGTGGCGAGGCCCGAAAACTCGGTCGTCACGCCCGGTGTGTCAGATACAGCTTGGGAAGTCAGCTTGTGCCGGTAAGATATCAACAGGAAACTGCCGACTACTGCAAACCCAATGGCCTGCATTAATAACTGACCCGCGGATAGCAGAGCAATCACATAGCCAACCAGCCCAATCAACGGGAAAGTTCGCACCCCTCCAAAGGAGTAATGCTCCGTCTCCGCCTTGTGTTCTTCTCGCTCGAGTCCAATCAGGAACGACAGAAAGAGCACGAGCAGGATTTTCAGTCCCTCAGAAGGCAGCAATTGAGAAAGATGTTCTAGCATTAGAATCCAGACCTGCGAGTTTAGGGTCTGCCGTCTCCCAACCTGTGCAACGCTCGATTGCTGCGATTCTTATCATCTCTAGTTAACGTGATCCTGTATGTGATGTGAAACACCCGCAGGCGGGCTTGGAGGATGCGACGAAGAAAGAATTGTTTGCGGTCGTGGCCGCTGATGCTGGTCTCGCAAGTTGAGGAGTAGTTGAACATCACAGTTAGGCACGTAACGGACGCCGACGATGACTTGTTGCGGGCGATGGGGATTGGGGACGGGCAGGGAAGATTGTTCGGATGACAGAAAAAACGATCCCGAGAGGAAGCGGATTGAAATTCACGCCGTACATCACCTCGAATTGGCAAAGCTCACTCTAGCGGCGAGCCGCACGGCGGTCGACCTAGCTCAGAAAAACGTCTCCGCTGAAACAACGCAAATATGAGCTAGGCGAAGGCACCGTATTCTTTGTCCTTGAGGCGCAGACGGAGCTAGCGCAGGCCGAGCAGGCATTGTTGCAATCGCAGGTAAGCTACTAACTCGCCATTACCGCCGTCGACCATGCCACCGGCAGTCTCTTGGAGCCATATCACGTTCAAATCGAGCAGCTCACGCGGTGACAAAAACAGAGTGGCCTTCTTGTCCAACAGGGACGCAGCCAAACGCGGGAACGGTGAACAATGATTTTGCATCGAGCTTAGGGTACCTCCTGGCCGGAGCCGATTACCTGCTCACAATATTGAGGAGACGGTGAAAGGGAAATAGCGACTTGCGTCCACAGCCGGCCACCAGATCGGGGTTCGACTCGCCCAACCCGGCCGGGTAAATTTCTGCTCCTGGAGTGTTCCGGAGCACTGCGTTACAACTCGCCTCAGATCGCGCCTCTCTATCTACCCTTGCATTGACGGCGGTTGTGCTGCCTCACTTGCCCTCCGCGAGCTCGCGGTAGCGATGCGGAGTGATCCCCAACAGCCGAACGAACGCTCGCCTCATCAGATCGACGTTGCCGAAGCCCGCGGCCGCTGCCACCTGTTTGAGGCCTCTCTCTGGGTGTTCGAGCTGGCGACGCGCCGCCTCTACGCGCGTCTGAAGCACGTATTGCGACGGTGTCGTACCCACCTCTCGAGTGAAAACACGCTCGAAGTTCCGTACGCTCATGGCCATCCGATACGCGAGGTCCTCTACCGATAGTTCCATTTGGAGGTGCTCGGCAATCCAGATCTGCAACTCACGAATGGACATCATGTCCGAGGCCTGGGAAGCGAGTGACACGCTCAATTGCGGCTGTCCACCTGGGCGTCGCAGAAATAACACCAACTCGCGCGCAGCTTCATGCGCGAGACCGGCGCCGCAATCTTCCTCGACCCAGGCAAGTGCGAGATCGATGCCCGCAGAAATACCGGCCGAGGTGTAGATATTCCCGTCTCTGACCCAGACGGGATCGTGCTGGACGCGAACGTTCGGATATCGTGATGCCATTTCGCGGCCGAATCTCCAATGCGTGGTTGCTCTCCGGTCGTTCAGTAGCCCTGCCTCGGCGAGGAGAAAGGCGCCGACACATACAGCACCCAGCCGGCGCACTTCCGCCGCCATCTTCCGGAGCCAAGCCGACAGCGCCGCATCGCGTACCGATCGAGAGCCCAGTCCGCAGACCAGGAGCACGGAATCGCACGGCCCTTCGACCTTGCTGAAGTGATGCTTCGCCACGAAGGTTAGCACGCCCCCTTCGCCGTCGACGGTCGTGCGGTCTGCGTTCGTGACGACCTCAAGCGCGTAAATGTTCCTACCCGCGAGACGATTCACTGAGTTGAACACCTGGAGAGGTCCAACTAAGTCGAGCTCATCAATGGGTGGGACCACGACAACGATGAGCCGGCGGCTCAGGGGGTACCGACGCACGCTCGACGTCTTGCTTGAGGTCGCCATACGTCAGCTACTATGCCGCCAGTGAAAGCGTTTCGCAAGGTTGCACCCACGGAATGGCGGATATCGACGGATCTGTGTCGCAAATCGACCGCCCTGCTTCGTTAGGATTGCTTCCACAGTGCGATCGTTATTGCCAGGAGGAAAGCATCTTGATGAATCGCTGGATTCCGATTGTCGGCACGTCATTGATCGTCGTCGTGATGTTCTCCACGAACCTCAGTCCTCAAATCCACTGCCGTCAGCCTGCAGGTCCATTCGCTCGCATTGCGATCATGCGTCCACTTGACGGACATTCGGTCGACTGGGAGGCTGGCTACATTCGTCATCTCGAGTGGCACCGCCAAGCCAAAGACACGTTCGGCTGGTACAGTTATTCGGTTTGGGCATCAACCGAAAGGCAGCGTTGGATCATTTATGCCACCTTCGGCCACAGCACGGACGAACTCAGCAACCCCATTTCGCCCGCCGAGGATGAGCGCGATAATCTCATCAACGTCCTGCCGCATGCCCAATTCCTCGGGAACGGTGTCTACGAGTTCTTGCCAGCCCTCTCGCGGGGAAATGGTGTGCCAACCCCGACTCTTCGAGCCGAGTACACAACCGTAGAGCTCAAGTACGGTACGGGCAAGGCGTTCGAGGCGGTGCTTGCCGCCGAGCAATCAAGACTCTACCGCGAGACCCTGTGGTATCGAATGATCGCGGGCGGCAATCTACCGTGCTACGTTCGTCTGCGTCCGCGATCAAGTCTGCGCTCGATTCTCGATGATCTTGCTGAGCAAGCGCTCCCTGACAAAGTGAATGACTTGGTCACGAAGATGACGGTCGAGACCCTGAATCTGCGGCCGAACATGCTGGTTAACGTCACTGCTGAGCCCGAACCTTGAGAAGAGGATTGACATTCGCAATGGTTAGGCCACTCCCATGACAATCAAACCGGGTTGCATTCTTTTCCTTCTACCTTTTCAACCAAGCCTCTGGCAGTTTGCTCAGAGCATCTGCCTATGCCCCGCGTCCGGTTACGTCCCTTCGCCTACCGCTATACCTGCAAAACGTCGCCCTCACGCGCGACCATCTCGTACAACACCGGATTGACGAAGAAACCGATGAAGAGCCGGGAGATCAATCCGGCCACGATCACGATCGCGAAGGGCTTCTGCGTGTCCGAACCGATGCCGGTCGAGAGGGCTGCCGGAAGCAAGCCGAGGCAGGCTACAAGCGCTGTCATCATGATGGGACGGAGACGCAGGAGAGAGGCTTCGCGAGTGGCTTCACGAATGTCCCGTCCTTCTTGCCGCAGCTTATTGATATAGGACACGAGGATGACGGCGGTTTCGACCGAGACGCCGAGCAACGCCAAGAGCCCCAGTACCGAGGAGACGCTGAAGGGAGTGCGTGTGAGCTTGAGCGCAAGCAGGGCGCCCACCGGTTCCGTCAGGATTACGCCCAACGCGATGGTGACGGGGAACTTAAAGTTCCCGTAAAGTGCGAAGAGGATCATGAAAATCAGCACGATCGCGAGGGGCCCGATAAAATACATCTGCGATTTTGCTTCGAGAAACAGGCTGTATTCGCCTCCCCAAGTCACACGATAGCCGGAGGGCAGGGACACGGCTTTGTTAACCGCCATTTGCCCGTCTCGAACGGCTCGCTCCAAGTCACGACCTTCGATGCTGTACTGCACACCGATGTAGCGTGAGTTATTTTCACGATAAATGAAAGATGCACCATTTCCTTGGCGGATATCCGCGAGTTGACTGAGGGGAATCTGTTGCCCGTCCGGCGTGCCCACCAGCAGGTTCCCGATCTCGTGAGCGCTACTGCGGAATTGCGGCTGCATGCGGACCACGAGATCGAACAGCTTTTCACCTTGAATGACCTGGGTTGTGGCTTGCCCGCCGACCGCGGCGGAAACCACGGCTTCTACGTCCGCCACATTGATTCCGTAGCGCGCGACCTTGTCGCGATCAACATCGACCAACAAGCTGGGTTGGCCCAATTCGCGCACCACGGTAAGCTCGGTGAACCCGGGTACTTGCGCTAGGGTGTTCTTGATCTGAATCGCTTTTTCCTGCAGAACGGTCAAGTCTTCTCCGAAGATTTTGACCGCCAGTGAACTCTTCAGGCCGGTGAGGGCTTCGTCAACGGCATCTTCCGCGGGCTGCGTGTAGTTGAAAATGATTCCGGGAAATGCGGTGAGCTGTTTGTTGATGGACTCGATGAGTTCTTTCTTCTGGTGGATGGCGCCGCTCCACGCCGTATCTTTGTAAGGCTTGAGTCCGACATAGAACTCGCAATTGAAGAAGCCGGTGGGATCGGTGCCATCATCCGGGCGCCCCAACTCTGATCCCACCAGGGTGACTTGAGGATACGACATCAGGATCGCGCGTATTTGAGGAGCAATCTTACTGGCCTCCTCGAACGAAATCGTATACGGCATGGTGGCCCGTACCCAGAGGGCCCCTTCGTCCAGATGGGGCATGAATTCCCCGCCAATAAAGGGGATCAGCAGCAAGGTAGCGCCAAAAATCATGCTTGCAATTGCCAAGGTCGTCTTGGGCCGGTTCAGCGCCCAATCCAACTGCTTGGCATACTTCGCTTTCATCCATTCAAACGCGCGATTCGGCTTTTCGCGTACGCCGCTCTTGAACCAGTAGGAAGCCAGCACGGGGACTAGGGTGAGAGTCAGGATGAGAGAACCGACCAGTGCGAACGACATGGTCTCGGCCATAGGGTGGAACAGCTTGCCGGACGGACCACTCAGCGCATAGATCGGCAAGTATCCCGCCAGGATAACCGCCACGGAGTAAAAGATGGGGCGGTCCACGTCTTTCGCAGCCGCGAGAATGACTTCCTTGAGGCGGTAGCTTTGCTCTGCCCGCAACGCCAG
>Ga0187780_10004606_pt1 | contig 10314 bp, 10 predicted proteins | sample 1015_Q2_SP10_20__FD_132429 | JGI IMG/M metagenome (GOLD analysis project Ga0187780, IMG submission 132429) | Tropical peat soil microbial communities from peatlands in Department of Meta, Colombia - 1015_Q2_SP10_20_MG | ecosystem: Environmental > Terrestrial > Soil > Wetlands > Peat | place...
CCGAAGAGAACGTCCTCCGGTAACGACACGCCCGCTCACCCCCTCCGTCGGCGGCGCCCTCCCGCTCCGGGGAGGCAGCGGCCGCCGACCGGCCGGGGCCGGTCTCGGAGGCTCACGTCCACGGGGGCGACGGGCCCTGGCCGGGCGCGGGCACGACGACGACCCGTGGCCGACGGACGAGCGCCATCGCTCCCCCCACCGCGGTCAGGACGAACCCGAGGACGAATCCGCCGAAGGCGAAAGGGATGCTGACCACGGCGCACGCCAGAGCGACGGCCCCGAGCGGCCGCACGGCGCGGGGCACGGCGAGCATCAGGGCGCCCGCCACCACGCTGATCAGCCCGGCGAGCAGGCCGACGAGGAACAGGGGGCTCGAAAGCCCGAAGACGTGGGCCAGGATCGTCCCGATGGCCCAGAGGACGAACCCCCCCGCGGCGATGAACGCCCCGCCGAGGATCGTGAGCGCCCCGGCGACGAAGGGCCGGTGAGGACCTAGCATCGGTCCGAGCACCCCGGCCGAGCTCTTACCGACCGCGGTAGGCCCAGGTCTAGAGGCCAGGGGGGTCAGGGACCTCCGGGATTCCCGTCAGAGGGTCCACGTCGGTCCCCCGTAGCCCGCCGGCGGGCCGGGACGGGGAGGCCCCCCGAACGGGTCGGGCCGGGGGACCGGGGAACGCCGGTCCTTGGTGGCGAGGTAGGCGTCGATCGCCTCGGCGGCCTTGGAGCCCGCGGCCATCGCGTAGACGACCGAGCGCCCTCCGGACGCGAAGACCCCTTCGACATCGGTCATCCAGTCCGGCCGCTTGCCCTCGGGCCACGGGTGGCGCGACGGTCTCAGGTCGAGCTCCGGCGGGAGACCCGTGAGGTCGGCCGTCTCCCCGACCGCGACCAGCACGGTGTCGCACGCGACCGTCTCCTCCGACCCAGGGACCTCGAGCGTGGTCGGTCGACCGGTGCGATCCGGCGGTCCGGGTGCGACCTTCCGCAGCACCAAGCCCGTCACCTGGCCGGGGCCGACGATCTCGACCGGGGTGCGCTCGAAGAGGAACGTGAGCCCCTCCTCCGTGCCCTCATCAACCTCCTCGGTGCCGGCAGGCATCTCCGCGCGGCCCCGGCGGTAGACCACCGTGACGTTGCTGCCGCCCGTGAGCCGGAGCGCGGAGCGGGCCGCGTCCAGCGCGACATCGCCGCCGCCGACGACCACGACCCTGCGGTTCTTCCGGCCGAGGAGGCCCTGGGCCCCCTCGTTGACGGAGAGAAGGAACCGTAGGGCGGGGAAGACCCCCGGGAGGTCCTCTCCAGGGATGCCGAGGCCCCGGGGGTCGGACGCCCCTATCGCGACGTAGACCGCGCGGTAGCCGTCGGCCAGGAGGCTCTCCGGCGTGAAGTCGTGGCCCGCCCGCCGGCCCGCCACGAAGGTGATGTCCAGGTTCCGCAGGCGCTCGAGGTCCCGTCCGAGCTCGCTCCCGTCCAGGTGGTAGCGAGGGATCGTGTCGATCTGGCCGCCGAGGAACGGTTGCTCCTCGTAGACCGTGACCGGGTAGCCCCGCACGCCGAGCTCCCAGGCGGCCATGAGCCCCGCTGGGCCGGCTCCGACGATGGCGACCCTCTCGCTCCGGGGGGCGCTGGGCACGTAGAGGAGGTCCGCGCGCCCGAGGTCGAGCGCGGCCCGCTTGAGGTGGCGGATCGCGATCGGCGTCCCGCGGTCCCCCATGACGCAGTCCTCCTCACAGTAATGGTAACAGCACTTGCAGAGGACCGTCGCGAGCGGGTTGTCCAGCAGGGTGAGCCGGGCGGCCTCGTCGAACCGTTCCTGCGCGATCAGGGCGAGGTAGCCCCGGCAGTCCTGCGTGATCGGGCACGCCTGGACGCAGAACGGCATGGCGCACTGGAGGCAGCGCTGGGCCTCGAGAACGGCTTCCTCGCGGGTGTAGGCGTGCAGGATCTCGCCGAAGGAGCTGCGGCGGCTCCGTCCGGTGTCCTCAGGGATTGGCGTGCGCTCGTACCGGAACCCTGCCATCCCCGACCTTGCCCTTCCCGAGGAAGGGTGCCTCGTAAATCGTCACCGGTCGGCTCGTCCCCGACCCGTCCCTCCCGGGACCGTCCGGAACCGACCGGGGCGGGGGTCGGGGCCCCAAGGGCACGGTCCCCGCAACATGCCGGTCGAGCCCAACGTCTTTTGAACCCTCCCCGCGTAGTTCGGTGAGATGGCGCCCCCCTCCGACCAGATCGGTCCCCGGCCTGTCGAGCTGATCCTCTACCGCTGTTTGGTCTGCGGCTTCCAGTCCCTTCGGGGCGAGGAGATCGGCGAGCACCTGATGCAACACACCGAGGCCGCGAAGTATACCTTCTCGACCGTCGTGAAGTAGGGCGAGCGACCGGCCCGCGCTCGTCGATGGCCCGCCGGCGAGGCCGGGCCACCGCGCTTCGGGGCCCACAGAAGGGGCGACCTCAGCAGACGGTTCGCGAGGGGCGGGGGGTTCGTGGGCTAGGGCTGGGCCTCGGCCGGGGTGAACGTCAGCGAGATCGAGTTCACGCAGTGCCGCACGTTCCGGGCCGTGAACCCCTCCCCCTCGAAGACATGTCCTAGGTGGGCCGCGCAGCGGGCGCAGCGGATCTCCGTCCGCTCCCCGTCCGGATCCGGCACACGCTGCACGGCACCGGGGACCTCCTGGTCGAAGCTCGGCCAGCCGCACCGGGCATCGAACTTGTCCCGGGAGCGGTAGAGCGCCGCGCCGCAGCGCTTGCAGGCGTAGGTCCCTTCCCGGACGTTGTGCTCGTACTCGCCGGAGAACGGTCGCTCGGTCCCTCGGTGGACGATGACCGCCTCCTCCGCCCGGGTGAGCTTGCGCCAGGAGGGGTCCGGCGGCTCCACGGCCGCTCGGACGGGCCCGAGGTTCATTAGGTCGTAGTCGGGTCCGGCCGACCGCCCGAGCGGGCGCTGCGCTGCGTCGGACGTGGGATATATCTGGCGGGAGCCGCGTCGTTCCGCCACGATGGAGCGGGCCTACGAGCGGTCCCTGGGGACCGCACTGGTCGCGATCGGTCTTGGTCTGCTGTTGTTCGGCTTCGTCCAGGCGTACAACTACGCCCAACATCCCCCGACGGGGAACTACCAGATCTTCACGATCCAGGGCGGCGGTGGAGGGGGCGGCGGCAGCACCAACGGTTCGTTCAACGGGCGGTTCGTCGCGACGTTCTCCTTCCTCGGCATCGAGTACCTCGTGGGGGCGTCGGTCCTTCGTGCGGGCTGGAACCTCATCACACCGAAGTCCGAGACGATCTCGGTGAGGGTCAAGCCGCGGTCCCTGCAGGTCGAGCCGGTCGGCCCTCCCGCGGTCGCCCCGGCGACCGGCGGCGGACCCCCGCCGCCGTCCTAGGGCGCCGGTCGCGGAGCCGTCGTGCCGTCAGCCGGCCGTCAGCCCCCAGCCCCTCCCGGCCCCGCCGGGGAGCCCGACCCGGTCCGTCCGATCCTTGGGGACCTGGCAGAGCCGGAACGAGACCGCGCGCTCCCCGTGCTTCGGGACGGGTTCGTCGGGATCTACCGCTGGCACGCCAAGCGGCAGCTGCGGCAGGTTCCCTGGGTCCGGGCGGCCGTGGTCGGCTCGGAGGTGGTCGGGGTCTCCCTGCTCGACCGCCTCGCTCCCGAGGTCGGCTACGTCTACTACGTCGCGGTCCTCTCCGCCTACCGTCGCCGGGGCCTCGGCGGGGAGCTCTTGGACGACGCGCTGGAGCGTTTTCGCGGGCACTCGGCCGAGGTGGTCTACGCCGCCGTCCAGGTCGGGAACGTCCCCTCACGGCGGCTGTTCGAGAGCCGAGGGTTCCGGGAGGTCGCCCGCAAGGAGCAGGGCTGGAAGGAGGGGGGCCTGGGCGCCTGGGGCCTGAGGAGCCGCATGATGCTCGTCTCGGGCGAGCAGCTCCTCGGCCTGCGTCTTCGGCCGCCGGCCGAAGGACCGGCCACGGGGTAGGTCGGGCTCTTCGGTTCAGTCGGGGCGGGCGAGCCCTGTCGCTGACGGAGCCGTGACCCCCAACCTGGAGAGGTTCACGAGCCCGACGAACAGCATGACGATCCCCACGAACTCCGCGTAGTAGAGCATCACCGGGAACGAGGCGATGTAGAACGCGCCTCCCGCCCCGAGGACGCACGCCCCCGCGAGCATCGTAACGTGGCTCCAGCGGAACGCGCGCCGCAGCGAGACGACCGCGGTGCCGAGCAGGACCACCGTGGCCGGCACGGTGACGATCGAGGAGAGGATCAGGAGGGAAGCCGGGGGGTTGCCGACGATGATCCCCCCGACCACCATCGAGAGGGGGAGTGGGGTCAGGAAGCTCGCGACCGCCGTGACCGCGATGGCGGACGACTCGAAGCCCGCGTAGGCCCGGGCGAGGCGGGGCCGGTGGAGCGCGCCGGCCGCCCCGAGCGAAAGGACACCCACGATCCCGGCGGAGAGGAACACGTAGCTCTGGAGCAGCGCCTCGGTGACGATCCCGAGGTAGGCCAGGAACTCGATCGCCATCGCTGCAGCCCCCAGCGCCATGCCCGCGCCCCACATCGCCTGGGCGAGCTTGCGGGAGACGTAGGCGCGATAGAACCCGCGCACCGCGAGGACCGCGAGCGCCGCACCGAGGCCGGCGAGGGACCCCGCGATCGCGAGCTGGTCGGGCTGCATCGGACCTGACGAGGGGTGCCCCGTCGGTTCATACGGGGTAGGTCCGTACGACCGAGGTTGGCCGGCCCGGCGGGGCTCCGAGCCTGCCGACCCGGTCCGACCTTCATCTCCTCGACCGGTAGGTCCTCGGACGGTGGTCAACCCAGGTGAGACGGGTCGACCGTCGGGGCAACGGCGGGGGCCGGCAAGCCCGCTGGACCCCCTCGACAGGGAGGCCTGGCCCGAGGCCGAGACCTCACGAAGGATAGGGTGGCGAGGCGTCCTTCGGACCCGGGCCCCCGCGAAGGAGCTTCCCGATGGGTCCCGCCGTCCCGCGCTAGCTCGTAGGGGCCGGGGGCCGAGAGGCCGGTCCCGCGGCCGCAAGCCGGTCGTAGACGAAGCGGACGTTCTCCACGTAGAACGGCGAGAACGCCCAGCGGTCGAACGGCGGTCGTGCCGGCGTGCCGGCCAGCGTCTCCCGCGGGATGCCCCCGGCGAGCGCGGCCCGCGCCCCCTCGAGGAGGCCCTGGACGTAGCCGCTCATCTCCCCCACGCCGGCGTCCCCGGTCACGGGGCCGTGCCCCGGCACGGCCCGCTCGATGCCCAGCCTCCGCGTCTCGCCGAGGATGCGGGCCAGCTCGACCGGATCGCCGTCGCTCATCGACGGGTGGAACCCCACGGAGAGAAGGTCCCCGAGGAAGGCGATCCGCTCGGCGGGGAGGTAGACGAGCACGTCGCTCGGCGAGTGGCCCCCGCCGAACGAGATCACGCGCGCGGTCCGCCGGGTCCCGTGGAGCATGAGCTCGGACTCGAACGTCAGATCGGGAGGGAGGAACGGAAGGTCGGCCGGGGTCGCGAGGATCCCCTCGAACCAGCCCTCGTAGACCTTCCGCTCGAACGGCCCCTGGCCGAGATCACCCGAGCGCAGCCGGGCCAGGTCGCGGGGAGCTTCCTCCCGGTCCGCCCGGAGGTGGATGGGTCCGCGTTCGACGATCAGTTCCCGCACCCGGCGGGTGGAGAGGACGTGCGCCGCCCCGACCGCCGAGCTGCCGCGGACGTGGTCGCCGTGGTAGTGGCTGTTGACGAGGAGGCCGACCGACCGTCCCGTGAGCCTCTCGGCGGCCCGGCCCAGCGCCCCCCCGGCCTGAGGGGTCAGCATCGCGTCGAACACCAGCGTGGTCCCGCCCAGGTCCACGATCCCGGCGTTGCAGAGGGCGAAGCGGCCCGGAGCCGCGATCGCCGCGAACACCCCGTCCGCGAGCGGTTCGATATGGAAGTGGTCGTCCAGGCCTGCCATCGATCGCCGGCTCCGTCTGACGGCGCCCCGCTACGGTGGCCCGTGAGGCCGACCGAACCGGCGTGGCCCCGGACGGCTCCCCGGCGACGGACCCCGACGGGGGCCTCGGCCGGGAGCTCTCCCGCGCCCGCGGAACCGCCCGCCTCCGGGGCGTCCTCCCGCGAACCCGGAGCGTCCTCCGCCTTCGCGGGGGGCGCCGCCCGCCGGGGCTGTGGCGCTGTAGTCGAACCCCGGGATTTTCGCCCGCGGCACCTCGAACCCGAGCAGCCTCTCGATCCGGGTCAGGTCGCCCTCTTCGTCGGGGCTCACGAGCGTGAACGCGTCGCCTCGGCGTTGCGCCCGCGCCGTGCGGCCGACACGGTGGATGTAGACCTCCGGCTCGTGGGGCACGTCGAAGTTGACCACGTGACTGACGCCCTCCACGTCGATCCCCCGCGCCGCGATGTCGGTGGCGACCAGTAGGCGGTGGGAGCCGCCCCGGAACCCCTCGAGCGCCTGGATCCGCTGGTTCTGGCTGCGGTTGCCGTGGATCACCCCCGCCGGGATCGACCAGCGGTTGAGCTGCTGGGCGAGGCGATTGGCGCGGTGCTTGGTCCGAGCGAAGACGAGGACGCTGGTCATCGTCTCGTCCCGGAGCAGCTCGCGCAGGAGCTCGGCCTTCAGGTGCGACGGAACCGGGAGGGCGAGGTGGGAGACCCCGACGGCCGCGACGGTCGTCGGGTCGACGTGGACCATCTTGGGGGACCGCAGGAACTCGCGGGCCAGCGCGACGACCTCGGGGGGCATGGTCGCCGAGAACAGCATCGTTTGGCGCTCGCGGGGGAGCGCTTGGAGGATGCGGCGCACGTCCGGCAGGAACCCCATGTCGAGCATGCGGTCGGCCTCGTCGAGCACGAGGACCTTGAGGTCCCTCCAGTCGAGGTGCCCGCGCTCCATCAGGTCGAGGAGCCGGCCCGGTGTCGCGACGACGATCTCCGCGCCGCCCCGCACCGCCTGGATCTGGGGCTCCAGCCCGACCCCCCCGTAGACGGCGGCGCCCTTGCGGTGCGTGTAGCGTCCGAGCTTGCGGAGGAACTCCTCCGCCTGGAGCGCGAGCTCCCTCGTCGGGGTCAGGACGAGGGCGTAGATCTTTCCCGGGGGCAGGTCGAGCGTCCGCTCGAGGATCGGCAGCAGGAACGCCGCGGTCTTCCCGGTGCCGGTCTGCGCGGTCGCGACCAGGTCCCGGCCGAGCACGGCCTCCGGGATCGCCCGGCTCTGGATCGGGGTCGCGGCATGATAGCCCATCTCCCGGGCGCCGGCGTGCAGACTAGGATGGAGCGGCAGCTCCTCGAACCGGACCGTCGGCTCGGACGGGGCGGACGCCGAGCTCTCGGCATGGCGGGGCTTCTCGCTCATCGACGGGCCGTAGCACCTGTACGGGGGTTAAGAGGTCGAGGATGTGAAGGGAGAGGTCGATGCCAGCTCGTCGCGCGCGGAGGCAAGGGGGGAGGGGCCTAGTGTCGCGGCGGGTTCCTCCGCGCGCAGGACCGCCACGGCGTCTCGCGGCGATCATGTTCACGGACGTGGTCGGCTTCACGGCGTCGGCCCATGAGGCCGAAGGGGAGGCCCTTAGGGCGCTGGAGGCGCAGAACCGGCGACTTCGCCCGATCCTGCGGCGGCACCGCGGCCGCGAGGTGAAGACGATCGGGGATGCCTTCCTGGTCGAGTTCCCCAGCGCGCAGGACGCGGTCGAGTGCGCCCTCGAGATCCAGCGGTCCGAGAACGCGAGACCGACGGAGCCGCGACGGGGGACCGCGGGGCGGCTCAGGATCGGGATCCACCTCGGGGACGTTGTGGACCGTTCGGGGGACGTGCTCGGCGACGCGGTCAACCTCGCCTCCCGGATCGAAGCCCTCGCCGATCCCGGAGGCATCTGCGTCTCCCAGCAGGTCGCCGATCAGGTCGCCCACAAGATCGACGTGCCCCTGACGCGACTCCCCCCAAGACACCTGAAGAACGTACGGGGGCCGGTAGGGGTCTTCAAGGTCGAGCTGGGGGCGGCCGTGACGGTCCCCGCCTCGGGACCGGGTCCCCGTCGGCGCCTCGCGGTCCTGCCCATCCGCAGCGTGGGCGGGGGGCCGGAGGATGCCTATCTCGCCGAGGGTCTGACGGAGGAGCTGATCCTACGCCTGGCAGCTGTGGACGGCCTCCACGTGCTGGCGCGCTCCTCGGTGATGCGCTTCCAAGGGAGCACCAAGCCGGTGGGCGAGGTCGCGAGGGAACTCGGGGTCGAAGCGGTCGTCGAGGGTACCGTGCGCCTGGTCGGCTCCCGGCTCCGCCTCACGGCGATGCTCGTCGATGCGGCGACCGAGGAGCCCCGGTGGTCCCAGGCCTACGACCGGGAGCTCGGAGACGTCTTCGAGGTCCAGGGCGACCTCGCCCGGCGGATCGCCGGCTCGCTGGAGGTCCGGCTAGGCCCGCGGGAGGCCGAGCGGCTGGACCGCCGCTCCACCACGGTGCCCGCCGCCTACGCGGCCTATCTGCGCGGGCGCTTCTTCTGGAACCGACGGACCGAGGAGGGCCTCGGTCGGGCGATCACCGAGTTCCGTGAGGCCCTGGGGCTCGACCCGAGCTTCGCCCTCGCCTACGCCGGCCTCGCCGACACTAGGGCCGCGCAGGCGCTCCTGGAGTTCGCCCGACCGGTCGAGGTGTTCCCCCTCGCGCGTCAGGATGCCGAACGGGCGATCGCCCTCGACCCGGAGTGCGCCGAGGCGTACACCGCGCTCGGCGTCGTGCGGTTCCAGTTCGATCACGACTGGGGCGGAGCCGAGGAGGCGTTCCGTCGGGCGATCGAGCTGAACCCCCGCTACCCTCCGGCCCACCACCAGTTCGCGGACCTCCTGAAGGCCCTCGGGCGGTTCGAGGAGGCGCTCCTAGAGATCCGCTCGGCGCTCGACCTGGACCCTCTGTCGCTGCCGATCAACACCGGGGTCGGCCACGTGCTCTACCTCGCCCGCCGGTACGCGGAGGCTATCGAGCAGTACCGGAGGACCCTCGAGCTGGACCCGTCGTTCGTCCTGGCGCACCTCTGGTTCGGGCGCCCGTACCTCGAGCAGGGCCGCTTCGCCGAAGCGATCGCTGAGGTGGAGCGGGCCGTCGAGCTCTCCGGACGGAGCACGATCACCCTTGCGGTCCTCGCGCATGCCTACGCCTCGGCCGGCCGTCGGGGAGCGGCCCGGAGGCTCCTTCGCGAGCTGCTCACGCGGGCGAGGACCGCCTACGTGCCGTCGTACTGGATCGGCCTCGTCTACGTCGGCCTGGGGGACGCCGCGACAGCGTTCCGCTGGCTCGACCGTGCCCTCGAGGAGCGTTCCTCCTGGCTCACGTGGGCGATGGTCGAACCGAGGTTCGACCGGCTGCGGGGCGACGTGCGCTTCCGGCGCCTGCTGGCCCGGATGGGGCTCCCACCGGGGGCTCCGACGGTCCGAGAGGCTAGCGGCCGGAGCCCTCCCGACCGGGCCATGCCGCGCGGTCGACGTGCCACTCGATCGAGCCGCGGGGCCGCACGAGGGCGGCGGGGGCGCCGCCGAGCGGTCCGCCGCGGCCGGGGTCCGAAAGGATCCCCTCGAGCACGCGGCGCTTCGTCGACCCCCAGGCAAGGAAGAGCACGGTCCGCGCGTCGCCGATCGCGGCGAGCGTGAGCGTCACCCGGGGCACGAGCGGAGGCCGAGCCGGGGCCGGTTCGGCGACGGCCCACCGGTCCTTGACGCGTAGGCTCGGGGCCCCGGGGAAGAGCGAGGCCGTGTGCCCATCCGGTCCGACGCCGAGGACGAGCACGTCGAACGTCGGCGGGCCGGCCCCCGGCGGACCCTCCGTTCCGAAGAAGGCCCGAATCTGAGCGTCGTAGTGGCGAGCGGACGCTTCGACCGGCCCGCTGGTGGGCACGGGGAAGGCGTGGTCGGGAGGGAAGCCGACCGGCGCGAGCCAGAGCCTTCGGGCGAGCCCGAAGTTGCTGCGGGGGTCGCTCCCCGGCACGAGGCGCTCGTCGCACCAGAACAGCCACCAGTCACCCGTGGTGCCGGCAATCCCCTGCGCGAGCGCCCGGAACAGCGTCTCCGGGCTCTCGCCCCCGCTGACGCCTAGGACGAAGCGCCCCCGCTCCCGGCGAGCCCGCTGCGCAAGGGCCCCGAGCCGCTCGGCGACGGAGCTCCCTCCCGCTTCGGCGTCCGGATGGACGACGACCCGCTCGTTCATTCGGGCGACCAGCGATGGCCGAGCTCCGAGGTCAGCCGCTCGGCCTCCTTCGGACCCCAGGTGCCTGCGGCGTACCGACACAGCGGCGGCGGGCGCGCGAGGAGCCCCGCGTACACCCGCCAGGCGGCCTCGACC
>Ga0187780_10004607_pt1 | contig 10313 bp, 5 predicted proteins | sample 1015_Q2_SP10_20__FD_132429 | JGI IMG/M metagenome (GOLD analysis project Ga0187780, IMG submission 132429) | Tropical peat soil microbial communities from peatlands in Department of Meta, Colombia - 1015_Q2_SP10_20_MG | ecosystem: Environmental > Terrestrial > Soil > Wetlands > Peat | place...
GGCATCCGAGTCGAATCCGGTCACCGCCAGTACCGGGCCGAAGATCTCCTCGCGCGCGACCCGGGTGCGCGGATTGACGTCGTCCAGCGCCGTCGCCTCGACGTAGTAGCCGCCGGTGGATTCCAGCGCACGGCGGCCGCCGAGCGCGATCCGGGCGCCGTCCTTGACCCCGCTGTCGATGTAGCCGAGCACACGTTGCATGTGACCCTGGTCGATGAGCGCGCCCATCTGGGTCGCGGGATCGAGCGGGTGGCCGAGCGTGATGGTCTGCGCCACCTTGGCAATCTCGGCGATGAGTTTCTCGCGTACCCGGTTGTGGACGATGACCCGGGAACCGGCATGGCAGGTCTCGCCGGCGTTGTAGTAAATGCCCCAGGCGATGCCCGCCGCCGCCGCCTCGAGATCCGCGTCCTTGAGCACGACGTGCGGGCTCTTGCCGCCACATTCGAGCGCGACGCGCTTCATGTTCGACTCGCCGGCGTAGCGCAGCATGAGCTTGCCGACTTCCGTGGAGCCCGTGAAGCTCACCATGTCGACGTCCGGGTGCAACGCGAGCGGCTGACCGGTCTCCTCGCCGAACCCGGTCACTACGTTGAACACGCCCGGCGGCAATCCCGCCTCGATGGCAAGCTCGGCCAGGCGGATCGCGCCAAAGGGTGACTGCTCGGCAGGTTTCAGCACCACTGAATTTCCGGTCAGGAGTGCCGGACCGAGCTTCCAGGCGCTGATGATCAGGGGATAGTTCCAGGGCACGATTCCGGCGATCACGCCCAGCGGCTCGCGGCGGATCAGCGCCAGGTCGTTGGGACCGGTCGGTGCGATCTCGTCGTAAAGCTTGTCGGCGAACTCCGCGTAGTACGCGATGCAGTCGGCCGCGTTCTTCACGTCCACGTTGATCGAGTTAAGTATCGGCTTGCCGACGTCCAGCGTTTCCAGCAGGGCGAGCCGCTCGATGTCCGCGCGGATCAGCTCGGCAAACCGCAGCAGTACCCGCTTGCGCTCCTTGGGATCGGTGCGACGCCAAGCACCGCCCGCGAAACTTGCGCGCGCGGCGGCCACGGCCGCGTCGACGTCGGCGGACCCGCAGCGGGCGACCTCGGCGATCACCCGCCCGTCCATCGGGCTGCGCTTCTCGAACGTGCGGCCGTCGCGCGCGGCAACCAGGCGCCCGTCGATGAACGAACGGCCCTCCGGGCGTAACGGTGCGATCCTCTGCTCCCAGTCGGCCCGGCTGCGGGTGGCGATCGCGCTGCTCATTTAACGGCCTCCGAGCATGGCTTCGGCGAGCGGCAGGAGATCGGAGTCTGCGATCGGGCGCCGATTCGAACGCCGCATCGGGGCATTCTCCGGCCGTGCCATGAACTCCGCGAGCTGCTGCGGCGTGACCTGGTCATAGCCCTCGCCCGCCAGCGATACCTTGACACCGACCTCGCGCAGCAGCCGGTCAAACGCCGCCGGCAGGCGCGCGGCGTTGCGGCCCTCTCCCATGAGCTCGGCCACCGCCGCGAAGCGGCCTTCGTCGGTCGCGACGTTCCATGGCAGCGTGGCGCGCATGGCGAGGCCGACGGCGCGGCCGTGATGCACGGGGCGCAGCGACGCCAGTGCGTGCCCGATGTTGTGCGCTACCGCGGTCCCGGCATTGTCGATGGCGATTCCGGCGCAGGTCGCGGCCCACTGCATGCCGGCCCGCGCCACGAGATCGCCGGGCGTGGACACGGCCTGGCGCAGATGCTTGACCACGAGCCTGATCGCTTCGTGGGCGTAGGTGTCGTTCATCTCGCTGGCGTTGGTGTTGGTCGACGCCTCGATGGCGTGCACCAGGGCGTCGATACCGGTCGCCGCCGTGAGCGCCGCGGGTAGCCCGGTCGGCAATACCGGGTCCAGGACCACGAGGTCGGGCTTCAAGACGTCGTGCCAGAACCAGAGCTTCACGCCGTCGGCGTCGGAAGCCACCGTCACCCGGGTGGTCTCCGAGCCGGTGCCGGAAGTGGTCGGGACGCAGACGCTCGCGATCGTGCGTTTCGGGAACGGCTTGGTCGCGAGCACGTAGTGGCTGATCGACTCACTGCCGCTCGCCACGGCGGCGATGCTCTTGCCGACGTCCATGGCCGAGCCGCCGCCGATCGCGATCACCCCGGCGACCTTTTCGCGCCGGGCGAGCGCCGCGCCGGCATCCACCTGGGCGACGGTCGGATCGCTCTTGACGTCATCGAGCGTGATGACGGCATAGCCTGCCGCCTTGAGCGCATTGCTGGCCGCGCCAATGAGCCCGGTCGCGCGCAGGCCCGGATCGGATACGACCAGCACCGGCCCGCCCTTGACGATCAGTCCCTCCACGGCACCGTCGATCTTCTGCAGAAGGCCAGCGCCTTGCGTAATGCGCGGCAAGCGATCGAGCGTCGTCATGGTGCTACCTCTGGATAGTGCCGTACCGGGCGTAGCCGGCAGGCGCGGCCGGACCCGGCCGAATCAGCGGCGCAGAATTCCACAGCCGCGCCGGCGCTCCAAGCCGAGAAAACGTATAGGGTAATCGGAAAAAGGCATTGGCGCGGCAGAGCCGCATACGTGACGCTAGCGGCGGCGGTGGGCGCACGTGCTGCCGGTAGAATGGGGCCATATCTCGAGGCTGGCGGCTACGTGCCGGAGTCGCAGTGGACAAAGTCCGAATCGATCGTCGCTGGCTGCCCCTGAACGCGCTGCGCGCCTTCGAGGCGGTCGCCAAGCACGGCAGCTTCACCAGCGCCGCGAACGCGCTCCTGATCTCGCAGAGCGCCCTGTCACGCCACGTGATCGCACTCGAGAAACTGATCGGCGTGCAGCTCTTCGACCGCAAGCCGCACGCCATCGTGCTCACCAAGGCAGGCCAGCACCTGTTTCCCGCGATTTCCAAGTCCTTCGATCGACTCGAGTACGCGCTCGACGACATCCGCAACGAAGGTGCGGCGACGGTACGGACTCTGCGCGTGCAGATGCCGCCCAGTTTCGCTGCGCACGTGGCGGTGCAGATCCTGCGCGACTTCCGCCAGCTCAACAGCGAAGTCGAGATCGACCTGGTGAGCCCGTATGCGATCGGACCGCCGCCCGCCGATGTCGATGTCGCGGTGGTGTACTCGAAGCCCACCGTCACCGACGACATCACAGATCTGCTGTGGCCGGAGTGGCTGAGCATCCTGTGCCACCCGGATGTCGCCGCCGCGCACGCCGGCAAGGACCTGGCGGCGTTCATTCAGGCCAACGAGCTGATCCACGTCCGGATCGGCGATCTGCCCCGCCACCACATGTGGACCCAGTTCATCCGCCAGGCGGGCCTCAATGCCATTAACTTTGAGCGCGGTGTGGTATTCGACACCGCGCTGCTCGCTGTCGAATACGCGCTCTCGGGCGAAGGTCTGGCGCTGGTCGACATCAACCTGTTCGCGGACGAGCTGCGCGCTGGCCGGCTGGTCCGCCCGTTCGATGCCAGCTTCGACGATGGCTACGGCTACTACCTGATCACGCACGCCGAGGGACTGAGCGATCCGGCCATCGCCCTCTTCCGCACCTGGCTCATTGAGCGCTTTGCACAGAAGCCGGCTGGCGAGCCGCGCTCCGTGCGCCTGGCCGTGTCGAATGATTAAACACGCCCGCGGTGCCACGGCTGCCGCGCATCACTAATCACCCTGATCCTGAGCACAACACCGCTATGACGCAGACGGAAACCCGCGCCGCGCAGCGCCCCGGCCGCCGCCGCCCCGGATCCCGTGAGCCGGTTGCCGGCCCGGAGCGCAGCGTCCGCTACCGCCATCTCACCAACCCGTTCGAGCCCGCCCGCGTGTTCTCGGACGACCAGGTTGCGGCGCTGCATGAGGCGGCGCTCGAGATCCTGGAGACCAAGGGCATGCGGGTGCTGTCACCCGCGGCACGCCGCCGCTATGTCGCGGGCGGCGCGCAGGCCGACGAGTCGACACAGATGGTGATCATCGACCGCGGCCTGGTGGCCAAGTGTCTCGCCACCTCGCCCTCAAACGTGCCCATCTACGCGCTGGCTCCCGAGCGCAACGTCGAGATCGGCGGCCGCCATGTCGCGTTTGCGCCGACATCCGGTCCGCCGAACGTCATGGACGCGACTCGTGGGCGGCGCGCCGGCACGCTGGAGGACTTCCGCAACTTCACCAAGCTGGCACAGACCTTCGACGTGATCCACATACTCGGTGGCGCCGTCGAGCCACAGGACATTCCGGTGCACGTGCGCCACTACGCGCTCACCTCAAGCCAGCTCACGCTCTCCGACAAGGTCCCGCTCGTGTTCTCGCGCGGCCCGCGCCAGGTCGCGGATACTTTCGAGATGATCCGGCTCGCGCATGGCATCACCCCTGAGGCATTTCGCGAGCGCGCCTACTGCTACACGGTGATCAACACCAACTCGCCGCTGCAGCTCGACGTCCCGATGGCGGACGGCATCATCGACTTCGCCGAGGCCGGGCAGGCCTGCATCATCACGCCGTTTACGCTCGCCGGTGCCATGGCGCCGGTAACGATTGCCGGCGCTCTCACGCTCGCGCACGCCGAGGCCCTGGCCGGCTTGGTGCTGTCGCAGATCACCCGTCCCGGCGCGCCGGTGATCTACGGCAGCTTCACGTCCAATGTCGACATGAAGTCGGGCTCGCCTGCATTCGGTACGCCCGAGTACGTGAAGGCTTCATTCGGCGCCGGGCAGCTCGCGCGCCACATCCGGCTGCCGTGGCGCTCGTCGAGCGCGACGGCATCGAATACTCCGGACGCCCAGGCGGCCTATGAGTCGGAGATGAGCCTGTGGGGCGCGCTCCTGGGTGGCTGCAACTTCATGCTGCACGCGGCGGGCTGGCTCGAGAGCGGACTGACCGCCTCGTTCGAGAAGTTCATGCTCGACATCGAGATGCTGCAGATGTTCGCGGAGGTCTTCGAGCCGGTGGGCGCGAGTCCCGCGGATATCGCGCTCGAGGCCGTGTACGAGGTGCAGCCGGGCGGGCATTTTTTTGCGGCCGCGCACACCATGGAGCGCTATCGCACCGCGTTCTATCCCCCGCTTGTCTCCGACTGGCGCAACTACGGACAGTGGTCCGAGGATGGATCCAAGACCGCGACCCAACGCGCGAGCGAGCTGTGGCAGGCGGCGGTCGCGCGCTTCGTGCCCCCGCAGCGCGACCCGGCGGTGCTCGAGGCGATCGACAGCTTCATCGCGCGGCGTACGGCGGAAGGCGGGGCACCGCCGATCACGTAGCCGCCGACAGGGCCGCCACGCACCCTGGGCGGCGAGTTACTGGCGCATGCGGCTGCCGCTGGGATCAACCGGCGGCACGTCCAGCACCCGCGCCGCGCGTCGGTCGCCCAGGATCGTGATCTCAACCGCCGTGCCGCCGCGCGCGAGATCAGAGCGCACGTAGCCCATCGCCAGGCTCTTCTGCACCGTGTGGCCGTAGCCGGCAGAGGTGACGAAGCCTGCGAGCTCCTCGCCCACCCAGATCGGCTCGTACCCGGCAGCGTCAGCATCAAGCGCATCCACCTCGAGCGTCACCAGACGCCGGGCGGGAGTCCGGTCGCGCTCCTCGAGCGCCGCACGGCGGCCGATGAACTCGCCTTTGTCATAGGCGACGAAGCGGCTCAGTCCGCTCATGGCCGCCGTATAGTCGCGCGAGAATTCCCGGGTCCAGATCCCGAACCCTTTCTCCAGCCGCAGCGAATTGAGCGCGTACATGCCGATATCCCTGAGGCCCAGATCGCGGCCGGCGGCCTCGAGGTTGTCGTAGACCGTGCGCAGCTCGAGTAACGGCACGTAGATCTCGTAGCCCAGCTCGCCCGTGACCGAGAGGCGCGCAACTATCGCGGGCGCGAACCCGACGTCCATTTCCCGCACGCTCATGAACGGGAGCGCCGCGTTACTCACATCACTGTTGGTCACGCGGGCGAGCAGGTCCCGCGAACGCGGCCCGAATATGGCGAGACCGCCCAGATCATCGGTTACGTTCCGGATGGTCACGCCCGGCCCGGTCAGGTGGCTGCTGAACCAGCGCAGGTGCCAGGTCTGCAGATATCCCGAACCGGTCACGAGGAAGTGGTCGACGCCGAGCCGCAGCGTCGTCAGGTCGCCCATCAGCCGCCCGCTCTCGGCCAGCATCGGCGTCAACCGGATGCGGTTGAGCGCCGGCAGACGCCCGGCCAGCAGCCGGTCGAGGGCGCGCTCGGCGCCCGGACCGCTGATCTCGTATTTGGAGAAGGACGCCGCGTCGAGCACGCCCACAGCGTTGCGCGCAACAGCGCATTCCGCCGCCACCTGGCCAAAGGCGTTGGAGCGCCGCAGGCTGGGGATTTCCACCGCCGGCTGTCCGGCGGGGGCGAGATACAGCGGGATCTCGAGCCCGTAGCTCACACCGAACACGGCATTCTTCGCGCGCAGCGTCTCGTAGAGCGCGGAGGTCTTGGTCGGTCGTCCGGCCGGCCAGTACTCGTTGGGATAGGCAATCTGGAACCGCTTGGCATAGAACTCGCGGCCGCGGGCGACGGCATAGGTCTTGGTCGCGTACGGGCCGAAACGCGCGAGGTCCATGGCGTAGATGTCGCCGTCCGGCTCGCCGGCCGTTATCCACTGTGCGAGTGCGAGGCCCACGCCGCCACCCTGGGCGAACCCGGCCATCACGCCACACGCCGACCAGTAATTCTTGAGGCCCGGCACAGGACCGACCAGCGGATTGCCGTCGGGCGAGAACGTGAACGGGCCGTTGACGATGCGGCGCAGGCCTGCGCGGTTGAGGGACGGAAATCTGTGGAAGCCCTTGGCGAGCGCGTCGGTGAGCCGGTCCAGCTGCGGCGCGAGCAGTTCGGCCGGACCGAATTCCCAGGGCGTGCCGTTGAGCGACCAGGGCGTCGCCTCCTTCTCATAGACGCCGAGCAAAACCCCCTTGCGCTCCTGGCGCAGGTAAATCTCGGCGTCCAGATCCAGGACCAGCGGCAGCTCGCGCTCGGCGGCCACGATTTCGGGAATGTCCTCGGTGATCAGGTAGTGGTGCTCCATCGGGATCAGCGGCAGCTCGACGCCAGCCATGCGTCCGACTTCCCGCGCCCACAAACCTGCCGCGTTCACGACGTGCTCTGCTTCGAGACTCCCCTCCTCCGTGACCACCATCCAGGAGCCGCGTCCGGTGGGCTTGAGTTCGATGACGCGCGAGTTCCGGTAGATCTCGGCACCGGCGAGGCGCGCTGCCTTGGCGAAGGCGTGCGTGGCACCGGACGGGTCCAGGTGTCCTTCCACGGGATCGAACACCGCGCCCAGCACCTCGCTGGTATCCATGATGGGACAGATCTTCGCCACCTCAGCGGGCGACAGCAGCTCGGTTTTAAGTCCCAGCACCCGGTGCCGCGCCCAGTCGGCGCGCAAAAAGTCCCAGCGCTCGCGCGTGGCGGCCACGCTCAGGCCGCCGGTGAAGTGCAGTCCGACGTTCTGGCCGGAGATCGCTTCGATCTCCCGGTACAGCTTGATGGTGTAGGCCTGCAGGCGCGAGATACCAGGGTCGCTGTTGAGCGCGTGGAATCCCCCGGCGGCGTGCCAGCTCGAGCCCGCGGTCAGTTCCTTGCGCTCCAGGAGCGCCACATCACGGCAGCCGAGCTTGGTGAGGTGGTAGAGCACGCTGCAGCCGACCACGCCGCCGCCGATCACGGCGACCTGTACGTGCGATTTCATGGCCTGACTCCCGAGATTCGACCCGCATTTTAGCGGAGCCGTGCCGGGCCGGTCCGCGCGAAATTCAGCTGCCCCGATCACTTTTCGATATCGTAGAGGCGCGCGCGGCCGCGCTCCGGCGGCGATGACGACAGGAGCAGCGTCATCGCCGGGGGTGGGCGACCTGACCGCCGATTCGCACAAGAATTAAGGTCCGCAGCGGCGGTAGGATCATGCCAAGGTCGGCAGGCTACAGAGCACTCCCAAAGCTACGGACCTGGGTGCGTTCAATGGACAAAGACGAACAGCAGCTGCTTCCAAAGACCGCTGCCGAGCCGCCCGGGACCGGAGCGCTGCGCGACCGCGCCATCGGCGTCATCGCCTTTGCGGCGGTGCTGGGGCTGCTCTACTTCGGTCGGGCTGTGCTGATCCCATTTACCCTCGCTCTGATGCTGAGCCTCCTGGTCGCGCCCCTGGTCCGCAGGTTGCGCCGGATCGGCGTGGGTCGCGTCCCGTCAGTGCTGGTGGCCGTGGTTGCCTTGGTCTTCCTGATCACGACCGCTGCAGTGGTGGTGGGCTCGCAGCTGCTGCACATGGCCCAGACCATGCCGCAATACGAGAAAACCATCCAGCGCAAGCTGCGCAAGGTTGATGAGGTGACCGTGGGTCGGCTCAACGCTCTCACGAGCGAAGCCAGCCGGCTGATCGAGAGCAATCCGGTAAGCGCCGGATCGAGCGCGCTCCCCGCGCCCGGCGACGTCTCCGCCGGCTCGGCTCCGCTTCCGGTCGAGGTTCACCAACCTCGCCCGGCGCCATTGCAGATCGTGGCGCGACTGCTGGCGTCCGCCTGGGTTCCGGTCGAGTCCACGGGGATCGTGCTGGTCGTGCTGCTGTTCGTGCTCCTCGAATATGAAGCGCTTCGTGACCGATTTATCCGTGTTGCTGGCGGCACCAACATACGACTCACGACCTTCGCTCTCAACGACGCAAGCGAACGGCTATCGCGGTTTTTCGTTTCCCAGTTCGCCGTCAACGTGGGCATCGGCGTCGCCATCGGCGTGGGCCTCGCGGTACTCGGAGTTCCGCAGGCGATTCTCTGGGGCGCGCTCGCCACGCTGCTGCGATTCGTTCCCTACGTGGGCGTCTGGCTTGCGGCGCTGCTGGCAAGCACGATGGCGCTCGTCGTCGGGACGGGGTGGTCGCTCGCGATCAGCACGTTGGGGCTGTTCGTTATCGTCGAGGTGATTGCCGCGCAAGTCGTCGAGCCGCAGCTCTACGGCCACAGGACCGGCCTCTCCCCGCTGTCGGTAGTGGTCGCCGCCATCTTCTGGAGCGCGCTGTGGGGGCCAATCGGTCTGGTCCTGTCGACTCCATTGACGCTGTGCCTGCTGGTGCTAGGCCGCCACATTCGAGCACTGAGCTTTCTCGACCTGCTGCTGGGAGATTCGCAGGCGCTGACCCTCTCGCAGAAGTTCTACCAGAGGGCCCTGTCCGGCGATGCCGACGAAATCCTCGTGGACGCACGCGCCTTTCTCAAGCGTAATTCGTTCGCCGCCTACTGCGATCTGGTGCTGATACCGGGGCTGCACCTTGGCTTTCTAGACCTCGAGCGCGGAGCCGTGAGCCGCGAGCAGCAGCTTAAGATGCGCGACCTTCTGGTCGCCGTTGTGTCGGCGCTGAGCGGCGAACCCAAGCGGCTGCAGCGACGCCAGCTCTCGGTCCTCGACGATCAGAATTCCGGGCGGATCCTGCGCCAGCACCGCGAACAATTGATTGGCCGATGGCAGGGTCCAATCGCCGTGGCGCCAGGCTCGATTTTGCTGTGCCTCGGCTTGGGTTCGCCCGCGGACATGATCGCGGCCGAACTGCTGGTGCGCTCGCTGCGCGACAGGGAAATGGATGCACGTCATGTCACGCTGGCGGATCTGGAAGTGGAATCCCGGCCGCCGGGCGCGGATCCGGCGACCATAGCCATTGCCTACGTGGTTAGCGCATTTCCGAGTCCTGACCGCGAGCACTCCGAACAAATCATTGACCGGGTGCGCCACCATTTCCCGAACTCCAAGGTCATCCCGGTATTTCTTCCGGGAATATCGATCCAGCCGGACGGCTCGCCGGATGTCGCCAACGCCGGCCACACCACGAACTCGTTTGTCGAGGCCGTGGAGCTGAGCCTGGTGCGCTAGCCGTCGGCGATAAGTCGGCCGGGACGTCCTGATCCCGGAGCCCGTTCACCCGGCGCGGATTCGATTTTTTTCTGTGAGATCGGCCTGTGCATCAGTCGTGCCAGCGGAAGTGGTAGCGCACGGCCGCCTGGATCAGCGTCTCGGTCAGTGACGGATTAGTGTTGTTGTATTCCACGCGCGGCGGAAAGACGCTCTGCACCTGCAGCCACTCGGCGCCCAGTTCCCAGCGCTCGCCCAGCTGCTGCATCCAGGCCATGGTCCACGCATGGCCGGTCTGGTTCGACGGCGGGCCGTAATAGCCGCGCAGCTGCTTGGTGTAGAAATCGTCGTAGCGCGCGGTCAGCCGGCCAGAGCCGAACTCGAGACTGCCGAGCACGAACGCGGCGTGAAAGTCCATCTTGAGCTGCGCGTCGCCGGCCGAGTCGGGCCCCACGAACGTCGCGCCTTCCATGAAC
>Ga0187780_10004608_pt1 | contig 10312 bp, 11 predicted proteins | sample 1015_Q2_SP10_20__FD_132429 | JGI IMG/M metagenome (GOLD analysis project Ga0187780, IMG submission 132429) | Tropical peat soil microbial communities from peatlands in Department of Meta, Colombia - 1015_Q2_SP10_20_MG | ecosystem: Environmental > Terrestrial > Soil > Wetlands > Peat | place...
ATCTGCGTGACGGCGTTCACCGTGGCGGGACGCCTCATTCCCACCGAGAAGCTCGGCATGGACCTGCGCTTGGGGCCGGCCTTCGCTCTCGAGGTGATCGTCCTCATGCTGCCGCTCGTGCTGCTCGCGGCGGCGTTGCAGACGCTCGTGTCCGCCTTCTCCAAGAGCTACCGGGAAGCGCAGACTTACCTCGGTATCCTCATGGTGGTGCCGGCGCTCCCTTCGGTCCTGCTCAGCGTGATTCCCGTGAAGACGGTCCCGTGGATGTATGCGGTGCCGCTGCTCGGGCAGCAGGTCGGTATCACCGAGCTGCTGATGGGCGGCTCGGTGACAGCGGCCCACGTCGTGACGTGCCTGCTCTGCGGTTTCATGATCGCCACACTCATGCTCACCCTCACCGCACGGGTGTACGGCTCGGAGCGGCTGGCAATCTCCGTCTGACCGCTGTGTCTGCTGTCGTCCCGAGGTTCTTTCGGTACCTGGAGACCGGAGGCATTATTGCAGGCGTTATTCAATGAGGAGGGCTTGGCATGCCCACATTCACGACTGCAGTGGTAATCGCGTCGGCAGGCGATCTGAGCATGGCGCCCGGCGTACCCATCTCGTTCAGCGTCACCTGGGGATCAAACATCAGTCCCTTTCGCTGGACTCGCGTGTGGGCCGGTATCGAATCACCGGGCGATGAGGACACCGCCCAGAGCGTCACCATCCAATCGGAAGGGTCGGCGTGGAGTGTTTCGAGCCCGGCGTCGACCGCGAACCTGGTGACCTTGCGCGGGCAGGGCCAGTCGGGGGCGCCGATCGTGGCGCGGATCCAGGTTCTCGCTTCGCAAGCGGACACGTTCTAGGGGGTGCCATGCACGTGCAGGTCCTGTTCGACACCAAAGGTAAGGTGCACGCTCTCTTTCACCCGTCAAAGGAAACCGACTCGCCTCAGCTGGAGTTCCGCCCGGCCCGCGGGCAGCGGGTTGCCTTGCTTGAAGTACCGACCGAGCTCGAAGGGCTCAAGCCACGCGAACTCCACGCTGCCGTTTCAGTCAAGCTACTGAAGGAGGGGCCGAAGCTGGTAAAGCGCAAGCGGTGACAAGACCGATTTCCGAATCTCGTCTGCTAACGGTTGCCGTAAACCAGATCGTGGTAAAGACTGTCCGATACGCTGCACCGACAAGCGACTGCTACCGGACAGAACCGATGTCTGACTAGTGGGCGGCGGCAAACGCTCGCGCGACCGTGCGCGCAATAAGCCGCTGGCCCGACTGACTCGGGTGAACGTCGCACGCAAACTGGTTCTGTGGGCTCGCGTTGAGCAGCCCCGCGTTGCATGTCTTGCCCCCCGCCGCAGCACTGCTCGCAGCCTTCTTAAATGCCGTGAACACGTCGGCGACGACCGCGCCATATGCCGACGCCGGTGCGCTCAGAGCCTGATTCAAGTATTCCGTTACGCCGGTCGCCGCTGCGTCAGAGTAGTCGAGTGAGTAGTAATTGACGACGACGATCACACCTCCGAACCCGACGGCCCGCAGGTCAGCCAGGGCCGTCGCCATGTTGGTCGCGATCGTCTGCAAGACTCCTGGCAAGCCCAGTCCAATGCATTGCGCGGGGTCCGCCGCCGAGGCGCACGAGTCTTCGAGCAAGAACAGGTCGTTCGCGCCCAGGCTGATTGTCACCAGACGTGCATTGCGGTGGTGGCTGAGAAAGTCCTTGGCAAAGTTGAGCTGCGTCGATTGGTAGGTCACATGGAGCGGGGCCGCGGCGCGGAAGTCGCGGCAACCGTTGTCCGGCGCCGTCGGCGACAGAAAGCTTCCCGTCGTCTCGCCAGGGCACGCGGCGTTCGCGAAGTCGAGGTCGTCAAAGACGTTCAGATACTCGGGATAGCCGATGAAATTGTTGGGATTGAGGTATTCGTAACCGGCCTCGGTGATGAAGCCGAACACAACACTGTCCCCCAAGGCCAATGCGTCCTCGTGATCGCGAGCCATGACGGCTCCGGACGTCAGCAGGCCCGCAAGCAGGCACGCACCGGTAGCAAGCTTCGAATAGTTCTTCATGACCCCCTCCGCGCGTTCGTTCCCCGCACGCGAATGTGCGCGCGGAGCCATAAGCTCAGGTGCAGGCCGAAAGATTTGTTATGCCTTTCTACTCGCTCAAATGTCGGTCACAGCCCGCTTGCACGAAGCGTACTTGCGACGCTTGCGAGGCCGTATAGGCATTTGTACCAACGAGCAAGACAGGCTTCACGTCGCATCGCGCTGCGCCGCACTGGCGGAAATTGGAACCCACGCCGGACCGCACTATTTTCCGCCACAGCTCAGGCCTTAGCTCGCAGCCGCGGAACTGCGTGTGAGCTGCGTGTGACCGGAAGCTAGCTCTTCCCGAGGAGATCGGCGGTGAAGCCGATACCGCGACGGACCGGTTCTGCCGGTCGCATGAGTTCGCGGATTGCTACAAGGATGGCCGCGATGGCTTTGTCGTGCTCGGTGAGCTTATTTCCCAGCCGCACCTCAAGCTCATCCAGCTTGGCAGTGAGCTCTCTGTTCGTGGTGAGCAGCTCACGCAGCATCACGAACGCGCGCACTACGTAAATGCCCATGGCGACAGCTCGTGGGCTATTGAGCACGTTCGCGGCTTGGATTGCGCCGTGCTGAGTAAAGGCCCACGGGAGTTTGCGGCGGCCGCCGCGACCCGGATTTGATGTCGCAATTTGCGATATCAAAGCGCCGTATTCCGGGGCAGAGAGTCGGAACATGAAGTCCCCTGGAGACCGCGCGATGTTGCGCTTGACCGCTTCATTTAAACCGCCCGGTGGTCACGCCGTAGATTGCCGCCAGGTCGCTATCAAGGAGGACGCGCTGACCACGCAGCACCACTATCGCCTGCGTTATACGCTCGACTGAGACTGGGTTCGTCTTGCGCGCCGCCATTCGCTCAGCGTAATGAAATTTACCCCCGCCATCGCCCCTGAAACGTCGTGCGTTCGCTTAGAAATGCCTCGGGGCGCTCCCTGTTGGAAACAGCGGAGTGGATCCTCAGGATCGAGGATGGGCCGTCCGGGACATCAGCCTTCTTGCGGACGCGATTACGGAAGAACTTGCGCAGTCCCTTGCTCTGCTCATTGAAGAGCCGCTCCAGGAAGCCGTGTCTTGGGTCATCCATTGCTGCAGCGCGATTCGCAATGCCGCTATGAGTATAGAGTGCCCAAAAGGAAAATCGGGCACCGCAAGGCGGCGATTTTTTCGCGAGATCGGATGCCCCGTTGCTTCCGAGTACCCGAAATCCCCGCAGCCCCCTCTCTACCTACGTAAGCACCGTTTGGACGGCAGCGAACTGCACGATGAGAGGGACACATGGGCGGAATCAAGCTGACTGACGACCTCAGACTGATTCCAATACCAGGCGAAATTGCGCAGGAAATGGACCGCAGGCTCTTGGCCCTGCGAGGAATGGTCGAGTGCATCCGTCAGAGCCTAGAGTGCGCGCAGGAGAGTGCTGCGGTCGTACACGCCCTCCATGGGGTGGTGCGGGAGATCGAGCAAGTTGCGTCCGATCTGGATGTTCGTTGCTGGGACGCGCCGTCCTCGCAAGCTCGCACGATCAACGGTGCTAATACGCACAAGGTGTAGGCAGTTGTCTTGCATTGCAATTCAAACACGGCCGAACGAAGGCCTAGAAAGGTCGGGGTTAATCAAATGATCACCATAAAATCGATTGCCTGTGTAGCGATCATGGCGCTGTCCATGGCATCGGCAGCTTACGGCGCGCAGCCGCCGGACGTGGTCCAGAGCGATGCCCTTGGCAACACGGCCATGGGTACGGCGGCCCTGCAGAACAATTCGGGGGGAAATAGCAATACGGCAGCGGGGATCGGCGCGCTCACCTCGAACACCACTGGCGTGGTCAACACTGCGGTTGGTGCGAACTCGCTGGAGTTCAACACGATCGGCGTCGAAAACACGGCCTTCGGAGTGCAAGCACTCCAATTTAACACGACCGGTATCGAAAACACGGCGGCGGGTGTGAATGCCCTACAGCAAAACACGAGCGGCAATAACAACACCGCATTCGGATACGCAACGCTTCTGAACAATACGACCGGTTCCGAAAATACTGCCACTGGATCCTTTGCCCTTCTGGCGAATACGACCGGTGGCGGCAACACTGCCACTGGAATTAGTGCGCTCAATAACAACACTAGCGGCAGCTGGAACACCGCCACCGGCTTGGCTGCGCTCGCTGTGAACACGACGGGTACCTACAACACCGGCACCGGAGTAAACGCGCTGCAATCCAACACGACGGGTGGCGGCAATACTGCTACCGGGTTCCCGGCGCTGCAGTCCAATACGACTGGCAGTTTTAATACAGCGACCGGGTTTGCGACGCTCATGCAGAATACAACGGGCATCTATAACACCGGCACCGGAGTAAACGCGCTGCAATCCAACACAACCGGCGGCGGCAATACGGCGATGGGTTTTGGATCGCTCGGTTCTCTTTCTTCCGGAGACAACAACACTGCTTCCGGAAACGTGGCGCTCAACGCGCTCACGACGGGTACCTTTAACATTGCCCTTGGGGCCTATTCGGGATCTAACCTCACCACTGGCAGCTACAATATCGATATCGGCAATAATGGCGTGGCAGCGGAAAACAACGCGATCCGTATCGGAAGCCCTGGACAGCAATCCAAGACATTTATCGCTGGGGTTTGGGGCAGTGTAGTTCATGGGCTGCCGGTGTTTGTCGATTCCAGTGGTCGGCTCGGCGTGGTTGTGTCATCTGAGCGCTACAAAACAGACATCGCGCCGATGGGCACGAGCTCCGAGAAATTGCTGCAGTTGCGGCCGGTCACATTTCGTCTGAAGAGCGACCCGCAGGGCACGCTGCAATTCGGGTTGATCGCCGAGGAAGTTGCCAGGGTGTATCCGGAATTGGTGGTACGGGATGAGGGGGGTACGATCCAGGGTGTGCGCTATGACGAACTCGCTCCGATCCTGCTGAATGAGTTACAGCACCAGGAGGTGAGGATCGCGACACAGGCTGATCAACTCACAGCGCAGGCAGCGCAGCTTAGGACACAGAAACGAGAGTTGGATGCGATGCATTCGCAGATTGACGACGTTGAGTCACTTCGGGCGGAAGTCGCTGAGCTGCGCGCTCTCACGAGGCAGCTCACGGCCCGGCGCACGACGGACGGGGGTATCGTGCAAGCAGTTGTTCAGCGCAACTGACCGTGGTGTGCTAAGCACCGGCCCACTTGTGTGAGCGCCCCGATCTGCGGGGCGCTCTCATAGAACCTTATCGGATGGCCGCTAACGAGAAATTTCCCCGCGGCCAGGCACTGTCTGGTCTTGGCTGCGGAAGTTTCGCGGACTGACGCTATTGCGCCTCGCGGTGCAGCAAGAGTTATCCAAGGGATCAAACGCGCGCCGACCAAAGCATCCCGCCATCTCGCCGTTTCACAACCGTGAGCCAGCTCCGTCCCCAGGTTGCCAAGTGCACGTCGCTAACGTCCGCGTAGTCGAGCTTCATCAGCGGATCTGACTTACTGTCCGCGTCGGGGGCAAAGAACAGAAATCCATTCCTGCCGACCACCAGGATGCCGTTGCGCGGCTCCGTCTCCTGTCGCCGGGCCTTTGTGGAACGTGCATGCGTGTGAAACGGCGCCAAGGCAAGCCATCATGGGCGAGCGCCTTGGCGCCCAGTTGTGGCGAATCGTGTTGGCTAGCGCTAGCTCGCGATGCCGGAAACGTAAGGCGAGGCGCGGCAACTGCTCCCGATCGACCGGATTCGGACCCGAGGGCGACGGTGAAGCTGTTCCATGGGGGTCCTTCAGAACAGCAGGAGCGACCACTCCGAAAATGCACGGTGATGCCCGGAAACTCAGGCGCCACTCACCGCGTCGATTTCGCACGCCTCGCTGCGCCATACCCAGTCAGTGGCAGAATCGCGGCCGCTAACAGTCTGCCGCCCGACGCGGTATCGCGCCGGGCGGACAGAGCCAAGGAGGCAGGCCTTACCGTGTGTTTGGGCGTGATGTGGCAGCGAAGAGCGCGGACAGCTGTGCGTGGTGGACCTTATCCACAGCAGCCGCGAGCGTGCGGCTATAGCACGAGCCTTGGACCGGGGGGTAGACGAGAGTGCTTTGCAAGAAGCCGCTTTCCCAGCAGACCCGGCTGGCAGCCTTGCTCAAGCGGTTGAGAAGCTCACGCCGACCCGCATCGGTATTCAGATCGAGGTCTCCAAACTTAACCGTCGTGCTTGGCCCCTGGCTCGCGGTTTGGTCGCCCGCGAATGTCGGGGGGCACACGACCGCGGATAGGACGAATGCGAGGCTGATCAGCAGGCGGTAATAGGACGGGATCTGGGTGGTCATGTTCAGGCTCCTGCGCACACACGGTGCACACTGGGTTGAGTTGCATTCCTCGCGAATCGCACGCCCGACCTAACTTGCCGCGGGCAGCGTCCGTGGCCTGAACTGTTCAACGCCGCCCGCTTCGAAGTCTTAAGGCGGGAATTAAGGTTCGCTGAAGACGGGATTAACCTTCTCTCAAGGCCCTTGGGAGGCTGCGGCTCTAGGTCCACGCAGGTATAGTTTCCTTTGGGGGAAGGTCCTCATGCTGAGCGTCCGATGCCCGAAGAGCCGCAGGTCTTACGCATTGGCGAGTGGCGGGTCGATCCCGGCCTTGATGAGCTCTCGCGCAGGGGGCAGACGGTTCGGCTGGAGCCGCGCACCATGCGGCTGCTCCTGTATCTTGCAGCACGCGCCGGGCAAGTCGTTGATGTGGAGAAGCTCCTCAGTGACGTCTGGCCCAACGTCATCGTGACGCAGGCCTCCGTCTACCAAGCCGTCGCCGAGTTGCGTCGGATCCTTGGGGACGACCGCGAGCATCCGTCCTATATCGAGAACCTGCCGAGACGCGGCTACCGCCTGATCGCCACCGTAGCGCCATGGAAAGCAGCCCACCGGGCGGCCACCTCGGACTCCACGCAGGCCGCAACGGGTTCCGGGCAGGTGACAAACGGCCCAATCCCGGCGTCGCAGCAATCGCTGTCCCCGGGTCCGGACGGGCGCGCAGTGACCGGCACCGAGGCGGTAGCGGCACCCCCATTCTTGCCGGTAGGACGATCACGCCGGAGACGCATGCTAGGAGGGATCGCGCTGTCGGCTGTCATCGTGGTTGGCATCGCGCTCGGTGCGTTTTGGCGGGCGCGCCACATGCCGATCACGAGTGCGCGGATCGGTTCGACGACGGAGGTTCTAGTTACGCCGGCTCTGGCGACCTTCGCCCCGCCGCGGCACTCCATCGCGGTTCTGCCGTTTGTGAACATCAGCGGCAGCAAGGAGCAGGAGTATTTCTCCGACGGGCTGACTGAGGAACTGCTCAACTCACTTTCGCGGATCGACGAGCTGCAGGTTGCGGCACGTACCTCCTCGTTCTATTTCAAAGGTAAAGACGCCGACCTTCCGACTGTCGCGCGCAAACTGAACGTTGCCTCAGTTCTCGAGGGAAGCGTACGGCGATCGGGAAATAGAGTCCGCATTACGGCTCAGCTCAGCAATGCAGTGACGGGTTTCCACCTCTGGTCACAGACATATGACCGCGACCTCAGCGACGTGTTGCAGCTGCAGGCGGAGATCGCCAATTCGGTGGCCGGCGTACTCAAAGTCACACTGCTCAGCGACGTAACAGAAAAGATCGAATTGGGCGGTACCCGAAACCCCGCCGCCTTCGATGCATATCTGCGTGGCCGGAAGGCGCATGCGCGAGGCGATGCCAAAGCCTATCCGGATGCCGTCGTGGCGTACACGGAGGCGATTCGCCTCGATCCCACCTACGCGCTCGCCTTTGCCGGGCGATCGATCGCTTATTCAAACTACGCTGGGGAGGTCGTGCCTGGCGCGGCGATCCGCGAGTTCTACAAAATGGCCTTCGTCGATGCGCATCAAGCGCTTGCCATTGCCCCCGAGCTTGCCGAGGGCTCCCTCGCCCTGGCGGTTTTCTATGACAACTCGCTTGCTTTCGCTCGAGCGAGTGAAGCGTACGAGCGGGCCCGCGCGCTCGGGCCCGGGAACACCGAGGTGCTACGGCTGAGCGGCCGGTTTGCCGTGTACATGGGGCACACTGATCTGGGCCTCACGGCGCTGCGCCGTGCGGTCGTGTTGGATCCCCTCAATCCGCACAGCCATGAAGCGATCAGTGAGGCGCTCTTTTACGCCCGTCAGTATCAGGAGGCCGCTGTCGCCGCCACGGATGCCATTAGCCTGGATTCCGACTACGAGAGAGCCTACGGGTATCGCGGTCTTGCTGACTACGGACGCGGCGACTTTGAGCGTGCCCACACCTCATGCATAGCTAAGCCGGATTACTGGATCAGCCAGTGGTGCCTGGCGCTCACGTACGGGAAGCTTGGCCCGCACGCTGTGGCGGAAGCCACACTCGCCAAGTTTAAGGCTGACAATGGCGATGCCTCCGCCTACCAGTATGCAACGGTCTACGCGCAGCGCGGTGATACGCGCGAGGCGCTGGAGTGGCTCATCACCGCTGTGCGAGTGCGGGATCCGGGACTGGAGTACCTTAAGACCGACCCGCTCATGGATCCCTTGCGGAACGAACCGCGCTTCCAGGCGATCGAACGGGAGTTGAAGTTTCCGTAGTGAGCCGAGGATTTTCCGTCGACCCGAACGTCCGGTAACCGGACATCTCTGCCATCCGCCGGGGTTAATGAGCCCGCCTCAGCCCAAACGCCGCGGCATCGGATTCACAGCCGATCTCGGTGGCGATCAATAGCTCACGCGCTCGACCGTCTGCTTTCGGGAAGCTACGCAAACCCCGGGGTCTCCGATGCTGCCCAGGAAGCGGCCAGTCCGGCGCAATTCGCACTTGGCTTTTCCGACGAACCCCAAGTGCGACAGCAGTGCGATTACGCGGGGCAATGTGCGCCAGTCTCAGACTACGCGTGACCGCTGCGAAATGCGCACAGCCACTCGAGTTTCCAAACAATCAACTTCTTGCGTTGCCGCGCATTGCCTGGTGACGCCGTAGGATGGAGCGGGTGATGGGAATCGAACCCACGTTAGCAGCTTGGGAAGCTGCAGTTCTACCATTGAACTACACCCGCCTGGGATCGGGGATCTTACCCTAGTCCCCCGCGTGCGGCCCGCCCTCGCCCGAGCCGCGGCGCAGAGCAGTGAGAGACGGCGTCGCTCCCGCTGCATGCGGCGATCATACCCGCTCAGAACGGGTAGTTGATTCCGCTGAACACCGCACCCCTTCCCTGGCCGTAGCCGACGACGTACGGGCTCGCGAGGCCGCGCACGCCGAGGCCGATGGCGCGATGCAGGTGCCCGCCGAGGCTCGAGTCGGCGTCGCTGAATACCTTGCCCGCATCCACGGATGGCGCGAGCTCGAGGCTGACGCGCGTCCCGAAGGCATCGAAGCCGGCCACCCGTTTGCGCAGCTCGGCGCCGGCTGCCCCAGCCGAAGTAATCGGAATGAAAGGCGCGGTCGCCGGATCGAGCCAGCGCCGGAGTCCACTCGGCGCAGACGGCCCCATGGCCTCGGGCATCGCTGCGCCGGGGGCGGGCGCATCGGCGCGCGCCGCCGCTACGCTGAGCGACGCGAGCAGGCAGGCGCAGACAAAACGCATGCCCCGTCAGTGCGCCGGATTCCAGCGGTAGGTACCCTCGAGACCGAACATGCGCGGCGCGCCGGGAATGTTCCAGGCGATGGTCGGCGTCGGCACCGGCAGTCCGCCGGGCCCGGGCGCGAAGGCTTCCACCGTGCCGCCGGTATAAGCGTAGTGCTGATCGGTCAGGTTATTGCCGAACAGCGCCAGCTCCCAGCTGCGCGAGGGACTCGCGAGCGCCACGCGAGCGTTCAGCGTGCCGTAGGACGGTTGGAAGTTGAAATCGTTGATCACGTTGAACTGGATCTTGTCCTGCCAGGCGTAGTCCGCACGCACCGTGACATCGCCGACCGCAGTCGGGATGTCGAAAACGGCGGCGAGCGAGGCCTGATAGCGCGGCGTCTGATAGAAGTCGTTGCCCGAGAGGTCCGCCACCGGCCCGCCCGGAACCGGAATCGGCTGATAGAGGAAGCTCTGGTAGGTCGCATCGGTGTAGCCGAACGAGCCCCGCAGCGACACCGCCCGCGTGATCTGCCACCGGGTCTCGAGCTCCGCTCCGCTGATGCGCGCGCGCCCGGCGTTGGTCACCAGCGTGGCGGGAGTCCCGTTGACGAGCTCCGCCAGCAGCCGCTGCATGTCGTCATAGTTGCCGTAGAACACATCGCCGTTCACGAGCAGCGCGCCC
>Ga0187780_10004609_pt1 | contig 10311 bp, 9 predicted proteins | sample 1015_Q2_SP10_20__FD_132429 | JGI IMG/M metagenome (GOLD analysis project Ga0187780, IMG submission 132429) | Tropical peat soil microbial communities from peatlands in Department of Meta, Colombia - 1015_Q2_SP10_20_MG | ecosystem: Environmental > Terrestrial > Soil > Wetlands > Peat | place...
ATCCAGAGAACGCAACTGCAGGACAGAAGGTAATGATAAACACGACGGTAACAAATAGCCCTTGTAGTTTCGCGTGTGTGACTGATTACAATGAGGTGATCGTCAACATATTGCTACCGAATAGCTCTGTAATCCTATCCACTGCTCCAGCCAGTCCGGCAACGAACACGGTTACAGCGCCAGCAACAGGTGGCCCCTGGAGCCTCATCGTGCAGGTTTTGTGGAATGACCCTCCCACGGGCGGAACGATAGCCACATTTCAAACCACAATAACCATAAACATAAACGGACCATTGGCGATTTCAACAGTCACATCCCGAGCAGTATCCTCGACGAAGTTCACATCTTCTGCAATAGCAGCGAGCTCAACAGTTTTCACGGTCATTATTTACTCCACAGTCATACCGACGAACACCTTTACAAGCACGAGCGTGTCACCGACGACCACTAACATTGAGACATTCAACAAACCCTCAACCCCACCATCATCTAACATATCCTCGAATATTCTACAAGTCATGTGGCAAGAGTCAACCGGTGCACTGATTCCAGTAGTTGTGGTGATACTTCTGCTCGTGGGTTTCTTCGCTTTGAAACATCGACGCAGATAGAGTTTACAAGTCGACCCGTCGCCGGCAGTTTGTGCGTGCATACGATTAGAACCGGCACCACCAGAGGAGCGCAAAACTCAATGACTCAAATTTCGATGCCCGCACCAGGTTCCCCACGCCAAACGACGCCACCGTAGAACTCGCGTATCTTGAATCCAGTGAATTCAAGACCTCTAGCGAGACTTTAGGTAAGGGTGGATCAACGCCATGAGCATGGCCCCTCTCCTCTCCTGTCGTTGGTTTGTTAGAGGGGACTCCACCCACCAAGGTAAACGTTGATTCGAAATCCCGAACAGTACTTGACCTAACACTTATGAGCTATCGGACATAGCCAATGTGGAAGCAGTTACGCGACGTGCCAGTGTCCCTCGAGAAGTGTTCCTACGGTCACAACATGGCTTTACGAACGCCCGAGCATGAATAGGATGGAAGGCGGAATGCTTGGATAAGATGAAACTGATTGCTGCGGGAATCCTGTTAGCGACGTCAGCAATTGCGGGTTACATTCTTCTTCATGAAAAGGTGCATCTCGACCAGATCAAAGAGAGGATAACGGACAGGCTCGAATTTCCAGAACAGCCCTACTGCTAGACATACCCGATACGAAACTCTACGCGTCACCGTCAATCTCCGAGACAGACCTCGGTTACACACTCCTGATAGCCTCCAACTACCCATGTACTTGATCACGCAGGGTCAGGTAAGAATTGAAGTGGTCTGAAGGAGATCCACCTGACATTCGGGTGTAATGATCTCCTGGGCTCGATTCTTTCCCCCTGTTTTCTTTTGCGCGCGGGTATGCTTATGCACACACGCCACTGCTGGGATTTGTCGACCCAAGCGACATCACTGAACCTTCGCCACAAACGATACTCGAACCCGTTTGCGGATGGAACCGCGTCCAAAAAGATAGCAAAAATTTTGAACATGAGAGATCACTTTGAGATCTTTAGTCGATTTCTATACACGAGCCATCCCGCCGCAAAGATCTCGCCAGTCAGGTCTGCTGGCAAGAGAATCCAAACTTACCACATCTGTTCGCTTAGAAGAGCTCTAATCAACGCCGTATCGTCATAGTTAGCTGCCTTCAGGATCCTTCCGCATTTCGGACAGAACGAGAAAGACACTGCATGTGTGTGGACAAGCACGAGATGCAAAATACATCGGGAGCGGAAGCGCAGATGCCTGTAAACGATTCTGGAGACTACGCGCAATCATAGGTGAATAGGTCTCAACATTATGATATCTGTCTTAGAGTTGTTTCTTGGAATCCTGTCTGTGCTTGCACCTGAACAAACCGAGGCGAGAGCGATAACAATCGTTGAGAAAAAATCTCCTGCTCAGTGGGCGATTGGCTTATGATCGCAGTTTAGGTTGACAGACGAACGAGTGGGAGGAGGTTGAATGAGGATGTAAATTAATGCTAGATTGTCCATTTTCCATCCCGGCGAGGCATAACTTTGTTTCGTTGAGGACTGCAGGGCATAATAAACAGGCAAAAGCTACTGTTCCAAGGTTAGCATGCCAAGCAAGTTGAGTTTCGCCGGCAGACTATGGTTCTACTTTAGAATGGGATACAACACGTACCTCACATTCGTCCTAGGCTATGTAACTACAATTGTCACCGTCTACTACCTTGCAATCAAAAGCATACCTGCACTACTCGATCTCTTCCACAGCCTCACGACATTCGCAATGCTGGTTGCAGTGATGGGGAGTGTAGCATCAATTGGCATAGGGTGGGTGCACATGAAGCGCAGCCCAATGTTCAGTGCGGAGGTCGACGTGGGTGTCGAAGCAAATCCCTACAACTACAAGCTGCCTCCAGGATTTAACAGAGAAGTCTACGCGCCCATTTACTTAGAAATATTGAGCCAGCTCAAGACGCTAATGACATCACAGAATCTCCTAGATGTTGCACACCAGAAAAGGGTCGAAGACTTGGAGAGCAAGCTCCAGTTCCTAATTGACGGAGGCACGGTAGGCTACCCTAAGGTCGAAGTGTAGGGTTTGTAAGCGAGATTGATGCATAACGATTCACAATCGGATCGGTCTCCTTTCCTCAAGAACCCAATGATCGTCTAACAAAATCATATCAGACAAGCCTCGGTAACTGACTTCGAATCAGTTCTTGTCCGAACACCAGACATCTACCTAACTGGGCCGAACTGGTTATTCGCCGGTGAAAGATCGATCTGGTCAAGCCTAAGTCGGATCGCCTGTACAGAGAAGTTTGAACTCGGAAAATATGTAACGTCACTTGAGCCATCCGCGCTTAAGCATGATGAAGGCTGCTACGGCACAGACGCTAGGGACAGAATTCATGCCTTCCCTCCTCATACGCAGTCCCGGATCAGCATGAGGTACACGGTGTCTTCCATCCACGCGGAAATCTGAATTGGGTGAAAACCGTTCTCTCGTGCGTACTCCTTGACGGCCCGGACGTTCCGGCTCCTGACCTCGACCATAATCCTGCGGCAGGCGTTCGCCGCCGCTCCCAGGCCGTGCAGAACCTCCACCTCTGCGCCCTCAACGTCTATCTTTAGCCAGTCGACATGCGATACTCCGACTTCGCGTAGGATCGCGTCAAGTCTCATGGCATCCACCAGGTCGTAGTCGGATGTGACGTAGCGCGAGGCGCCCTGTTCCACCAAGGAGTTGTTCCCGGAAGCGACCCCGCGGTAGAGACGCATGGTCTCATTTCGGGACCAGCAGGCGCAGGTCAGGAGCGTCACGTTCCTCGCGCCGTTGAGGGCGATGCTCTTGCGCAGAAACGAGTTTGCGTACGGGTTAGGCTCGATTGCCACCACGCGGCCGGTCTCCCCCACTCTCTTGGACGCCGGAATCGTGTAGAGTCCGAAATGCGCTCCCACGTCCACGACCGTGCCACCTGAGGGAAAGTTGATCCAGGCGCTGGCGAAAGGTTCGAAGGACGGCAGTAGGAGGGGCAGAGTGTCTAAATCGCCCATGTACATCGATCCGGCGGGGGTGCGGATCCTGACCTGGCGCAACCAGGTTCTTGCGCCGTTGGCGAGCATCCGGCGTCGTAGACGGTTCTCTCTGCCAAAGATGCGCAGTCCCCTGAGCGTGAGGAAGAAGAAAGTGAGCCGCGCCTTGTCGGCCGCTTTGGCTCCCAGACGAATCAGGCGGGCTTGGTCTCTCACGTCGTCGACGGCCTTTCTGGCTCTGGTTCCCAAAGTTCGATCTACGAGGGGACGTGTGGATTCGCTCCCCTCCGCTGACGCTTGCTCCGACTCCCCGCAGCTCATCTCTTCAGCCTCAACGCTATTCCCATCCTGCGCCCCTCAACGGCAATCGCGTGATGCCTTTGAACAAAGTCGCGGAAGGCATGGTTCGCCCAAACATCATCGCTTGCTATCGCGCCGGTGTAGGGCCACGCGGCCTCGTACTCGAAGAGTTGGTGGTCGTAGGTGTGCAGACTGTCGTGAAAGAACAAGCCGACATCGCCATACTCCTTGAGAACCTTGGGCAGCTCTAACATCGCATCGCCCAGGATTATGCGGTAGTTCAGGTCGGCCGGGTAATCTGTCATTAGCCACCCCGATGCCTTGCCGAAGCTGACCGGATGCCTCTGCGGGTCGTTCGCCGCGCCGGTAAAGACGGGCTGGGGGAGGTCGATTGCGACGAGCAACCCGCCGCCGTTCGCCTTCTGGGCTAGTGACATGGCAAGCGAGGAAACCCCACTGGCAGACCCTGTTTCCACGATAACTTGGGGCCGCAGCACTCTCACGAGCCCGTAGAGAGTATCCGCCTCGTTTAGAGTGAGCACGCCGTAACCCGTGCCGTACCGATAAGGCGCCAGCTTCTCCTTGAGGTACTCGGTCATGGGCTCGCACTCAGTCAGGTAGCGCGCGATGTCCAGCCCCAGCTCTCGCCTGAGCCTTTCGGTTTCCACTTGGAGCGAGAATGGCTCGTAGCCCATCTCTGCGTCGACTCCGTCGGCGTGGTAGATCAGGCTCACTAGGTTGTAGAATACCCTCTGCAGAACGACATCCCTAACACTCTGAGTCAACTGGTGCGTTGCCATGACGGTAAAGAGGACCGCGGCCGGCGTGAAGAGAACCCCTTTCATTCGCCGCAGAGGAAACAAGCGCTCTGGGTTGACCAGCCTGTCGTAGTGGAACAGGCGGTACATCTCTCTGGCACCGTACGTGTTCGTGTCGTAGTGGTCGCCTCCAGTGTCAGCCACGACCGCACGGTAGCCCATCGCCTCGATCGCTTTCAGAATAAACTTGTCCTCGTAGTAGTGCAGCGACGGGGGGATGTGCAGCCAGTCCGGCCACGCCGAGAGCCTGATGACGGTGTCATGGCAGCCGCCTCTGAACTTGAACTCCTGAGCAAGGAATTCGCGGTAGCCGACTCTGCGGCGATGCTTGTGTAGCCATTCGATCCAAAGGGGTCTTGATCCTGTCGCGTCAAAGTTATAGCCCCACACCAACGCTACCTCTGAATTCTCAAGGTAAGTTTTCACGGTAGTCCACCATCCGGTGCGGAGCACGAAGTCGTCATCGACGAACACAATGAAGGCTAAACCCGCCCCCTTCGCCCTGTGGATCGCTAAGTCCCTCGCTTCTCCCCTAGTTCTCCCATCGCGAACGATCCACAGTGGTGAACCGGGCAACTCCCTTTCGATGGCCGCCACGACCTCAGGAAACTTGGGATGCTTTCGGTTCGTTATGACCACTACGACAGTGCTCGCGCTTCCGTCATTGGCGTCTTCCTGCCTCATTCTGCTATGTGGATCGAGAAAGCCTCCAGTGCTGCGGTGGACTCTTGTCACGTGAGTTCCGACCATGGCTTCGTGCTCCTGCTCGTTTGTCCTCCCAGTCCTTAATACTCTGATGCACAGAATTGCGTTCTTTTGTCTTAACTTCGAACATTCCCATTTCTGGATATTTGCCCCATCAGTTGATTCACTTCCGATATGCTGGATGCCCATGTCAGTTTCTTTGCGGCCTTCGCGCCTGCTGCTCCAAGTTTCTTGGCACGTTCAGGATTTTTCAAGAGTTGTGTTATTCGGGTTGACAGACTCGTCACACTGCGAGGTCTCGTGAGGATTATCGATGGAATGAGTTTAGCCTGCTCGCGGATCCCTGGTATGTCGTATGCAATTGACGGTGTCCCGACGGCGGCGGCTTCGGAGAGTACGACGCCCCAACCCTCGGCCATTGATGGCAAAACAAGGCAAGTGCTTGAGGAAAGAAGCTTGACCTTCGTCTGCTCATCTATTCCCCCCAGAAAAAGCACTTTGTCTTCAAGCCCAAGTCTGCGGGTGAGTGTTTGCAAGTCAGGCAATAATTCACCTTCCCCTGCAACCAACGCGCTCCATTTCAGTCTTGGGTCGAGTAGGTTTAGGGCTTGGATGAGGTCTTCTGGGTGCTTGTGTTTGACCAACCGTCCTAGGTAGGCTATGTTGTTGCTTCGTTTTTCAGGCTTATGGTGAAGGAGCTTCTCATCGATACCGTTCCTGACTATAGTAATCCTAGTTGCGGGAACGCCTAGGTGTTCAAGTTTCGTTTTCGTGGATTTGCTGACGGCAATCCACGCCGTAAAAGGCAGTTTGTGCAAGACCCTTTCGACAGCGAAATACCTAGCCACTCCTCTCACTAGTCCCTTGTCCCGGATGCTATCATCCAACCCATAGATGTCGTGGACCACGCAGACTGTTGGAATATGTCGCGCCCAAAGCAGAGGAAATGCCCCAAGGAGTGCCGAACCTTGCCCGATGGCTACGTCGCACTTGAAATTTCGTAGCGGATGAATGAAGAATGTTAGAACGTGTGAGACGGCACGCTTGAAGTACGGCTGCCATCTGTCAATGACAAACAAACCTGCTCTAGTCACTCGAACGGCGCCCATGCCCTCACTGCTTCTTGTCCCGCTCATCGGGAATGCGAACACTTCGACAGAATGATCCAACTGAGCGAGGCCCGACGCCATGTGCCGAAACCATTCTTCTCCACCACCCATATACGGGTAGAAATATTCGGGGAGAAGCGCTATCTTCATTCTTGAGTGTATCTCCTAGTATGAGATTTGCTCATACCCATCGGTAGATCTTCCTTATCGTCCGATATTCGGAATTATGAGGGCAACGTGGTAGTAAGCGAATATTACCGCGGCTACTCCAAATAGGATTTGGAGAGCGATGCAACGCTTGACGATTTGTTGCTCATTTGTTGAGGAGTTATGCATGAAGACCGCCCAAAGCGCGTTCACCTTGCGGCTTGTGACCGTCCCGTCGGGTAATGTTTCACCAACAGACCAATTGAACCTGTCAAACGCTCGCAAAATGAAATTCACAATATAGGGGAATAGAGCGATTATGCCAACGATTTTGATCGAACCCGCAATGATACTGCTCGCAAGAACTGCGCCTATGAGGAACGTTCCAGATCCACCTATGAATACCTTAGCAGGAAACGAATTCCATTTCAAGAGAGCGAGTAGTGCTCCCGAGAGAGCGAACAGAGAAAAAGCAGATTCCAAAGAACCGTAAATGACCGCACAGGTAGCAAGTGAGAAAGACGAGACGAGCCCCAGTCCCGCTTCAAGCCCATTAAATCCTGCATAAATATTGACCCCGTTCATAAGGAATGCAAACGCAAATGGAACCAACACCCAAAACAACGAACCCAGATCTTGTGGACCAAACGGAGACAAGTAGATCCTGCTAGAGCCAGCATGAAACGCGATGATTGGCAGGCTTATCAGAAATGTGAGGACTATAAGCGCGACTTTGCTGAGAGTAAAGAGATCATCTATCAGGCCTGCCAGCACAGCTAACGTGGCCGATAGAAATATCGCAAAAAGCAATCTGTAGTCCAAGTGCAGTAAACCGGATATTGTAAGCGCGGCTGCCAAGCCGGCGAAACAACCAATTCCCCCAATCTTTGGAATTTCGGGCGTTCCGTTCTTGTGAAGATCCTTGCCTGTGAATCCGGTTCGATTTGATGAGGCGATCAGCCAGGGTATAATTGCGTATGTTACGCAGAACGCCGCAATGACGACGACTGGGCCAAGAAGCGTCAGACTCCAATTTATCGTGGCACATCATCCTCGTCTTGAAAGAGACGAGAAGATCCCGTACCAATTATGTGGGTATGAAGAATATTGCCACAACACTGTTTCGATATTTCTCCACGACCATGCTGCTTGACTCGAATGTGGGAAACTGAGTCCCCTGAACCGCAACCGCCACATATCCGAACCTAGCGCCTCCTGCCTGTTCGACAATTGAGTTAGCGCTCTCGTTGAAGTCGCCCACGTAGGCTATGCCAGTTAAGGTGGTCAGATAGCGATAGTCCGATGAAAGTTCGACGCTGGCAACGCTCTGACCATCGCCGTTCTGTTTCAGCCACGACATAGAATCGACGACGGCTTCTTCCCTAATTCTACTTGATGGATCAAAGACCCTTGGAAGAAGACCAACGAAGCTTCCTGAGATGATCAACCCGCAAAGCAGAACGGGCAGAAGCACTCGTCGTGCTCCCGACCAATTCCTACCGGCTGAGGGAGAACTCAGTTCTTTCAGGAATCCAAGGGAATTTCCCAACAGAAAGCTAGCAGGAATCAGTGACAGAAGGATGAATCTCCAGCCTTGAGGCGATATGATCGCTGCGACCACCAGGAGACCAAACCATATGCACGTGAAGATGGGCCATATGATCTTTCTCTGGTTAACCAGAACGAATACGAAGGCCGCGAGAATTGAAAGAGTTGCTAAAGGGCTGGCCAAAGTAAGATAGTTCCAAACTAGGACTTGAAGTAGTAGAGGCACTGGTGTTGGCGAGAAAGAGCTCGCGACATAGCCGGTGAATATTCGCCCTAGACTTGCTGACAGAAACGATCCTAACAGAACAAACAGGAAAAATAATCCTGCAGTCGTGAAGAGGACGCTCTTCAAATAATTCTTGAAGTAGCGTCTATAGAAAACTAAGAATACAGGAAGGACGACCCAAAGCGCAGCGAGGAACATTAGGAACGTGGAGTGCTCGAACAATCCGGCGACGGCAAGGAATGTCAAAGTTAGCCCTAGGGCTCGGCTCGGTTCTCTCGTGTAGGATACCATGAGCCATAGCATCGCAAGAACGAGCGCATCCGACAATATGTTTGGGAAAGTTCCAACTTTAATGAAATGAATCGCATCGGCAGGTATGATGAAAGCTGCGACAATAAGAGTAAGGTTTGCCGCATTCCGATTGCCTAGAAGACTACGTGCACAAAAGTAGGTCAGGAATACTGAGACAACGATTGTCATGGATAACAGAAAGCGAATAGCGTCTAATGAGTCGACGGCCAGTAATCTGGCCAAAACCGCACTGACGAAATGCATTCCTATCGCGAAGTTTGAATGAAGCAAGAGCATTCTTCCAAGCCCATTACTTACGCCTTGAACAACCTGAGCGTGAGTAATCGGATCGTCCGCGTCCGCAGTGGGATAGAATGGAGAAGACCAAAAGAGCGAAACAAGGATAACTACGTAGATACATGCGGTCGCAACAACGGGGAGCATCGTACGATCGAGTTTCGGAAACGAACGTCCGAACAGATTCCCATGTCGGAATGATAAGACCAGGAGAATTAGGGATAGACCTAAAGATCCAGCGACCGAGTAGATTATGTAATGGGATGTCGCGAGGGATAAGCCAGCGGTAAATAGGCTTGTGAAGCTGACGCTGATTACGAATGATATGGCAACTCTTTCTATGACACCCAATCGGCGGTTCAGACCTGAGAAAAGAATCCATGCGTACCCAGGAAGAAACAATTCGAAGGGAACGAGGAACCAGAGTGACACGACTGATCTAGGTCAACCTTAATCACAGTGTGTCATATTTCTTAGCTTCCGCCACATCCCTACGTCTCGTGAAACACCAATAATCCTGAAACCGATGAATTTGCATAAGGTTGACCCAGGAACCAGTAATGACCTCAATTGAGATTCTAATTCTATACCGTTTAGATGGGCGACCGCGACCTAAGCTTCGCAGAATCGCCCCCTAAACTAGGTCCGCTAAGGATTTCCCTAGTTCGACCATCTGGCGAGGGAGAGGGACCATGGTAAGGAGGCTCTTGAGGTGTATGCTTAGTGAGGAAAAGGATCGAATGCCGATTTCAGATGGTTGTTACCTTGGATTGGGAACTTTGGTAACGCCAAGCTTTGGTTAGGGTTTCGCCTAACAATCGCTCAGAAGAAAGCAGGAGGTGAAACATCAAGATGATGACAATCATGGGCAAACGTTTCACCAACCGAGGTATCTCAACCATCATTGCCGCACTTCTACTCATCGCCATAGCCATCGCCGCAGGAGTACTACTCTACGTCTTCTCCATGGGCCTCATCGGCAGCCTGCAAGGGAGCGGCGGACAACAGACAAAAGACCAGATAATTATGGAAGCATATCAATGGCCTGCCGGTAGCACGCTTACCTTGAACTTGCGCAACACTGGTGCGACTACAGTGGACCTTACCAAGGCCGACTATTATGTGGGCGGAGTAGCAATGGCACTTCCAGGGTATACCATGAATGCGAACAATCCGTCTGGTTGCGCGGCAGCTACTTTCGCTCCAGGATGTGGAGCATCCGCAGCAGTTACAGTTGCTGGTTTGACGCCAAGTAGCGGAGTAGCCTACGTCGTTAAAATCGGCCTTACGGACGGCGGTGTCATGAGTTAC
>Ga0187780_10004610_pt1 | contig 10311 bp, 8 predicted proteins | sample 1015_Q2_SP10_20__FD_132429 | JGI IMG/M metagenome (GOLD analysis project Ga0187780, IMG submission 132429) | Tropical peat soil microbial communities from peatlands in Department of Meta, Colombia - 1015_Q2_SP10_20_MG | ecosystem: Environmental > Terrestrial > Soil > Wetlands > Peat | place...
CGTCGCCGGCCCGCGCCGACTGTTGCGAGTAGAAGCGAAGGGTGCAGTGGCCGCCGAGCTGGATCTTGTCGCCCTCGGCCAGCCGGACGCTCCCCTCGAGCCGGACGCCGTTGTGGAAGGTGCCGTTGGTGGAGGCGAGGTCGTGGAGCTCGAACGAGCCGTCCCCTGCCCGGACGATTCGGGCGTGGCGGCGGGAGACGCCGTCGTCCAGGAGCCGGACCTCGGCATCGGGAGCGCGCCCCAGCGCCGTCTCGGCCGTGTCCAGCTGGAAGATGCGGCCCAGCGTGCCGGGCGTCGAGGAGCTGGTCACCACCAGCCACGCCGCGTCCGGCGGCGCGGCTGCCGCCAGCGACCGGGCCGTGGTGGCCGGTTCGAAGCCCATGACACAGGGTCCAACGTCGCTCCCGGGCCGGTCAAGCAGCCCCGGGAGCCCCGGTGTGCGCGCCGCTCACACGCCGGCGCAGGAAATCCTCCACCGCGCGGTGCACTCGCTCCGGAGCCTCGAGGGGAGTGGTGTGGCTGCCGCCCTGGACGAGCACCAGCTCGGCGCCGGGAATGGCCAGCGCCATTCGGCGCGAGAGCCAGGCGGGGGTGAAGCGGTCCCGGTCACCGGCCACCACCAGCACCGGCCGGTCGACTGCCACCAGGTGGTCCTCGGCGGAGTGCTCGGAGGCGGCCTGCATCATCCGCAGGAAGACCCGGGGGTCCATCGACTGGAAATGGGCGAAGTAGGGCTCGAGGTCCGCGCGCTGCACCAGCCGTGGGTTGACCTCGAGCAGCAGGGCCAGCTCCAGGGCCGCCCCGGTGCGCACCAGCGTGCCGGTGAGCGCGGACACGCCCCGGGGAGCCGCGTCCGCAGTCCAGCGCAGGACGGGGAGGACACGCCGCAGGAAGGACGTGTCGTGGAACGTATCCAGCGGGTGGCCAGGGCTGCCGCACACCAGGATCAGCGCCCGGAGCCGCTCCCGGTGCCGGCGATGGGCCTCGAGCGCCACCTGCACGCCCATGGAGTGGCCGATGACCACCGCCCGCTCCACCCCGGCGGCGTCGAGCACCGCCACCAGGTCATCGGCCAGCGACTCCACCGACAGCGGCGCGTCCGTCGGTGGAGCGGGAGAGCGCCCATGTCCGGGGTAATGAAAGTGAAGCACCCGGTGGTGCTGCGCCAGGGCCGGACCGAGGTAGCGCCAGATGAAACCGTCGCAGCCGAGGCCGTCGGCGAGCACCATCGCCGGCTCTCCCACGCCCTCCGAGGTCCAGAAGACGCGAGGGCCTCCGCGGGAGCGGCCGGCGGGTCGCCGTCGGCCAATCGGGGCCGAGACGGTGAGGCCCGTCCTCCGCGGCCTGCGCTGGTGGAGCACCGGGATCCTGTAGCATCCTGCCGCCGCCTGCACACAGCACAGCCGCCATCGTCGAGACTGCGAGGACGCGCCGCGGAGGCGATTCGCCCCGGCCGACGTTCCGTCTGGCTCCGCCGCACCGAGGTGATGGCCTGGAGCGCGGGGCTCCTGCTCGTCGCCGGCTGGGGGCTCGCCCGGGGCTTGGCCGCTTTCCTCGCCGCGCGCGACCTGCGACGCTTCCACGAGGTCGAGGTGACGGCGTCCTCGCCGCCGCCCCTCTCCGCCACTGCCGCCGCTCCGGTGGTGCTGGAAACCGGGCCAGTCGACCAGCGCCTGTGGGCGGAAGAGCGCGTCCGGGCCTTCGCCCGGGCGGCCCGCGAGCCGGCGCCGCCGCCGCTCGCCGTCCTCCGAATTCCGAAGATCGGACTCGAGGTGCCGGTGCTCGCCGGGACCGAGGAGTGGACGCTCGACCGGGGCGTGGGCTGGGTGGAAGCGACGGCGCGGCCGGGCGAGCCGGGAAACGTCGCCATCGCCGGACACCGGGACGGCTTCTTCCGCGGCCTGAAGGAAATCCGCACCGGGGACGCCATCGAGGTGGCGACGCCGGGTGGTCGCCGAAGTTACCGGGTCGATAACATCCGCATCGTCCGCCCCGATGACGTGCGCGTCCTCGAGCCGACCGCGGCGCCGACGCTGACACTTATCACTTGCTACCCCTTTTACTTCGTGGGATCAGCCCCGAAGCGCTACATCGTCCGGGCCACCCTGGCAGGAACGGGCCCGGAGGGATGACGCCCGGCGCCTCTGGTGGGTGCCGCCGCCAGCGCATGGGGAGAACGAAAATCATGGCACTCGATCGAACGTCGGCGCGAATCGTCCTCGGGCTGATGATGCTCGCCGGCCTGGCCCACGCCCAGAGCCAGACTGCACCGGCCACGGGCTCGACGACCAGCACCACGGGCACCACCACCACCACCACCACGACCACCGTTCGCAAGGGCGTCGTGGTCTACGTCTCCGGCAACACCTTGATCACCAAGGAGTCGGACGGGGTCACGCGCCAGCACACCGTTCCGGATGGATTCACCTTCCAGATGAACGGGAAGAACGTGACGCTGGCCGACCTCAAGCCGGGCGACAAGATCACCGCGGTGATCACCGAGACCAAGACCGTCGAGCCGGTGACGGTGACCCGGGTCATCAAGGGCACGGTGATGTCGGCCACCATGGGGTCCATCGTGGTGAAGAACGCCAAGGGCCAGCTGGTCACGTACACGCCGAAAGAGGCCGATGCCCGGGACGTGAAGATCCTCGTCGATGGCAAGGAGGTCGCCCTCGGCGACCTCAAGGTCGGCGACCGCCTGACGGCGACGATCATCACCAAGTACCCGCCCCAGGTCTCGACCGAGCGGCAGGTGACCGCCAAGGTGACCGCCCCGCCACCCGCGCCGGCCGCCGCGCCTGCGGCCCCGGCAGCCCCGGCGGTGGCGGCTGCTCCTCCGCCCAAGCCGGCCAGGCTGCCCAAGACCGCCAGCCCGCTCCCGCTCGTCGGACTGCTCGGCGGCCTCCTGCTGGCCGCCGGCGCCGGCCTGACGCTGCGGCGCCGGGCGCGCGCCGCTCGCTAGCGGCGCCGAGCCCACGGGGCCCGGGCCACCCCCCGGTCCCCACGGCTCCCGGGGAGCGTGCACTGACCTATAGTGCGCGCGCCCGTCCGTGCCCGGAGCTCGCCACTGTCGTCCACCACGTCCTCCCACTCCCACCCCCGCCCGGGTCTCGAGCCGGCTCCCGCGGCGGGTACGCCGGCGGCGGCGACCGAGCGCGCCGCGGACCGCCGGCGCATGCTGGCCGCGCTGGTCATCACCGTCGGCATCGCCGTGCTCGAGGCGGTGGGCGGCTGGTGGACCCACTCGCTCGCCCTGCTCTCCGATGCCGGGCACATGCTCACCGACGTCTCCGCCCTGGGGCTCGCGCTCCTGGCGCTCTGGTTCGCCGGGCGCCCCGCCGACCTCAAGCGCACCTACGGCTACGTCCGGCTGGAGATCCTGAGCGCCCTGCTGAACGGGGTCCTGCTCCTGGGCATCACCGTGTTCATCGTCGTCGAGGCCATCACCCGCCTCCGCTCGCCGCCCGAGGTGCACCTGGCGCCGATGGCGGTGGTGGCCACCATCGGGCTCCTCGCCAATCTCGGTGCGCTCGGCTTCCTGCACCGGAGCCACACCCTCAATGCGCGGGCGGCGTTCCTGCACGTGCTCGGAGACACGCTCTCCAGCGTCGGCGTGCTGCTCGGGGCGGGGGTGATGGCCCTCAGCGGCTGGCGATGGGTGGACCCGGCGCTCTCCCTGGTCATCGCCGTGGTCATCGTCGTCGGCAGCTGGCGGCTCCTGCGCGACGCGGTGGACGTCCTCCTCGAGGCGGTGCCCGCTCACGTCGACCTGGACGCGGTGCGCGCGCTGCTCGAGGGAGCCGACGGGGTGGTGGCGGTGCACGACCTCCACGTCTGGAGCCTCTCCAGCGGGCTGTACGCGCTCTCCGCCCACCTGGTGGTCCTCGACCCGATGGTCTGCAACAACGACCGGATCCTCTCCGCGGTCAAGCATCACCTCCTCGAGCGCTTCGGCATCGACCACACCACCATCCAGATCGAGAGCGAGACCTACGCCCACGCCGGCGAGGTTCACTGACCGGCGGCGCCGGCCGGAGGGTCGAGGGCCCCGGGATGCGCATCGTCGGCGGCACGCGGCGCGGGCGGCAGCTGAAGGCTCCTCGCTCCTCAGCCATCCGCCCCACCGCGGACCGGGTGCGGGAGGCGCTCTTCAACGTCCTCGGCCAGCGGCTGGAGGGAGGCGAGGTGCTCGACCTCTACGCCGGCACGGGGGCCCTCGGCCTGGAGGCGCTCTCCCGGGGCGCCGCCTCGGCCATCCTGGTCGACTCCTCGGCCGAGGCGGCCGCCCTGTGCCGGGGCAACGCCGCCCAGCTGGGATTCGGCGGCGAGGCGAGCGTGCTCCGGCTCTCGGCGGAGCGGGCGGTGGAGCGGCTGGCGCGGGAGGGGAGGCGGTTTTCTCTGGTCTTCGCCGATCCCCCCTACCGGGCGCGCGCCGGCGGCCGGCTCCTCGGGGCGCTCGAGCCGTTGCTCGACGACGGGGGCACCCTGGTCTTCGAGCACGACCGCCGGGAGGACCTCCCGGGCGAGTCCGGCCGGCTCCACCTCTGGGACCGGCGCCGGTTCGGGGACACCGTGCTCAGCCTGTACCGGAGGCCGGCGGCAATTCCTTGACCCCACCGACCTGGCCCCGGGACACTTCCCTTCGACCCCCATGGCCACTGCCATCTATCCCGGCTCCTTCGACCCGCTCACCAACGGGCACCTGAGCATCATCCGCCGCGGCCTGAAGCTCTTCGACCGCCTCATCGTTGCCGTGCTCGACAACCCCAAGAAGTCGCCCATGTTCAGCGTGGTGGAGCGCCGGCAGCTGATCCGCGAGGCGTGCCCCGACCCCCGGGTGGAGGTGGACGATTTCCAGGGGCTCCTGGTGCACTACACCCGGCGCAAGGGCGTGCACCTGGTCCTGCGCGGTCTCCGCGCGGTCTCGGACTTCGAGTACGAGTTCCAGCTGGCGAACATGAACCGGAAGCTCGATCCGGAGTTCGACGCCGTCTTCATGATGACCGGGCAGGACAGCTTCTACATCTCCTCGCAGCTGGTCCGCGAGGTGGCCTCGCTGGGCGGTGACGTGGAGGGCCTCGTGCCACCCAACGTCTTCCGCAAGCTGCGCGAGCGCTTCCCGGCACGCTGACCCCGGCGCGCCCGTCGGGCTCCCGTGGGCTTGTCGGCGTCGGACCGCCCGGCTATAGGCGCTGTTGCGAACGATGATGAAGCTCGCCCGCCGGCTCAACGCCATCAAGCCCTCGCCCACCCTGGCCCTCAATGCCCGCGCCAAGGCGCTCGCGGCAGCCGGCGAGGACGTGGTCGGCTTCGCCGCCGGCGAGCCGGACTTCGACACGCCCGAGCACATCAAGCGCGCTGCGATCCAGGCGCTGGAGGAGGGCTTCACCAAGTACACCGCCACCGCCGGGATGCCCGAGCTGCGGGCCGCCATCTGCGACAAGCTCAAGGCGGACAACGGCCTCCACTATGCGCCGGAGCAGGTGGTGGTCGGCAACGGGGCCAAGCAGTGCCTGTACAACGGCTTCCAGGCGCTGCTCGACGAGGGCGACGAGGTGGTGATCTTCACCCCCGCCTGGATGAGCTACCCGGAGATGGTGTCCCTCGCCGGCGGGCGGCCGGTGGCCGTCCCCACCCGGGAGGAGGACGGCTGGGTGCCGGATCCGGAGCGCCTGGCCCGCGCCATCACCCCGCGCACGCGGGCGGTGCTCCTGAACAGCCCCTCCAACCCCACCGGGGCGGTGCTCGCGCCCGGGGCCCTGCAGGCGCTGGCCGCCGTCCTCGAGCGCCATCCGGACATCGTGGTGGTGACCGACGACATCTACGAAAAGCTGCTCTACACCGGGCGCCCCTTCGTCGACGTCCTCAACGTCGCTCCCCAGCTGGCCGACCGGACGCTGGTGGTCAACGGGCTGAGCAAGGCCTTCTCCATGACCGGCTGGCGGCTCGGCTACGCGGCCGGTCCCAAGGCCCTGATCGCGGCGATGGCGCTCGTCCAGGACCAGTCCACCTCGAATGCCTCGAGCATCGGGCAGCGGGCGGCCCTGGCCGCGCTCCGGGGGCCGCCGGACACGGTGGAGGCCATGGTCCGGGAGTTCCAGGCCCGCCGGGACCTCTTCGTGGCCGGGCTCCGGGCGCTGCCCGGGGTGCGCATCCGTCCGCCGGACGGCGCCTTCTACCTCTTCCCCAGCTTCCACGGGCTGCTCGGCAAGCGGCACCGGGGCAAGGTGCTCCAGGGGTCCCAGCAGCTCTCCGAGACGCTGCTCGACGACTATCGCCTGGCCGCCGTCCCGGGCGAGCCGTTCGGCGGTGAGGGGCATCTCCGCTTCAGCTTCGCCACCTCGCGAGCCACCATCGAGAAGGGGCTGGGGAGGCTGCGCGACTTCGTCGGCGGGCTGACGTAAGGCGCGGGGGCCCGGGGGCCTCCCCGCGTCGCCGGTTCGTGGTACAGGGGCCGGCCGGCGTGCCCAAGCGAAGCGACATCCACAAGGTGCTGGTCATCGGGTCCGGGCCGATCATCATCGGCCAGGCGTGCGAGTTCGACTACTCGGGGACGCAGGCCATCAAGGCGCTCCGCGAGGAGGGCGTGCAGGTCGTCCTCCTCAACAGCAACCCGGCCACGGTGATGACCGACCCGGAGTTCGCCGACCGCACCTACGTCGAGCCGATCACCGTCGACGCCGCCGAGCAGATCATCGAGCGCGAGCGTCCGGACGCGCTGCTGCCCACCATGGGCGGCCAGACGGCGCTCAACCTGGCCAAGGCGCTGGCCGAGGAGGGCATCCTCGAGAAGTACGGCGTGCGCCTCATCGGCGCCTCGCTCAACGCCATCAACAAGGCCGAGGACCGGCAGCTGTTCAAGGCGGCGATGCAGAAGATCGGCATCCCGCTTCCCCGCAGCGGGTACGCGCACTCGCTCGACGAGGCAAAGGCCGTGGTCCGGGACATCGGCTTCCCGGCCATCATCCGCCCCAGCTTCACCCTCGGCGGCACCGGCGGGGGCGTGGCCTACAACTCCGAGGAGTTCGAGACCATCTGCCTTCAGGGGCTGAAGGCCAGCCCGGTGCACACCCTGCTCATCGAGGAGAGCGTCCTCGGCTGGAAGGAGTACGAGCTGGAGGTGGTCCGGGACGGCGCCGACAACGTCATCGTCATCTGCAGCATCGAGAACCTCGACCCGATGGGCGTGCACACCGGGGACAGCATCACCGTCGCCCCGGCCCAGACCCTGACCGACAAGGAGTACCAGCGGCTCCGCCAGGCGGCGCTGGCGGTCATCCGCGAGATCGGCGTCGACACCGGCGGCAGCAACATCCAGTTCGGGGTCAACCCGGTGGATGGGCGCATGGTGGTCATCGAGATGAACCCCCGGGTGAGCCGCTCGAGCGCGCTCGCCTCGAAGGCCACCGGCTATCCCATCGCCAAGGTCGCGGCCAAGCTCGCCCTCGGCTACACCCTGGACGAGCTCCAGAACGACATCACCCGGGACACGCCGGCCTCCTTCGAGCCCACCCTGGACTACGTGGTGGTCAAGGTTCCGCGCTTCAACTTCGAGAAGTTCCCGAGCGCCAACCGCACCCTGAACACCACCATGCGCAGCGTCGGGGAGGTGATGGCCATCGGCCGGACCTTCCAGGAGGCCTTCCTCAAGGCGCTCCGGAGCATGGAGACCAACCTCCTCAGCTTCATGCCGCCGGAGCTGCCCGCCGACCCGACCGAGCGCGCGGCCGCGCTCCGCGAGGGGGTGCGCGTCCCCCGCCCGGAGCGCCCGGCGATGCTCTTCCAGGCCTTCCGGGAGGGGATGAGCGTGGAGGAGGTGCACGCCCTCTCCGCCATCGACCCCTGGTTCCTCCGCCAGCTCCGGGACCTGGTTCACGAGGCGGCCGCTCTGGCCGGATCGCGGGACCTGGAGGCGGTGGACGACGCCGTCCTGCGGCACCTCAAGGCCGCCGGGGTCTCGGACCGGGTCCTGGCCCAGCTCCTCAAGACCGAGGAGGGAGCGGTGCGCGCCCACCGGTGGAGGCGCGGCATCCGCCCGGTCTACAAGCGGGTCGACACCTGCGCCGCGGAGTTCGAGGCCTACACGCCCTACCTCTACAGCAGCTACGAGGCCGAGGACGAGGCGCCGCCCACCGCCCGGGAGAAGGTGCTCATCCTCGGCTCGGGGCCGATCCGCATCGGCCAGGGCATCGAGTTCGACTACGCCTGCGTCCACGCCGCCTTCGCCCTGCGCCAGGCCGGGTACGAGACGGTGATGGTCAACTGCAATCCGGAGACCGTCTCCACCGATTACGACACCTCGGACCGTCTCTACTTCGAGCCCCTCACCCTCGAGGACGTGCTGGAGATCGCCGCCCGCGAGAAGCCGCTGGGGGCCATCGTCCAGTTCGGCGGCCAGACGCCGCTCCGCCTCTCCGTGCCCCTGGAGCGGGCCGGCCTCCGCATCCTGGGGACGAGCCCGGACGCCATCGACCGGGCCGAGGACCGGGAGCGCTTCAGCCAGCTCATCGACAAGCTCGGGCTCCGCCAACCCGAGAACGGGGTGGCGCGCAGCGCCGAGGAGGCCTTCCGCACCGCCGGGCGTCTCGGCTACCCGGTGATGGTCCGTCCCTCCTACGTGCTCGGCGGGAGGGCCATGGAGGTGGTCTACGACGCCCCCTCCCTCGAGCGGTACATGCGCGAGGCGGTGGCGGCCAGCCCCGAGCATCCGGTGCTCATCGACCGCTTTCTCAGGGACGCCACCGAGGTGGACCTGGACCTCGTGGCCGACGCCGCCGGAGACGTGCTGGTGGGGGGAGTGCTCGAGCACATCGAGGAGGCGGGCATCCACTCCGGCGATGCCGCCTGCACCCTGCCGCCGCACTCGCTCTCCCCCGACCTGGTGGAGCGGATGAAGGACTGGGCGGTGGCCCTGGCCCGAGAGCTGGGGGTGGTCGGGCTGATGAACGTCCAGTACGCCATCCAGGGCAAGACGCTCTACGTCCTCGAGGTGAACCCGCGCGCCTCGCGCACCGTGCCCTTCATCTCCAAGGCCACCGGGGTGCCGCTGGCCAAGCTGGCCGCGCTGTGCATGATGGGGAAGACCCTGGCCGAGCTGAATCCGCCGCGCGACGTGGAGATGCGGCACGTGGCGGTGAAGGAGTCGGTCTTCCCCTTCGCGCGCTTCTCCAACGTCGACGTGATCCTCGGGCCGGAGATGAAGTCCACCGGCGAGGTGATGGGGCTGGCCCGGGACTTCCCCACCGCCTTCGCCAAGAGCGAGCTCGCCGCCGGGATGAAGCTCCCCCGGTCCGGGACGGTGTTCATCTCGGTGAAGGACGACGACAAGCCGGCGGTGGTGGACCTGGCCAAGAGGCTGCGGGCGCTCGGCTTCTCGCTCTGCGCCACCGGCGGCACCCACCGCTACCTGGTGGGGAAGGGGATCCCCAACGAGCTGGTCCGGAAGGTGAAGGAGGGCCGCCCTCACGTGGTGGACCGCATCGTCGACGGCAAGGTGGCGCTGGTGGTGAACACCACCTTCGGGAAGCAGGAGATCGCCGACAGCTTCAGCATCCGCCGCGAGTCGCTGATGCAGGGCGTGCCCTACTACACCACCGTCCAGGCCGCCCGCATGGCGGTGGGGGCCCTGGAGGCCCTCGCCCGCGGCCGGCTCCCGGTGCTCGCGCTCCAGGACTACCTGGGAAGCTGAGGCTCCGGCCGCGGGAGGTGGTGGAGCTCGGGGGCCACGCCGTCGGACGCGCTCAGCTCGAGGGCTCCCCCCGGGGGAAGCCCGGCGGTGGGCAGCACGGCCCGGCCGCCCCGGAGCCCGAGCCCGAGCACCGTCCGGCGGTCACCGACGTGGGTCACCGCCAGCACCGGGGCGGCCAGGGCGTCCCACTCGACCCACACGCCGCCCTCCACCGCCGTGACCCGGGGGGCGAATCGCGGCGGGGGAAGAGCGGCCCGGGCCAGGCGTCCCCGCACCCGGGTCCCCTCGACGAGCGCGATGGCGCTCGGCGCGCCGACCGAGGCCGGCACCACCGCCGAGAAGCGGAGCCCGCCGGTGTCGGCGACCTCCGCCACGCGCGGCACCACCTCCACCGCGCCGGCCGCCGATTCCACGCGCACCCGCCAGCGCTGCCCGGGGTCGGCCGGCTCGGATGCCGCCGCCCGGACGCGCTGCACCGGTTGGAAGACCACCGTGCCGGCCGCCTCGAGGTGGCCGTGGACGAGGAAGCCGTCGGTCGCGCCGCCCAGGCGGGCCGCCAGCGCCGGAGCGGTGGCCTCGAGATGGACCTGCGCGCGACCGTAGCTGTAGTCGGACACCCA
>Ga0187780_10004611_pt1 | contig 10311 bp, 9 predicted proteins | sample 1015_Q2_SP10_20__FD_132429 | JGI IMG/M metagenome (GOLD analysis project Ga0187780, IMG submission 132429) | Tropical peat soil microbial communities from peatlands in Department of Meta, Colombia - 1015_Q2_SP10_20_MG | ecosystem: Environmental > Terrestrial > Soil > Wetlands > Peat | place...
CAGGGTCCGATGCCGCGGGAATTCAAGCGCGGGCCGTGCGCGACGGGAATGTCTACAAACTAAACGGCACGAAGACGTGGGTGACGAACGGCAATGCTGCCGGTGTGCTGATTGTTTTTGCGAAAACCGATCCCGCGGCGGGCGGGAAGGGGATTTCGGCTTTCTTAGTTGAGCCGACCTTCCACGGATTCCGCATCGGGCGGCACGAAGACAAGATGGGCCAGCGATCGTCGCCGTCGGTCGAAATTCTATTAAATGATTGCGTGGTGCCGGTCGAGAACCGGCTCGGCGAAGAAGGCCAGGGGCTGAAAATCGCGTTGAGCGCCCTGGATGGCGGGCGCATTGGCATCGCGGCGCAAGCGGTGGGCCTGGCGCAGGGCGCGCTCGAAGAAACCGTCAAATATGCCAAGCAGCGCAAAGCGTTTGGCAAAAGCATCGGCGAATTTCAGGCGATTCAGTGGATGATCGCCGACATGCAGACGGAAATCGAGGCGGCGCGCGGGCTGACCTACTACGCGGCGTGGCTGAAGGATGCGCACCCCACGAAAATGGGTTCGAGCGCGTCCAAGGCGAAGGTGTACGCCAGCGAAATGGTGAACCGCGTCGTCTACAAAGCGGTGCAAGTCCATGGTAGCGTCGGGTACTCGCGCGAGACCGATGTCGAGCGAATGTACCGCGACGCGCGCGTGATTACCATTTACGAAGGCACCAGCGAAGTGCAGCGCATGATCATCGCGCGGGAATTGCTCGGCGAAGGCGGCAAACAAAAAGTCGCCGCACGGTAAAAGTCGCACTTCTTTGTAGGGGCGCAGCATGCTGCGCCCCAGTTGGTAGGGCGTTGTAAAGGCCGGGATTTAGCCCGGCTTTTGTGCAGCCTTCAAAGAGAAAAGCGCCGGTCTGAAGACCGGCCACTACAAAGGCAAGATGTGGGAGACTCGATTGGGGACAGGGGCGGATACAAAAAAGGCGAGGGTGTTGAGCGGGATGCGGCCGACGGGCCGCATGCACATTGGAAACTACTTTGGGGCGCTAGCGAATTGGGTGCGCTTGCAAAACGAAGTGTTGCCGAACGTAGCGCCGGGCTTTAGCCCGGCATCTCCCTCTTCTGGCTCGCCACTCGCCACTCGCCACTCGCCACTTCCGGCTTATGATTGCTTCTACTTCATCGCCGACTGGCATTCACTGACGAGCGACTACGCGGACACGTCGGGAATTACGCAAAACGTGATTGACATTGCGACGGATTACCTGGCGGGAGGGCTCGATCCAGCCAAAAGCGTGCTCTTTTTGCAATCGCTCGTGCCGGAGCACGCCGAACTACATTTGCTGCTGTCCATGGTGACCCCGCTGGGTTGGCTCGAGCGCGTGCCCACGTACAAAGAAGCGCTGGAAAACGTCAAGGACAAGGACCTGCACAATTACGGATTCCTTGGATATCCAGTGCTGCAATGCGGCGACATTGTGATGTATGGCGAGGCAGGCTCAAGGCTGATCGTGCCGGTGGGTGAGGATCAGGTATCGCATGTGGAAGCAAGCCGCGAAATCGTGCGGAGGTTTAACTCTTTCTACGGTCTTTTCTTTGATCCTTTCCTTCGAGAGAAACGAGTTGCCTGGGCTTACGGTGAAATTGCGAACGCGTTGAGAATGGAACCTATCGTGCCAGGAGGCCTCCGTTCGTTTCCGCTCAGCGATGACGTTTGGACCGAGGTTCAGTCAAAGATACGCGCAAGAATACAGGCTATCGGAATCGAGAACGCTCTTGAGTTGTTAAAGCGCGCACAGGTTACTGACTACGTTAAAGCAACTGCAGTTCTGGCCGAGCCGGAGTCGATGCTGACGAAGACGCCGCGGATACCGGGAACCGATGGGCGGAAGATGTCGAAGAGTTATGGGAATGCCATCACACTGAGCGAGAGCGACGCGGACATTCGCGCAAAAACCAAAGTGATGATGACGGACCCAAAGCGCAAGCGGCGCACCGATCCTGGAAATCCAGACGACTGTCCCGCATATGATTGGCATAAACTGTTCTCGCCGCCTGAAACGTTGCAATGGGCGGCGGAAGGTTGCCGGACCGCGGGAATTGGCTGCATTGAGTGCAAAGCCAAAATGGCGGACCACATGATTCAATGGATCACGCCGATTCGTGAGCGCCGCGTGCAATATGAGAAGAATCCTGCTCGGGTGCTGGAGATTTTGGACGAAGGCTCAAAGAAAGCGCGCGTAGTCGCGCAAGGCACGATGGAACGCGTCCGCGAAGCCGTCTTCGGCTGGCAGAAGAAGCGCAAAGAAATTGGAAGCACGGCCGGAAGCGGAAGCGCGAAAGCATAAGAGATGGCAACGCCAGAGAACAAATTGACGGGTAGCGCTCCGATCGGTGCAGAGCCGCGCGCGGAGGAGCGCGTGGAGCGAACTACACAGAACGCGCCCTACAAAATCCACATCCCGATGTACGAAGGTCCGCTGGACCTTCTATTGGATCTCATCAAACAGCAGAAGATGAGCATCCACGACATTCGAATCGCGGAGATCACCGCGCAATACCTGGATTACCTGCACAAGCTGGAAGAATTGGACGTGGATGTTTCCGCGGAATTTATTTACATGGCAGCGACGCTGATTTACATCAAATCGAAAATGCTTTTGCCGCCGGACCCGCTGGCCACACCGGAAGAGCAAGCGGCCGACCCGAGAGCCGAATTGGTTCAACGTCTCGTAGAGCACGAAAAATTCAAAAACGCAGCGCAACTTTTGTACCAGAAACAGCAGATTGAAGAGAACGTGTGGTCGAAGCCGGACAAGTCGCTGTACCACGACGAAGGAACGGAAGGCGAGCTGGTTGTTTCGCTTGTGGATTTGATCAAAGTGTTTCAGCAGGTTTTGGAGCGCCGCAAAGAAGTGGCGCGAATCGAGCTTCGGCACGAGCAATTCACCGTAGCGCAAATGATTGCGCAATTGCGGGCGCAGATTGTTGCCAGCGCGGAAAATGCGGTGAACTTGATTCAGTTTTTTGAGGCATGCCCATCGCGGCATGCGATGATCGTGGCGTTTTTGGCGGTGCTCGAAATGGTGAAATTGCAAGCGGTGTTGCTGGTGCAAGAGAAACAGTTTGGCGATATTTTGGTGAGGAGGGGCAAGGGATTTGACGCGGTGTTTGATGCGAATGGGGAGTTAAGGGCGATTGATGAGGAGTACAGGTAGGGGATAGGGGCTAGGGAATAGGGATGACCAACGAGGAACGCAAAGCGGCACTGGAAGCGATCATTTACGCGGCGGATGAGCCGGCGACGCTCGAGCAACTGACGAAGGCGCTCGGCGAAGAAAAACTCGCGGTGCAGGCATCGCTGGATGAATTGGCGGCGAGCTACGCGAGCGAGGAGCGCGGCATCGAGATTCGCGCAGTGGCGGGCGGGTACAAGATGTACACCAAGCCGCAGCAGCACGATGTCGTGCGGCGGTTCATCAAGAGCTTGCGGCCGCCGCTGCGGTTATCGATGCCGGCGCTTGAGACGCTGGCAGTGATTGCGTACAAGCAGCCGGTGACGTCGCCGGAAATTTCAGAGATTCGCGGAGTGAACACGGCGGGCGTAATCAGCACGCTGCTCGACAAGCACTTGATTACGACGGCTGGGCGCAAGGAAGTGATGGGGCGGCCGATTTTGTACAAGACGTCGAAAGAGTTTTTGATGCGGTTCGGGTTGAGCGATTTGAGCGAGTTGCCGAGCTTGAAAGAGTTTGAGGCGCTGGCGCGGGAAGCGCTGGGAAGCGATGAAGGATTGGCGCCGGGTGGGGAAGTGGCGAGTGACGAGTGGCGAGTGGCGAGCGAAAGCGCAGCATGCGCTGGAAATGCCGAGAACGAGACAAGCACCGGTGAAGCGGGCGGGGCAAGCCCCGCCCCTAGGAATGATGACCCCATGGAAGCGCAAGAGGAGTTGTTGGGAGAGACGGCAACAAATAATGAGCGGATGCCGGAGAGTGAAGACTCTGCGAAGACGGCTACAGCGGGAGAGTAAGAAGCAGATTTAACACAGAGAATCACAGAGGTCGGAGCACAGAGGCATGGAGAAGAATGAAAAGCCAGAGGTAGCTCACGCAGGATTCCACCCAATATGCCGGGGTGAAGCCCGGCCTCTTCAAGAGCACGCTGATTAAGGCAGGCGGAGCAAGCTCCACCACTACAAAGAAAAGACAGAAAACATGCGGGAGAGATTGCAGAAGATTATTGCGCGGGCGGGGATTGCTTCGCGAAGGCATGCGGAGCAGTTGATCCTGAGCGGACAGGTGCGCGTGAACGGGCAGGTGGTGCGCGAACTGGGAACGAAAGCGGACCCGGAGCAAGACCGCATTGAAGCGGCGGGGAGAGTGATCCAGTCGCCGGAGCGGCGCGTGTACCTGGTGCTGCACAAGCCGCCGGAAATTGTTTCGGCGATGGCCGACCCGGAAGGGCGGAAGACGCTGAAAAATTGTTTGCGAGGATTTTCGGAGCGCGTGTACCCGGTGGGGAATTTGGAATATTCAGCGTCGGGACTGGTGTTTCTAACGAATGACGGCGACCTTGCGGCCGAGATGCTGAAGAAGTGGGCGGATGTGGAGCAGGTGTATCTCATCAAAGTAAAGGGGATGCTGACGCTCGAGGACTTGGAGCGGCTGGGAAAAGAAGCGGGTGTGAAGATGAAGACGCTGCGGCAGCCGGGGTCATCGCGGGGACATGCGGCAAATTACTGGTATGAGGTGCGGATGAGAGACACGAAGAAGGACGAAGTGCGAAATGCGTTGTTTCGGGAAGGACATCCGGTGGAGAAGATGAAGCGCATCGGATTGGGGACGCTCACGCTTGAGGGAGTGCCGGAGGGGAGATACAGAATTGTGCGGGACGACGAAGTGAAAGAATTGAAGAGAAGACTCGGACGAAGGAATGAAGCAAAGAAGTAGGGACGTAAAGAGAGAATTAACACAGAGGGCACAGAGTTCAGAGCACAGAGGACACAGAGAAGAAAAGCTGAGCCCTCGGCCGCGAAAAACGAGGCTTCGGAATGACAAGTCTGCGTTGGCAGGCCGAGGGAGGAGGGTTCCGGGTGAAGTATTACGCGGTGGCGGAAATGGAGATCACGGACAAGAGCTGGGTCCGGGAATACGTCGCGACGGTGACGAAAATGGTGGAGGAGCGCGGCGGGCGTTTTCTGGCGCGGACGCCGAAGATTGAGAAGATCGAGGGAGAGCGAGAGGTGCCGCCGCTGTTTGTGATCGTGGAGTGGCCGTCGAAAGAAGCGGCGGATGCGTTTTATCAAAGCGAAGAGTACCGGCCCTATCTGCGGCAACGGATCGCGGGATCAAAGGGCGAGTTTTTGCTGGTGGCGGGGGAGGACGTGACGAAGACAGCAAAGATTGCTGAATAGATAAGCAGAGGATTTAACGCAAGATGCGCAGAAGGCTGAAGTCTTGCCAGGATCCCTCGCTGCGCTCGGGTTGACAAACTAGACCGTTTGGAATGGCAATGGAAAGACTGCAGAAGGTTATGGCGGCGAGCGGAATTGCGTCACGGCGCAAGGCGGAAGAAATCATCGCGGCGGGGAGAGTGACGCTTAACGGAAACGTGGTGACGGAGCAGGGGACGAAGGCGGATCCCGAGCGAGACGAGATTTGTGTGGATGGAAAGCCGCTGGCAAAGGCGCAGAGGCTGGTCTATTTCCTGCTGAACAAGCCGAAGGGATATGTCACCACGGTGAGCGATCCGGAAGGGCGGCCCACGGTGATGGATCTGTTACCAAAAGGCGGCGAGCGCGTCTATCCCGTAGGGCGGTTGGATTACGCGAGCGAAGGGTTGCTGCTGCTAACGAATGATGGAGCGCTAGCGCAGAGGCTGACGAAAGCCGGTTCGCACGTTCCAAAAACGTATCGCGTAAAAATCAGCGGCAAGCCGGACGAAAAAGCGATTGCGAAGTTGCGTGCAGGAATCACGATTGAGCTGGAAGATGGGCAGCGCGTGAAAACTTCTCAGGCGAAGATTAGGCTGGCGGAAGATGGGGCGAATCCGTGGTTCGAGGTGGTGCTGATTGAAGGCCGCAACCGGCAAATCCGGCGAATGTTTGAGCGCGTGGGGCATCACGTGGAAAAGATCAAACGAGTGCAACTGGGGCCGTTGGTTTTGGATGTCGGACCCGGGGAGTTTCGAGAGCTGACAAAGAAAGAAGTGGCGGAGTTGAAAAGATTGAGCCCAGGAAGCAAAGACGTAATGAAGTAAAGAAAGAAGACAGAGCAGGGCGTGACCGGTGGAACAAGTTCCCGGCCACGGGCGCAGCAGAAAATGCGCTGAGGTGGGAGAATGGAGAGCGGAACGGCGAAAGAAAGGTCACAGCCATCAGAAAGAGGAAGAAGAGAAAGGCTTGACATAGAGGGCGCAGAGGAAAGAGCGCCTAGATCGCAGAGAACATGAAGAGAACAAAGAAACCGAAGACGAAAATCCATGACGAGAACAATTGAAGAGCTGATACCGGAATACATTCGAGGGCTGCCGGTCTATGTTCCCGGCAAGCCCATTGAAGAAGTCGAACGCGAACTGAAAATTCACGCGATCAAGCTCGCCTCGAATGAGAACCCACTGGGGCCTTCGCCGAAAGGCATGGAAGCCGCGCGGGCGGTGCTGAACGATTCGAACCGCTATCCCGACGGCGGAACGCTGCGGCTGCGGGAAAAGATTGCCGCGATGCACGAAGTGTCGCCGGACGAAATTTTCATTGGACTGGGTTCGAGCGAGATTATCGACGTGGTAGCGCGGGTGCTGCTGGGGCCGGGGAGGATCGGTTTGACCTCGGAGGGAACCTATGCTCCGTTTTCGACCGCCATACGGGCAAGCGGCGCGGCGCTGGAATGCGTGCCGATGTGCGGGTTCAAGTTCGATCTGCAGGAAATGGCGCATGCGAGCACTAACGCGACACGCGTGATTTATCTGGCGAACCCGAACAATCCGACAGGGACGGCGTTTGGCGCGGAAGAGTTCGAGCGGTTTCTGAGCCACGTGGCGAGCGATACGCTGGTGGTGCTCGACGAGGCGTACATCCATTACGCCGAGCGAAACGACATGCCGCAATCGGTGAAGCTTTTCCGGGAGCGCAAAAATCTGCTGATTTTGCGGACATTTTCGAAAGTGTACGGAATGGCGGGAATCCGCATCGGGTACGGGATTGGGCAAGTACCGCTGGTCGCCGCGATGAACAAGCTGCGCACGCCGTTTAACGTGTCGGGAATGGCGCAAGCGGCGGCGCTCGCGGCGCTGGATGACCACGAGCACGTGGAGCGCTGCGTCGGAGCGAACCGTGCGGAAAGAAAGCGGATCATCGACGAGGTGGCGAAACTGGGACTGCTGCCCGTGAAAAGCGAGACAAATTTCGTGTTTGTGGAGGCGGGACCGGAAGCGAAGGCGATTTGTGAAGAGCTGCTACGCGAAGGCGTGATTGTGCGGCCGCTCGGTTGGATGGGTTTTCCGGAAGCGATACGAATCTCCGTGGGCACGGCGGAAGAAAACCAGAAATTGTTCGAAGCCTTGGGACGCGTGCTCGCGAAACGCAAAGGCAAACCTGAGCTGGCGTCGCGATGAGGGTGCTCCTTCCCGAGCGGCCTTCCGGTGTTGGGCAAGGCGGCGCGGACCCGATCGCGGAAATCCTGAAGAAATATAAAACCATTGCGGTGGTCGGATTGTCGTCCAATCCGCTGCGGCCAAGCCACGGCGTGTCGGCGTACATGCAAAGCGCGGGGTACCGGATTATTCCGGTAAATCCGAATGAAACGGAAGTGCTCGGCGAGAAGAGTTATGCGCGGCTCGAGGATGTGCCGGAGAAGATTGAAGTAGTGAATATTTTCCGGCGACCTGAAGAGGTGCCTTCTGTCGTGGATAGCGCGATTCGCATCGGGGCGAAGGTGGTGTGGATGCAGTTGGGGATTGAAAGCGAAGAGGCGGCAGAGAAGGGACGGGCGGCGGGGCTAGTGGTGATTGAGGATGCGTGCATTTTGGTGGAACACAAGAAGAGAAGTGGCGAGTGAAGAGTGGCGAGCAAGAGAAGAAAAAGAATTAACACAGAGGCCACAGAGGGCAGAGGCACAGAGATCACAGAGAAGACTGAATTCGATTCAGGCATGGAGCGGTGCGTAGCTCAGCGATAGAGCGGGAAGAGGAGGAGGTTGCGCTTGCCTGGGACGACGACGCCGAGAAGCCGCCCGTCCGGCGAAATCGAAAATTCGCGAAAACTGAGGCCGTGAAAGAGCATCAGCGGCTGCGGTTGGGGAATGGGAATTTCCTGTCCGGGAGCACTGGCGGCAAGCGGCGGGAGGTTAATCCAAACCAAGTCGCCGGATTTTTTTTCAGGCGAGCGCTTGAGCAAGATGCGCGATTCGTCGGCAGACCAGCGGTACACGCCTAGACCGATGCGCGCGCGCGCGACCTGATCGGGATGCGAAAGGTTTCGCACTTCGAGAACTTCTCGATCGATGAAATACGCCACTTTGGTGCGGCTGGGAGAAACGCTGAGGCCGCCTTCGTAGCCCTCGAGGGTGGCGAGTTCCTTGTCGCCGTCATTCAAGATATCGAGGCTTTGCAGGCGCGGCGGGCCGGTCATGGCGCGATCCTGCTCGACAGCAATAGCAAAATTCATGCCGGGGAGCCAGGCGACGTCGCGAAACGTGCGCCCTTCGTAGGGTGAAGGGAACGTGCCGCTCGAAAGGCGCGTGTTTTTAATGGAAAAAAGTGGCAAGGATTTGTTGGCCTGGGAAAGATAGGCGATGGTGTTGTTGTCGGGAAGAAATGTGGCGTTCGCAGCGTCGCGGAGGACGTTTTCGCCTTTTTCGATGCGCACTTCGTGGCCGGAGTCGTCGAGGAACAAAGTTTCGAAGGTGTCTTCCCCCTTGCCCTCGTCTTCGTCGACGGTGGTCGTCAAGAGCTGCACGAGAGTGATGTGGCCGTTCGGCGAAAAGCGGAACGAGTCGACCAGGTAGCTGAAGAGTTTATTGCCGCGTGTGTATTTTGGGCCTTCGAGAAGGCGGCGGCGCTTGCCGCCCGGTTCCTGAAGCCAGATGTCGTCGTGCTCGAGGTCGTACTTCTTAGTCTTGACGTTGTGATAGACGGAGTACGCGATGCGTCCGTCGGGACCGAAGGCGAAGCCGGTAACTTCTTCGTCGATATTCTGGAGAGGCTTTTCGAGATTCTGCGCGGCGACCGGGATCGAGAAGAAAAAGAAAAGAAAAAGATTAACGCAGAGAATACAGAGGAGACGCAGGGTTCTCAGAGAAGAATGGAAAGGGAAAAGAGGCTTCATCGCTCTTTGCCGCACTCGCCACTCGCCACTCGTCACTCGCCACTTCATGGTTTTGGGTGCGGGCCGGTGAATTCGGAGCAGCAGGGCTTTTGGACTGGCGTGAATTCCATGAATTCGACGCGGGTGCCGTCCGGATCGTAGAGATTGAGCTGCCATTTTCCGTCGCGGCCCATTTGGGGTTCTTCGGTCAGCTTGACGCCGTTCTTCAGGAGTTGTGCTTTAGCGGCTTGGATGTCCGTAACGCCGAGAGAGATGTGGTTCATCACGCCGAGAAGCTTTTTGTCAGCGTCGGGTGGAATGTTCAGCATGTACTCGATCCAGTCGGTGCCGTCGGGAACCTGCATCGCGACCCAATCGTCTTTGTCGCCCTTCATGCCGCCGTGCCAGTAAGGACGGAAGCCGAGAATGTCTTGGTAAAAGTGGTCTTCGGCAGCACGATCGCGAACGACAAAGCCAGCGTGAATTAAGCGCGTACTGGTCTCTGCTCCATCAAAGTGCGCCCTCAGGGGCGTTTCAAACTGAATGAACCCAATGTTGTGCCCGTCGTGATCCTTCATTGTAAAAAAGGACGGAGTGCCAGTTATGTCGATGCCAGCCGCGTCCTTAATGCGCGTGGTATCGGCGGTTACGGGGCCAACGGTTAGTTCTTTGCTTTGCAGGTGGTCGTGAAGTGCGGTGACGTCAGAGGTCTCGAACACCACAAGCGCCAAGTTGTTGCGCGGTGGGTCTTTGGGGCCCGGCGCTGGCCGGGGTCCTACGGAGACAATGAGCTCTTGATGTTCGTTAGGTGCATATATCTCCGTGCAAGGTGCACCCGTGCAATAGGCCCCAAGGCTTCTGAGGTGCAGTTTGGAGTAGTAGTTATAGGGCTTCTCGTCGCCGGCGGCATCCACTAGGATTATCACCCTTCCGATTCCTAAGATCTTGGGCCGCTTTGCCTGTGCGCGCGCCGCGCCGGCTGCCAAGGCACACAGCGAGAGGAAAAAACAGATCCCTCGCTGCGCTC
>Ga0187780_10004613_pt1 | contig 10307 bp, 9 predicted proteins | sample 1015_Q2_SP10_20__FD_132429 | JGI IMG/M metagenome (GOLD analysis project Ga0187780, IMG submission 132429) | Tropical peat soil microbial communities from peatlands in Department of Meta, Colombia - 1015_Q2_SP10_20_MG | ecosystem: Environmental > Terrestrial > Soil > Wetlands > Peat | place...
AGCCAGAGGCCGGGCGCGAGGAGGATCCGCAGCGTCCTGCTCCGCGGGTGCTTGCCCGCGAAGCGGATCAGCTCGTAGGCGAGTCCCGCGATGACCGGAAGTAGCAGGATCCGGCTCGCGACGAGCCAGTACCAGTGGGGCCGTCCGACGAGCGCGAAGACGAAGACGCCGATCACCATGACCCAGAGCAAAAAGGCCGTGCCGCAACGCGGGTGGATCAAACTGCATCTCTGCACGGTCTCCGGCGTCAGCTCCTCCCCCGCTTCGAGCGCGTTGATCGCCTTGTGCTCGGCCGCGTGGTACTGGAAGACGCGGCGCAGGTCCGGGAGGAAGCCGACGAGCGTGATGTAGGAGACGAGGATCCCGACCCGGATCAGGCCCTCGACGATCACGAACCAGCCCGTGCCCTTGATCCCGATCCAATCGGTCAGGAGCGCCGGCCCGACCTTGAAGACCGCGACCGCGAAGCCGATCGCGATCACGAACGAGACGACGATCGTGGCGCGCGAGATCTCCGTCTCGACCTCGCCCTCCTCGTTCTCCTCCCGCGCCGCCACGTTCGCGGAGATCGCGAGCGCACGGAAGCCGAGCGCGAGCGACTCGCCGAGCGCGATCACGCCCCGCACCACCGGCAGCCTCCAGATCAGGTGCCGCTGCATCGGCGAGACGATGTCCTTGACCACCCGCTCGATCCCGCCGTCGGGGCGCCGAATCGCAACCGCCCAGCTCGTGGGGCTCCGCATCATCACGCCTTCCAGCACGGCCTGGCCGCCGATCGTCGCGGCGCTCGCGACGAGCAGGCGCACCGTTCCGGAGAGACGCTTGCCGAGCATCGGGTCAGGGTACATTCCGCCTCCCCGATCGGACTCCGGGCGCCGGGACTTTAGGACGCGCGCGACTTCTCGAGCCGCCGCTGGAAGCGCTCGACCCGCCCGCCGGTGTCGACGAGCTTCTGCTTGCCCGTGTAGAACGGGTGGCAGGCGGAGCAGATCTCGACGTGGAGCTCCGGCTTCGTCGACCGCGTCACGAACTCGTTGCCGCACGAGCAGCGGACGGTCGCGAGCACGTATTCCGGATGGATCTCGGCCTTCATCGTCGAGCCAGGGTAGCAGAGCGACCGAGGATCTCCGCCGCCGTCGCCTGGGCGACGTTGCCGCCGGAGACGACGACCGCGACACCGCGAGGCTCGACCCGTCCGGCCAGGAGCGGCGCGAGCGCGGCGGCGGCCGCGGGCTCGCACGCGAGCTTGGCCCGCCCGTAGAGCCAGCGGAACGCCTCCTCGATCTCCTCCTCGGTGACGAGGACGCTTTCCACGTCGTACGCCTGCAAGGTCCTGACCGCGACCTCGCTCGTGTACGGCGTGCAGAGACCGTCGGCGATCGACCGCGGCGTGACGGAGACGAGCTCGCCCGCCTCCAGCGAGGCATGCACGACGGCCGAACCTTCGGGCTCGACGACGATCACCCGCGCCCGACCATTCACAGCGGCCGAGATGCCGGACGAGAGGCCGCCGCCGCCGGCCGAGACGAGAATCGTCTCGACGTGCGGCGCGTCCTCGAGGATCTCGAGAGCCAACGTTCCCTGGCCGGCGATCACGAGCGGATCTGCGAAAGGGTGCACGAGCACCCGACCGGAGCTCTCGATCAGATCGTCAAGCCGCCGGAACGCCTCCACCCACTCGTCGGCCTCGAGGTCGACGCTCGCCCCGTACCCCTTCGTCGCCGCCACCTTCGCCGGGCTCGCACGGCTGTACATGACGACGAGGCAGTCGATCCCCTCGCTCGCAGCACCCCACGCGAGCGCCTGCGCATGGTTTCCGGCGGAGATGCCGATCACGCCGCGCGCGCGCTCCTCGGGCGTGAGCGACGCGAGCTTGTTGAGGACGCCCCTGACCTTGAACGAGCCGGTCTTCTGCAGCAGCTCGGCCTTGAGGACGACGTCGCCGAGGCTGGAGGCGGTGAACGTCGGCGTCCGGTGCACCCGGCCGCGGATCGTCTCGGCGGCGCGGAGGACCGCTTCGCGCTCCACCGGGACGGCTGCTGTCTCGGTCGCGGGATCCATCTCCCCGACGATCGTAGTCGCCAGGTCGTCGAGAGCCGGCACGTCGTCGATAATCAGCGCGTGGACGACGACGTCGCCCAGCACGCGGCAGACGGGCTCCCGCCGCACGCAGTCCACCTCGTCGTGACGGACGACCTCCTGCGCTCGCGCGCGACGGTCTTCTTCCGCCTCATCCTCGTCATCCCGGCGTGGATCGCGCTCCTGTTCTGGACGATCGGAGCGTTCTTCGTCGTGATCGGGGCGTGGTTCGTGCTCCTCGTCCGCGGCCGCTGCAGCGATGGGATGCACGAGTTTCTCGCCTCGTACGTCCGCTACGCGATCCAGGTCTCGGCCTACATCCATCTCGTCGCAAACCCGTGGCCGGGCTTCTCGCCGAAGGCGGACTACCCGGTTCGCGTCGAGATCGACGGGCCGGTCGCACAGCGCGGGCGGTCGGTCTTCTTCCGCCTCTTTCTCGCTCTCCCCGCGCTTCTGCTGGCCGGGGCGACCGGAGGCTCGGCGGGTCTCAGCGTCCCTCGGCGCAGCGGACGGTACGGCTTCGGCTCGGGCGTCGCGGGCGCGGCGGGGATCGGCGCGGTGCTCGGCTGGTTCGCATGCCTCGCGCGCGGGCGGATGCCTCGCGGCCTCCGCGACCTCGGCGCCTACTCGGTCGGCTACACCGCCCAGGCCTACGCCTATCTCCTCCTTCTCACCGACCGCTACCCGTCCGCCGATCCGCGGCTCGCCGGCCCGCAGGAGCTGCCGCCGCACCCGGTGCGGCTCGAGCTGACGGACGACCTCCAGCGGCCCCGCCTGCTCGTCGCCTTCCGCCTCCTGCTCGTGCTCCCGCACCTCGTCTGGCTCGCGTTGTGGACGGTCGCCGCGTTCCTCGCCGTCGTGGCAGCCTGGTGGGTCGCGCTCGTCACCGGCCGCGTGCCGGACACGGTCCACCGCTTCCTCGCCGCCTACGTCCGCTACGCCGCGCACGTCGGCGCGTTCCTCTACCTCGTCGGCGGCCCGTTCCCCGGCTTCGTCGGCGCCGAGCGCTCGTACCCGATCGCGATCCTGATCGGCCCGCCCGAGGGGCAGCGCCGCTCGACGATCCTCTTCCGCGTGTTCCTCGCCTTCCCCGCCCTCCTCCTCGCCGGTGGCTACGGCGGGATCGCCTGGACCGCTGCGGTGCTCGGCTGGTTCTACGCCCTCGCCCGTGGCAGGATGCCGCGCGGCCTGCGCGACATCGGCGCCTCGGCGATCCGCTACCAGGCGCAGGCGTGGGCCTATCTGCTCCTCCTCACGCCCGCCTACCCGTACTCGGCTCCCACGCTGGAGAACACGGCCGAGCCTCACGACGAGCAGATCGCGCTGGAGCTCGGCGTCTGAGCCGACGCGTCTCGCTCGGCCTGCTCGCCGTCGCGACGATCGGCTGGGCGGTCGCCGCGAGCCAGCTCCTCCACACGTCCGTCCCGGGCAACCTGAAGCTCCCGCAGGTCGACGTCGGCTCGACGTTCGGCGCCGCGACGGCCCGTAGAGCTGCCGTCTACGAGCGCTTCGGGGACTGGGACTGGCTCCTCTCCCAGCTGGCGCTGCTCGCCGTCCTCGTGGTCTACGCCCGGCGGGGCGCGGCGTTCGCGAAGCAGTCCGCCGCCGGGCCGATCGGCACCGGGATGCTGCTCGGCATGCTCGGGCTCGCCCTCGTCTGGCTGAGCGAGCTCCCGTTCGGGCTCGCCCAGCACTGGTGGGACCGCCGGCATCACGTCTCGAGCCAGGGCTACCTCGCGTGGGCGACGGGCGACTGGGTGCAGCTCGGTGCGGAGTTCCTCTCGATCTGCCTGGCCCTCCTGATCGTGATGGCCCTGGCGCGCAAGCTGCCGAGCGCGTGGTGGCTTCCCGGCACGATCGTCTTCGTCGCGATCGCGACCGGGTTCCAGTTCGTGCTCCCCTACATCGCCTCGATCGGGACGAAGCCGCTCCGCGACCCGGCGATCCTCGCGGACGCCCGCGCCGACGAGCGCTCGCAGGGCCTGCCGAGCATCCCGATTCGCGTGGAGAAGGTGAGCGGCAGGACGGACGAGGTGAACGCGTTCGCGGTCGGGATCGGACCGACGAGACGCGTCGTCCTGTGGGACACCCTGCTCGACGGGCGCTACCCGAACAGCGAGGTGAACATCGTGCTCGCGCACGAGCTCGGCCATCACTCGAGCGACCATCTCCCCAAGGGGCTCGCCTGGTACGCGCTGCTCGCCCTGCCCGGCACCTACCTGATCGCGCGCGTCACCAGGCGGCGCGGAGGGATGGGCCGGGCGGAGGCCGTGCCGCTCGGGCTGCTCGTCGTCGCCGTCCTCCAGCTCGCCGCGACGCCGCTGCAGACGTTCATCTCGCGGCGGATGGAGTCGGAGGCCGACTGGAAGGCGCTGCAGACGACCCACGACCCGCAGGCGATGCGCCGCCTGTTCGTCTCCTTCGCGCACGCGGACGTCTCCGATCCGGATCCCCCGACGTGGGTCTACGTCCTGCTCGAGGACCATCCCACGCTCGAGCAGCGCGTCGCGATGGCCGAAGCGTGGGCCAAGCGCAACTCGGGGCGCCGGAGCTAGAGGCCGAACGCGTCGCGCGCCATCTCCGCGATCGCCGCTCCGATCGCGAGCGAGGACGTCGCCCCGGGCGACGGCGCGTTGCGGACGTGGAGCACCCCTCCCGCCGGAGCGACCACGAAGTCGTCGACCAGCCGGCCCTCCTCCGTGAGCGCCTGGGCGCGGATCCCCGCCGGCCCCCGCTCGACGTCGGCGGCGGTCAGCTCGGGGAGGAGCTTGCGGGCGGCCCGGACGAACAGCTTCCGGCTGTAGTCGCCTGCGAGCTCCGCCGCCCCCATCCGCCAGTGCCGGCGGACGAGCCTGCGGAAGCCCGGCGCGGCGAACACCTCGCGCAGGTCGTGCAGGCTCACGTCGCGGCGCCGGTAGCCCTCCCGCGCGAACGCGAGCACCGCGTTCGGGCCGAGCCACACGGACCCGTCCGGCCGCACGGTGGTGTGGATGCCGAGGAACGGGAAGCTCGGATCGGGAACCGGGTAGACGAGCCCGTTGACCAGGTGCCGCGCCGCGGGGCGGAGCAGCCAGTAGTCGCCGCGGAACGGGACGATCCGAGGATCCACCGGCGCACCGAGCATGCGCGCGACGCGGTCCGCGTAGACGCCTGCGCACGCAACCGCGTGCCGGGCCTCCACGTCGCCGGCCGTCGTCTCGAGCCGCACGCTGCCGGTGCGGCTGCGGACCGCACGCAGCTCGCGGCCGAGCAGCACCGCACCGCCTGCCGCCTCGACGTCCCCGGCAAGTGCGGCCGCGACGAGCCGGAAGTCGACGACGCCCGTCCCCGGCGAGTGGAGCGCCACCAGCCCCGCGGCGTGCGGCTCGAGCTCGCGCAGGCGCTCGGGGCCGATCCGCTCGAGCCCGGGGACGCCGTTCGCGAGGCCGCGCCGTTCCAGCTCGGCCAGCCGCGGCAGCTCGTCCGGGCGGGTCGCGACGACGACCTTGCCGCAGCGCAGGGTCGGGATGCCTCGCTCCTCGCAGTAGCGGTAGAGCTCCGCCGAGCCGCGGGTGCAGAGCTCGGCCTTGAGCGAGCCCGGCTGGTAGTAGAGGCCCGAGTGGATCACGCCGCTCGAGCGGCCCGTCTGGTGCGAGGCGATCGCGCGCTCCTTGTCGAGGACGACGACGCGAAGCCGCGGGTGCGCGATCGCGAGAGCCCGCGCGGTCGCGAGGCCGACGATTCCCGCTCCGATCACGGCGAGATCCGCGCGGCAGTCGCCGTCGCGGCTCTCGGTCACGCGAGCGTGTACTCGGGGCCCGACCCGCCCTCGGGCGGGGTCAGCCGGCCGCCCTTGGCGCTGATGGCGCCGCACTGGACGCAGTTCGAGGGCGTGAGGTGCACCGTGACCGTGTCGTCTCCGTCCGCCTCGCCCACCTCGTAGACCCGCGCCGGACACATCCACGACCACATCTCGGCGACGTCGCGGGGAACCTGGCGGCGGACGCGGAGATGGCTCGGCTGATCGTCGCGCGTGCGGTTGCCCGAGGCGAACACGGACGAGAGCTTGTCGAACGTGTAGCGCCCGTCGGCGGGCGGGTACGACGCGGCCCGACCGCTGCGCAGCAGCGGAGCGGACGCGTTCGGCTCGTTCGGGAAGTCCTGCGGCGGGAGACGACCCTTGGAGACGGTCATGGCGCTGGCAAGCGCACCGCCGACGTAGAACCCCCTGTCGAAGACCTGCCGCATGTTCCGCACCTCGCGCAGGTCGGCCCAGAGGTAGCTCTGCTGCAGCGCGCGATCGTAGGTGTCGAGCGCGCCGGCGCGGGTCGGCGTCTCGCCCGGCTGGAGCGAGCGGACGATCGCCTCGGCGGCGAGCATCCCGGACTCGACCGCATAGTGGATCCCCTTCAGTCGCGGCACGTTCACGAGCCCCGCCCCTTCGCCCACCAGCAGCAGCCCAGGCGCGTTGAAGCGCGACGGCAGCGAGAGGAAGCCGCCCTCCGTGATCGTCTTCGCGCCCCAGCCGACGCGCTCGCCGCCGGCGAGGATCCGCTGGATCTTCGGGTGCACCTTGAACTCCTGCAGCAGATCGTGGACCGAGAGCTCGACGTCGCGGTACTCGAGCCCGACGACGAACCCGAGCGAGACCATCTCCTTGCCCATCGGATAGACGAACGAGCCGCCGAACTCGCCGTAGCGCGCGCTCTTGCGCAGCGGCCAGCCCATCGTGTGGACGACCCGCCCGAGCGGCCGCGGCACCTTCCAGATCTCCTTCACGCCGAGCGCCCACACCTGCGGGTTCGTCCCCTGCAGACCGAAGTGGTCGATCGCAGCGGTCGTGAGGTGTCCCTGCGTCCCCTCGGCGAGCACCGTCACCTTCGCGACGATGTCCCCGCCGGGCTCGAAGTTCGCGAGCGCCGCGCCGTCCCGACCGCGCCCCTTGTCGCCGGTGCGCACCCCGACGACGCGTCCGTGCTCGACGAGCAGCCGCTCGGCGGCCGTCTCCGGCAGGATCGTCGCACCCCCCGCCTCGGCCTGCTCGGCGAGGAAGCGACCGAGCTGGGAGACCGACATCACCCAGTTGCCCCGGTTCCGCATCGTCGGCGGCGGCGGGATCCGGAACGCCGAGTTGCGCGTGAGCAGGTAGACCGACTCGTGGTGGACGGGCCCGTAGGTCGGCAGCTGCTCCATGTGCAACCGTCCCGCGAAGAGGCGCCGCAGCGCGCGCGGGTTCACCACCGCGCCCGAGAGCAGATGCGAGCCGGGCTGCTTGCCCTTCTCGAGCACGGCGACCGGGACGTCGCCGAGCTTCTCGGCGACCTCGGGGTGCTCCTCGAGCAGCTGGCCGAGCCTGATCGCGCACGCGAGACCGCCCGGGCCGCCGCCTACGATCAGCACGCCGACCTCGATGCGCTCCGTAGCAGGGTCGGTGGGCGCCGAGACGACGTCGCTCGGGCCGAACGGCGGCGCGTAGTCGGCCGGCCGGACTCCTGCGGGGCGCTTCCTCAAGACCGGCGCGCCCGCACGAGCTCGGTGAGCTTCGGCACGACCTGCTCGACGTCCCCCACGACGCCGAAGTCGGCGAAGTCGAAGATCGGCGCGTTCGCGTCCCTGTTGATCGCGACGATCGTCCCGGAGCCCTGCATGCCGACCTTGTGCTGGATCGCCCCGGAGATGCCGCACGCGATGTAGAGCCGCGGCGAGACGGACTTGCCCGTCTGGCCGACCTGGGCCGCGTACGGGTACCAGCCCGCGTCGACGACCGCCCTCGTCGCGGCAACGGCGCCGCCGAGCTCCTTCGCGAGCGCCTCGCAGAGCGAGAAGTTCTCGGCACGGCCGAGCCCGCGGCCGCCGGCGACGATCACCTCGGCCTCCTCGATCGACGGCCCGGCCGACACCTCCTGCGTCCGCTCGACGAGCCGGGCGAGCGACGAGAAGTCCTGGAACGTCGCCGAGAACGCGACCACGTGCGCGCGGCCGCCCGACTCCGCCGCCTCGAAGGCGCCCGAGCGCACGAGCCCGAGGCGCGGAGTGCCGCGCCAGGTCACGTCGGCCACGACGGTGTCGCCCAGCGCCGGGCGCGTGCCGACCAGCTCGCCGTTCTCGACCCGAAGGTCCGTGAGATCCCAGTTGAGCCCGGCTCCGAGGCGTGCGGCGAGGCCCGCCGCGACGTCGGACGCGAGCACCGAGGCCGCGAAGAGAACCGTCTCGGCTCCGGTCTGCGCCACGAGGGCCTCGAGCGCGTCGACGCGCGGCTGCGGCAGCGGCGCCGCGAGCGCGGGGTCGTCGCAGAGGTAGACCGAGCCGGCGCCGCCCGTCGCCGCGACGTCCTCGGAGGCACCCAGCACGACGCCGGCGACCTCCCCGCCGAGCGACGCGGCCTTGGCCAGCACGCCGAGCGAGCCCTTCTGCAGCTCGCCCTCGTGATGCTCGAGGAAGACGAGGGTCGGCGCCATCAGAGGAGCTTCTTCTCCGCGAGGTACGCGACGATCTTCTCGGCCGCGCTCCCGTCGTCCTCGATCCGGACCTGGCCGGACTTCGGCGCCGGCGGCGCGACCGCGAGGACGGCCGTGCGCGAGCCCGCCTCCCCCGCCTCGTCGGCGGCGATGCCGAGCTCGGCGAGCGAGAGCACCTGCTGCGGCTTCGACTTCGCGCCCATGATCCCCTTCAGGGAGGGGTAGCGAGGCTCGTTGATCGCGTCGGAGACGGCGACCACCGCAGGCAGCGGCGCGGTGATGACGTCGTAGCCGAACTCCGTCTGGCGCTTGCCGGTGACGGACCCAGCCTCGACGGTCAGCACCGCGACCTGGGAGAGCACGGGCCGGCGGAGCCGGTCGCCGACGGCTGCCCAGAGCACGGCGCCGTCGCCGTCGTTCGAGGCCTGGCCGAAGAGGACGAGATCGGGAGCCTCCTGCTCGAGCACCTTGGCGAGAGCGGCGCTCGTCGCGATCAGGTCGGATCCGACCGCGGCGTCGTCGGACACGAGCACCGACCGGTCGACGCCCATCGCGAGCGCCTTCCGGAGTGAGTCGGCCGCCTTCGCCGGCCCGAGGGAGACAGCGACGACCTCGCCTCCCTGTCCTGCCTGGATGCGGGCCTCCTTGATCCGGAGGGCTTCCTCGACCGCGTTCACGTCGGTCGGGTTCAGCGTCCCCTCGCCGGAGCGGTCGAGCCGGAAGCTCGTCGGGTCGAGGCGCTTGTGCGCGGTCGCATCGGGAACGTGCTTGACGCAGACGGCGATCTTCACGGGCGAGACTCTAACGACCGTCGTCCGGCGACTGTCCCGGGACAGGCACGCGAACGGAATTGCGTCAACACCGTCGCAAGATGCCGCGGCGGCCCACGCGAGAACCACGCGGCTCTACCCTCTCCTGCAGTGCCCCGAGCGAACCGCCAAGGAGCCGAGAGCCGCCTCTACCACGTTGGAACGCGCGGCAACAATCGGCAGCCGGTCTACCTCGGCGACGGCGACCGCCTCGCCTTCCTCAACCTCCTCGCAAAGACCGTCGAGAAGTCGAGCTGGACCCTGCACGCGTACTGCCTGATGGGCAATCACTACCACCTGCTGCTCGAGACCAACCTCGACGATCTGTCAGCCGGGATGCAGCTTCTGAACGGCGGCTACGCGATGACCTTCAACCGGCGGCATCGGCGGACCGGTCATCTCTTCGGCAACAGGTTCTGGTCGGAACCGATCGAACGCGATGAGCACTTACTCGAGTGCTGCCGCTACATCGCTTGGAACCCCGTTCGTGCCGGGCTCTGCACGCGTCCCGAGGACTGGCAATGGGCAAGCTATCCAGCTGTTCTCGGGCTGGATCGGCTCCCGTCATTTCTCGCCACGGAGCCGACACTGCTCCAGTTCGGAGCCGATCGAAAGCGCGCCGTCCAACGGTTCCGCGCGTTCGTGCACAGCCGATAGCCGACGACCCGCGCGCGCTGTTTCGATTCACATCGGTGCGTTTTTCGTTCGCGTGCCTGTCCCGGGACAGGCACGGGTGGGTGGAGGGCCGCGGGCCGCCGGGCCCTAGACAGCGACGGCGCCCCGGAGGAAGTCGACGATCTCGGACGTCGGCGCCCCCGGCGTGAAGACGGCGGCGACCCCGAGCCGCCGCAGCTCGTCTGCGTCCTCCGCCGGGATCGTGCCGCCCACGACGACGAGCACGTCTTCGACGCCGTTCTCGCGCAGGCCGTCGAGGATCCGCGGCACGAGCGTCATGTGCGCGCCGGAGAGGATCGAGATCCCG
>Ga0187780_10004614_pt1 | contig 10305 bp, 8 predicted proteins | sample 1015_Q2_SP10_20__FD_132429 | JGI IMG/M metagenome (GOLD analysis project Ga0187780, IMG submission 132429) | Tropical peat soil microbial communities from peatlands in Department of Meta, Colombia - 1015_Q2_SP10_20_MG | ecosystem: Environmental > Terrestrial > Soil > Wetlands > Peat | place...
AACAAGGAGGCCTTCGAATTCCTAAGCATGATAGCCGCAACCGAGGACCCCACGAGCATCATGACCAAAGCGATTCAGCAGATCGAAAGCCTCGAAGAAAAGCCCTTTTTCATAGAACGGTGCTTCCTAGAAGAGTTACTCAAAACGCCAGAAAATGCAAGGGAAAACGTTTTTCAGCCATCGGAGGAACGCCTCCAACGGACTATGGAGATAGAAGCCCCGCAGATAACTGAAGCCAAGAAGCCCTTCCGCCCCTACTCAAAAGACGTCAAACCCGACATGAAGGTGATCGAAGACCCAGGCTCAAAACTAAGCTCAGCCGGAACGATGGAAGACTATCTGGGCTACTTTCAAGATAGGTTCAAGCAGCTAGAGAGGCTGCTGAGGCAAAGGATGGATGTCAAAAGCGCAGCCTCGGTCATGGACGCTGTGAAGGCCCAATCAAACACGCGACTCAAGATAATAGCCATGGTAACAGAGAAGAGAGAATCCAAGCAGAAAATAGTGCTCACCGTCGAGGACCTCAAGGCAAGTGCCATCGTTCTCGTCACACAAAATGCTCCGCAAGATCTTCAGAAGAAGGCGCGAATGCTGCTGCTTGACCAAGTCATCTGCCTCAGCGTTGTTAAGACCAGAAGCAACCTGCTCGTTGCCGAGGACATAATCTTACCAGACGTTGCCCAGAGACCGCAACACAAGGCGACGACGCCAGTCTACGCCGTGCTCACATCAGATATGCACGTGGGCAGCACACAGTTCACGAAGGAAGCGCTAAACCGCTTCACACTCTGGCTGAACGGCAAATACGGCGACGAAAAAATGAAGGACATAGCAGGCCACGTCAAGTATGTGCTGATCGCAGGGGACATCGTCGACGGAATCGGCGTTTACCCCAATCAAGCAAAGGAACTCGTTATAAGAGACGTGAACAAGCAGTACAAGTTTGCCGCAAAGTACATTGAACAAATCCCCGACTATGTGGAAGTCATCATCACGCCCGGAAACCACGATGCTCCCCGAAAAGCCCTGCCGCAACCAGCAATTTCCGACTCCTTCCTAGAGACGCTCCAAGAATCAAGAGAGGTTCATTCCCTAGGTAGCCCCTGCACGCTAAGCCTTCACGGAGTTGAAGTTCTCATGTTCCACGGCCGCAGCCTTGACGACATAATCTCCACTGTTCCAGGAATGAGCCACAGCCACCCCGAAAAGGCTATGCAGCTGCTTCTCCAGAGCCGCCACTTGGCACCACTGTACGGCGGCAAGACACCTTTGTCGCCTGAAAGCAAAGATTTCCTCGTTATCGAACACGTTCCGGACATCTTTCACGCAGGCCACGTACACGCACTTGAGTATGGCAATTACCGTGGAGTATTGATCGTAAACTCAGGCTGTTGGCAACGGCAGACCGATTATATGCGTAGGAACGGTTTTACTCCGACACCCGCAAAGGTTCCGGTCGTAAACCTTCAAACCTTGGAAGTCACGGTCATTTCGTTTGACTGAGAACATAAGCAGGTGCACGCTAACAGCGATGAAGCTAGAGACGGCCCAAGTCTTACCTTTTGTTATCACCGCTTTTCGAGAGGCATCGTACTTCATAATCAACCAAACGACCAAGTCTGCCATCCTCAGCAAATACATCTCGAATAAGGCCACGACCGACCTCAAGTCGTATCTTCTTCGTCCTTCCGTACCTTCCCATACTGACGACCCTCGCGTTCAACAGTCCCATCGCGTCCAGCTCGTTTATCAACGTGCTTAAACGCCGCTGGGTCAGCGGCGCAACTCCCAACTCCGCGCTGAGCTCTTCGTAAACCTCAGAGATCTCACCTGTGATTGCACCTCGCGCGTCTCTCTTGCCCAAGTGATAGATGCTCAACGTCACAAGCTTCGAATGCAAGGTCAGGTTGCTCAAAGCTTCAACAACGCGGTTGTGTTCAATATGTTTCTCAGCCTCGCGAACATGCTCCTCGGACACTAAGGCTAACCCTTTCCGTTCAGCCATCTCGCCGGCAACACGTAGAAGGTCTAAAGCTCGCCGCGCGTCTCCATGTTCGGCCGCGGCCAAAGCAGCGCAGAGGCCAAGTGCAGCATCGGACAGGGCCTTGTCAATGAAGGCTGCCTCCGCCCGTTCGGCGAGTATATTTCTCAACTCACCGGCGTCATACGGCCTGAAAACAATCTCTTCCTCACTTAACGAGCTGAGGACACGCGGGTCTAGAAACTCCTTGAAGCGCAAGTCGTTGGATATTCCAACGAGTGCTATCTTGCTGTGCCTGAGAAACTCGTTCATTCGGGTCAACTCGTACAAGAGAGTGTCCCCGCGCATCTTTGTCAAGGAGTCGACCTCATCCAAGATCACTAAGAAAAGTATCCCTGAAAGGTCCAGACCAGCAGTAAATCTGTCAAAGACTTCACCAACGGAGAGGCCTGTGAATGGCACCTGTACACCTATGCTCTGGCACATACTTGCAAAGACGCGATATTCGGAGCCGGCTAGCCTGCAGTTGACGTAGCAGAACTTGACAGGGGCGTTAAACTCTTTGGCCTTAAACTCAAGGCGACTGAGAACGTATTTGACGACAGCGGTCTTCCCAGTCCCTGTGCTTCCATAGATAAAAATGTTGGAGCTCCTTGCACCTTTAAGTAGCGGAGCAACGGTTTCTCCCAACTGCCTGATCTGCCCTTCACGGTGAGGTAGCCTATCTGGAAGATAATCATGCCGCAGCACCTCGCGATCCTTAAAGACCTTCGCGTTGCTCGTGAAGTTCTCGAAGAGTTCATCAAGAATATCGGCATTATTCGTACCACCATCTCCCCAAGTCGAGTAGCAGTAAGCGTTCTTCCTGTGGAAAACATAAACCCTGCCGTACAGAAATCTAAATACTAAACACGATAATCCTAAAGAAGAAGCACAGCTGCAAGAGCAACCACCTCACAAAATAACCAGACGCACCCCTATCCTTCTGGTGGAAAACGTCTAGTGTTGAAAGGGTTGGGTTAATAATAGTTTAGAAGCGTTATACTCCTCTACGTAATGTCTCACAAGTGGTTATATCAATTACGATTATACATTTTAGACATTTACTACAAAACATTTTAGACCTACCAACGTGCGACATGCGGCTTACAACCTCTCCAATGGAAATGAAGGGGTGTGGCCTGCTCCTTTCATTCTTGTTGTTAACTTAACTATTCACAAAAACCATTATTCAAGTACATCATTTCATAAGAGAGTCTGTGAAGCCAACAATCGGTAGGGGGTACTTACACTGAACGGTAATTGCTCGATTATCATTTCACTTTTCGTAAACTCCTTGTGAAGTTTATTCATCGATGCCGTTTCCACATCCTCCGATTTTCCGTATTTGAGCCCTATATGCTTCTTTTCTGTGAATAGCTCACCCCTGCGTTTCCACTGCAAATCGCGTTTTGTACCGAGACTATTCTCATTTTGAGCTTCTCAAAAACTGTTATTCCCGCCACAGCAGTGTGGCTGAAAATCGGGTTCCTTTAACGGTTTAGAGGTTTTTTCTTTCCGTTTTCGGATACAGTTTTCACAGTAACACCTATAACGTGTGAACTGTGAAAGTGTGAACACGCTTCCTGGGTGTCCAAAGCTAATGCCAACTAAAAAGATACGCGTCGAGCTTTTCGACAGCGAGGGCAATCGTTACTCAATAAGCTTTGAGGGACAGATTACGCGCGATAAGGCAGTGCGGTTGCTCGACCTAGTGGAGCTCCTCGGTGGGGCCCCTGGGAGCGGAGAGAATCTGGAGTTCAGTCCAGCCATAGCTAGGGAACTGTCAAAGTATGACAAAGTCAGAGTTATAGTTCAAAAGCACTTCCCTGTGGTCTGGTTCTCCTCCCGGGAGGTGCAAACTATATTCGAGCAGGAGTATAAGGAACCCATAGGACTGAGTACTGTAGCAACGTACCTTGCGAGGTTGGCAGGAAAGAGGCTCCTTTCCAAAGCAGGGCCGTCAAACAGCTTGAGGTACAAGGCCGCTACGAGTGTCCCACAAGTCAACGCGAAAGCAACGGGCATGGTAGTAAAGCAGTGAAGATTCTGGCACTCACGGGTTCCATTCGGGTAAGCAAACTAGGCCGCTTGACCCTCTGATTTCTTGAGCAGTCTCTCCATCTCCTTCTTGGCACTGTACTTGAACGGGATCTTACTGGTCTCCCTCTCCACGTATCCTTCTTCGTAGAGCTTCTTCATCAACCTTGCAGTGTGCTCTCTGCTCAATCTGACCCTTTCCTTTATCTGTGGCGCGGTCTTCGGCCCCTCCGATGCCAGCATCTCCAACACAGCAACCTCAGTTCCAGTCAACTGTGCCAACGCCTTGTCTCTCCTTATTGGTATCGCCCCTTCGAGGCTAGCTTCAGGGACAGCTGAGAATTGCTTCGCCTGCTCTTCCAAGTTTACAATCTTTGCCTTCACCGCTTCTTGTGACGCCAACATGTCACGTGCCTTGGTTTCAACTTCATCTATTCGAGCTGCCAGCTTCTCCCTACCTTCAGAGTCCGCACTGACCTTTCCCTCCGCAGTGCTCATCCTCTTCTCCATATCTCCCATCATGCCGAGTACTCTGTCGCTTTTCGAACTCACAGCCTCAACCTTGTAAGCAATTGTCTCCAGTTTCTCTCCTTCGCGCCTGAACTGCCTGTTGAAGCTCAAAACAATGTCCTCGACCGCTCCTCGTGCCTCTTCATATTCCCTTTTGGCTTGACGCAGTCTGCGGTAATATTCCAACGCCGAAACTGCGGTCGTTGCAAGCAGACAACTCACGAGGGCAAGCAATAGATAATCCAATGAAAGGTCACCTGTGATTCAAATGTGATTAGGCGTGACTCGAGCACGTTGCATCACACATCACATCTCGCCCATGCAGCATTTAAGACTTATGGTATTATCATGGCCGGATGCAAACATGATGTCACATGTCACAGTTTCATCTAAACCCAACACGTTTGGTGGCTTTCTAATGTCCCTTTAAAAAGAAGACCGTTTTGGGTTCTGCTCAAAGGTTGCGGCGTGAATTTGCCGTCTCTTACGAGCTAATGGTCACTGAGTCTAAGTGCCATATTTTGTTGCGTGATTTGTGACGTCACATGCGCCTCTTTGGACGGCTGGAGAGCTCTTCTAGACTTGTTTCGAGCTGTTGGCGGAGCAAACTTATGATCTTTATGCGCTCGGTCATGCTTGTGCCTTCGCTGACCGCGTTCTTGTATGCATCCAGGTACGCGTGCAGTTGGTTTGCGATCTCAAGGTACGGGTCAAGAGTTGTAGTCTCAAACAGTCCCAGGTACCCTAGCAGAATGACCGTGTAGATGGATTTTGTGACATTTTCTTTGGCCTGCTTTAATGTCCGATTGAACGCTCCACGACTGATTGTGGCCTTGGTTAGCCTTAAGCGGGCTTTTTCATCGTACTTCAGCGATTTGCCTGAAATATTCTCAGACAATATGTCTATGAGGAGTGTTTCAAGCTGCGTTTTCGTTAAGTGACTGTTGGCAGCCATTATTGTGGCAATAGGGTCGTTAATCGAGCTTGCTAGCATTGATTGAACGCTATCTCTTAGCCTCAATTCTCATCGCTCCTGAGATATCGCGTATGAATACAGTTTTGTATACAAGGTCGGCTCTTAAAAGTATCGAATTCCGTGCGGCGCCCTTTGAGTGGTTCAGGCAGAGGATGCGTATGCCAGGGAATCGAGAAATGATTGTAAATAGCGAGCGGTTTCCAGTTATGACCACGTTGAGGGAATTAAATGAATGAAGCTTTGTATTACGTGCCAATTTGAGGTTCTGGCCCGAGGGGGCGCAGGACGAATTAATCTGCCCTTATCTGGACCTTATTTCTGTTCCCTAAAGAAATGACGTGCTTGTGACAGTTTGTAGGACGAAAGTATCTTCTCTCTCATCAGCTTCGGGAACACGGCCCGTATAGCATTGCCCCTGCGTCGGGTTCGATGGATAAGCGCCCAGTTCTGTTGCGCGCACTATTGTTCGCAAGGAATCAGCATCTCATTATCGGAGGATAACTGCCTTAAGCATGCGGTTACCGACGTGACGTTGCCCATCACACGCGAGTCACGTGTGATGAGCTCAACATCCAAACAACCCTGCCGCTGAGGCTCTTCCATTGATGACCCCATTCCCTCGAAGAGGATGGGGTTGAACGTGACATAACCGTGATTTTTGATGAAGTGCCAAGATGAATAATCTGTAACAACAACTGATTGATTATTTGGCGACCGTCGGACAGCAGGTAAACGGAGTTCGACCGTTAACTTCTTTCAAGGCCTACAATTCTTCTGCGCGCTTTCTCAACTTGTCAAACAACTCTGGGCGTAAATCTTTCAACGTGGGAATAAAGGCTTCAAGGGGTCTTATGTCGGCGTAGTCCACCTCGCTTATCAGAAAATCTTCCTCATCATACTTGGCTTGAGCAAGAACTCTCCCGTTAGGGCTTACGAGCCTGCTGCCGCCCCAGAATTGCAATCCGTCCTCGACTCCAACCAGGTTCACAAAGGCCAGAAAAGTCGTGTTTTCGACTGCGCGTGCAGCTGTGAGTATTTCGAAGAATGATCGACGAACCCCAGGTGAAGCTGAAATGCACACGGTCAATTGGGCTCCTTCGAGGCGTGCGAGTCGAGTTACTTCTGGGAAGTATATGTCGTAGCATATGAGCAAACCTATCTTTCCAAGGTCGGTGTCGAAGACAGGAGCCTCATAGCCTGGGCGAAAGTATCTTTTTTCTTCAAAGACGCTGTGCGTTGGGAGGTACATCTTCCGATACTTGCCGATGAAGCCGTCTGGGCCCATAAGAACGGCGGTATTGTGAAGGGTAGCCTGCGTTTTTTTGCTCTTCTCAGGCATCCCGAAAACGACGTATATGCCTGCGTCCTTCGCAATTCTCTGTATGGTGTTCGTTGATGGTCCAGGGATCTCCTCAGCCAATTCGTATATTTGGTCTCTTATAACGTAGCCCGTGAGCGAGAGTTCGGGCAATATCACGAGGTCTGCTCCTTTCTCCTCGGCTCTGATGACGGCTGTTTCGATCTTCTTAAGGTTCCGTTCTTTGTCTGCTGGTTTGCAGTCAATCTGTGCAAGAGCAACCTTGAATCTCTGCTTCATGAACTATCCTCCTCCGTTAAATCTAGGTGGGGCCACGTGGAAGCCTGAAGTCAGTACCTATTGTTCGGTATTCAAGCTTTGCCGTCAGTAGCATGCGCCTCTTATGTTCAGCTGAAAGCCACCTGCGCTTTATCCTGTCGACTATACTTTCTTTGATCTGCAGCTCATCAGCTATCTCGTCTGGCCTCATGAAATGTTCCAGTCCGTAGAGGATAAGGTCGAGCTGTTCATACTTCATGCCCAGTTCATCTTCGGCCAGCTGGTTCGGCCAGAGTGCAGGGCTAGAGGGCTTTTCAGCGACTTCCCTCGGAACGCCTATATGCTGCGCTATTTTTCGGACTTGGGTCTTGTACAAATCCATTATTGGCGATATGTCAGCTGCAACATCTCCCCATTTCGTAAAGTAGCCCATCATCGTTTCTGACTTGTCCGAGGTTCCGCAGACCAGCATGCCCAGCCTGTTCGCGTAGTAGTACAGGTAGATCATGCGGGTGCGCGCCTTTATGTTACCTTTACTCAGCTTGTCTGAAGGGTCGTACAGCCTCATTGAACCGTACAACGCCTCCAGCGGAGCTGTGATGTCGATTTTCTCTGTTTTGAAATGGAATTTCTTTGCAACGAGTTTCGTATGTGCGATGTCTTGGGTGCTTCGCGTTTCTTTTTCGGGCAACATTAGTCCCAAGACCTTGTCTCCGCCCATGGCTCTTGCTGATAGCGCCGCGACGGTGCAGCTGTCCACTCCGCCGGATACTCCCACGACCGCGCCCTTCGCCCCTGTGTTCTTTATATAGTCCCTGATGAACCGTTGGATTCTGCTCTCCGCTTCCGCCAGGCTTAGATCAAGAACTGTAGGCGTCAACTTCAAAGGGGTGCGCTCCCATCGATGTATGGTTGTAGGCAACTATTTAAGGACAAACGTAAATATGGGTGTCTAACATTTCCAGCAGAGAAGGACCCGTGTATGGGGAGAAGAAGGAAAAAGGTTGTACGCATCCCTCGGAAACATCTTCCAAGACTGTTTCCTTGTCCGAAGTGTGGGAAGGAAACGGTGAGGGTTGAGATTCTTCGTGAGGAAGGATGCGCAGTCGTTGGATGCGGCAGCTGTGGCCTCAAGGAGCAGTTCCCAGTTAAGCCTGCTCAGGCTGAGGTTGACGTTTACTGCATGTTCACCGACAAGACGTACGGCCATGTTCAAAGACCATCTGCATCTGCGATCAAGGATGCGTAATCAGGTCGGTCTGTATGGAACGTAACGTTGAGAAGTATCTCCTTGATAAGATCGAAGCCGAGGGTTCCATTCATATAACGCTTATCGACCCTGAAAGAGTGACTCCGTCGCAAGCTTCGAAGATCGCGGGCAAAGCGAAAGCCTGCGAGACCTCGGCCATTATGATCGGTGGGTCGACGTTTGTTTCCGCTGCTCATCTCGATGACGTTGTGAAGACGGTCAAGCGGACAGTGAAGATTCCTATAATCCTTTTTCCCAACAATGTTACTGGCATAAGCCGCTACGCAGACGCGATATGGTTCATGTCGCTCCTGAACTCGGTGGACCCGTACTTTCTAATGGGGGCTCAGATCTTGGGGGCTCCTCTTGTCAAAAGGTACGGTTTGGAACCTCTTCCACTTGGGTACGTAATCGTTGGTGAAGGGGGCACAGCGGGCATTGTAGGCAAGGCGATTCCTATCCCCTATAACAAGCCTGAGCTGGCGGCGGCTCATGCCTTAGCAGGCCAGTACTTGGGCATGCGTTTCATCTACTTGGAAGGTGGTTCGGGAGCCAAAAACCCTGTTCCTTCTGAGATGATCCGCGCTGTAAAGCATTACGTTGATGTGCCCCTGGTCGTCGGGGGTGGCATAAGATCTCGCGAACAAGCGTTGACCGCGGCGTCTGCAGGCGCAGACATCATCGTCACAGGCAACCTCGTTGAGGAAACAGGCATCAAACACAAGGTTTCGGAAATCATCGAAGGCATAAGACGCGGCAGCACATGAAAGGCCGCTTGACGGCCGCGCTTGTTAACAAGGCACATATAATACAGATGTTGAGTGATTTTGACTTTTTGAGTTGTTCCTGTCAGAGAACAGAAATAAACCTGTTTCACTCACAAAGGCTTTGCGAGGGGGAGACTTGGACGAAAAGATGAGTGCAGCTTATCGACAGTATGCTGGGGCCCTAGAAAGTCGGCTCGCCCAAATCTACGAACTGAGCGAGAGGGCTAGAGAAAAGGGGCTTGACCCCTCGCTTGGACCTGAATGCAGGATCGCCAAGGACCTGGCCGACCTTGTTGAGGGACTCGTGGGTCCGAATGGAGTCGCTGAAAGCATAAGGGAGCTGAGCTCTAGGCTTTCTAGGGAAGAGCTTGCGTTCAAGGTGACCGAAGAGATCGTCTACGGCAAGTTCGGGCACATGGAACCTGAAGCTGCCGCAGAACAGGCAATTCGAACAGCGTTGGCAATTTTTACCGAAGGTTTAACGGCTGCACCAATACAGGGAGTAGCACATGTAAAGATTAAATCGAACAGCGATAGGACACGTTATCTGGCAATATACTTTGCAGGTCCTATAAGGTCTGCAGGTGGAACAGACCAAGCCTTAACGTTGGTCGTAGGGGACTTCGTACGGCGACTTCTTGGACTTGAACGCTACAAGCCTACGGAGGAAGAAACGTCACGCTTCGTTGAAGAACTCAGAATCTACGAACGCTCCTCAGGAATGCGCTTCCAGTATCACATTCCCGACGAAGAGTTGCGAAAGGCTCTCGAGTGGTTGCCGGTTGAGGTGACCGGCACGGAGTCTGACCCGATTGAAGTGTCCACGTTCCGCAACCTTCCACGCGTGGAGACCAATCGCGTCAGGGGCGGAGCGCTCAGAGTTGTGAACGACGGCATCGTCGGACGAGCCCAGAAGGTTCTCACAATCGTCGAAAAACTCGGTTTTCAAGGGTGGGACTGGCTCGGAGACCTAAACAGAAAATCTGAGAAAAAATCTTCAGGGTTCATGGACGACGTGATTGCAGGACGTCCCGTGTTCTCTTTTCCGTCAAGACGAGGAGGTTTTCGCCTGAGATACGGCAGGGCAAGAAACACGGGCTTGGCAGCCGTGGGCATCCATCCAGCGACGATGCTCGTGTTAGACAGTTTCCTGGCAGGCGGAACACA
>Ga0187780_10004615_pt1 | contig 10304 bp, 8 predicted proteins | sample 1015_Q2_SP10_20__FD_132429 | JGI IMG/M metagenome (GOLD analysis project Ga0187780, IMG submission 132429) | Tropical peat soil microbial communities from peatlands in Department of Meta, Colombia - 1015_Q2_SP10_20_MG | ecosystem: Environmental > Terrestrial > Soil > Wetlands > Peat | place...
GAGCTCCGAGCGTGTCGCTTGCTCTTGCCTCGTGAGCGCACCGAGATTGCACGCAATCGCAGTCTTGGACGGCTGTGTCATGACGAGGCTCCGGGAGATTTCACTCGGGACTGCTGCGGGGATCGCACCCTCACTTCCCTGCCGCCGCTTCGGCGGGATGTGGATGCGACCGCGGCCCCTAGGAACCCGCACCCCCGCAAAGATACCTTCGGCGCGGAGTCTGCCCCCAAAAGGCTCCGCTCGATAGCGCGGGCGTTCGGGTCGGCTTCTCGCGCAGCACGGCGGCGGTTACAGCCGCTGCTGCGCTCAGCCGATAGGGGCGAGAGACCCACGGGGAGGCGGAGCTCGAATGCCCGGTCCGGCGCGACCCGCTCATCGATTGTCGATTTTTTCCCAGCGCCTCGACCGCGCGATCCTGACCGGCTACTTCCTGGGCGCCATCGTTCCCCTCGTGGCACTGGCCTTCCTGGCGCTCCGCTACGTGGTCCCCGCGCTACCGGACGGGCCGCTGGCAGAAGGGCTTTTGGGAGGCCTTGGCTCCGTCGCAATTCTCACCCTCGGATCTTTTCTTCTCATTCGACGCACGGCGCATCAGAGCCTCGAACGCATGAACGCCGACAACGCGCGGCTCCAAGGTCTTCTCGACGCCTCGGCAAAGCTCGTAAGCGCTCGCTATGCGAAGGACGTCGCGGGCGTGACGGCCGCGGTCGCGTTGGCAGTGACACGGGCGGCGGCCGGCTTTTTCTGGATGACCTCGGACAAGGAGGGCCGATTGTCGCTCGCCTCGTCCGCGAGTGGCAATCAACCGGGAGAAGCGGTTCGCGCGGAGCTCGAGAAGCTTGCGGAGGTCGTGGTCCGCGACGCGAAGCCAGTGATCTCTGGAGCGAGCCCGTCGATGCCTGCTGCGCTGGTGGTCCCGCTCGTGGGTCCGCGCGGGACCATGGGCGCTTTGGGGGTGGTGTACTCCGACAACACCCAGCCCATGGGCGATGGAGAGATGAGCGCGCTCCTCACCTTGAGTGCGCTCGCCGCTGTCGCCACGCACAACGCGGACCTCCAGGAGTCCCAGCAAAACTTCTTCATCCACGTGACGGAAATGCTGGTGGCTGCGCTCGATGCCCACTGTGATGTCCAGGTCGGACACCCGCGTCGTGTGGCCCGGATCGCGAACCGCATCGCCCGCGCTCTCGACTTTTCCGACGATCGGCTGCATCGGCTGCACTTCGCCTCCCTCCTTCACGATGTAGGCATGCTCAAAATCAAGCCCGAGCTCCATGGCGTCCGGGTTGCGAACGAAAAGCATCCCGCCCTCGGCGCGGGCATGCTCTCTCCCGTCCGCCTCTGGAGCGATCTCGCCCCCTTCGTTCTCCACCATCACGAGTGGTTCGATGGGCGAGGCTATCCGCAAAAGCTCGCAGCCGAGGACATCCCGCTCGAAGCGCGCATCATTGGTGTCGCCGAGGCCTTCGACAGCATGACGAGTCATGCGACCTACAAAGAAGCCCTCTCGACAAAGGAAGCGCTCTCTCAGCTCCAGAGCGGGGCCGGCAGCCAGTTCGATCCCAAACTGGTGCAAATCTTCCTCGACCTGGTCGAGCGCGGAGAGATGCAGTTCGACGACCCGGAGTAGGAACTCGGCCGGCCCATCCGTTGTCCTTGCCGAGTGCGCGAGGTCGGGGTCGGCGGACCGAGGAGAAGAGGTCCCGCCCGCGGGACGATTCTCTCTTGGGCCTTGCGCCGGCCCGGATCCAGCTGCGGCCTCCCGCCCACCGGCAACTGGGGCGCAGGACCCTTCTGCGGCAAGGCGTCGTCACGTCCAGCGCGAGCGAGGCCACCCACCACGGGGGCCCGACCCCGCAGGAGCCTCGGTCATGCAGCGACGCTTCATTCCTGAGCTCGATCGGCGAGAAGGTCGCCGGCTGAAAGAGCACATCCCCTGCGCCGTCCTGGTGAATGGAAGCCGCTACCCGGGAGTGGTGCGAAATCTGTCCGCGGAGGGGCTCTTCATCGAGACGCAGGCGGCCCTCCCTCTCGGCGCAGCGGCCGTGGTCGCCTTCCGAACCTCGGCCGGAGTGCAGTTTGTGCTCGAAGCCTGCGTGCCAAACCGGCAGAACGTTCCACACAGTCTCAGGCGACTGGCCACCGACGGCGTGGGTCTCCGTCTGCTCGAGCCCCCGCCCGCCTACCGGCGCTGGGTGGAGGACGGGGGTACCCCCGAATCATGAAGGCGCGCATCGCACCGCTTGGTCCCGGAGAGGAGTTGATCGACGCGGAGATCTTTCACGCGCTCTACTCGAAAATCTCGGATGAGCTCCCGCGCAGTTCGGAGCCTCGGACGGAGCCTCGGCGGCTCCCTCCTCCCGACAAGCCCAAGCTCTCCTGGAGCGAAGTGCGGGCCTCCACAAAGGACGTGGCTTCGCGAAGCGCGGCGCTCCGCCCGCTGCGCAAGGGACCCCACCTTCCCGCGCCGGCCAGGCCCCCCTCGGCTGCGACGGCCGCCGCCCTGGAAGCAGAGATCGACCGCTCCACGCATCGCCTGCACGTGGCCCGACTCGCCGTCCATCTCGCCCGGGCCTACGTATCGGCGGCAGCTCTGTTCCGACTTCATCGGGGTGTCATCCACGGCGTCTGTGGAGAGGGGGTGGCGCACTGCGGGGAACAGCTGCTTTTCCCAAGCGATCTCACGACGCCGTTTGCCGAGGTTGTCGCGAGCCAAAAACCCGTACGCTGCCTCGCGCCTCAGGACGGACTGGGCGCGCGCGTCCTGGCCATGCTCGGGCGCGACAGCGTGCAGGAGATCGCCGTCGTTCCCGTCGTGATTCAAGGCCGCATCGTGGGTCTCCTCTACGCGGACAATGGCGCCGAAGCTCTGGCAGATGCTTCCTTCGCCGCGCTCCAAGCCGTGGCTACGCGGCTCGCGAAAGCCTACGAACGACTGATCCTCGCACGCAAGCAAGATCCGCTCGCCCCGCCCGCGCTCTCCACGGAAGGGCCGGCGGGCGCTCGGAATGGGGCGCTCGCGCCGCCCGAGACGTAGGCTGCCGCAGCGTACGGCCCCGAACTCCTCGAGGCACGAGAGGGCTGCCTTGCCCTGGACGATGCTCCGATATCCAAAAGCAATGGAGGCGCTGCCCGAGCCCGTGCGCGAGAAGGCAATCGAGATCGCCAACGCCCTGCTTGCGGAGGGAATGGAGGAGGGCAAAGCGATCCGCATTGCCATTGCGAAGGCGAAGCAGTGGGCCGCTCGACGGGGTCTCGATCTCCCTTAATCGCGCGTCGGGACGCGCTCTAGGTCCTCGAGCCAGCGCTGCGCAGTGCTGTCAGAGGGCGCCCGCCAATCTCCCCGCGGCGAGAGCGAGCCCCCGGAACCCACCTTGGGCCCGTTCGGAAGTGCGCTGCGCTTGAACTGGCTGGTCTGGAAGAATCGCGTCAAGAAGACCCCCAGCCACTTCCGGATCTCCCGAAGGCGATAGCCGTCCTTGCCCCGCCACGCATTCCAGGCCAGGAAAGCGACCTTGCTCGGTGCGTAGCCGAAGCGCAGCGTGTAGTAGAGATGGAAGTCCTGGAGCGGGTAGGGCCCGACGACGCTCTCACTGCGCTGTGCGGGCTGCCCGGCACGTTTCCCCGGCACGAGCTCGGGACTGATCTCCGTCGCAAGGACGCGGGCCAGCACCCGTCCCACGGCGCGATCAAATTCCCCAGACTGGGCAACCCACCCGATTAAGTCGCGGATCAGGGTCTTCGGAACGCTCCCGTTCACGTTGTAGTGAGACATCTGGTCCCCGACACCGTAGGTGCACCAGCCGAGCGCGAGTTCCGAGAGGTCCCCCGTGCCGACGACGATCGCGTCGTGTTGGTTGGCGAGCCGAAACAGGTGGCTCGTGCGTTCCCCGGCTTGCACATTCTCGAAGGTCCGGTCGTACACGCGAGGCCGTCGGTCTCCTTTCGCGTAGGGATGATTCAGGGTCTTCAGCATTTGCAGGCAAGCGGGCCGGATGTCGATTTCCTCGGCGCTGGCACCGATCGCTCGCATCAAGCTCCAAGCCTGTCCTTTCGTTCGCGCCGTCGTGGCAAAGCCGGGCATGGTGAAGGCGAGGATGTTCTTCTTCGGAAGCCCGAGCTCGGTCATTGCGCGCGCACAGACGAGGAGCGCCTGTGTGGAGTCCAGGCCCCCCGAGACGCCGATCACCAGTCGCTTCACGCCGGTCGCACGCATTCGGGTGGTGAGACCCTGTACCTGGATGCGGTAGACCTCCTCGCAGCGGGCATCCCGCGTGGCGGGATCGGCGGGGACGTAGGGGTAGCGTTCGACGCGTCGCGTGAGCGGCAGACGCCCCTTCGGCAGGGCCAGCGAGAAGGGGATCTCACGATACGCGGAGACCTCTGCCCGGTGGCGCTGGATCGACTGACCAAAGGAGTTCTGCCGCATGCGATCCGCCCACAAGCGGTCGAGATCCACATCGGCAAAGGTGAGCTGCGGCGTCCCGGAGAAGCGCCGCGACTCGGCAAGCAGGCTGCCATTCTCCCAGATCATGGCGTGGCCGTCCCACGCGAGATCGGTCGTCGATTCCCCGGGACCCGAGGCGCTGTAGAGGTACGCCGCGATACATCGTGCCGATTGGTTGGATGCGAGGTCGCGCCGATATTGCTCCTTGCCCACGACCACGTTGGAGGCGGAGAGGTTGGCGATCAGGGTCGCGCCGGCCAGAGCCGCGAAGGACGAGGGCGGCGCCGGCACCCACAGGTCTTCGCAGACTTCGACGAACAGAGCGAGTCTGCGCTGCTCCTGCGACCGAAAGATCAGGCGAGTGCCGAAAGGGGCGGACTGGCCCGCAAGCTGGATCTCGTTCCTCGTGGAGACATCCCCGGGCGTGAACTGCCGCAGCTCGTAGAACTCTCGGTAGTTCGGCAGGTACGACTTCGGTGCGACCCCGAGCAGGCGGCCACCGCAGATCAGCGCTGCACAGTTGTAGAGCAGTCCATCCACCTGGACCGGCATGCCCACAAGAGCCAGCAAGGCCATGTCCTGCGTCTGTCGAAGGAGCTCCGAGAGCGCCTCTTCCGCGCCCGCGATCAGCGCCTGCTGGTGGAACAAATCATCGCAGGTGTAGGAAGAGATTCCGAGCTCGGGAAAGACGCACACCAAGGCCTTCCCTCGGGTCGCCTCGGCCATGAGCGTGAGCGTCGCTGTCAGGTTGAACCCCGGTTCGGCAACCCGAAGCGCCGGGGTGGCCACCGCCACGCGCACGAAGTTGTGTGTATAGAGGTTGAAAAACTCGCGCGCTGTAGGGGTACGCGGCTTCATCGTTTCGCTGTTTGCCTAAGAACGAGGACCCGCGCAAAGGTACGCGGATTCGGGTGCTTCGGCTTCCTCGGCCAAGCGGCGCACACTCGGGGGCAGGCGGGGAACGGATCCACGGGTCCGCGTCAGGGCTGCTTCTTCTGATAGGTCCCGATGAGCTCCGCCTGCGCCAGGATGTGGCCCTGCATGGCGTGCTCGAGCTCATCCTTGGTGGGGGAGGAGAGCTCCGAGAGCGGCGTGTCGAGGGCATAGAGCTTGTGGACATAACGGTGTCGGCCAATCGGTGGGCACGGGCCGCCGTAGTCGGCCCGCTTCCAGTCGTTTAGACCTTGCCGTGCGCCGGTTGGCAGGCGCCCTCCCGCAGCACCGTCCGGCAGCCCGCGGGCCTGGCTGGGAATCCCCACGACCACCCAGTGCACCCATGTCCTTTGCGGTGCCTGCGGATCGGGGGCGTCCGGATCGTCGAGCACCAAGGCGAAGCTCCGCGTTCCCGGCGGCGGCTCCGTCCACGCGAGGGGCGGTGAGAGTTCGAGCCCCTCACATGTATAGCGGCTGGGAATCGACCCTCCGGGCGGGAAGGCGGAAGAGTGGAGCGCGAAGCCGGTCTCCTGGCCGGCCGCGTAAGGGATTGACCCCGCGAGCGCAGCCCCGAGCGTGAGCCAGAGCATGGCCCGGATCCTTCTACCCATGGCGACGTCGCCTCCCATCCTTCAGGTGATCGAGGAGTTTTTCCGCCGGAAGTGTGTTCAGGACGTCCGACGCGCGGGCCCAGCCGCGCCGCGCCACAGCCACGCCAAACTCATCTGCATAGCGCAGGTGGCTGGGATGGTGCGCATCCGAGTCAATCACCAACGGGACCCGAGCGTCCACAGCCTTGCGCACATACTCATCCTTGAGGTCGAGCCGATCGGGGATGCCATCCACTTCGAGCACGGTGCCTGTGCGCTTGGCGGCTTGGATCACAGCATCCATGTCGAGGTCGAGGGGCTCGCGCCGTCCGAGTTGCCGCGCCGTAGGATGAAACAGCACGTCCACATGGGGATTCTCCATGGCGCGGATCACACGGCGCGTGGCCACCGACCGCGACTGGCCGAAGAGCGAGTGCACGGCCGCGCCCACAACCTGAAGGCGCCCGAGCGCCTCATCGCTGATGTCGAGGGTTCCGTCCTTTCGGATGTTCACCTCGGCGCCTGAGAGCACGCGCATGCCTTTGAGCTTGCGATTCACACGCTGGATCTCCTCGGCCTGCTCGAGCAGCTGTTTCTCGTCGGAGCCGTGCGACATGGCGAGATCGCGTGTGTGATCGGTGATCGCAATGTATTCAAGTCCGAGATCTTTTGCCGCGCGTGCCATCTCTTCGATCGAGGCCGCCCCGTCCGTCCAATCGGTCTGGATCTGCAGGTCGCCCCGCAGCGCGCCGTACTCGATGAGCTTCGGCAGGCGCCCCGCCCCCGCAGCCTCGATCTCTCCTTGAGCCTCGCGTAACTCGGGTGGGATCCATGGGAGGCCAAGCGCCTGGTACACCTCCTCCTCCGTTTGTCCCGCAATCGCCTTCTCCCCCTGGAAGACGCCATACTCGTTGAGCTTGAGCCCGGCTTCTTGGGCAATGCGGCGCAGCGCGACGTTGTGGTCCTTGCTGCCCGTGAAGTAGAGGAGCGCCGCACCGAAGCTCTCCCGCGGCACAACCCGCAGGTCCGCGTCCATCCCATTCGCCAGCCGAACCATCGACTTCGTCTCTCCGCGGGCGTGAACGGCGACCACTTCTGGCATCTCCACGAACAGGCGCATCACCGGGCCGGGGTCCGGCGAGACCACCAGGAAGTCGAGGTCGCCGATCGTCTCCTTGCGACGCCGCAGCGAACCAGCGATCGCCACGCGTCGCGGACCTGCAAGCTTCCCGAGTCGGGCCTCGATGTCGCGCGCGAGGGACCAGACCTCGCCGATCGGATGGCGTCCGCTCGCCTGCTTGCGGAGTTCGAGACCACGCAGAATCTTCTGCTGACTCTTTGCGCCGAAGTGCGGAACGTTCTGGATTCGGCCGTCCCGAGACGCCGCCTCGAGATCGGCGAGGGAACGGATCCCGAGCGCATCGTAGAGCGCCTTGGCGTGCTTCGGTCCGAGCCCTTCGATCGAGGTAAGCCCCCGCACGTCGATGGGAGTGGACCGGCGCATCCGCTCGAGATCGCGAATCTCCCCGTCCTGAAGCAACTCCCCGATTCGCTCCGCGATTCCCTTCCCGACCGCCGGGACCTCTTGCAGCGCTGCGACACCCCCGGTCGCGAAAAGCGGAGCCAGCGGGGTGGCGTGGGACTCGACGGCTTGCGCTGCTTTCTCGTAGGCGCGCGGTTTAAACGGGACGCCTTCCATTTCGAGAAAGAGCGCCATCTCGCGCAGCCGCTCGGCGATCTCCGGATTGCTGAGAGACCGTCGCTTCATCCCAGTCCCCTCTCCCGTGCCGAAGGGGCGCCGTCCCGCGCGCTCCATTGCGGCGCGGGCGTTCCGCCTGCGGGAGAAAGCATCGCATAGGCTTTCGGACCGGTGGGTGGGCTCGCAGGGCGGCGTGCGGGTTCGATCCCAACGACACGGACCGAAGGCGAGGGTGGAGCGGCGCTTCTCATGGGGAGGGAGCACCGAGAGGCGGGGGGAGGACGGCCGTCGCCTGGAGCCCCTTTTCACCGGCCTCGACGCTCAGCGCGACGCGGTCTCCTTCCGCGAGACGCTCGAAGTCGAGACCGCCATGCACGGCGTTGCGGTGGAAATAGACGTTCTCTCCCCCGTCGGTCACGATGAACCCATAGCCGGCGGCACGCAGCACCCGATCGACAATTCCAAGATCGGTTGGACTCTGTCGCCGCTCGTCGCGATGCGTGCTCCGGATCTCCCGGAGCTTTCGCACCTCGCGCTCGAAGGCATCGATCGCCTGATTGAGGGCGAGGCCAAGCTCATTCGCGGAGCGCACCGCGACGATCTCCTTGCCGCGCACCTGACAGGCAAGCCGGACCTCCCTCCCGCCGTGGCGGTGGTGGCCGCTTGCGCGACCCGTAATGCGCAGGTCGATCAAATCGGTGTGGCCTTGCGCGAGCGCCGTGAGACGGGCCTCGAACGCTTGGCGCTCGTCCTCCGAAATCTCCTCCACGTGACTCCAATGGATCTCCATGCTCCTTCCTTCCGGTGGCCTCGAAGGCTGTCCTCTTGCAGAGGATGCAACGCGCGTACCTTGCCAAGGCGTCGGGCTGCGCAGGAGAGCGGGGCGGGTGTGACCTTGAGCCGCACACCTGGGGCAGGACGCCCGAAGCCGCGAGCCCAGACGGCCGTCGTGAGCGGTCGGGCCAGGGCGACGAGCGGCCATGCGCTTTGCCGCCCGTTCCGGCAATTTCCCCTGAGACTCCGCAGAAGATCATCCAGCTCGGCGAGGAGGAGCCTTCGTTCTTGCCGAGGCCACGAGGGGAGAAGACCCATGAACCTGAGTCCCCGCGCCGGCAAGCCGGCAGAGCCCTCGATGCTCGTCAACGTGCCTCGTCTCATGACCGCGTACTACACGCTGACTCCGGATCCCACGCTGGCTGCGCAGCGCGTCGCATTCGGCACCTCGGGTCACCGCGGCTCTGCGTTTGAACATGCCTTCAATGAGGAGCACATCGTCGCCATCACCGAGGCCATTTGTCTTTATCGGCGCGAGCACGAGATCGACGGGCCGCTGTTCCTTGGGATCGATACCCATGCCCTCTCGGAGGGGGCCTTCTGCAGCGCACTCGAGGTGCTGGCGGCGCAGGGCGTCGAGGTCATGATTGACGCCCAGGGCGGGTATACGCCGACGCCGGTCGTCTCCCATGCGATCCTTGCGCACAATCGCGGTCGCAGCCGCGGACGAGCCGATGGCATCGTCGTGACCCCCTCCCACAATCCGCCCCCCGATGGTGGCTTCAAGTACAACCCCCCTCACGGAGGTCCCGCGGAAGGCGAGGTGACGGGGTGGATCGAAGAGAAGGCCAATCGGCTTCTGGCGCACGGCATCGACCAGGTGAAGCGCATCCCCTTTGAGCGGGCGAGGCGCGCTTCGACCACGCACCCCTACGAGTACCTCGAAGCCTATGTCGGAGATTTGGGCAACGTCGTAAACCTCGACGCGCTGCGAGGCGCGAAGCTTCGCCTCGGTGTGGATCCGCTCGGTGGGGCGGGAGTCCAGTATTGGGGGACGATCGCGCAACGCCACGGAATCGCGCTCAGCGTGGTGAGCGATGAGGTCGATCCCACGTTCCGCTTCATGACCGCCGACTGGGACGGGAAGATCCGAATGGACTGCTCCTCCCCCTACGCGATGCAGCGCCTGATCGGCATGAAGGACAGGTTCGACGTGGCGTGGGCCTGCGACACCGATCACGACCGCCACGGTGTTGTAAGCCGGAGCGGGGGCCTTCTCAATTCGAACCACTATCTGGCCGTCGCGGTGTCGTATCTCTTCACGCACCGCCCCCAATGGCCGGCCGGCGCAGCGATCGGCAAGACCGTCGTCACCACCAGCCTGATCGACCGCGTGGCGAGGCGCGCGCTTCGCCCGTTGGTGGAAGTGCCCGTGGGCTTCAAGTGGTTCGTGAAGGGGCTGCTGTCGGGCGCTCTCGGCTTTGGCGGCGAGGAGAGCGCGGGCGCCTCGTTTCTGCGCCGCGATGGCAGCGTTTGGACCACGGACAAGGACGGAATCGTCATGGGCCTCCTGGCTGCAGAGATCACCGCAACCACCGGCCGGGATCCGGCGGAACTCTATCGCGAGTTGACGCGGGAGCTCGGAGAGCCCTACTTCAGCCGGATCGACGCGCCGGCGACGCCGGAGCAAAAGAAGCTGCTCGCGCGACTCTCACCCCAGGACATCCAGGCCACGCAGCTCGCCGGCGAGAAGATCCTCAGCATGATCACCGAAGCCCCGGGCAGCAAGGCCGCGATCGGAGGCCTGAAGGTCGTCACCGAGAGCGGTTGGTTTGCAGCGCGCCCCTCGGGCACCGAGAAC
>Ga0187780_10004616_pt1 | contig 10302 bp, 12 predicted proteins | sample 1015_Q2_SP10_20__FD_132429 | JGI IMG/M metagenome (GOLD analysis project Ga0187780, IMG submission 132429) | Tropical peat soil microbial communities from peatlands in Department of Meta, Colombia - 1015_Q2_SP10_20_MG | ecosystem: Environmental > Terrestrial > Soil > Wetlands > Peat | place...
AAGGCGAACGCATTGTGGATGACTCCCCTCATGCCTGTCATATTCATCATGTCGGCAGTCGTATCGGGCATCGCCCTCTGTATGCTCACCTATATTGTAGTCATGGAGATACGAAAGATCCTTGCAGCAAGAAAAAAGACAACCTACGGCACCTATCAATCTACAGATGAGATAAAGGGAATCGAGATCAATGTAATCAAGATGACCGCAAAGTACCTTCTCTTTTTCCTGATTTTCGCAATCAGCCTCGAACTCCTGGACCTTATCTTCAGGGGCTATACTGCGGTCAAAACATGGGACATCCTGAGGAGCATCATTTACGGAAAGGATTTTCTGGACATCTTTGTGTTCCAGTATGGCATAGGGAACCTAGTCCCCTTCATCCTCTTCTTAATACCCGGTCTGACCATACGGCGGACGGTAATCGGGGTCCTCCTTGTACTCTTCGGCGTCTTCATGATGAGGTGGAACGTGGTGATCGGCGGCCAGTCATTTTCCCTTACCTTTGCAGGGTTCATGCACTACCATCTCCCCATTATCCCCACAAACCTTGAGACCTTCAAGGAAGGATTGATGGGTGCGGTCATGGTGATCATAACGCCTTTTGTGCTGTTCTGGATATTGAATAAGATATTCCCTGTATTCGGCGTAGAGGAATCCCATTAGCTCTTATACGGTGACAAGGCCCTTATGAGAATCTTTTCAAGGATACCGTTCTTTCTCCCTTTCGCATTGCTTTTTTTTCTCACACCGGGTCTCTCCGAATCTGTCGATCTCCCACAATTTGCCGAACCCGAGATACCGAAGAAATTCTCTGTACCTCCCCCTCCGTTCACTCCCGGCATATTCCCCTGCTCACAGTGTCATCAAGGGATGCCGGTCAACAGGAAACAGAGAAAACTTGAACAGATGCACCAGGAAATCATATTAAAGCATATGCCGGGCGGATGGTGTTTTGACTGCCACAATCCTGATAACAGGGATACCCTGAGGCTTGCAAACGGCACGGTGGTGAGTTTTCAGGAGTCGTATTACCTCTGTGCCCAGTGCCATGGAACCGTCTTTCGTGACTGGAAGGTGGGACTCCATGGCAAAAGGACCGGAATGTGGGACGGCGAAAAAGAGTACCGGCTCTGTGTCCACTGCCATTGGCCGCATGACCCGGTCTTTAAACCAATTAAACCGCTACCTCCCCCGGTAAAGCCGTCTGATATCAGATGAGGAGCCTATGAAAAGAAGGGAGTGCGCTAAAATGGAAATCCCTGTGAACCGAAGGACCTTTTTGAAGGGTGCTACCCTTGGGCTTGCTGCAACAGCCCTTCCCTTCACTAAGGCGGACGCCTCATTCTGGGAGGCGTTTTTTCAGAAGTACTACCGTGAGATGAACGAGGAAGAGAAGAAAAAGGTCATCCAGCGTCTCGAAAAAGAGTATGGTCAGAAATACAGGAAGGAAATCAAAGTGGGCGATGAAAAGGCCCTGCCTGGGGTCCTTTTTGGTTACGGCCTTGACCTTTCCCGCTGCATCGGCTGCAGAAGGTGCGTCTATGCATGCGTTGACGAGAACAATCAGTCAAAGGATCCCCAGATACACTGGATAACGGTCCTGAGGTTTAAGAAGGGTGAAAAATTCACAGACCTCGAAGAGTCCGAGAAATACTACAATCCCAAGGAGGTCCCTGAGCCCGGGTACTTTTATATGCCTGTTCAATGCCAGCAGTGTGAGAACCCGCCCTGCGTGAAGGCATGTCCCACGCAAGCGACATGGAAAGAGCCTGACGGCATTGTCGTGGTGGACTATAACTGGTGTATCGGCTGCAGGTACTGCATGGCTGCGTGTCCTTACGGTGCAAGGAAGTTTAACTGGACATCTCCGAACAGAAAACCTGAAGAGATAAACCCGAACACACATTACCTCGGCAATCGTCCCCGCTATAAAGGCGTTGTCGAGAAATGCACGTTCTGCATACAGAGAACACGGAACGGAAGATATCCGGCATGCGTCGAGGCATGCCCGGTCGGCGCGCGGAAATTCGGAAACCTCCTCGACCCCGGGAGCGAAATGCGCTACCTCATTGAGCACAAGAGGGTCTTCCGACTGAAAGAGGATCTCAACACCTATCCTAAATTCTACTATTTCTTTGCGTACGGGCGTTAGGAGGAGGCAATGGTTTCTCTGATAAAGAATTTCTTTATAGCCTTGCGACAGATCTTTGTGGGGACCAAGGAGTATTACCTCTGGGTAGGCTTCCTGCTCTTCCTTATAGTAATAGGGGCGAGCGCGTACATGACCCAGGCGGCGAGGGGATTGATCATCACCGGGATGAGAGACCAAGTGTCGTGGGGGTTTTATATCTCCAACTTCACCTTCCTTGTGGGAGTCGCAGCTGCTGCGGTCCTGCTCGTGGTCCCGGCCTACATATACAATTTCAAACCCATAAAGGAGATTGTGCTGTTTGGCGAACTCCTCGCCATCACCGCAATTTCCATGTGCCTCCTCTTCGTCACGATTGATATGGGCCAGCCGCTCAGGGGATGGCATATTCTTCCGGTTATTGGAGCAATGAACTTCCCTGTGTCCCTTCTTGCATGGGACGTGCTCGTCCTGAACGGTTACCTTGCGATTAATACCTTTATCGCCTTTTACGTACTCTACAGGCTCTCCATCGGCAAAGAGTACAGTATGTCCGTGATCGGCCCTCTGATAATCCTTTCCATACCATGGGCAGTGAGCATCCATACAGTGACGGCGTTCCTCTATAACGGTCTTGCCGCACGACCATTCTGGAATGCGTCCATTCTCGCGCCCCGTTTTCTGGCCTCGGCCTTCTGCTCAGGTCCTGCGCTCATGCTCATTATATTCCAGATCATCAGGAAGATATTCAAGGACGTAGATATAGACAACCGCGCCATCTTCAAGATCGCTGAACTGATCGCCTATGCCATGGCTATTAATCTGTTTCTCCTGGGCGCAGAGGCCTTCGAGGTCTTCTACTCAGGGACCATTCATGAGTATCCCATGCAATACCTCTACTTCGGCCTCCACGGAAAGGCAAAGCTCGTCCCCTATATATGGTTTGCCACAATCCTGAATATCACTGCCTTCCTCCTCTTCCTCCTCCCCAGGACGCGGGAGAATTTTACCACCCTCAATATGGCCTGCATCTTTGTCATTACCGGTGTCTACATCGAGAAAGGCATGGGACTCGTGATCCCGGGCTTTGTGCCAGACACCCTGGGAGAGATTTACGAATATGGACCGACCGTGCCAGAGGTGCTCATCTCTATGGGCGTCTGGGCCACAGGCGCACTCATCTATACCCTGCTGCTTAAATTTGCCATACCCATCTATACAGGCAAGCTCCGCTTCGAGACAAGACAGTGAAGAGATCGCATTTTCTTCAGCGTGATTTCGGCAGTCAGTGCCTGTGAGAAAAACATTGCGCCTTAATAATTCATAATTTCGTCAGAGGTGTTCCGACTCCAATGGCAAGACCCGGAGTTATGTGCTGTCCGCAGGAGCGGACCTTGACACTCCATAGGAAATGGGTGTTTGTTAGGTGGGTGACTCCAGTACAGGGGAGAAGGGTTATTATCTTGATGGGAGACGGATACCTCTGACGAAACAAAAAGACTCATGTGCGAATTGTGTTAAGAAAAAATAAAAGGCCCGTTCCTCCAGAAACGGGCCTCTAACAATACACTTATTACTTTGCCTGATGTAACTCAAAGGACTTTGTGGCCTTTTCAGCTCCCACCTGGGCCTTCTTTGCCGCAGCCTCCGCAGCCTTCGCCGCATCCTGAGCAGCCTTTGCCGCTGCCTCTGCCTTTGCCGCAGCCACATCCGCCTTGGCACAGCACTCTTTCAAGCTCTGCATCCCTGCCTCGAGTTTGCTGATCCTGTCCACGAGGGGATCAATCTGCTGTTTCACATAATCCTTTGTTGCGCATCCATAAGAAAATACCAATAAAATGCTGAGTGTCACCAAAAGCGCGAAAAATTTTCTCATCATTTCACCTCCTTTCAAGAGACCGTATCATTCACTAATAAAAGATTACACCGAAACGGGCTGAGTTGCAACCCATTTGTCAAAAAACGGTTCAGAAAAAAATGCAGGGAACGAATGAGAGGCGCGTCGAGGAAAAAGATCTACTCCTTGGGAGGTTTGGAGAGAATAAAGACCACGATGCCCATACCCGCAAAGAGCAGCAAGATAAAGGCGGAGAAATTCCTTCTGAACCGGAGCTCACTAAAGGTATTCTTCACCTTTGTGTCAATCGGCTCCAGCTTCTTTTCAAACTCATCTGTTCTCTCTTTCACAAGGGATACGTCCACAGTATGAAAAAGGGTCCGGAATTCTGCCTGGATGTTGAAGAGTCCCTTTTCCTCTTCCTCAATATACACCCCTTCAGCCTTCAGCCTGCTGAACCCCTCCTCAAGCTCTCCCATCTTCTTTTCGGTGAGGAAGAGTGCCTGCTTCATTATCTTGGCCCTTTCGTACGAGTGGCACTTTGAACAGAGCCGCTCATTGATAATCTCGATACTTGCCTTCTTCACATACTGATCCTCCTTATGAGAACCGTGGCATGTCACGCAATTGGGTCCCTTCCCGGTAGACTTCAGCGCCTTTCCATGCCCGCTCTCGAGATAATTCTTTAAAATCCCCACATGGCACTTCCCGCAGAACTCAGGGACCTCGGCGTACTTCGGGGTGCCCACAAAACCCCTCTGGCGCGACATGGCCATCTCAGCATCCTTGGGGTCACCGCCGTGGCAGTCATGGCACGAGACATTATGCTGATAATGGATACTCATCTTCCAGCTTTGGGGGATATTCTTAAACCTAGGGTCCATCTTTTCAGCCACATGGCATGCAATACAGGCATCTTCCTCCACCTGGTCTCCTGCCCACGGTTTGCTCAGGAATTCTCTCTCAAACTCTTCACGGTATCCCGCGAGAGAGCCGAGGGGAAGGTTCAGGACCATAAGCAATGAGAGGAGGAGGTATCTCATCGGTAGCTTCCCCATAATGTCAGGACAGCCAGCATGACAAGGATAAGAAAAAAGACGGTCTTAAGAACCGGACGCTTCAGGATATTCGGTTCCTTTTTTGTATCAAGAAACGGCCACAAGAGAAAGACTACCACAAGGAGAATCAGCAGGGTAATGCCGATAAACTTATTCGGTATGAGTTTCAATAACTGGTAGGGTACAAGGAAATACCACTCAGGTCGTATTTGAGAGGGTGTCCTGAGAGGATCTGCAGGGGTATTTGCCTCTTCAGGCAGGAACAGGGTAGGAAAAAAGGTGATAAAAAAGAACATCATAGTGAGATACAGCATCCCCATAAAGACCTCTTTCTTCACAAAATCAGGGTAGAATGGGTAGCCATAAGGATGGGTCTCCCTCCGGTATTCGGTCCACGGACTCTGCTGCTCAGCGGACAACCCAAAGGGAGGGGTCGAAAGCCCCGTGCGTTTTACAAAGAAGATATGGAGGAGCATCAGGAACAGAAAGAGGGGGGGAAGGATCGAGACATGGAGGGCAAAAAATCTTCCCAGGGTTATCCCTGTCACATACTCTCCTCCTCTCAGGACCTTTGAGATGAAATCGCCGATATAGGGGAATGCAGTGGGGATGGAGGTGACCACGGTGGTGGCCCAATAACTCAACTGGGTCCACGGGAGGAGATACCCGCTGAGACAGAACACAAGGGTGATAAGGAACATGAGCCCGCCCACAACCCAGGTCATCTCTCTCGGCTTCCTGTAGCCTCCCATAAAGAATACAGAGGCCATGTGCAGAAAGACCACTACCACCATCAGGCTGCTGCCCACCACATGCACCTGCCTCAGCAGCCAGCCAAACGACACGCTCCCCATGATCTCCTGAACGCTCTTAAAGGCAAAGTCAGGATGGGGGATATAATAGACGAGGAGGAGAATGCCTGTGATGACCTGAATCATGTATGCAACGACGGTAACGAGCCCAAGGGTATGGAACACATTGCTGTTTCTGGGAACCCTGAACTCCCTAAACTGCACATTGACAAAGTCACCGAGGCCTATCCTTACGTCAAACCAGTCCCTGATCTTCCCGCCTACTCCCATCTTCTTATCCTATCACCAGGTTCTCTCCCTCAACCCTGGCAGGGAACTTTTGGAGGGGCTTGGGAGGAGGGCCTGAAACCACATTTCCCTCAATATCGTACATTCCGGCATGGCAAGGACAGAGCAAGATCCTTTTGCCCCTTTCATACGTCACAAGACATCCCAGATGGGTACACACCCTTGAAAGGGCGATGAATCCCTTGTCAGGCCGGTTGATCACGATCACAGGGATATTGTTAAAAGTAAACCCCTTTGCTTCACCTGCAGGTATTTCACTCTTCTTCAACACCAGTTTCCTGGTCTTTGACTCAGCCTCAGGGGGGGCAAGGAACTTTACGAGGGGATACGCCAATGTGACAACAATTGTGGAGCCCAGAAGACCGAGCAGGACTTTCAGGAATTTGCGTCTCTTCATTTCACCTCGTTACGCAGGAAAGAACAGAATCGTTTTTATTCATTGTATGCAATATCACCCACGTTGTCAAGCAAAGTTCCTCTTCCTGCAAGGGGCCAGCGAATGGTAACCAGCACTCCTCCGTTCCATTCGCGAGCGATTGCACTCCTGAACCATACCTACTATAATGTCTAAGGCAAAGGGAACGCGATCGAAGATACTCTGTCGGGGTGAAGAGTGGAAATCTATGAGAACGAAGATGCCGAACGTGCTGAACTGTATAAGCTCTTCTCAGACCTCTTCATGAGTGAGCCTGCTGAGGAAACCCTGCTCCAAGCAAAAGCATTATTCCAGATGAACTTCGATACACCAGCCGACGAGATACGAAAGGATTTTGTCCGCATCTTCATGAGTCCGGACCTGCATCCCTCGCCCTATGAATCCCTCTACAACTTCTCAGTGGGAGAAAGGCCCGGGCTTTGGGGAAAGGCAACAGGGACGGTAAACGCGTTCTATGAAGCTGCAGGCCTCACCCTCGATGAAGAAATGACCCTCATCCCGGATCACCTGGCGCTGGAATTGTTGTTCATGCATTATCTCATACAGAATGGTCTTGTGGAGAAGCAGGAGATGTTTCTGAAGGAGCATCTCCGATGGGTACCTGGATATTGCGACGAAATGCAGAAACACGCTGCCACGCCTTTTTACAAGGAGGTTGCAAAGATCCTCAAGGAATTTATGCTCTCAGAGCAGGAACAGTTCGAAGGAGAGGAGTGAGTGACTGAGCCGCCAAAGGAAAGACCGCTCCTGAAGCAGCTTTTAGAGGCGAGCACTGTGGGCATCCAGCTCGTCCTTTCCACATTTGTCGGCTTTGGCATGGGATACTTCATCGACAAGTTCCTCGGCACCTTTCCCTGGCTCACCATCGTATTCCTCATCCTGGGAATCGTCGCAGGCTTTCGCGAGCTTTTGAGAGTGGCAAGGAGACAGAATGGACCTGATAAAAAGAGTGACTAAAAAAAGCGTCATCCTTATCTTCCTCCTTATCCTCCTCTCATTCCTCGTAGACTGGAAGGACGAGCGCCTGCGGTTTATCGCTCTCTTCGGAAACCCCGGTCTTGTGACGGTGAGCATTCTGATCGGCGGCATTATCGGCCTTGCCAATCTCAAAGGACTTGTCTGGGGCATCGAAAGCCTGCTCGGGACCCACAGGGCGAGTTCACGCATGGTCTTCCTGAGCCTGCTCCGCCTCTTCATCCTCTTTGCCGTCATTATCATCCTTGTGGTCATGAGGCTCATGAACCTCTTCGGCTTTCTGATAGGCATGACCGTGGTCTTCCTGGTACTCATAGGAGAGGCCTTAAGGATGGCAAAGGCACAGGGAAAAGAAGGTCCGGGAGAGAGCGGGGAGAGGCCCTGAGGTGTCCTTCCTTAAACGTATGGCTATGAGTTCGCCTGAGAACTATAAAATCACATTGACAGGACCTGGCTTCCTTGATAATCATTTATGTAATGCCCTTTACTGAGGAGAGAGAGAATGCGTGAAGAATATCCAAAGAAAGTCACATTAAAAGACGGTACGGCCCTTACCCTGAGGCCCATGACAAGGGACGACGAGCACGGTATCTACATGTTCTTCAGTTCCCTGCCCGAAGAGACGAGGCGGTACCTCAGAAACGACGTGACCAACAGAAAGATCATCGCCCGATGGATGCGGGATCTCGACTATGAAAAGACCCTGCCCATCGTAGCGGAATATGAGGGAAGGGTCGTGGCCAGTTCGACGCTGCACAGACAGACCTTTGGATGGGGACGCCATGTGGGAGAGGTGCGTATCGTGATCGATCCCGCTTTTCAGGGGCGCGGCCTGGGCGGACTGCTTCTCGATGAAATCTCGCGCATTGGCGCACACAGCGGGCTGAAGAAGCTCGTCGCACGAATCGTGACCAAAAGGGATGATGTGATCAATGCATTTGAAAAATCAGGCTTCAGCCATATCGGGGTCCTGAAGAGGTATGTCAAGGACATGAACCATAATTACGCGGATATTGCGATTCTGGTCAAGGAACTGGTGTCTGGAGCACCGGCAGCTCGATGAAGGAGGCTTTATGCGCGATGTCGTAATCGCCAGCGGAGTTCGGACAGCCATCGGCAGCTTCGGGGGGACTCTGAAGGATGTGCCGGCGGTTGAATTGGGAGGACTTGTGATAAAAGAAGTCCTTAACCGGGCAAAGGTCAGTCCTGACAAGGTGGACCTCGTGGTCATGGGCAATGTCCTCCAGGCAGGGTTGGGCCAGAACCCTGCGCGCCAGGCAGCCATACACGGAGGGATTTCCCAGTATATCCCCGCAACGACCGTGAATGTCGTCTGCGGCTCTGGCATGGAGTCGGTCATTACCGCGACCCAGAAGATCAAGGCAGGGGATGCCGAGGTGGTGGTGGCAGGCGGCATGGAGAATATGAGCCAGGCCCCGTATGTCATGCCCCATTCGAGGTGGGGCCACAGAATGGGTCATGCCCAGGTGCTGGATGTCATGATCCGCGACGGCCTGTGGTGCTCCTTCGGTGATACCCACATGGGAATCACTGCAGAGAACGTGGCGAAGAAGTTCAACCTCAGCCGCAGCGAGCAGGACGCGTACGCGGCGCAGAGCCAGGAAAAGGCGGAAAAGGCGATCAAGTCAGGCCGCTTTAAAGACGAGATCGTGCCGGTCATGGTGCCCCAGAAAAAAGGTGACCCCATACGCTTCGATACAGACGAATACCCGAAATTCGGAACAACCGCGGAAAAACTCGCAAAGCTGAAACCTGCCTTTGACAAGAAGGGATCGGTGACTGCAGGGAACTCTTCTGGCGTGAATGACGGTGCTGCGGCGCTGCTTGTGATGTCCGCTGACAAGGCTTACAAACTGGGAATAAAGCCGCTGGGGAGGATCGTGTCCTATGATGTGAGGGGCTGCGAGCCTGAGCTCATGGGAATAGGACCCATATTTGCCGTCCAGAGCGCCATTGCCAAGGTGAGGTCAGAGCTCGGGAAAGAGGTCGATCTCGTGGAACTGAACGAGGCCTTCGCAGCCCAGGCCATCGCCTGTGTCAAGACGCTCCAGATCGATCCGGACAAGGTGAATGTGAATGGCGGCGCCATTGCCCTGGGACACCCCATCGGATGCAGCGGTTCACGGATACTGGTGACCCTTATGTACGAGATGCAAAAACGTGATGTGAAGGTGGGGCTGGCAGCCCTCTGCGTGGGCGGGGGCATGGGATTTGCGATGATCGTCGAGCAGGGGTGGTACTTCTGATGCCTCCGCCGTGCTCACATACCATGGGCGTGAAGGAGATGCAATGGACAAGCTCGTAGAGGTACTGACCGGGAAATACCCCAGGAAGGTCGTGCTCGAGGACAAGAGTGAAGTGACCTTCCGGCCCCTCCACAAGGATGACGAGAAGGCCCTTGCGGAGTTCTTCAAAAATCTCCCCCTCAAGGACAGGGCATGCCTCAAGGAGGATGTGGCAGACCCAAAGGTGATCGAGAGCTGGATCCATAACCTCGACTACGACAATGTCCTCCCCATCATCGCCACACACAACGGGACCATCGCAGGGGACGCCACCCTGCACTTCAATCCTATCGGCTGGACAAGGCACCAGGGCGAGATCCGGCTTACCACCGACACCCACTATCGGGGAAAGGGCCTCGGGACAATGCTTGCCCAGGACATCATCGATATCGCGAAAGAGCTGGGACTGGCACTGCTCAGCATCGAGATGGCGCCTGAGCTGTATGAGGCATACTCACT
>Ga0187780_10004617_pt1 | contig 10301 bp, 10 predicted proteins | sample 1015_Q2_SP10_20__FD_132429 | JGI IMG/M metagenome (GOLD analysis project Ga0187780, IMG submission 132429) | Tropical peat soil microbial communities from peatlands in Department of Meta, Colombia - 1015_Q2_SP10_20_MG | ecosystem: Environmental > Terrestrial > Soil > Wetlands > Peat | place...
GTGATTGACGAGCACGGCGCGGACGCCATGCGTCTCTACGAGATGTTCATCGGTCCCCTCGAGAAGGCCGCCCCCTGGAGCACGGAGGGAATCCAGGGCGTCTATCGCTTCCTGCAGCGGGTGTGGCGGTTGTTCATCGATGAAGACGCGCCGGGCGAGCCGCTGCGCAGCCTTCCCGAGGGTGGCGGATCGCTCGATCAGCGGCGCCTCCTCGCAGGAACCATTGCCGGTGTGACGAAGGACATCGAAGAGCTCGGCTTCAATACCGCGATCTCGAAGCTCATGGTCTATGCGCGGGACATCGCAAAGGACGCGCCGTTTCCCCGGGAGGCGAGCGAGGTCTTCGTGCTCCTCCTCGCCCCCTTCGCACCCCACCTCGCCGAGGAAATCTGGCAACGCTTGGGCCACACCCGCTCGCTCGCCTACGAGCCCTGGCCCGCGGCAGACCCCGCCGACCTAGTGCGCGACACGCTGCGCATTGCGGTGCAGGTCAACGGCAGGCGGCGCGATGAGATCGAGGTTCCCGTCGATGCAGACGAGGACGCGATCAAGACGGCGGCGCTCGCTGCAGCCAACGTGAGAAAGCACCTCGAGGGACGAACGCCCAAGAAGGTGATCGTCGTCCCCGGACGGCTCGTCAATATCGTGGGCTAGTGGGGCGCGACGCAGCGAGGCCACGCTTCCGGACGACGACCCAGGGCCGCGCCGCCGTCTCCCGCGCGCGGGAGCGCTATCCTGTCCGGAGGAAGGAGGCACGCGCAGCCGATGACGAACTCCGCCCCCTACACGTTGATCTCCGCGGACACCCATGCAGGAGCCAACATCGCCACCTACCGCGAATATCTGGAGCCCCGGTACCGCGAAGAGTTCGATCTGTGGCGGGCACAGTACAAGAATCCTTCCAAGGAACACCTCGGTAGGAAGAAGACCAAGAACTGGGACAACACCGAGCGCTTTCGGGATCTCGAGGCCGAAGGCGTGGTGGGCGAGATCATCTTTCCGAACACGGTTCCGCCTTTCTTCCGCAATGGCGTCCTCGTGTCGCCTCTGCCCAAACCGGATGAGTTCGAGCACCGCTTGGCCGGCATCCGAGCGCACAATCGGTGGCTCGCCGACTGGTGCGCTGAGTATCCAGAGCGACGTGCAGGGATCGGCCTCATCTATCTGAACGACATCGACGAGGCCCTCCGCGACGTGAACTGGATTGCCGAGCACGGACTGCGCGGCGGGATCCTGCTGCCCAATCCCCCTCCGGACGACAAGCACCTCGAGCCTCTCTACTCGCCGAACTACGACCGGCTGTGGGCCGTATGCCAGGATCTCGATGTGGTGCTGAATCAGCATGGCGGAACCGGGCTCCCGGACTACGGCGCGTATCCGGCTTCGGCCGCGATGTGGATCGCCGAAGTCCCCTTCTTCTCGAAGCGTGGCTTTACCCAGCTCATCCTGGCCGGAGTCTTCGAGCGCTTTCCAAAGCTCCGCTACATCTTGACCGAGTCCGGGTGCGCATGGGTTCCGGACGTGCTCGCGCAGCTCGACACGTTGCATGGGCGGATCAAGTCGGGCGCGGTGGGAGAGATCGCCTTCTCCAAGGACGCAGTTCTGCCCGAAAAGCCCAGCTTCTATGCACGTCGGAACTGCTACTACGGAGCGAGCTTCCCGAGTCCCATGGAGCTCGCCGGGCGCGAGCAGATCGGGATCGATCGCATTCTTTGGGGGAACGACTATCCCCACTACGAGGGGACCTTTCCCTATACGCGCGAGGCGCTGCGCCATACCTTCTCGAACCTCGCGCCCACGGAGATCCGGGCGATGCTCGGGGAGAACGCGGCGCGGCTCTATGGTTTCGACCTCGCCAAGCTCGCAGCCGTGGCAGCGAAATGCGGCCCGACACCCGAAGACGTAGCGAGGCCCTTGCCGCGCGAGGAGATTCCCAAGGACTCGATGAGCCCCGCATTCCGAACTCGCTAGCGCACATCCGCAGGCGGGAGCCGCCTCGAAGGCGAGGCGTTCCGTCGGTCAGGGATGGAAGGCCAAGCGCAAGAAAAGGTAGAGACTGATCAGGAGCCCGATCAGCACGATGAACCGGCGCACCGCTTCCTGACCAAGGCGCCGCGCGAGACCTGCCCCGGTGTAGCCACCGGCTACCCCGCCCACAATCATGAAGCTGGCGATCGGCCAGTTCACCCGACCGCAGACGGCAAAGGTGAGCGCCGCGAGCCCGTTGATGCAGACCGCTGCGATGTTCTTGAGACCGTTCATTCGATGGATGTCGCGCAGACCGAGGAGTCCCAGAGCCGCCAGCATGAGGATGCCGATCCCCGCTCCGAAAAAGCCCCCGTAGAGCGCCACCAAGAGCTGAAATCCTGCGATCGCCCCAAGCGCTCTGAGCTCGGAGCCTCCCGCCCTCCCCAAGCCCGGGACGCTGCGCGACCAGCGGCGCAGAGGCTCTTGGGACATGAAAAGGAGGGTTGCGCCGAGGACCAAAAGGGGGGCCAGCTTGCCGAAGAGCACGTCCCCCACACGGTCTGCGGCGAGCGCTCCCAGCGTTCCCCCCAAAAGACTGGGCAGCGCCATGGCAGCGAGAAGACGCCCCTCCCCCTGCACCTCGCTGCGATAGCCCCAGAAGGCGCTGAGCGACCCGGGGACCAGCGCCACGGTGCTCGTCGCATTCGCCGTCACCGCGGGGAGACCCGCGGAAAGAAGGGCGGGAAAGGTGAGGAGCGTTCCTCCACCCGCCATCGAGTTCACAATCCCAGCGAGAAAGGCGGCGCCGAAGAGCATGAGGTCAAGCCACACCGCGCATTCCATGGCGCAGCGGAGCGGTTGCCACAAGGGCGCTCGACCTCGCCGGGGGCTCGCCGGGGTAGAGCTCGCTTCGACGATCCTCCTGCACCCCGGCCTCCATTGCCCGGAGGCTCGTTCCGAGCCAGCCTTGCCTTGCACCCGCTCCTGGCGCATCGGAACGCCTTGCCGAAGGGATGCGCGCACGGCCGGGTGGAGAGGGGAGTGAAGGCGCAGACCGTCCTTGGTGTCATCTCCGACACCCATGGTCTCGTGCGACCGCAGGCCGTGGAAGCGCTCCGCGGCTCAGATCTGATCGTGCACGCCGGCGATGTGGGTCACCCCGCAGTGCTCGAAGCGCTGCGGGCGCTGGCTCCCGTCGTGGCGGTGCGTGGCAACAACGACCGCGGAGCTTGGGCCGAGGCGCTTGCGGAAACGGAGGTGGTCGAGGTAGGCGGCTTCTCCCTCTACGTCCTCCATGACCTGGCCGCGCTGGATCTCGATCCCGAGGCGGCGGGCTTCCAGGCGGTGATTGCAGGACACTCCCACCAGCCCAAGCTCGAGCGCCGGGCCGGCGTGCTCTACCTGAACCCGGGAAGCGCAGGGCCGCGGCGCTTCAGGCTTCCGGTGGCACTCGCTCGGGTCCGCATCGGCGCGGCGGGAGTCGAAGCCGAGCTCGTCGAGCTTGAGGTCTAGTAGGGCGCGGGTCGGAACGACGGGCTGCCTCGCGTCCCTCTGATTCCGGCCTATGATCGGACGCATGCGTGGGCGGGGCGCGTGCCTCCTTTCCCGCGGCGACATGGGAGCCTCCATGCCCAGGCAGATCTCCATCACGTACTGCGTACCCTGAAACTACCTTCCCCGGGCCACCAGTCTGGCGGCCGCCATCCGACAGCGCTTCGGGATCGACTCGAGCCTCGTGCGAGGTGTGAACGGAGTTTTCGACGTGTGGGTGGATGGCACACGAATCTTCTCGAAAGACGAGGCGGGACGCTTCCCGGAGGATGACGAGATCCTCCTTCTCCTCGCGAAGGGCAGCGCCTAAGACGCGCACTCGCGCAGGGACCGGTACGCCAAAAACACCAAGCCGCGACGCCCCCCGTGAGTCGCCGAGCAAGCGCTGACCGTGCGCGAAGCTCCGCCCGGCGCTCCACCCGGCTTACGCCACCCGGCCGGGCGGGCGCATGCCGGACTCGTCTGCGACGTGTTCTCGACCCTGCTTGATCCCGAGGGCCGCCCATGTCGCGAAGGCGATGGCGGCCATACTGAACCACGTAATCGCATAGCTGCGATGGTCCACCGGACTCGTCGGCCGCTCGAAGCCACCGAGGGGAAGCTGCGCCGTGCCATCCGCCTGGGCCTGGAGGAGGAGGGGAGCGAGGCGATAGGGCACCTGGCCTTGGAGGGCCCTCACCTGGCTCGGACGCGCGGGATCGAAGTGAGCCCAGCGCACGCGGCGCGACGCAGGATCGAGCGTCCCGGGAAGCGTGTCGGTCACGTCGAGGGGGAAGGCCAAACCGGTCACCTCCACGGGAGGCGCTCCGCTCCCAAGGTCCGCTGCGAGGAAGGCGTCGAGCTGGGACGACGGGACCCAACCGCGATCGATCAGCACCGCGAAGCCCGAGCGACCCGGACCCGGCACGAGAAGCGGAGTCAGGATGCGCGCGCCTTCTTCAAGGCCACGGCTCACCGGACTCACCACGATGGACTGGGTGCGGTCGTAGATCCCGCGGGCCAGCACCCTGCGGTACGCATGGGCGCTCGGATCGGCAAGAGCGTCGGCCAGGGCAAGGGGTTCGCGGTCAATCTGCGCGTTCTTTGCGGCGAGATCTGCCTCCCGCCAGTGCAGACGCCGAATCTGCCAGCTGCCGAGGCTACACAGCACCAGCACCGCGATAGCGGTGGCGATCGACGGGACGAGACCGGGGCGGAAGCGCGGCACAGATGCCTCGCAAGACGCAACTCAAGGCGAGTCTAGCCGAGTCCCAAAACCGGGGGACTTCGGAGCGGAAAACAGCAGTTGACGGGAGATGCGCCGGGGAGGAATGTGGAGATGCCTTTCCCCCTCTCCTGGAGGACTCCATGGGCGCCAGCTCCCACGCTCCCTCCCCCACCGAGCTCAGCGCGCGCTCGGGCTCGATTGCCATCGACGGTGTCTTCTCCGGAGTGATCGGCGGCCTCACGGTCGCCGTCTTCTACCTTCTGATCGACACGATTGAGGGCCGGCCCTTGTGGACGCCGTCGCTCCTCGGGAGCGCCCTCTTTCTTGGTTCCAGCGTGGACAAGATCGCCGAGGTCAACATCCCCATGGTCTTCGCCTATACGGGGGTGCACATGGCGATGTTCGTGGCCGCAGGCATGGTCTTTTCCTTCATGGTGGCCCAATTCGAGTCGAATCCCCCGCTGGCGATCCTGCTGATTCTCTTGTTCGTGTGCTTCGAAGCCGCGTTCTTCGCCTTCACCATGGCGCTCGCTCCGGGCATCATCGGAGCCCTGGGCGCTTCGTCCGTCGCCGTGGCGAACCTGCTCGCGGCGGTCTCGATGTCTGCGTATTTCTGGCGCACCCACCCGGGCGCAGGCCGCGGTCTCAGCAAGATCTGGGAAGACTAGGCAGGCGGCCCTTCGCGCTCCACGCTCTCTAGCGCAGCGCGATGTCGACGAGCATCGCCAGGAAGAGCGCGAAGAGATAGATCAAGCTCACGTGGAACATGCGGCGTGCCGCGTGCTCCGTGCGCTCACGCAGCACGCGCACGCTGTGCCACACGAACCAGACATCCAGTGCCGCCGCACAGACTCCGTAGGTCCAACCGAGCAGGCCCAGCGGGAGCGGAGCGAGCGTCACCGGAACGAGTGCCAGCGTGTACCAGAGCATCCGCCAGCGCGTCGGCTGCTCACCGACCACGTTCGGCATCATGGGGATGCCCGCTCTCTGGTAGTCGTCCTTTCGGAAGAGGGCGATGGCCCACACGTGGGGCGGCTGCCACAGGAGGATGATCGCAAACAGGATCCAGCCTCCCGCCGTGACACGTCCGTGGGCGGCGGCATCGGCGATCAAGGGCGCGACGGCACCCGCCGCCCCCCCAATCACGGCGTTCAGGGGCGAGCGCGGCTTCAGCCACACCGTGTAGACGAAGACGTAGAAGAGGATGCTGGCGACGCCGAGAGCGGCGGCCAGCGGGCCTCCGGTGAAGAAGAGAATCCCGATGGCGAGCGCCGCCAGCGCGAGCCCGAAGGTCAAGGCCTCGCGAGGCTCCAGCAGCCGCGCGGGAAGGGGACGCGTTCGCGTTCGTTCCATCAGGGCGTCGAGGTCGCGCTCGATGTAACAGTTGAGTGTGTTGGCTGCGGCCGCGGCGAGGGCGGTCCCGAGCAGGATCGCCAGGACCGCGAGCGGGGCCGGCCAGGTACCGGTCGCCATCCCCATCACGGGAAGCCCGGTGAAGATCACGAGCAGCAGGATGCGCGGCTTCGTGAGGGCGAGAAAGCCGCGTGCGCGCTCGAGTCCGGTTGCGCTCACCGCGCCCCCCGCCCGGCGGGCTCGAGGCCCGTCGCATCGTCCCGCTCGGAGGCGAACCAGCGGAAAAAGATCACCCCCATGGGCAACCAGAGGATGAGATGTCCGGGCAGCCACATGAGGAGCCCCGCGTACTCCTGGTCCGTGAGCCAGCTGAGCCAAGGAACCACCCGCGGCGCCAGGCTGTAGAAGGGGTAGATGGGGTGCTCGGCCAAGGCGATGAACGCGCCGAGGGAGAACATCGGGATCTGCAACACGAACAGGTACCCGATCTGCCAGAGGTAGGGAAGCCGCGGCAGCTCCGGCGCGGGACCGAGGATCGGCCACCAAAGGAGCACCGCCGACACGAGGAACATCAGGTGCTGCGCGATGTGCCAGTTGTGGTCTCGGAGCGCGAGTTCATAGGCGGGAGGGAGATGCCAGCCGATCAAGATGGCGTTGAAGAGGAGATACGCCACGAGCGGACGGGTGAGGATGCGACCGAGACGGAGCAGTGCCGGAACCCGCAGGATCGGAGAAAGCAGCCAGCCCGGGATTCCCGCCAGAAGCATCGGCGCGTAGACGAGCGCGAGCAGGATGTGTTGGAGCATGTGGGCGGAGAGGAGATAGTAGTCCGAGAGGTGGTGGAGCGGGCCGTTCAGCGCGAGCAGGAGCAGGATGCAGCTTGCGCCAAACCAGGCGACCTGGGTCTTCGTGGCTGGGGGACCGAGGGCATAGCGCCGCCGCAAGGGACCGATCCCGAGCGCATAGGCGAGCGCGAAAAGGGCGGTGCCGACCACGACGCTCGGGTGCAGGTCGAGCTCCGAGAACGCGGATTGCGGGCGGGTCCACGCCCGGGCGATCGCCCTCTGGTGCGTTTCCGGCCGCGCGCTCAAGATGAGGGCGGCCTGCGCCGCCGCGAAGCGCTGCTCCTCGGGCGTCCGGGCATCGCTGCCCGGCAGGACGATCGTCTCCTCCACCGCGCCTTCGTGGGCACGCGCAGGCTCGGCTCCCGCCGCAGCCAGCACAGCAAGTGCCAGCGCCGCGCCGAAAGCCTTCGTGGGGGGACGCACGGACGTTCGACCTAGAGATGCTGCGCGGGAAGGATTCGGATCGCCGTCAGCATGGTGACGATGACCGTGATCACCACGGCCAGCACGAGAGGAATGATGAACACCTCCCGATAGAACACCGCGTCGTGTCGCAGATGCATGTAGAACGCAACGACCAGGCTGAACTTCATGGTTCCCATGATCGAGATGGCGATGAACAGCACCGAGCGGTGCGCCTGGAACCACGGGATGAAGTACGTCATGACCTCAAGGAAGGTCAGGACGGCGAGGATGCAGAGCACGAGGGCGTAGTTCCGGACTGCGTGAGCCTGAGGATGGGCGTGCGCTTCCATGACTAGAAGCCTCCCTTCTCCGTCACCGGGATCAAGTAGACGAAGGCGAAGATCACGATCCAGACGATGTCGACGAAGTGCCAGTACAGGCCGCAGATTTCCACGTTCACGGCCTTGGACGGCGGGATCGGCTGGCGCAAATCCGAGACGAAGAGCGTGAGCAGCCAGAGCACGCCGAACGCCACGTGGGTGCCGTGGAAACCGGTCAGCACGAAGAAGGTGGATCCAAACAGGTTCTGCTGGAGCGAGAGTCCATTCAGATAGAACTCGGTGAACTCATAGGACTGAAAGCCGAGGAAGGTGAGACCAAAGATCGCGGTCAGAAAAATCCACAGACGTGCGCGGCCGCGATTGTTGGTCTGGAAACCGTTTAGCGCCATCACCATGGCGAACGAGCTCACCAGCAAGACGAAGGCGCTCACCGAGGTCACGGGCACATTCAGGATGTGGGGCACGACGTGACCATCGGGCGCAGTCCAGGAGGTGTGGGAGAACGGTCCTGTGAAACTGTGCCCTCGGTAGGCCATGTAGGTCGCGATGAGCGACCCGAAAAAGAGGCAGTCCGAGCCGAGGAAGGTCCAGAATCCGAGCTTGACGTGCGGGAGGCCCATGCTCGTCGGCGGATGCGCCGGCGCGTGCGCGGCGGCCACCGGTCCCGTCGTTGCGTGCGCTGCCACCGTTTCCTCCGCCTACTCGAGGGGCTCGAAGAGCCAGCTGAAAAGACCGAAGAGCAGGACAAGCACCCCGAGGCCTGTGACCGGAAAGACCGGGCCCGAGGGCAGCATGAAGCTCACCCAGAAGATGAGGATCCCGAGCGCTGTCACGAGGGGCCAGATCGTGGGGTTCGGGAGCACCACGTGCTCGGCCGCCCCATGGCCGCCGACGGCCTCCTGCTTGGATTTCGCGCTGCCGTGACCCCCATATTTCGCGTCCCAAAAAGGCCGCGAGCTCGTCACCACCGGGATCTTGTCGAAATCATGCACCGGAGGCGGAGAGGTCGTGGCCCACTCGAGGGTGGCGGCGTCCCACGGATCGTTGCCGGCCAGGGGGCCGGAGCGCAGGCTGCGGAAGAAATTGAAGAGGAAGACGAGCATCGAGGCTCCGAGCGCGAAGGCTCCGAGCGAGGCCACGAGATTCCAGGTGTCCCAGCCGTCACTGCTGTAGTAGGTGAAGATCCGCCTTGGCATTCCGTCCACGCCGAGAAAGTGCATGGGGAAGAAGGTGATGTTCATCGAAAGGAACATCAACCAGAAATGCAGCTTCCCGAGACCGTCATCGAGCATGCGGCCGCTCATCTTCGGGAGCCAGTAGTAGAGGCCCGCGAAGAGCCCGAAGATCGAGCCTCCGAACAGCACGTAGTGGATGTGCGCCACCACGAAGTAGGAATCCTGGTGGTGCAAGTCGACCGGAGGGGAGGCGTGCATCACGCCCGAGAGGCCCCCGATGATGAAGAGCGCGACGAAGCCCAGCGCGAAGTACATCGGGGTCCGCAGGACGATATGCCCCCCCCAGAGCGTGGCGATCCAGTTGAAGATCTTTACCGCCGTGGGGATCGCGATCAGCATCGTCGTCACTGCGAATGCCGAGTCCGCGACCGGGCCGAGGCCCGTCGTGAACATGTGGTGGCTCCACACGCCGAAGCCGAGCAGCCCGATCACGATGCCCGAGAAGATCACGAAGGGCGCACCGAAAAGCGGCTTGCGGGAGAAGGTGGGCAGCACCTCGGAGACGATCCCCATCGCCGGAAGGATCAGGATGTAGACCTCGGGATGGCCGAAGAGCCAGAATAGGTGCTGCCAGAGCAGCGGATCCCCGCCGTTGGCCGTGACATAGAAGTTCGTCCCGAAGAAGCGGTCGAAGGTCAGGAGGATCAAGCCTACGGTGATCATCGGGAAGGCGAAGACGACCAAGAACTGCACCACCAGGGTCATCCACACGAAAACCGGCAGGCGCATCATCGTCATGCCTGGCGCGCGCATGTTGAGGATGGTCACGATGAAGTTGAAGCCCGCCGCAAGGGACGAGACGCCGAGAATCTGAAGACCGATCATCCAGTAGTCGACGGCGAGAGTCGGTGAGAACTGCCGCGAGGTCAGGGGGGCGTAGCCAAACCAACCCGTGTTCGGGATTTGAGACAGCCAGCCGGGCGCGGGGTCGAAGGCCCCGACCACGAAGAACGAGTTCATGAGCAGGGCACCGGCGAGAAAGACCCAGTAGCTAAACGCGTTGAGTCGCGGAAACGCGACGTCCCGCGCTCCGATCATGAGCGGAATCATGTAGTTAAAGAACGCGGCGCCGAGGGGCATGATGGCAAGGAAGATCATCGTGGTCGCGTGCATCGTGAACAGTCCGTTGTACGCATTGCCCGTCACGAGCTGCTGCTCGGGGCGCATGAGCTGGGCGCGAATCGCGAGCGCTTCGGCCCCTCCCACCAAGAAGAAGCTGAAGGCGGTCACGCCATAGAGAATCCCGATCCTCTTGTGATCGACGGTGGTAAGCCAGCTCCAAACGCCGGAGCCTGAATACGCCGGCTCGGCTTGGGGCAGCGGCGCCGCTGTGGCCATGGATCTCCTCCCAGATCGCTCGGCTTGGAGGGCCTATCTAAGGTTCCGCAAGTACGAA
>Ga0187780_10004618_pt1 | contig 10299 bp, 6 predicted proteins | sample 1015_Q2_SP10_20__FD_132429 | JGI IMG/M metagenome (GOLD analysis project Ga0187780, IMG submission 132429) | Tropical peat soil microbial communities from peatlands in Department of Meta, Colombia - 1015_Q2_SP10_20_MG | ecosystem: Environmental > Terrestrial > Soil > Wetlands > Peat | place...
CGGCGTACGGGGGAAACGGCTTTCAGGTGGACTCCAGCTACATGCCTTGGCGCCATTCCAATCCTACGTATAGCCCTCGAGATGATTCCACGCTGGCGCAGGGGAAACACACGTTGCAGTTCGGCGTCCTCTTCATCATCGCCCAAAGAAACGAAACGAATCCGCCGGTAGGCGCGAATACTGGGGACCTGCAGGGCGTGGCTACCTTCACCAACGTGAACAATATCAGCACCTCGGGGAACGTTTTTGCGGATTTCCTGCTGGCCTACATTCAGAATTTTCAGCAGGACAGCGCCCAGGGCGTCTATTACAATAACTACAAGATCGCCGAACCCTACTTTCAGGACAACTGGAAGGTCAGCTCGCGGCTCACGCTGAACCTGGGTGTGCGTTTCAGTCTCTTCGGGCTGTACAGCGAAAAGTATCACCAATCCTATAACTGGGTACCCTCGCAGTTCAGCTCTGCCCTGGCTTCTCAGGTCGTCGTCAACGGGACATGGGGCTATTTGCAAAATGCCAGCACCGGCAAGGCCATACCTCTGAATTTGAACAACCTGGACCCGCACCTCGTCAATGGCATCGTGCGATGCGGAGTAGACACCTATGCGGGCGGCCAGAAGGTGCCTGCGGGATGCATGACGAACTCCTTGTTCCATCCGGCGCCCCGTATCGGAATCGCGTGGGATCCATTCGGGAACGGGAAGACTTCGATCCGCGCGGGGTACGGCATCTTCTTTGAGCACGGAACGGGCAACGAAGCGAACACGGGTTCTCTGGAAGGCAGCCCGGGTCCACTCTCGGCGGGCGGGGTTCTGGACATGACCCAATACTATCCCCTGAATTGGGGCTGTATCGGCAATCAGGGGACCGGCTGCCCAGCATTTGGCGGCACCTTCCCTCTCAATGTGACGGGCATCCCGACGAAAGTCCAGTGGCCCTATGCGCAACAATGGAGCTTCAGTATTCAGCGGCAAATGCCGTGGAGCCTGCTCGGTTCCATCGCTTACGTCGGAAGCAAGGGAACCCATCTGACCGCCGAACTTCAAGTCAATCAACTGCTCCCTGTCAGTGCGTCCGAAAATCCCTTCGCTCCCGGCCAGCCATTGACCTCGGACATTTGCGCCGGCTACGGCGGCGGGTTATTTACGGTAAACGGCAAGACCATCGGCGTCGGCCAAGCCGGATATGACAACTTGTTGGCGGCCTGTGCGGGACTGGCGCTGCAGATCCCTACACCCAACGCGCTGCGACAGCCAGGCTACGTAATTGCCCCGGGCATGGGTCAGATTTTCTCGTTACAGAACATTACCAATTCGATCTACAACTCGATGCAGTTGTCGCTGCGCAGAACGAAAGGTCCCCTCACCCTGGACGTGGCTTACACCTACAGTCATTCGATTGATGATTCTTCCGATCGCACCAGCGCAAACTTCATCAACGCCTACAATATTGCCCAGAACCGGGCCAGCTCTGATTTCGACCAGCGTCATTTGCTGAACCTTAGTTATATCTATTCCTTGCCGCTGGAACACTGGTTCGAACGCTTTTTCCTCTGGGGTGACGACGAGCCCACCAACACCGTGCGTGGACAAGGACTCTCGGACCGATCCAAGAGATTGCTTTCGAACTGGGAACTGGCGGGAATCACAGTCTATTCGACAGGAACGCCTTTCAGCGTGATCAATGGCGGGTGCTCTTGCGGCATCTCGTCGCTCGATAATGCGGGGGTCGCCGCGGTGACCGGCCCCGGTTCCTACCCGGATCTGGCGCCGGTTCACCCACCGGTCGTCGTTTTCAGGGGCCCGAGCTCTGGCGGCACTTTTGGACCGGTTCTTGGCGATCCGGGGCGATTCGTGGCCCCGCAGGGGCTAACGTACGGCGATGCGGGCCGAAATTCGATGAATAATCCGGGTCGAATGAATTTCGATATTTCCCTTACCAAGAACGTGAAATTGAAGGAGGAGCGCTCGCTACAGTTCCGTCTCGAGAGCTTCAACACCTTCAATCATACCCAGTTCCGCGTTTACGACCCGACCAACCCCGGGAACATCGGCAACAACATCATCTCGTGCTATGCGACCGAGCCAAACCAGCCGGCGAACTGGGCCGGCGACTCCTCCTGCATTGCCAAAAGTTCGTTCCTGCACCCCGTGGACGCACATCGCTCCAGGACACTACAGCTCGGAGTGAAGTTCTTCTTCTAGAAGTTTTTCGGGAGGCTAGCTGCGACTAGTCCGTGCGTCCCACCGGCCGGTACGCTGGGGCGAAGGAGTTGCACCGCTTCCGGTTTCTCTTTCCCGAACGCCTGCGGGACGAAGCCGGCGTCCTGCAAGCCGGCGTCATAAGACCGCGCTCGTGGATTTACGTAGGGGATCGAGCTGCGAAACAGGCCGTCCAGAATAGCGGGGGCGTGCGCGGGAGCGATGTAGCAGTTGCCGACGTGGGAGCCGACCAATCCAGCGGCCCCTGCGACCAGAATTGATTTGCGAATCGTTTGGCGAACTTCTCCGCAGCGTTGGCAGCGGCAACTTCCGGGAATTCGCTCCACTCACAGGGAGGATTGCGGCGTTGAGTCCAGGTTGGCGACTTCCGGTCCCAAAGGAATCGAAGCAATTAACGGCGAGGGGCGGGCGGACTTGGCAACGATTGTCAGCGGCCGATGGCGCGTGCCTGCGAAAGCCGCCATCACCTGTACGTCGAGTTCGCTCTTGGGGTGAACGTGGCCCCGCTCCTTCAGGTAGGACGCATTGCTATAGAAGGGATGACGATAGTCAAGGATTTCACCGCGCTCGTAAGCGCCCTTGATCTCGCGGATTCCATCTTCGACGGAGCGCTGGGCCGTAAAGCCGAGGCAGTCCCGGATCTTTCGGAACGAGACGCGATAGTTGCGGCGATCCGCGTTTTCGAGATACTCGACTTGCGTCCCCGGAATCTGAAACCGGATCTTCTCGGCGATCTGAGCCAAAGTAAAGTTGAGGCTATCGTCGCCGACATTAAGGATTTCGCCGCTTACAGATTCGAGGGGGCCGGCAAGCGTCTCCACCACCGCCGCCGCCACGTCGCTGACGTGAATGAAGGGGCGCCATTGGTCTCCGTTATAGATGGTAATGATGCCGTCCTGGATGGCCTTCGCAGCCAGGAGATTGACCACCAGGTCAAAACGAGGCCGGGGCGCGAAGCCGAAGACGGTGGCGAAGCGAAGAATGGTCGGATGGAAGCCCCTGGATTTTGCGTCGAGCAGGGCGCGCTCGGACTGGAGCTTGGCTTCGGCGTAGAGAGAGATTGGCACCGTCTCCGACTTCTCATCCATCAAGTGGTCGGACGCGCCGTACACGCTACAGCTGGACGCAAACAGATACCGCTCGATGCCGTGCCCTTTGGCGATTTCCAGCATCATGCGAGTAGCGGCGTAATTGATCTCCCAGGCATTCCCATCATCTTCGGCGCACGCCGGGTCGCCCACGATGGCCGCCAAGTGGATGACGTGCTTGACGTTGCTCATGGCGCGGGCAACGTCTTGAATGTTCCGGCAGTCGCCTGGGATGAAATCGAGCCTCGGATTCGACAAAAACGGCTCGATGGATTCTCTGCCGTAGACCAGCTTGTCCAAAAGTTTGACCTTGTAACCGCGCGCCAGAAGATTGCCAGTGACGATAGCGCCAATATAGCCAGCACCGCCGACAACCAATACGGCGTGCGGATCAGGTGGCGCGGCCACCGTGCTCAACCGATGCGCCGCCTCGGATTCCCGGTGGAACAGCCAGTCCTTCATCCAGCGGATTCCGACGGCGGCGCTTATGGCCGCCCCAGCAAATAGGATCGCTGCCGCGCGCGGCAATGGAGGGCGGCTCATCAGAAAACTCAGAAAGACAACGAGCAACGTGGCGACCGAGGCGCTCAATGCAGAAAGGCGGAGCTTATAGCCGAGCGTATAGCCCCGCAGTCTGGTGTAAAGCCCAAACAGCGAGTGGACCAGCGGAAATGCGAAGGAGACCGGGAGGAACGTGTGGAAGTAGTAGTGTGCCAGCACCGCCTCGCTCGGTGGTGCGACGCCGCGCGTGCCCAGGAACGCCAGCGCGAGCACTCCTGCCACTTGCACGGCTATTAGGTCCACGAACGCGCGGGCGATGCGCTCCAACCAGAGATGCAGATGCGTGTTCATTCCGGACCTTCAGCGAACCTGCGGATCCAGGCAACCGAGCTGGCCAGAACCATGCTTCTACGGAAACGGGACTCAGTCTAGTCGGGGAAGTATTGCTACCCCTTCGGGGGCGAACGTTAACGGCAAATTGTGAACCACTTATAACATTGCGATGAAAACTCTGGCGGTCATTCACCGCGGGGGTGAGTCAGCAGCAGAGCAGGACTCGCTCGTTCGAGAAATGATAGCAGGGGTCGAGACCGAGGGCTTCTGGCCAGCAAAGCTCGCTGGATCTCCGAGGCGACTGGACGTGGGCCGAAGGCCACCGAGGATCGTCCGGAGGACCTGTGAGGCGGTCCGCAGGATGATGCGCTGATCTTCGAGAAAGCGGATACGGTCGCAATACGCAAGGCCGACTTCCAGTTTGGCGGGCAAGATGTCGTTTAGGTAGAAGCCCTCCTTGTCCGGATGAGCGGCCATCATGGCTTCCTCGTCAAATTCAATTTGAGGGGAGGTGACGCCGGGCCTGACGCGCAGGACTCGTTTCTGCCGGTCGGAATACCGCGCAGTGTAGAGTGGCACTTCCGGACGGGGGCCGACCAGGCTCATGTGGCCGGCGAGAACGTTGAAGAGCTGCGGCAATTCATCCATTTTCGTCTTGCGGAGCCAATGCCCCAGTGGCGTGATGCGCGGATCGCCAGAGGCAGTGAGCAGCGAGCCGGATCCTTCAGGCGCAACTCTCATGGTGCGAAACTTGAGAATGCGAAAAGGTTTTCCGAACTGGCCGGTGCGAATCTGAGAAAACAGGGCTGGGCCGGGGCTGCTGAGGCGTACCGCGACAGCGATGACAAGGAGGAGCGGGCTCAGAAGCAGCAGTCCCACCAGGGCCACGAGAGCGTCACACCATCTCTTGCCGAAGCGGGTGTAGAACTTGGCTTTCATGGCGGTCCCGTGGGTGGCCCGGGGGAAAGGGCGCTTCAGCGGTGATGAAGCCGCGCGATGTCGTGCAAGGCCTGGATGACGCGGTCCTGTTCCGTGAAACTGAGTCCCGGGAACAACGGAAGCGAAAGCGCGCCGGCGAAGCGCTTTTCCGCCTGGGGGAACTGACCGGTCCGATAGCCGCAGTATTGCTGGTAGAGGGGATGCAGATGTAGAGGGATGAAGTGCACCGAAGCGCCGATGCCGCGGACTTTTAGTTCCTCGATGATGCGATCACGCTCAATGTGCAGAGTTCCTTCATTGACCTGCAGGACGTAGAGATGCCAGGCGTGCTCGACGTGGTGCGGCACACTCGGCGGGGTGAAGGCATCCAGGGAAGAAAACGCCTCCGTATAACGGGCGGCGAGCGCCGCACGGCGGGCGCGCATGGAGTCGCATTTCTGGAGCTGGGCGAGACCTACCGCCGCCTGAAGATCGGTTAGATTGTACTTGTAGCCCACCGCTTCGATGTCGTAGCGCCAGGAACCGTCCGAGGAGTAGCGCTTCCACGCCTCCCGGCTAATGCCGTGGAGGCTCAAGATGCGGATCCGGTCCGCGTACTCCGGGTTTTCAGTAGTGACCATTCCGCCTTCGCCGGCCGTCACCGTCTTGGTGGCATAAAACGAAAAACAGGTGATATCGCCGATCGTCCCGATAGTTCGTCCGTTGTAGCGGGAAGGGAAAGCGTGAGCGGCGTCTTCGATCACCTTCAAACCGCGGCGGCGCGCGACATCCAGGATGGCATCCATATCGCAGGCATAGCCGGAATAGTGAACGGGGAGAATGGCCCGTGTGCGCGGCGTGATGGCCTGCTCGATCAGACGCGCATCCATGTGAAAGGAATTCTCTTCGCAATCCACTAGGACCGGCTTGGCCTTGAAGTAGAGAACGACTTCGCCGCAGGAAGCGAAGGTCATGGTGGGCAGGATGACTTCATCGCCTTCCTCCAAGCCGATCGCGTGGAGCGCCAGGTGCAGCGCCGCTGTGCAGGAACTGACGGCCACCGCGTGGCTTGCGCCGACGTATTCGGCGAAACGGGCCTCAAACTGTCTCACGCGCGGCCCGGTTGTCAGCCACCCATTTTGCAGCACCTCCAGCACCGCGCTGACTTCTTCGCTTTCGATCAAGGGCCGATGGAAGGGCAAGAAAGGAACATCTGTCGTTCTCGCTGCAGATACCGCACTGGCGGCCATGAGTGTTCTCCGGATAAAAAGGATATGGAGTTAAGACGTTGCAGAAATTCTGATGGCGTTCGCTGGACCGGCCTGCGCTTGGCGCAGGTTTTCCAGCCAACTGGCGACAAGATTGGACCACTGGAGATGCGTCTCCGCGAAGCGGCGGCCGTTTTCTCCTAGCTGAAGGAGCATTTTACGGTTGGCGAAAAGGCGAAGAATTTCCTTCGCGAGCGCCGGTGGGTTCTCTGGTTCGACGACGACGCCCGCTTGCGCCGACTCCACGAGCCGTGCCCCTTCCCCGCTTCCTACAAAGATCAAAGCCTTTCCCGAGGCTAGCACCGGAAAAATCTTGGAAGGCCGGGCCCCCTCATGCGAGGGCAGCGCCCTCAACGAGGCCAGGCAACCCTCGGCGATAGAGTAATAGGGCGGCAACTCCTCGAGCGACACGGGGTCCCGAAAGGTGACATTTTGAAGATTGAGTTGTGTGCGCAGTTGCCGCAATTTGTTTCGCGTAGAACCGTCTCCCAAAAATAGAAAATGAATGTGGGAGTGGCCTTCCAGGATCTTGGCGGCCTGCAGAACGTATTCCAATCCGTGGGCGTAGCCCATCGTGCCGGCCCAGAGAATGACGCTCTTGTCTTCCAGTCCCAATTCTCTTTTCAAACGAAGGTCCGGTTCCCGCCGTTGAAACCGCGAGAGGTCCACGCCGTTCGGAAGAAAGAGGACTTTCTCGGCCGGCACATGCTTCTGCGAAACCAGGACGTCCCGGATGCCCTGGGTGACCGCATTCACGTACGCCGCCTTTCGGTAGCTCCAGGACTCCAGGGCCAGGAGCATTTGCTGAAGCAATCCCTCGCGCAGAAAGCCGTGTTCGATCATCGCGTCCGGCCAGAGGTCCGCGACGTTGAAAATGTAAGGGACCCGCCAAACGAGTTTCACCAGATAGGCGGGAATGCAGGTCAGCAGCGGCGGAGACTCCACCAGGAGATAATCCGGCCTTCTCGCGCGAAAGAGACCCAGAAGACTCGTAACGCCAAACGTGGCGCAATTCATAACTCGCCCTAACCCGCTCCCCATGGCCGGATACACCCACACTCGATGGACCACGATGCCGTTTCGAACTTCGCGAACATAGAGTCGCAAACCGCGTTCGTCCAAGAAACGCCCGCGAGGATAATTCGGCCGGGCGGTCACGACTTCGACCTCATGCCCGAGCCGAAGCAGTTGCTCGGCCATGGATTGCAGGCGAGTCTGCGCCCCTCCGATTTCCGGAGGATAGTATTGAGTGAGAAGGAGAAATCGCAAGGTCGAGCATCCCAGAATGGAATCGTCAGTAATGTGATATTAGCGGTGAGGACGAAAAAGCCGTCAGTTCACATCGTGAACTCTTGCCCACATCTCTAGCGACAGAGCCCGGAAGAGAACTCCCGCCGCTAGAGCGCCAGGCTCCTCGTTCAAGAACCGGCGGCATTCACGGACGAGCCTGTCGGCAGATAGATATTTCTCCGCCCGGAAGTCCGGCGGCCGCCACAATTGTCCGTGGCCATTGCAGAGCCCGACTCGCAGCCAGTTTGTCTCCGGCGTATTGAAGCCCAGCTTGGATTTCCGCAAGCGCACCTGGTCTGGAAGCGTTCCGTCGAGCGCGGCGCGAAGGATCCACTTCGTCCAGCCGTTTCTGAGTTTCAGAGATGCGGGACACCTCACCGCGAACTCAACCAATTCGTAGTCCAGAAACGGCATCCTGGATTCTATCGAATGGGCCATCGAGTTGCGGTCTTCATGGCGCAACAATTTGGGAATACTGCTGACCGTGAGATCCGTCTTCTGTCGCTCCGCAACACTCGAACCTGCCCCCAGCATTCGACGACAGTCGCGAGCCAAGTCGCGCATGGGCGCAGCTCCCAATCGTTCCGAGGCGGACGTCCTTACCTTTTGCCCCATCGAAGGCAGGTATCTTCCCGCGGCTTCGCGCGACCACCGGAAGTTCCAAAGGCGCATCGCCAAAGCAAAAGCTTCCCGGAAAAGCGTTGGATCGACTCTGCGGAACAAGTGCCACAGGTGGAAGAAGTAGTATTTCTGATAGCCACAAAGAGATTCGTCTCCGCCCTGGCCTCCTAGCAGGACAGGAACACGAGCTTTCCGAGCCTCGCGCATCACGCTCCACTGGGCAAAGACGCTGGGGCCTCCGATGGGTTCGTCCTGGTGATAGACGATTGTTTCACACGCGTTCCAAAACGAGGCCGCATCGGGAAACGTCCAGTGCCTTTCGCTCTCTGTGGCAGATGCCACCGCCGACATATACGCGCGCTCGTCAATGCTGGCGTCTTCAAAGCAAGCCGAGAAGCAGGGAAAGCGAGTGCCCGGCGAAACGCGCCGCGCCTCGCAAAGGATTGCAGAAGAGTCCAGCCCGCCGCTGAGAGACACCCCAACCGGAACGTCGCTGCGCAGCCGGATCTTCACCGCCTTTTCCAGGCGTGCATGAAATTCCTCGGCGGCCTCGGCAGGCTCAATCTTCCTTTCTGGCTGAGCCTCGAGCTCCCAATATCTCTGAATCTGAGGCCGCAAGACCTCATTCAGCTCGAGAGTGAGATAGCACCCTCCCAGCAATTGGAAGACGCCTTCAAAAGAAGTCTCTTCCAGGTGGTCCTGCAAACCATATTCGAGAAAATCTGCGATGGCCCGCAGGTTTGCGGTCCGCCGGATGCCGGAAGCATACAGAACCTGCTTGATTTCCGAACCCAGATAGAACGCGCGCTCACCTGCGGTGAAATAGAAAGGCTTGACGCCAAAACGGTCGCGGGCGCAAAACAATCGCTGTCGCGGCCGGTCCCACAGCGCAAAACTCCACATGCCATTGAATTTCCGAAGGCATTGCTCGCCCCAGGCCTGATAGCTGTTTAACACCACCTCGGTATCCGTGCCGGAAGCGAACCGGTAACCGAGAGCCCGAAGTTCCTCTCGAATTTCCTTGTAGTTGTAAATTTCTCCGTTGTAGGTAAGGCAGAGCGATCCATCCGCGCTCTGCATCGGCTGATTCCCGCTCGGGGACAAATCCACAATCGCCAGCCGCCGGTTGCCCAGGCCAATCTGAGGCCTGCGGACCTCGGGCATTCTTTCATCGCCCTGGCGGATTTCCACCCGCGCGCTCGTGCCCGCGGTTGCGTATGCGAATCCGTAACCGTCCGGACCCCGGTAAGCGATCATCTGAGTCATCGCCACCAGCTTGCCTGGATCAAATCCATCCAGCGCCACAATCCCGGCTATGCCGCACATATCTCATTCTCGATTCGGCGATACAGGCGCACGAGCTTTTCGGCCTCCGAGCCCCAGTTATATTTCTCTAAGACCGCCGCTTGCCCGCGGCGCCCCATCTCTTCCGCCTGGCGCGGATGGGACAGCACATATTCGATCGCCTTCGCGATTTGCTCCGGGTTCCTGGGATCAACCAATAGTCCGCATCCGGCCTCGCCGATAATCTTCCGCCACAACGGAAAGTCCGAAGCGATGAGGGGAAGGCCCGCCCCCATGTATTCAAATATCTTCTGCGGCATCGCTTCGAAGTGATTGGGCTCGGGATGAAACAGCACCAGGCCGGCCCGCACATCTTGCAGCACCCGAAAGGTGCTGGGTTGGTCGAGGAACCCATGATGACGCACGCGCCTCCATCCGGGATTTCTCCGCAGCTCCTCCGAACCTGCCTCTTCCGGAATTTCTGGACCCGCCAGCTCCAGGGTTGCCGGGAGCGACTCCGGAAGAAGGGCCATGGCGGTCACCATCTCGCGAATCGCGCGCTGTCTGGTGATCCCGCCCACATAAGCGACCGATTGTCTTCGCTGCTCCCACGGAAGCGCGGCTCCCTGGCGGACGAGTTCGTGCGCGTAGGGAAAATTGTGAATGACCACCGTGCGCGGATTGATCCGGCGAAAGCGGTCCGCAATCGCGGGAGTGACGGTGACCAGCGCGGAGAATTTTCCGCAGACGACTTGCTCCATCCTCTCCACAATC
>Ga0187780_10004620_pt1 | contig 10298 bp, 11 predicted proteins | sample 1015_Q2_SP10_20__FD_132429 | JGI IMG/M metagenome (GOLD analysis project Ga0187780, IMG submission 132429) | Tropical peat soil microbial communities from peatlands in Department of Meta, Colombia - 1015_Q2_SP10_20_MG | ecosystem: Environmental > Terrestrial > Soil > Wetlands > Peat | place...
CCGCGCCGACCGCGACCACCGTGAGCGGGACGACGACGCGCATCCGCTCGCGCTCGCGCGCCCGCAGGCGTTCTCCGTAGCGCCACCCGGCGAGCTCGACCCGCGGTGGCTTGCCAACCCGCACGAAGTCGTACGCTCCCCACTTGATGAGGGCGACGTGATCCGTCGCGGCAGCAACGCGCCCGTCGCGCGCCGCGCGGGCCACCCCCTCCAGCCGCTCGAGTCGATCGTCGAACGGCGTGAGGTTCCAGCGCGCGCACGACGGGCAGATCACCCACAACCGTCCGCGCCATTCGTCGAACGCGAGCCGCCGGCCGACGCCGAGCCCTGAGGGGCCCCCGTCTCCGTCGAGCCGCGCGTTGCAGAAGGCGCAGGTCGTATACATCGGCTACTGCGCCATGGCGCCAGGACGCGCGGGATGCCACGGGCCGATGTCGACCGGGGTGGTGCCAGTAGTGAGCAAGTCGCCCATCACTTCGCCGGTCAACGCCGCGAGCAGTACGCCGTTCCGGCCGTGCCCAGTGGCGTACCAGAGGTGCTCGACGTCCGGGTCCGCGCCGACGATGGGGCGGCCGTCCCGCGTCATCGGACGCAGCCCCGCCCAGGTGCGCAGCACCGACTCTCGGACGAGCGCGGGGAAGAGGCGCACGGCGCTTCGAAAAATCTGGGCGAGCCCTTCGTTCGTGACGTGGCACTCGAACCCCGAGTGCTCCATCGTGCTGCCGAGCACGGCCTCGTTCCCCCGCGCCAGGACGTAGCAGTGCTCGTTGTAGAGGATCCCGGGCGGAGTCGCCGACGGCCACGGAGTCGCGGCCATCTGTCCCCGGACGGGCTCGACCGCGGGTGGATGCGGCAACCCCGCGATTCCTCGCGACCACGCGCCCGCCGCGACGACGACGTCGCGCGCGGCGGTTGCCCCGTGATCGGTCACGACGCCCGTGACTTTGCCGTCCGCCACGCGGATCTCGCGCACGTACTCGGCGACGAGGGTCGCGCCGAGCCGGCGCGCGTCCGCGAGGCAGGCGCGGGCCAGCGTTTCGGGATCGAGCGCACCATCTTCGGACGCGAACAGCGCGCCGCGAGTATCGGCGGCCGTTCCGGGCCAGCGCTCGTGCACTTCGGCGGGCTCGAGCCAGTCGCAGCGCAGCCCCGCCTGGCGCTGCGCGGCGACTTCCGCCTTGAGCCGCTGCTCGGCGGCGTCGTCGAAGGCGAGCGACGCGATGCCGCTTTGCCACAACCCGATGTCGATGCCGACGGCTTCTTTGAGCGCGGGGGCGAGGGGCTGGTAGAGATCGCGGGCGCGGAGGGAGAGGCTGAGCGCGTCCTCGCCGGCGGGCTCGATCTGCGCGGCGAGCATCCCGGCCGATGCGGGGGAGGCGGCTGCCGACTCCGGCCCCGGCTCGAAAATCACCGCCGCGTGCCCGCGCAGGGCGGCGGCGCGCGCGCACGCCGCTCCCACGACCCCACCTCCGATTATCGCGACGTCAAACGCTTTCATGCATTGGCGCGGGGCTGAAACCCGCCGCTACATTGTAACGTAGGACCGAACGATCACGGTTCAGGAGGACGTCATGTTTCGCAACATACTGGGCTTCGCCATCTTCGCGGTCGTCGCGCTGGTCGCCATCAAGCTGCTCTTCGGGGTGCTTGGCATCGTCATGGGCCTCGCGATGACCCTGCTCGTCTGGGCCGGTTTCGGTTTCCTGGCCTATCTCGGGCTCCGGGTGCTGTCTCCCCGGACCGCGGACCGGGTGCGCGACCTGATCAAGGGGCGCCCGGCGGACGCTTAACGGCGGTCCAGCTCGCGCAGCACCGCCCAGCAGAGCAGCGGAAACAGCAGCTCGTGGTGGCCCGTCAGCTGGATCCCCCGGCCACCGCCGAGTGTCGGTCGCTCGACCACGTTCACTCGCGGCCGGTAGTGTCGTTGCATGTCGCAGTCGCACGCCGTGAAGCCTACCGGCTTTCCCCCGTGAAGGTTCCGCGCGATGCTCAGCGCCTTGAGGAACACCTCGGGCATGATCACCGCGCTTCCCACGTTCAGCACGACGCCCCCACCGTCGAGGGCGGGGAGCGACTCGGAGAGCCGGCGAAAATCGCGCAGGCTTGTGGCGCCGATCGCCGCGCCATCCGCCGTCGGGTGCTGGTGAATGATGTCGGCGCCAAGGGCGGCGTGCACGGTGATCGGCACGCCCAGCGTCGCCGACGCGAGCAGCACGGACGCCTCCGGCGCCGCGAGCGTGCGCCGCCGGCTGAGGTACTCGGCGAGCCCTTCCCCCATGCCGCGGCCGTCGCGAGCCCCATCCGCGATCGCGGCGTTCATGTCCCGGCCGGTCTCCTCGGCCATCCCGAACGTGCCGTCCGCCAACCCGGATGCCACGTCCTCGCTCGTGCCTCCGTACGCGGCCAGCTCGAAGTCGTGAATCGCCGCGCTGCCGTTCATGGCGACGTGCGTAATCACGCGGCGCCGCATCAGCTCGATCACCAGGGGCCCGAGCCCGACCTTGATGACGTGGCCGCCGAACATGAGCACGACCCCGCGGCGACCCGCCGCGTCGGCGAGCTGGCTGACGAGAAACCGCAGATCTTGAGCGGCGAGGACGTTCGGGAGCGAATGCCAGAACGCGTCGAAGGTCGCCTCGGTGCCGGGCGGGTGCGCGAGCTGCGCGGGCCCGACCTTGTTGGTTCGGCGCGCGATCGACACCGTCTTCAAGCGCGAGAGGTCCGCTTCCCGATACTCGGTCATGAGCGCTCCGGGACGGAGAACTCCTTGAGCTTCAGGGTCACCACGCCGAAGGAGAACTTCGACTGCAGCGCCAGCATGATGCGCGCGGAATCATCGGACAGCCACATGCGGGCGTCCGCGCGCTCGGCGAAGATGCCGCCGCCGTTCGGGATCTTCGGACTGAGGACGATGGCATCCCAGCGGCGCCCGGCCACGTTGATTCGCTCGCGCCCGATGACCTCCACGATCACCGGATTGCGCTCGGGCCGGAAATAGCGCCGGTACTCGTAGCGCTGGCCCGGCTCGAGGCGCGTGGTGCGGATCCAGTAGAGGAACGCCGCGTCGTCGAGCGGGTCGGGAACGGTGGGGAACGTCGAGTCGCGGCCCGCCTCGCGGAAGAACCCAGAATCGGGGAAGATCTCGAACTTGTGCGACCACGACTTCCCCTTCTCCTCGGTCTGATTCCAGAACCGCCGCGAGCGAAAGTCGGATTGCCCGACCCAGGACTCGAGGGTCTGATCGAGATGGTACCACAGGGCGCCGCCCTCGATGTGGAACCGGAAGTGCACCGCTGGATCACCCCGGATCGTATCGAGTCCGGCGACCTCCATGACCGCCTCACCCACACTGAACACCCCGAAGCGCGCGCCGTACACCAGCCGCTCGCCCGTGGGGAAGGGCACGGCCTTGGCGGCCGGCAGGGCCTTCAAGGCCGCCGAATCGCGCTGCGGGTCGCCGCGCAGCGGCATCGCGGCGAGGAGCAGCAGCGCGGCGGTCACGCGCGCCGCTCGAATCACCGGCCGAGCCTTCCAGGCGTCGATCAGGCGCCGCCAGGGGCTCGTGCGCGACGGACGCCGAGCTGTGGCGTAACGGCTGGCCGCGGGGATCGTCTCGACACTGCGAGCGTGGCCCGCGAGCCGTGCGACGAGCTCCGCGTTGGCGCACCAGCCGTCCGTCGCGAGCAGGGGCGCGCCGTCGCGCCGCTGGACCTGGCGCCACACCACGAGCCGCACCGCGACGAAACCCGAGACGGCATCCCGCACGCCGGGCACCCGCAGGAGCCGCGGCACCCAGGCGCGCGCCAGGCGCTCGCTCGAGGGTCCCGGCTCCGCTTCGGGCCGGTACTCCGCCACGACGACGTCCGTGCCCGACTCGATGCGTCGCACCATCGCTTCCATGTCGTCCGGGGAGTGGCTGAAATCCGCGTGCAGAATGATCGCGCAGTCCCGGCGCGGGCGGTCGGTCCGCTGGAGCGCCTGTTGCAGCAGCTCTTCGAGCGTCCGGGCGTAGCCGCGGCGCTCGCGGTGCGTGATGACGGTCATCGGCAGGACCTTCGCGTACGAGGCCAGCATCTCGCGCGTCCCATCGGTGGACGCGTCGTCGCACACGAGGAGCTGGTACTCGCGGGGGAAGGCGGTGAAGACCTGCCGGACTTTCCAGAGCACGAGCCCGGCGGTCCGGACTTCGTTGTGCACGGGAATGCACACGTAGATCATGGTGCTGCAATCTAGGCGAGCGAGCGATACAGAGCCAAGACATCGGCCGCCATGGCTGATGCCGTAAACCGCGCGGGCAGTGCCGCGCGGGGCGCGCCGGCGAGTGCGGCGACGACCCTGGCGCCCAGCGCATCAGCATCGCCCACGGGAACGAGGCACTCCGCCGGGAGCATCTCGGGGAGCCCGCCTCCGCGCGTCGCGACGACCGGGGTGCCCAGCGCCAGCGCGTGCAGCACCACGCTCCCCAATCCTTCCTCCTTCGACGACATCACGAATACGCTTGCCTCGCGGATCAGCGCGTCGGCCTCCGCGACGTAGCCGAGCAGGTGCACCCGGTCGCCGAGCGACAGGTGGTCGATCTCGTGGGCGAGCGCGTCCCGCAGCTCGCCGGCTCCGGCGATCGCCCAGTGCAGATCAGGGCGGGCGGCCCGCGCCGCGTGCGCGGCCCGGATCAGGGTGCCCTGATCCTTGTGGTCCACGAGCGCCGCGACGTTCACGGCGAGCGGCGTTTCGGCTGCGAGGCCGAGACGCCCGCGGATGTCGAGGGGGGCCGCGGCCGCTCTCACGACCTCGTCTCGATCGATCCCCGACGGGATCACGGTGATGACGTCGGCCGGAAGCCCGTCGCTCACGAGAACGGCTCGCACCGCCTGGGAGATCGCGATCACGCGGTCGGCGCGCCGCCAGACCGAACCGGGCCGCACGTGGAAGTCGACGCGCCGCGTGGCCACGAGGTGCGGTCTTCCGGGAGCGCCACCCGCGAGCGAACGGGCCCACGCGAGGAGCTGCAGCGCGTGGCTGTCATGCGCATGCACGATCGCCGGCTGAAATGTCCTGATCGCCCCTCGCAGGGCCCACAACGCGCGCGGGTCGAGGGAGGGCCCCCAGCCGACCTCGAGTACGGAGATTCCGTCGGCGTGCGCGCGTCGGGCGAGTTCTCCGCCTCGCCGGCTCACGAGACGTTGCTCCACTCCCGGAGCGCGGGCGAGCTCGCGCGCGAGCAGCCGCGCCTGGTTCTGGCCGCCCCGCCATTCCCGACCCGCGTCAACCTGCAGGACGCGAATGACGCTCAGTCGTTCCTCGGCGGAGCGGGCGCCGCGACGCGGGCGATCATGCTCCGCAACTCGGTGAGCGTGAACGGTTTGTGGAGGTAGGGGCGGCCGAGCCCTTCGAGAAACTGCAGGGTGTCGCCGCGGACGGTGTCGCCGGTCGCGAAGATGATGCGTCGCGCCGTCTGGGGATGCTGCCGCGCGAGGCGCTGGTACATCTCGCGGCCGCCGAGGTGCGGCATGCGGAGATCGCAGATGATGACGTCGAAGGAGTCGGCCAGAGCGCGTTCCAACGCGTACGCCCCGTCGCTCGCCACCTCGACGGCGTGGCCCCAGCTCTCGAGGGTCGACCGCATGTAATACAGGATGTGCGGCTCGTCGTCGACGACGAGGACGCGGAGCGGTCGCACGCTTTCGAGCGGCTCGAGTGACGCGGCGGCGGGACGCGGCGCGGCGGCCCCGGGAAGCTCGACGGTGAAGGTCGCGCCCCCGCCGGGACGGGACTCCGCGGTGATGCGGCCTCCGTGCTCCTTCACGATCCCCTGGCAGATCGACAGGCCAAGCCCGGTGCCCTCGCCTTCCTTCTTCGTGGTGAAGAACGGCTCGAAGACGCGGGGCAGGACGTCCTCCGGAATCCCCGGTCCGTTGTCGCCGACGCTCACCGCGACGCCGTCGAGCCAGCGCCGGGCCGCGATCCGGATCATGCCGCTGCGGTTCGCGCTCGCGATCGCCTGCGCGGCATTGCTGATGAGATTGACGAACACCTGGGTGATCTGATTCGCGTTGACTCTGACGCTCGGCAGGTCGGGCTCGAGCTGGATGACGGCGTCCACGTTCCGCGCCATGAGGTCGTTGCGCATCAGCGCGAGCGTCGACTCGAGAATCCGCGAGATCAGCTCGACGTCCCGCTCTCCCTCGCGGCTGCGCGCGAACGAGAGGAGGTTCCGCACGATCGTGGCGGCGCGCTCGGCTTCCTGGCGGATCACTTCGAGCGGCTCGGTGAGGGCCGCCGGCACGTCGCCCGACTCGGCGAGGAAATCCGAGAACCCGACCACCGACGCGAGCGGGTTGTTGAGGTCGTGCGCGATCCCGGCGATGAGCTGGCCGATCGCCGACATCTTCTCCGACTGGATCAGCTGCTCCTGCAGCCGGCGCTTCTCGGTCTGATCCTCGAATACGAGCACGGCCGCCGCCGGCTCGGTCAGGGGGATGGCGGTGAACAGCAACGAGCGATCCGCGACTTTCAGCTCCAGCGTGCTCGCCGTCCGCTCCGACACGGCGCGTCCGACCGGCTCGGCCCAGGCTGGAGGCAGCAGCCCGAGCCATGCCCGGCCCGGAATCGCGGTCACCGCGGTACCCACGAGCTGGGCGAAGACTCGGTTCGCCCGCCGCACGACCCCGTGCGCGTCGACGATACAGATCGCGGGCGAGATCGCGTCGACCGTTTCTTCCCATTCGCGCTTGGCGATCGAGAGTAGCGCGAGGAGCCGCGTGTTCTCGAGCGCCATGGCGACCTGCGCGACGGCGGCGTCGGCGATGGTGAGGTCTTGCGGCTGAAACGCATCGGCGCGGCCGGCGCTGAGCGAGACCGCGCCGACGGGACGGCCTTCGGCGAGGAGCGGCACGCCGATCCACGAGCTGGGCGCGCCCGCCCCGACGTCGGCGCCGAGCTGCGCGGCCTGGACCGCGACGTCGCGGGAGAACAGGAGCGGTCCGCGGCGCAACGCGAGCTGCAGCAACGGATCGTCGGTGCGGGCGGCCTCGGATGCGGTGTCGTGGGCGACCGCCAGACGATTGTCGGCGTCGAGCATGATGATCGAGACGCGGTCCGGGGCGAGCACCTCCGTGAGCATGCGGGCCAGGTGCTCGAGCGCCGTCGCCGGCCGAAACGCCCCGACCAGGTCACGGGACAGTCGCGCGAGGCGCGCGAGCAACACCGTGGTCCGATCGGGCGTCTGGTCCATGCGAGGAGGCGCTCGGCTACTCGTCGAGGAACCGGGTGGGCACCCGGGTCGCGACCTGGACCAGCTCCTCGGCCGATTTCACGAACTTCACGACGATCGGCAGCGCGCCCTGGAGCGTGATCTTTCGGAGCATGATTCCCGCGATCGGGTTCAGCTGTTTCCGCATGACCTGTTTCCAGCACGCGTAGTCGGCGGTCAGGACGAAGGGCGCCTGCGCCGCCTCGGCGGCGGGGACGAGCTTGGCGCCCCGGCACACCCCGCGGTCCAGGTCGAGCCAGATGCCGACGGCCTCGGGCACGCCGATCTCCGGTTGCGGCGTCACGACCAGGGCGATCGCGCCGTGCGTCCATTCCACGGACGCGGCGCGATAGGCCGTGCTCGCGTTGATCGCAGCGCCGCAAGCGGAGGCCCATTCGGGCGAAGGAAACGGCAACGCTATCGGAGCGCCTCCGCGAAGCCATGGAACAGGGCGCGCTCGCCGTCGTCTTCCGGATGCCATTGCACGGCGAGCGTCCAGTGGCCCGAGCTCGCGGGCTCCTCGGCGCCTTCGACAATGCCATCGTCGGCCCACGCGGTGGCGACGAGTCCAGGCGCGAGGTCCCGCACGGCCTGATGGTGGCGGCTATTCACGGAATCGCTCGTCCGCCCGAGCGTGCGTGCCATGAGCGATCCGGGCTCCACGCGGAGTGCATGGCGTCCGGACTCGTCGGTGTGGTCGACCGGGCTGGGCCGCTCGCTCGGCAGGTCCTGATACAATGTGCCGCCAAGCGCGACGTTGAGGATCTGAATCCCGCGACAGATGGCGAGAATCGGGCGCCCGCGCTGTCGCGCAGCCGCGATGAGGGCCGTTTCGACCGCGTCGCGAGCCGGATCGGTTCTGCCGAGCTTAGGGTGAGGCGTCGCCCCGTATCGCTCGGGCCGAACGTCTTCGCCACCGGTGAGCAGCACGCCGGCGACCTGGTCCACGAGCTCCCCCGCGCTCGCCGGATCGATCAGCGGCGGGACGACGACGGGGATCAGACCCGCGGCGATCATGGCGCGGACGTACGCGCTGTTCACCGCGACCCGCTCCCGCCCGCCGTCGGTGCGGACCACGCCAGAGACCGCGACGACGCGCGTCATTTTCGGGTCGAATCGGCGGCGCCGAGCAGGGGGCAGCGCGCGTTGCTCACGCCGGCCCAGTCCACGCGCACGCCGAACAGCGGCACGCTGCGATCGGAGCCGGTAACCGTGCCGATCGGGGTGTAGTGATGCGGCGCCTCGGACTCGTACACGAGCACGCCTTCAGCGCGCTGGGTCGAGTCGTCTACCACGAGCAGGGCGTACCCGCCCGGGCCCGCTGGGAAGCCGGCTCCCTGGTAGCCCATCACGAGCTGGTCGCGGTTGTAGGCGACGAGCATCTCCGCCTGCTGCGACTGCCCGACGACGCGCGCGGGCAGCGATTCCGGCAAGCCGCGCGGAGCGTCGCTCAGCACTGACGGCGCCTGGACGAGCTGTTGCTGAATGAGTGATGGTCCGACGACCTGGGCGAGCCCGCACGTGGGCGAGTGCGAGCGATCGCCGGCGCAGGCGGTGAGCGAGACGGCGCAGAGGGCCGCCGCCGCTCCGCGCCGGGCTCGCGCGCTCACGAGGGCGATCATGGCAGCAATGTAACCGCGGCGCCCGCGCGGGGCGATTCGCTTGACCGCACTTTGGGCGCCGAATACGTTGGAGCCGACACCATGTTCGACCGGCTCCGCGCCGCTTTGCACGCCGCACTCGACGCGGCGACGCCCCCGGGCGACTTGCGTGACCTCACCCGCCAGATGCGCGAAGCGCTGATCGAGGGGAAGGCGGCGGTGCGGGAGCTGCGCGAGGGGCTGGCCCGGACCGAGCGCGAGCTCACCGCCGAGCGCCATCAGCTGGCGGACGCCGAGCGCCGGGGCCGGCTCGCCGGTGAAATCCAGGACGGCGAAACGGTGCGGGTCGCGGAGCGGTTCGCGGCCAAGCATCGCGAGCGCGCGGAGGTGCTCGAGCGCAAGCTCGCGGCGCAGCGCGACGAGGTCGGGCTGGCGGAGCGGGAAGTTGCCGACATGCAGGTGCAGCTGGCGCGTGCGGAGCGGGACCGGCCCGTCAATGCCGCCGAGCGGAGCGCCGAGCGTGCGTGGCGCGACATTGAGCGAGCGGGGGGCGTGCGGCCCGACACGGATCTCCAGGGCGACCTGCTCAAGCAGGACCTGGACCGGGCCGCTCGTGACGCGGCGGCCGAGGCGCAGCTCCGTGAGCTGAAGCAGCGTCTGAAGAAAAAGGAGTAACCCTGTGCTCCTCCTGTTAGCCGGTCTCGCGCTCCAGCAGCCGCTTCCTCCCCGTCCCACTGACCTCCTCAAGCGCGTCCACACCTACAGCATCGTCGCATACGACTCCGCGACCGGCGACCTGGGGGTGGCGGTACAGTCCAAGTTCCCGAACGTCGGCGGCATCGTGCCGTGGGCCCGCGCGGGAGTCGGGGCGGTCGCCACCCAATCGCTCGGCAACACGGATTATGGAGAGAAAGGGCTCGCGCTGATGGCGCTCGGCGCGTCGGCACCCGAGGCGCTTCGCACGGTGTTGCGAACCGACGCCCGGCCGGCGCAGCGCCAGGTCGGGATGGTGGACGCGCGGGGCGGAGCGGCGAGCTGGACGGGCGACTCGTGTTTCGATTGGGCCGGAGGCAGGACGGGCGGCGCCGAGGCGAAACTTGGCGGCAAGGGCGAGGTCATTGTCGGGCACGGATTCGCGGCACAGGCCAACATCATGGTGTCGGATCAAACGGTACGGAACATGGCCGACGCCTACGAGCACGCGAAAGGCACGCTCGCCGACCGATTGATGGCCGCGCTCGTGGCCGGGCAGGCTGGAGGCGGCGATCGCCGCGGAATGGAATCGGCGGCGCTCCTCGTCGTGCGCGCGAACGGCGGGTATCTGGGCGCGAACGACCGGTATATCGACATCCGCGTCTACGACGACACCAACCCGCTGCGCGAGCTGGCGCGGCTATACCGCCTGCATCAGCTCTACTTCTTCACGAGCCGTCCTGAAGATCTCATCC
>Ga0187780_10004621_pt1 | contig 10298 bp, 13 predicted proteins | sample 1015_Q2_SP10_20__FD_132429 | JGI IMG/M metagenome (GOLD analysis project Ga0187780, IMG submission 132429) | Tropical peat soil microbial communities from peatlands in Department of Meta, Colombia - 1015_Q2_SP10_20_MG | ecosystem: Environmental > Terrestrial > Soil > Wetlands > Peat | place...
GGTTCGGCGTCGCGGTGCAGAGGCCCTTCTCGGCGAGCGCGAGCGCGCGCCGCATCATGGCGTGATCGAACGCGGAAAACGCGGTCACTTGCGGCGGCGCGGCGGCGCCTTCACCTCGCGCACTGCCTCGCGGAATTCCTCCGGCGTCTCGAAGCGGCGGTACACCGAGGCGAAGCGGATGTAGGCGATCTTGTCCAAGCGTGCGAGCTCGCGCATCACCAGATCGCCCACGCGCGAGGTCGGCGCCTCGCGCACGCCGAGCGCGCGCAGCTTCTCCTCGATGCGGTCGGCGGCCTCGTCGAGCGCCTCGGTCGAGACCGGGCGCTTGCGCAGCGCGAGCTTCATGCTGGCGAGCATCTTGTCGCGGTCGAAATCGGTGCGGCTGCCGTCCTTCTTCACCAGGCGCGGCAGCTTCAGATCCACCCGCTCGTAGGTGGTGAAGCGCTTGCCGCAGTGCAGGCACTTGCGGCGGCGGCGGATCGAATTGGCCTCGGGGTTCGAGCGCGTGTCGAGCACCTGCGTGTCGGCGGAATGGCAGAACGGGCAGTTCATGCGTACACCGGAAACGCGGCGCAGAGCGCCTTCACCTCGCCCGCGACGCGGCGCAGATTCGCCTCGTCGGCGGGCGCTTCGAGCGCGTCGGCGACCAGGCCGGCGAGGATTTCGGCTTCGCGCACGCCGAAGCCGCGCGTGGTCATCGCCGGCGAGCCGATGCGGATGCCGCTCGTGACGGTGGGCTTTTCCGGGTCGCCGGGAATCGCGTTCTTGTTCACCGTGATGTGCGCGCGGCCGAGCGCGGCCTCGGCGTCCCGGCCGCTGATGCGCTTGGCGCGCAGGTCGAGCAGGAACATGTGGCAGTCGGTGCGCCCCGACACCACGCGCAGCCCGCGCTGGGCGAACACCGCGGCCATGGCCCTCGCATTATCGAGGATCCGCTGCTGGTAGCGTCGGAACTCGGGCTGGAGCGCCTCGCCGAGCGCCGCCGCCTTGGCGGCGATGACGTGCATCAGCGGCCCGCCCTGGATGCCCGGGAACACTGAGGCGTTGACCGCTTTTTCCTGCGCCGGCGCGCCGAAGATCATGCCGCCGCGCGGGCCGCGCAGCGTCTTGTGCGTGGTCGTCGTGACGAAATCCGCGACGCCGATCGGCGAGGGATACAGCCCCGCCGCAATCAGGCCGGCGTAGTGCGCCATGTCCGCCATCAGCAGCGCCCCAACGCGGTCGGCGATGGCGCGAAAGCGCTTCCAGTCGATCGCGAGCGCATAGGAGGAAGCGCCGGTGACGATGAGCTTGGGCTTCTCGGATACGGCAATTCTTTCGGCGGCGTCGTAGTCGAGCTCTTCCTTCTCGTTCAGCCCGTAGGCGACGACGCGGTAGAGCTTGCCCGAATAGTTGACGGGCGAGCCGTGCGTGAGGTGCCCGCCGTGCGCGAGCGACATGCCGAGGATCGTGTCGCCGGCTTTGAGCGCCGCCGCGTACACCGCCTGGTTCGCCTGCGCGCCCGAGTGCGGCTGCACGTTCGCCCAAGGCGCGCCGAACAGCTTCATGGCGCGCGCGATGGCGAGCGACTCGGCCCTGTCGACGTACTCGCAGCCGCCGTAGTAACGCTTGCCGGGATAGCCCTCGGCGTACTTGTTGGTGAGCTGCGAGCCCTGCGCGGCGAGCACGGCGCGGCTGACGTAGTTCTCGGAGGCGATCAGCTCGACGTGGTCTTCCTGGCGCTGGTGCTCGAGGCGGATCGCCTCCCACAGCTCCGGATCGGACTGCGCGAGCGCGGCGGCGGTCACGGCCCGGTTCCTAGGCAGGGCCGCGCTCGATGCGGTAGCGCACGGTGTGGTCGCCGTGGCGCGCGGCGCTCTTGCCGAGGCCGATCCAGCCGCGCTCGCCGAGGATCGCCTCCTCGCGCCGCAGCAGCAATTCGCCCCTGTCGCCGTCGCCCATCAGGAAGGTGCCGTTGGTGGACTGGTCGGCGAGCACGAAATGCCCGTCGCGCCAGTACACGCGCGCGTGCTGGCGCGAGGCGAACAGGCTCGCCACCACGACCTCGTTCTCCTTGTCGCGCCCGAGCCGCAGCGACGGCTGCGCGCGGTTGACGACGAAGGTGTCGCCCTCGTAGGTGAGCTTGAGCGCGGCGTCCGCGGCCTGCGCGAGGTAGGCGCGGGCCAGGTTGGTCTCGGTGACGTCGGGATCCAGGCGCCACATTACGTCGCAAACCACCACTTCCCCGGGGCGGCCCTTGACGCGATACGGAAACAGCGGACGGCAGCGCGTGCGCAGCCCCGGGGAGAGCGCCTCGACGCTCTGCTGCGTGGTGAGCGCCTGGTCCGGCCGGGCGAGCTCGGCCAGCTTCGCGCTCACGTTCACCGTGTCGCCGAATACGTCGCCCGAGGCGAGCACCACCGGCCCGTGCGTGAAGCCGGTCTTGATCCGCGGCGCCGCGGCGTCCGCTGCCGCCTCCGCGGCGGCCAGCTCGTGCATCTCGCACGCGGCGCGGAACGCGCCGTCGGGATCGCCGAAGGCGCACACCATGGCGTCGCCGAGCGTCTTCACCACGCTGCCGCCGTGGCGAGCGACCGCCGCGCCCAGGCGCGCGAACAGGGCGTTGATCCGCTGCAATGCCTGCGCGTCGCCGAGCGACTGGTAGAGGCCGCTGCTGTCGGCCACGTCGGCGAAGAGTATCGCCCGCTGCGTGCTTTCCACGCCGCTTTCCCCCGGGATGTTTGCGGCCCATCTTACCTGTAAAATCGCCCCTCCCGCCATGAGCTCGTTCGATTTCATCCGCAAGCTCCTGATCGAGAAGTTCGACGTCAAGCCCGAGGTGATCCGGCCCGAGGCGACGCTGGCCGACCTCGGCATCGACTCGCTCTCGGTGGTCGAGATCGTGTTCGACGTCTCCGACCATTTCGGCATCGACATCCCCGACGAGCGCCTGAAGTTCAACACCCTGGGCGAGGTCGTCGCCGTGGTGGACGAGTTCGTCTCCGCCAAGGGTGCCTGAGCCTTCGAGCGCCGCGCGGCGCGTCTTCGTCACCGGCATCGGCCTGGTCTCGCCGCACGGCGGCGACCCGGCGCAGGTCTTTGCGCGCCTGTGCTGCGGCGAATCGGCGATCCGCAAGATCCGCTCGGGCAGCGCGGAATTCGGCTCCGACGTCCTGATGGCGCGCGCCGAGTTCGATCCCGCGGGCGTGATCGCCAAGCCGCAGCTCGTCTTCATGGACCGCGTCGCGCAGATGGCGGCGCTCGCCGCGCACCGCGCGCTCGAGGCCGCGGGCCTGCTCGGCGCGGACCTCTCGGCGGCGGGCGTGCATTTGGGCTGCGGCCTCGGCGGCTCGCAGACGATCGAGGATTCCTACCAGCAGTACTTCGTGCGCCGCACGCGCAAGATGAAGCCGACCATTGTGCCGATGGTGATGCCGAACGCGGCCGCCGGCCACATCTCGATGCGCCACGGCGTGAAGGGCGAGACGCTCACCTATTCGATCGCGTGCTCGTCCTCGGCGGTGGCGATCGGCGAAGCCTTCCACCGCATCCGCACCGGCCGCCTGGAGCGCCAGATCGCGGGCGGCACCGAAGCGCTGCTGAACGACGGCTCGGTGGTGGCCTGGGAGGCGCTCACCGTGCTCGCCAAGGAGCATCCCGACGGCGCGCAGGCCTCCTGCCGCCCGTTCTCGAAAGATCGCACGGGGCTGGTCCTCGGCGAGGGCGCGGCGATCCTGATCCTCGAATCCGAGGCGGCGCTGAGCGCGCGCGGCGCGAAGCCGCTCGCCGAGGTGATCGGCTACGGGCTATCGAGCGACGCGCACAATCTGACGCAGCCCTCGGCCGACGGCCAGGCGCGCGCGCTCAATGCCGCACTGAAAGACGCCGGCGTCGCGCGCGAGGACGTCGGCTACGTCAACGCGCACGCCACCGCCACGCCCGCGGGCGACAAGATCGAGATCGAGGCGCTGAAGAGAACCTTCGGCGCGCACGCCGCTAGGCTCGCCGTAAGCTCTACCAAATCCATGCACGGCCACCTGCTCGGCGCCGCCGGCGCGCTCGAATTCGCCATCACCGTCCTTGCACTCGCCAACAGACGCATCCCGCCCACGGCGAACCTGGGCGTCCCGGACCCGGAATGCGACCTCGACTGCGTGCCGAACCAGGGCCGCGACGCGCCCAACCTGCGGGTGGCGGCCTCCAACTCCTTCGCCTTCGGCGGCTCCAACGCCGTGCTCGTCGCCCGCGCGGTCGAATGAAGGCGAAACGCAGCAGCGGAGAACTCAAGTAGAGCGAACATGAGCCGATTTAAACTCCGAACGTCGCTTGGTGATGTCGTCGGCTTCCTCCTCATTGTCGGAATCATCCTCGCATTGGCGTGGCCGGTGCCCGCGGATTACGCGCCTGCCGCCAAAATCTCCGAAGTGCTGCTGAATCTGGGCACCTTCCAGGCGTCTTTGCAGCGGGAATGCATAGATGGCTCGTTCCCGGCGAAGATGTCGCCGGTCGATCTGGGGGCGGGCAAATCCCGCTATCTTTCTCACATCGAGATCCAAGACGCGACGCAGAACCGCGTTCGCGTCAAGGTAGTCCTCAACGAAATGCGTCAATCTCTGGTGCTCGGTTTGATTTCAAGGACCGCCGTACCTCAAGGAAGCTCGCTCGAAATCGAATACAGCTGCGCGGCGGACAAGGCCGTCCACTCCCGCCTCGCGTCGTCCACGATTGACGCGAAATATCTGCCGAACAGACTCGGGACACCGTGAAACGCGCAGCGGCCCAATCTTCGCAGAAGGTGTCGATTCGAAGAATCTCGGAAGGGGATCTCCCGGCGATGCTGGCGATCGTGAACGACGCGGCGCGGGCTTATCGGGGCGTAATTCCCGAAGATCGGTGGCATGAGCCTTACATGCCGATGAAAGAGCTTCGCGGCGAGATCGCGGACGGAGTGAAGTTCTGGGTGGCGGAGGACGAAGGGCGAATGGTCGGGGTGATGGGCATCCAGGACAAGGGGGATGTCGCGCTGGTGCGCCACGCCTACATTTCGCCGCAGGCGCAGCGCAAGGGCGTCGGCACGAGGCTGCTGCGGCATGTGGAAAGTCTCACCGATAAACCCATCCTGATCGGCACCTGGGCCGCGGCGTCCTGGGCGATCGACTTCTACCGGCGCAATGGGTATACGCTCCGTCCCGAGAAAGAAAAGAATCTTCTGCTGCGGAAGTTCTGGTCCATTCCGGAGCGGCAGATCGAGACCTCCGTCGTGCTGGCGGATGCGCGATGGAGGTCGGAAAACCCTTGACAACGTTGCGCCCTGCGGGTTGAGAGATGCTGATTCGCGGCAAATGCCACTGCGGCAATATCTCCTTCGCACTCATCTGGGAGCCCGACCCTGCCGAGATTCCGGCGCGGGCGTGCGGCTGCTCGTTCTGCGCCAAGCACGGCGGCGTGTGGACCTCGAATCCGCGCGGCGCGCTGAAGGTGGCGATCGAGGACCGCCCGCGCGTTTCCAGGTACGAATTCGGCACCCGGACCGCGCAATTCCTCGTCTGCGCGCGCTGCGGCATCGTGCCGGTCGTCACGAGCCGCATCGAGGATCGCCTCTACGCGGTGGTCAGCGTCAACGCGTTCGAAGGGGTGGCGCAGTCCCTGTTGCGCCGCGCGCCGGCGAATTTCGACGGCGAGGGAACCGATTCGCGCCTCGCGCGAAGGAAGCGCAGCTGGATCGCCGACGTGTCATTCGTCGATGCCGGTGAACATTCTCGCTCCGGTTGAGGCGCACGCTATCGTGAGGGCGACGCTGGCGGTTGCGCTGTTCTTGGCCGGCTTCGCCGTCGGCGCCCAGCCGGCGGGCGGCGACGAGGCGAAGGACCGCTCCGGGCTCGCGCACACCGTGGCCAGCATGCGGGAATTGTCCGCCGGCGCGGAGGCGAGCGTCACGGTGCTGGCGGCCGAAGAACGCTGGCAAAGCAGCGGCGTGATGGTGCGCAAGGGCAACCTCTACCGGGTGAGCGCGAGCGGCGAATGGAAGATGGGGTTCACCTGCGGCGCGAGCGGCCCCAGCGGCACGGGATCGGGTTGCTTCCCGTTCGCGATCACGCTGCTGGGCGGGATCCCGATCGGCACGCTGATCGCCAAGATCGGCGTGGACGGCGCGCCGTTTCCGGTCGGCGAGCAGTTCGAGCTTGCCGCGCAGAGCGACGGCGATCTCTACCTCCGGCATAACGACGCGCCGGGCTTCAGCTTTGACAACAGCGGCTTTGTGACGGTCAAGATCAGTCTGCCGAGGGCGGCATCGCCAGCGACAACCGAAGCGCGGCCCGCACCATCAGCCCCGCTGCCGGCACCCGCGTCTCCTCCATCGCCGGCGCCCGCCGCCGCGCCGTCCGCGACGCAATATTGGGCCGTGGTGATCGGGGTTTCCGAGTACGCGGATTCCCGTATCCCGTCGCTGCGTTACGCCAACGCAGACGCAAAGGCGGTTTACGACTGGCTGGTGTCGCCGTCGGGCGGCCGCTACGCGCCGGCGCAGGTGAAGCTGCTGCTCGATCGCGACGCGACCGGCGCAAACATCCGCGACGCGCTGTTCAGCTGGCTGCGCCAGGCGATCGAGGAAGACGTGGTGGTGATCTTCTTCGCCGGCCACGGCTCGCCCGATTCCCCCGACACACCGGGCAATCTGTATCTGCTGCCCTACGACGCCCTCTACCAGAGCATCGCGTCGACCGGCTTCCCGATGTGGGACATCGAGACCGCGCTCAAGCGCTTCATCAAGGCGAAACGGGTGGTGGTGATCGCCGACGCCTGCCATTCGGGCGGCGTCGGGGAAGGCTTCGACATCGCCCGCCGCTCCACTGCAGCGGTGCCGTCCAATCCGATCGCGAGCGGCCTGAACGGCCTCGCCGCCGTGGGCCCCGGCGTGGTGGTGCTGAGCGCCTCTGACGACAAGCAGTTTTCGGCCGAAGGCGCGATGTTCGGCGGCGGCCACGGCGTGTTCACGCATTTCCTGCTCGAAGGGCTGAAAGGCCAGGCCGACTACAACCAGGATCGGCGCGTCACGCTGGGCGAGCTGATCCCGTATCTTTCGGAGAACGTGCGCCGCGCCACCCGGAACGCGCAGAGCCCGACCGTCGCCGGGCGCTTCGACCCCGCGCTGTCGATCGGCAAGGGCGATTGACCGGGCGTTTTCGCGATGAACAGGAAGGCGCTTCCGCTGTCGCAGGTCTATCGCCTGCTCGAGCCCGGCCCGGTGGCGATGGTGAGCACGGCGCACGCGGGGCGGCTGAACGTGATGACGATGTCGTGGCTGACCATGATGGAGTTCGAGCCGCCACTCCTCGGCTGCGTCATCGGCAGCCTGAACTACTCGTTCGGGCTGCTGCAGAAGAGCCGCGAATGCGTGATCAACATCCCTACCGTCGAGATCGCGCGGCAAATGGCGGGTTGCGGCAGCTGCTCCGGCCGGCGCGTGGACAAGTTCGAACAGTTCGGCCTCACGCCCCTGCCCGCCGCGCGCGTGGCGGCGCCGCTCATCGCCGAGTGCTACGCCAATCTCGAATGCCGCATCGCCGACGCGCGCCTGGTGCGGAAATACAACTTTTTCGTCCTCCTGGTGCTGAGGGCGTGGATCGATCCCGCGCGCAAGCGCCCGCGGCTGATTTTCTACCGCGGCGACGGCGAATACATGCTCGCCGGGCGCGCCTTCGCCGTGCCGTCGTGATCGAAATCGTCAGCGCGACCCGCTTGCCCGAAAGCGAGTTCTGGGACCGCGCCGCGCTCGGCTTGTCCTTGCGCCGGCTGGCGCAGGACGAGCGGCTCGTGCCGCGCATCGCTTACGCGAACCGGCGCGGGCTGCCGGAAGTGTTCAATGCGCGCATCGACGCCCCCGGCGGCCACGAGCTGCTGGTCTTCATGCATGACGACGTGTGGATCGACGACGACGCGTTCGCGCAGCGCGTCCTCGGGGGCCTGCGCGCGTTCGACGTGATCGGCGTCGCGGGCAACCGGCGCCGCGTGGCGCGCCAGCCGTCGTGGGTGTTCGTGGAGAACGCCGGCGACAGGTTCCGCGTCGACGACCGGGCCAACCTGAGCGGCGCGGTCGCGCACGGCAAGGAGTCCCGAGGCGAGATCGTGCACTACGGCCCCGCCCCGGCCGCGTGCGAGCTCCTGGACGGGGTGTTCCTTGCCGCGAACAAGCCCGCGCTGGCGGCGAGCGGCGTGCGGTTCGATGTGCGCTTCGAGTTTCACTTCTACGATCTCGATTTCTGCCGGCGCGCGCGCGAGCGCGGGCTGCGCCTCGGCACCTGGCCGATCCGGCTCACCCACCAGAGCGACGGCGCCTTCGCCACCGCGGCGTGGCGGGACGGCTACCGCGCCTATCTCGAGAAATGGAAGGACTAGCCCCGCCCGGGGCCGCGCGGCCCCGCCTAGGCCGGCGGCGCGAGGTCGGCGGGGCGGTCGATGTCGCGGATGACGCCGGGGTCGCCGACCGGAATCTTCACGAGCTCCTTTTCGTGAGCGGCGAGCAAGTGCTTTGCGCCCTCATCGCCCTTTAATTTCAGGAGCTCTTTGTAGAAAGTTCCTGAAAAACCTACGGGATGGCCGCGGCGCGTCCTGAAGTACGGCGCGGCGAGCGGCGCGCCGGACCCGAGCGCGTCGCGCACCGCGGCGATGGAACTGGGGCGCACGAAGGGCATGTCGGCGAGCGCGACGAGATAGCCTTCCTGTTCGCCCGCGGCGCGCGCGGCGCAGGCGAGCGAGGCGCCCATGCCGTCGGCCGCGTTCTCGCACACGACGACCTTGCAGCCCTCGTCGGCGAGAAGCTTCGTCAGGCGCCCGGAATCCGGGCGCACCACGGCGACGACCTCGTTCAGCTCCAGGCGCAGGTGGCGCGCGGCCTGCACGGCGATGGCGACGCCGTGCGGCAGCGGGTGGTGCAGCTTGTCGGAGCCAAAGCGGGAGGCGCTGCCCGCCGCGAGGAGCAGCCCTACGATCGCCAGGCTAGGCCTTCTGCGGCGCGGTTTCGCAGGCCGACGGGTCGAAGCGCGAGGCCTTCTTGTCGGCCCAGTCGGGGTTGGCGACGCCGTGGCGCACCGCGGTCATCTCGGCGAGGATCGCCACCGCGATCTCGGGCGGGGTCTTGGAGCCGATGTACAGGCCCACGGGGCCGCGCAGGCGGTCGACTTCCTTTGCCGAAAGGTCGAAGCCCAGCAGCCGCGTGCGCCGCGCGTCGTTGTTCTTCTTCGAGCCGATCGCGCCGACGTAGAACGCCGCGGACTTGAGCGCCTCGAGGAGCGCCATGTCGTCGAGCTTGGGATCGTGCGTGAGCGCGATCACCGCGCTGTGGCCGTCCAGGCTCATGCCGGCGACGAGGTCGTCGGGCATGCCGCGCTCGAGCGGAACGCCGGGCAGGTCCCAGGTGTTCGCGTATTCCTCGCGCGGGTCGATCACCGTGACGTGGTAGTCGAGCATCTTCGCCATCTCGGCGAGATAGCGCGTCAGCTGTCCGGCGCCGATCAGCACCAGGCGCCAGCGCGGGCCGTGCACGGTGGTGAGGAACTTGCCGTCGAACGAGAGCGCGTCCTGCCACTGCCCGGGCTCCATCGTGACGCGGCCCGAGCCCATGTCGAGACGCCGGCGCACGAGCTGCTGCCGCGAGATCGTCTCGAGCAATTGCGCGAGGCCGCTGTGTTCGGTGACCGGCTCCAGCACCAGCTGCAGCGTGCCGCCGCAGGGCAGTCCCCAGCGCGTCGCCTCCTCGTTGGTGACGCCGTAGGTGATGAGCCCGGGCTTTTCCGCGGCCACCGCCCTTGCCTTCACCTTCTCGATCAGGTCGTCCTCGACGCAGCCGCCCGAGACCGAGCCCGACACCTGGCCGTCGCCGCGGATCGCGACCAACGCCCCCACCGGGCGCGGGGCCGAGCCCCAGGTCTTGATGATGGTGCCGAGAGTGACGCGGTGCCCGGCGGCGCGCCAGGCTTCGGCGCTGCGCAATACCTCGATGTCCACGCTGTCCATAACGAACCCCTTCGCCTAAGCTGGCGGCGACTGCGGGAAATTCAAGCGGATTCTACAGCCGCGGCCGCCCTCGCCCTCGCCGATCTCGATCGCCGCGCCGTGCGCGAGCGCGATCTCGCGCACGATGGCGAGGCCGAGGCCGCTGCCCACGCCCGCAGTGCCCGGGACCCGGTAAAAGCGCTCCAGCACCCGCTCGCGCTCCGCGGGGGCGATGCCGGGACCGTCGTCCTCGATTTCGACGAACGCCCGTTCCAGCCCGTTTCCGGTGCGCACGGTGACATGGCCCCCCGCGGGCGTGTACTCGA
>Ga0187780_10004623_pt1 | contig 10297 bp, 7 predicted proteins | sample 1015_Q2_SP10_20__FD_132429 | JGI IMG/M metagenome (GOLD analysis project Ga0187780, IMG submission 132429) | Tropical peat soil microbial communities from peatlands in Department of Meta, Colombia - 1015_Q2_SP10_20_MG | ecosystem: Environmental > Terrestrial > Soil > Wetlands > Peat | place...
ACGAGCAGGGGTACATGGCCTCCTGGTAGTTACCCCCTACTACAACAAGCCGCCCCAGCCGGCCCTGGAGGCCCACTTCACCGCTATCGCCGACGCCACCGGCTTGCCGATGCTCATCTACGACATCCCCGGCCGGACCGCTGCGGCCGTCGCCACCGAAACCCTGATCCGGCTGGCCACCCACCCCAGGATCGTCGGTGTCAAGGACGCTAAGGACGACCCGTCGGCCACCTCGCACGTGCTGGCCAGGACCGACCTTGTCTATTACTGCGGCACGGACATGCTGAACCTGCCCTGGCTCTCTCTCGGTGCCGTGGGCTTCATCAGCGTGGTCGGCCATGTGGTGGGGGACAGGCTGCACGAGATGATCGACGCGTTCGGCGCCGGCGATGTGGGCCGGGCCCGGCAGATCCACTACGAGCTCATACCGGTCTACGACGGGATGTTCCGCAACCAGGGCGCCGTGATGACCAAGGCGGCGCTTGAACTGCTCGGCCAGCCGGGCGGCGTGATGCGCGCTCCGCTGCTGGCCGCCACCGGCGCGGAACGGCACCAGCTGGCCCTGGACCTCACCGCTGGCGGCGTGAAGCTGCCGGGGACGGCCGCGTGAGCCACCCGCACCCGGACCTCACCCCGCCTTCCGCGCTGACGCCCCGCGGCCTGCGCATCGTCGCCCTGGGCGGGCTCGGCGAGATCGGCCGGAACATGACGGTCTTTGAGTACCGCGGCCGGCTGCTCGTCGTGGACTGCGGGGTGCTGTTCCCCGACCCTGACCAGCCCGGCGTGGACCTGATCCTGCCCGACTTCAGCTACCTGTCCGGCAGGCTGGACCGGGTGGAGGCGCTCGTTCTCACGCACGCGCACGAGGACCACATCGGCGCGATTCCGTACCTGCTCAGGGAGCGGGAGGACATCCCGCTCATCGGGTCCAAGCTCACCCTGGCCCTGGTGCAGAGCAAGCTGGTCGAGCACCGCCTGGATCCGGTCACGATGGAGGTGGTCGAGGGAGACCGCAGCTCGTTCGGGCCCTTCGAGTGCGAGTTCTTCGCCGTCAATCACTCGATCCCGGACGCGCTCGCCGTAGCCATCCGCACCCCGGCCGGCCTCGTGCTGCACACGGGCGACTTCAAGATGGACCAGCTGCCGCTGGACGGCAGGCTCACCGATCTGGCCGGATTCGCGCGACTGGGCACCGCGGGCGTGGACCTGCTGATGTCCGACTCCACCAACGCCGAGGTGCCGGGCGTGGTGACGTCGGAGCGTGACATCGCGCCCGTGCTCGACGAGATCTTCGCCAGCACCGAGCAGCGCATCATCGTCGCGTGCTTCGCGTCGCATGTGCACCGGGTCCAGCAGGTCCTTGACGCCGCCGTGAAGCACAAGCGGAAGGTCGCGTTCGTCGGCCGGTCCATGGTGCGGAACATGGGCGTCGCCCGCGACCTCGGCTACCTCCGGGTCCCCGGCAGGCTGCTGGTCGACCTGCGCGAGGCCGAGGAGATGCCGCCCGGCGACGTGGTGCTGATCTCCACCGGCTCGCAGGGCGAGCCGATGTCGGCGCTGACCCGGATGGCCGGCCGCGACCACCCGATCAGGATCGCCGCCGGGGATACCGTGATCCTGGCGTCCTCGCTGATCCCCGGCAACGAGACCGCGGTGTACCGGGTGATCAACGGGCTCACCCGGCTCGGCGCACGCGTGGTGCACAGGGGCTCCGACCTCGTGCACGTGTCCGGGCACGCGCCGGCCGGCGAGCTGCTCTACGTGCTGAACCTGGTCGAACCGCGCAACTTCATGCCGGTACACGGCGAGTGGCGGCACCTGCGCGCGCACGCGCAGCTGGCCTCGCTGGTCGGCGTGCCCGACCGCAACATCGTGATCGCCGAGGACGGCGTCGTCGTGGACCTGGTGGACGGGCAGGCCTCGGTGGCCGGGGCGGTGCCCTGCGGGTACCTCTACGTCGACGGCCTCACGGTGGGCGAGGTCACCGAGTCGCAGCTGAAGGACCGGCGCATCCTCGGCGAGGAGGGCTTCGTGTCGGTGGTGATCGTGGTCGACGCCAGCTCCGGCAAGGTGGTGGCGGGCCCCGAGATCCACGCCCGCGGCTCCGGCATCGACGACGCGGCGTTCGGCGAGGTGCTGCCCAAGATCGAGGAGGCGCTGGCCATGGCCGCCGCCGACGGCATCAGCGAGTCGCACCAGATCAGCCAGCTAGCCCGCCGCATCGTCGGCAAGTGGGTCAGCGACAACTACCGCCGCCGCCCCATGATCATCCCCGTAGTAATAGAGGCCTAGCCCGCCGAGCCGTGTTCTCGCCCGAGCCCACACCCGGCGCATGCCTCCGGCCGCGATCCGCGGTGGAACCGTGGGAACTCAGGCCGACAGCACCCGGACCGGCGTGCCCTTGGCGAACGCCACGATGTCCTCGGCGGCGTCACCGTAGAAGACCCGGTAGGTCTCTTCAGTGACGTAGCCGAGGTGCGGGGTGAGCACGACGTTGGGCGCGGCGCGCAGCGGGTCAGACAGCGGCAGCGGTTCGATCTCGTACACGTCGAGGCCCGCGCCCGCGATCGACCCCGAACGCAACGCGGCCAGCAGCGCCGCGCTGTCCACCAGGGGCCCGCGGGAGGTGTTCACCAGGAAGGCGGACGGCTTCATCAGGTCCAGCTCCGCCGCGCCGACCAGCCCCTCGCTGCGCGGGCTGAGCTTGTAGTGCACGGTCACCACGTCCGAGGAGGAGAACAGCTCCTCCTTGCTGACCGCCCTGACATGCACCTTCTTGGCCTGGTCCGGGTCCAGGTTCTGGCTCCAGGCCACCACCTTCATGTCGAACGCCCGGCCGATGTCCGCCACCTTCCGGCCCTGGTGACCGAGGCCGACGACACCCAGCCGCTTGCCCTCCAGCCCGGTGCCGACCGTCTGCTGCCAGGCGCCGTTGACCGGCAGCGCCGCCCCGCCGGCCCGCCCGGCCATCTTCATCCGCCGGTCTTCCTCGGGTATGTGCCGGACCAGCGCGAGGATGAGGCCCCAGGTCAGCTCGGCGGTCGAGGTGCCGCTGCCCCCCGTGCCGCACACCGTGATCCCGCGCTCACCTGCCGCGGCCAGGTCGATCGACGCGTTCGCCATGCCGGTGGTGACCAGCAGCCGCAGCCGCGGGAGCTGGTTCAGCCGTTCGGCATCGAAGGCCGTCCGCTCCCGCATCGCCACCACGACGTCGAACGGCTGAAGGGCGCTGACCAGTGCCTCGGCCCGCCCGATGTGCTGAGCGAAGACGTAGATGTCGGCCAGTTCGCGCACCGCGGACCAGTCCGCGCTGGCCAGGGCGACCTGCTGGTAGTCATCGAGGATCGCGACCCGCATGCTGCTGACCTTACCGCGCCAGGTCCCGCTCCACGGCGCGCGTCCTCACCCCGAGGAAGATCTTTGTCCCGAACGGACATGGGTGCTTCCGCTGAGCCCCCTGATCCGGGCCACGCCACGACACGCCGCCCGGATACTTGGGACCGACCCTGGGTACTCGTAACGTTTGTGAGCATGGCGACCCGTGTCCGCAACGGAACCGACGGCCAGCCTGTCGGGCTGGCCAGCCCGCCGGGCCCGGACGGCCGCGGGAAATCGGCGAGCCGATCCGCCGGCACGGCCCGCCGCAAGGCGGGCAGCGGACCGGGACGGAGCACCACTGGCCGTTCGGGGAAACAAGGGAAAAAGGAAAAGGCGGGGAAGGCAGGTACGGCGAGAGGCCGTCCGGCGCGCCGACCCCGGCGGTCGGCCGGCGCCCGCAATCCGTTCGTGATCCTGATCGGGTGGACCAGCCGGGCGATCTCCGCCGCCTGGATGGTGGTCGCCGGAGCCCTCGGGTTCGCGGTCCGCTCGGTCGGCCGCAGCGCGCGTGACCTGGATCCGCATCATCGCCGGGACGGCCTCGGCCTGATTACCCTCGGCGTGGCGATCGTGCTCGCGGCCGGTGAGTGGATGCGGATGGACAACGCGGTTGGGCGCGACATCCAGAAGATGCTCGGTAGCGCGCTCGGTGCGCTGGCCGGGCTGACGCCGGTGCTCGTCGGACTGCTCGCCTGGCGGTTCCTGCGGCACCCCGACCGCAATTCGGACACGGCCCGGGCGGCGATCGGCTGGACCGCGCTGCTGCTCGGCCTGCTGGGCCTGCTCCAGATCGCCAAGGGCAGCCCGCGTCCTTCCGACGTGGCGGCGATACGCGCGGCGGGCGGCTTCGTGGGCTACGCGACCGGAGGCCCGCTGGCCCACGAGGTGACCCCCTGGGTGGCGGCGCCGCTGCTCGTACTGCTGGCCCTGTTCGGCGTCCTGGTCATCACCGGCACCCCCCTGCACCGGATACCGGAACGCGTGTCCAGGATGCGCGAGGTATTCGGGCATGCCAGTCCGCCGCAGGACACTGACAGCCTGGAGATCGACGAGGACTACGAGGCGGGCACCGGCAGCCGGGCGCGCGGCCAGCTCGGCAGGCGGGTCAGGCTCCGGCCGGCCCTCGAAGCCGGCGATCGCGTCCAGCCCTACGACACGCCCCTGCTCGACCCGGCCAAGCGGCCGCCGGACGGGGCAAAGGCGGCCGACGGCGCCCCGGGGCCGAACCCCGCAGACCCCGCGGACACCCGGCCGGGCGCGCGGCGTACCGATGGTATGGACGGCCTGATCGAGGCGCTCAGCTTCGGCACGGCGGGAACCCCTGAGACCCAGGAGGTCCAGGAAGCGGGCACGCCTGGGGCCGCGGCCCGTCAGGCCGGCCAGCCTGGCGCGACGTCTGCGGCCCCGGGACGGCCCGAGCAGCTCACGCTGACCGGTGCCGCGCTGGACGGCTATACCCTGCCGCCGGCGGCGCTGCTGCGGCCCGGCACGGCGCCGAAGCACCGGACCCGGGCCAACGACATCGTGGTCGAGGCGCTGTCCGAAGTATTCGAGCAGTTCAACGTGGACGCGACCGTCACCGGCTTCAGCCGGGGACCGACGGTGACCAGGTACGAGATCGAGCTCGGCCCCGCGGTCAAGGTGGAGCGCGTCACCTCGCTGTCGAAGAACATCGCCTACGCGGTCAAGAGCGCGGACGTGCGGATCGTCTCCCCGATCCCGGGCCGGTCCGCGATCGGGGTGGAGATCCCCAACGCGGACAAGGAGATCGTCAGCCTCGGGGACGTGCTCAAGTCGCAGGTGGCGATCGCCGACCACCACCCGATGGTGGTCGGCCTGGGCAAGGACGTCGAGGGCCGGGTCCTGGTCGCCAACCTGGCCAAGATGCCGCATTTGCTGATTGCCGGAGCCACAGGTGCTGGCAAAAGTGTCTGCCTCAATAGTTTCATCAGCTCCATCCTGATCCGGGCCACGCCGGACGAGGTGCGGATGATCCTGATCGATCCCAAGCGGGTAGAGCTGCTGATCTATGACGGCATCCCGCACCTGATCACGCCGATCATCACCAGCCCGAAGAAGGCGGCCGAGGCGCTCGAGTGGGTGGTCGGCGAGATGGAACGCCGCTATGACGACCTGGCCACCAGCGGGTTCCGGCACGTGGATGACTTCAACAAGGCCGTCCGGGGCGGGCGGCTGACCCCGCCGCCCGGCACCGAGCGGGACTACCTGCCCTACCCGTACCTGCTGGTGATCGTGGACGAGCTGTCCGACCTGATGATGGTGGCGCCCCGCGACGTCGAGGATGCCGTGGTCCGGATCACCCAGCTGGCCCGGGCGGCGGGCATTCACCTGGTGCTGGCCACCCAGCGGCCGAGCGTGGACGTGGTGACCGGCCTGATCAAGGCGAATGTCCCCTCCCGGCTGGCGTTCTCCACCTCCAGCCTGGCCGACTCCCGGGTCATCCTGGACCAGCCAGGCGCGGAGAAGCTGGTGGGGCAGGGCGACGCGCTGTTCCTGCCGATGGGGGCGTCCAAGCCGATCCGGCTGCAGAACGCGTTCGTGTCGGAGAAGGAGATCCGCGACATCGTCGCGCACTGCAGGAAGCAGGCCGAGCCCGCCTACCGGGAGGATGTCGCGGCCGGGCCGGAACGCAGCCGCGAGATCGACGCGGACATCGGCGACGACCTCGATCTGCTCATGCAGGCGGCGGAACTCATCATCACCACCCAGTTCGGGTCGACGTCGATGCTGCAGCGTAAGCTGCGGGTCGGTTTCGCGAAGGCCGGGCGGCTGATGGACCTGCTCGAGAGCCGGGGGATCGTCGGGCCGAGCGAGGGCTCCAAGGCGCGCGACGTGCTAGTCAGGCCGGATGACCTCGACGACACGCTCGCCTCCCTTCGCGGCGGCCAGAGCGGCGGATTGACCGCGAACTGACGCCCCGCCTTCACCGATCTGAGGCGCTTTGCTGTCTACACTTGGTGATGGTCCCCGCACTCGGGGGATAGCCTCATCGCGGTATGGTCCTGTCCCGGCCCATGCCCGAAACATGTCTATCCCGGCAATTCAGGTGGAGGCGCAGCGTGAGCATCGGTGAATCCCTGGCGGACGCACGCCTGCGAGCCGGTCTCACCGTCAGCCAGGTCAGCCAGCAGACCCGGATCCGGGAATCGATCATCCGGGACATAGAGCAGGGTGACTTCAGCGCGTGCGGCGGCGACTTCTACGCGCGCGGGCACATCCGCAGCATCGCCGGCGCCGTCGGCACCGACCCCACCCCGCTGATCAGCGAGTATGACGCCGACCACGGGCCGCCGGCCCCGCTGAAGGCGGCCGAAGTCTTCGGGCCCTCCAAGCCGATCAAGATCCGCGAACGGCGCTCGCCCAGCCTCACCATGATCGTGGTCCTGGTGCTGCTCGCCATCATCGGCTACAGCGCCTATCGCCTGGTGTCGTTGCGCCACCACCATTCCGGGAACACCGCCGCGACCACGGCCACCACCCGGCCCAGCGCTCATCCGAAGCCGACCGCGAAATCGTCGCCCAAGCCGACCCCGCAGCCCTCGGACCTGGTGATCAGGCTCGACGCCGCGCAGGACTGCTGGGTCCTGATCACCAGGACCAGCGACGGATCGCAGGTCTATATGGGGGTCGTCTCCGCGGGTACCTCGATGACGTGGACGGAGAAGAACGCGGTCCAGGTGACCCTGGGCAACCCGCCCGGGGTCGTCCTGACCGTGAACGGCAAGAAGCAGGACACGAACGTGAACAACATCCTGCACCTGAGCTTCAGCGTCCCGTCGAGTTCCACGTCAAGCCCCTGAGCCGGCCGACCGGGCGGGCCAGCCCGGGCGGGCCCGCCTGTCGCTCGCGGGCCGGTCGGACGGCGCTGCTCGTCACTCCCCGGTCGGCCCGGGAGAGGTGTCGCATAGGCTCTCGGTGTGTCTGCACGTTCCGGGCCTGATAAGGCTGCCCCGTCCGCGCCGCGGACGGTCGGCCTGGTCACTCTCGGCTGCGCGCGTAACGAGGTCGATTCCGAGGAGCTGGCGGCGCGGCTGACCGCTTCCGGCTGGGACCTGACCTCGGCCGATGCGGCCAGCGTGGTGCTCGTGAACACCTGCGGCTTCATCCAGGCGGCCAAGCAGGAATCCATCGCCGAACTGCTGACGGCCGCGGAGTCCGGGGCGAAGGTCGCCGCCGTCGGCTGCCTGGCCGAGCGCTACGGTGCCGAGCTGGCCGCCGAGCTGCCCGAGGCGCAGATCCTCAGCTTCGACGACTACGGCGACATCGGGGCGCGCCTGGACGACGTGCTGGCCGGCCGCCGCCGCCCCGCGCACACCGCGCGGGATCGTCGCAAGCTGCTGCCCATCGCCCCGGCCGACCGCCAGCCACCGCGCCCGGCCGGCCTGCACACGCCTCCAACCGGGGCTTCGCCCCGCCGGGATGCCAGCCCCCTGACCCCCGTGGACCACCTGACCCCCCTCGACCACCTGGACCACCTGGACCCCGTGGACCCGCGCGCCCCATGGATCGGACCGGGCGGCGGCGTGTTCCGGCAGCGGCTGTCCGGTGGCGTGGTGGCGCCGCTCAAGATCGCCTCCGGCTGCGACCGGCGCTGCACCTTCTGCGCCATCCCGTCCTTCCGCGGCGCGTTCGTCTCCCGGCGCCCGGCCGAGGTCCTGGCCGAGGCGCGCTGGCTGGCCGCGGGCGGCGCGCGCGAGCTGCTGCTGGTGAGCGAGAACTCCACGTCCTACGGCAAGGACCTGGGGAACCTGCGGCTGCTCGAGGAGATCCTGCCGGAGCTGGCCGCGATCGACGGCGTGGCACGGGTCAGGATCAGCTACCTGCAGCCTGCGGAACTGCGTCCGGGCCTGATCGAGGTCATCACCTCCACGCCGGGAGTGGCCGACTACTTCGACCTGTCGTTCCAGCACGCGAGCGGGCGGGTGCTGCGGGCCATGCGCCGGTTCGGTGACCGTGAGCGGTTCATGGCGCTGCTCGACCAGATCAGGCAGGCCAATCCCGGCGTCGGCGTGCGGTCCAACTTCATCGTCGGCTTCCCCGGTGAGACAGCGGCCGACCTGGCCGAACTCGAGCGCTTCCTCGGCCAGGCCCGGCTGGACGCCATCGGGATCTTCGGCTATTCCGACGAGGACGGCACCCAGGCCGCCTCCCGGCCGGACAAGCTGCCCGACGCGGAAATCGCCCGTCGGGTGGAGGACTTCGCCGATCTGGCCGAGGAGCTGATGGCTCAGCGGGCCGCCGACCGGCTCGGCGAGACCCTCGAGGTGCTGATCGAGGAAGAAGCGGACAGCGGCCCGGTCCAGAGCTTTACCGGCCGGGCCGCCCACCAGGCGCCCGAAGTAGACGGGGTGACCACGGTCAGGACGAAGGTGCCGTTCGCGCCCGGCGACATGATCCGCGCGGCGGTGACCGGTTCTGACGGCGTGGACCTGACCGCTGATGCCATCCTGCCCGCTCACGCGACGGTGCCGAGCCTGCGGTGACCTCCGAGGCCGGGCTCTGGAATGTGGCCAACGCGCTCACCGTGGTACGCATCATCCTGGTCCCGGTGTTCGTCGCCTGCCTGCTCGCGGGCGGGACGGTCTGGCGGCTGGTGGCGCTCGCCACGTTCTGGGTCGCGTCGCTGACCGATCTGCTCGACGGACGGCTGGCCCGCAGCCGCGGGCTGGTGACCGACTTCGGCAAGATAGCCGATCCGGTCGCCGATAAGGCACTGACCGGGGCGGCTCTGATCTGCCTGTCCGCGCTGGGCGAGCTGCCTTGGTGGGTTACCGGGGTGATCATGTTCAGGGAGCTCGGGGTGACCGCGCTGCGCTTCTGGGTGCTCCGCCAGGGCGTGATCGCGGCCAGCCGCGGCGGCAAGCTGAAGACCCTCCTGCAGGTCATCGCGATCAGCCTGTACGTGCTGCCGCCCGCGCTGAGCCCGCCGCAGATCGTGCGCGAGCTGGTCATGGCCGCGGCGGTGGTCGTCACCGTGGTGACCGGTGTCGACTATGTTCTCCAGGCCCTGCGCCTGCACCGTACCGAGCCCAAGAGTTGGGAGGCTTGATCGTGGTCTCGGGGTCGGGTTCACCGCAAGCACCGCAGTCCGCAGGATCTGCAGGCTCCGCGGCGTCCGCGGGCGAAGCGGCGCACGAGCTGGCGGAGCAGATCCTCGCCTGGCTACGGACCAGCGGCCAGACCGTCGCCGTCGCCGAATCGCTGACCGGCGGCTTGATCGCCGCCGCGCTCACCGACATACCGGGAGCGTCCGCGTCGTTCCGCGGCGGAGTGGTCACCTACGCCACCGAGCTCAAGACGGTGCTGCTCGGCGTCGATCCGGGCCTGCTCGCCCGGCACGGCGCGGTCTACGCGCCGGTGGCCGCGGCGATGGCGACGGGCGTCAGGGACCGGCTCGGCGCCACCTACGGGGTGGCGACCACCGGGGTGGCGGGCCCGGAACCCGCAGACGGGCAGCCGGTGGGCACGGCGCACATCGCCGTGAGCGCGGCGGACGACACGGTGGTGCGCACCATCGCCTTGTCCGGAAACAGGCACGAAATACGTAGACTAACAGTGGAGCATGCCCTCGGCTTGCTGCTCGGCAGGCTTCGGGAAGATACCAACTGATTACAGCGTTACGTTGGCAGCGAACACGGGGCGGCCGGATCTCGCGGACTTACCGTAGTGCCAGGTACGGTGGAGATGTCGGCGGTTCGGCCTTGGAAGGGAGTGCGACTATGGTTCTGCTCCGTCAGCTACTAGGTGACGTGCTGCGCCGGCTGCGCTTGCGGCAGGGTCGGACGCTGCGCGAGGTCTCGGCTTCGGCGCGCGTTTCCCTTGGCTATCTCTCCGAGGTCGAGCGCGGCCAGAAGGAAGCCTCATCCGAGCTGCTCGCCGCGATCTGCGGCGCCCTGGG
>Ga0187780_10004624_pt1 | contig 10295 bp, 7 predicted proteins | sample 1015_Q2_SP10_20__FD_132429 | JGI IMG/M metagenome (GOLD analysis project Ga0187780, IMG submission 132429) | Tropical peat soil microbial communities from peatlands in Department of Meta, Colombia - 1015_Q2_SP10_20_MG | ecosystem: Environmental > Terrestrial > Soil > Wetlands > Peat | place...
CCGATATTCCAAACTTGCCGGTGAGCACCTTCAGGACCGCCTCAGCACGCCGCTGGGAAAGTTCGGCATTCGCCGCTAAGCCTCCGACATTGTCCGTATGACCTACCACATACAGTTTGAGTTGCGGGTTTTGCTGCAGCAGCTTGGCAATTTCCTTCAAGGTGGCCTCGGACTCAGGCTTGACCTCCGCCTTGCCGGTATCGAAATGGATCCCGTAAACAGAGGCATGGCCTGTGCGGGTGATTTCACCGGCCAGGACCTCGGCGTTGACGACCACGAGCCCGGATTCCATCGGTTTGCTCTCGATGACGTCAACTTGAACGGAAATCGGCGTGCCCGCATTGTCCTGCTCCAAATGCACGCTCACGTAAGCATCACCCTCCGGACGCGGGAGTTTCGACGAGAGCTGGCGTGGCGAGCAGCCCGCACACCAACCAACCGTGCCCACAGTCCCACCTCCGCATTGGTCTCCTCCGGTGCATGTGAAGAGCGTCTGAAAACCGGAACGCGCGAGCGCCTGTTGATAGTTACGGAAAACCTCCAACGGGGAGCGCGTGCTCGGCACCTCGTAGTGTATGCGAGTGAGCTTGCCCTCCAGGTGTTGACTTTTGGCCCACTGGTCTTGATTCATCTTGCCCAAGGGCAATGTGTACTCGTCGAACTCCCGTGTCGAGTATTCCGTAATGACTGCGCCCGGATAGCGCGATATAAGTGGGTGATCTTTGCCGCCCTCGACGTCCCCGGCGGCCGCAATTCCAGGAGCGGCAAGCGCGAGCAAGAGGCAACTCGCCACCCGTTCGCAGATGCGATTCATGTCCCCTCCTCATCCGTCTGTGTTTCTAGGACCTCATGGTAGCGCGGCTGCGTATTCTTTTTGCACCGCTGTGTTCGCTCGTTGCCTCAATGGGGGCATACTTTCGCCGCCGGGTCGGCCAGTGCAGCGCGAGCGATGCGGATAGCCTTCTGCCGATGGACAAACACAAACCAACCCGACGAACCGAAGCGGGCGGCACGCACCTCTCGACAAAGGCACGCCGTCGCAATTGGATCCGGGTGCGCGCACGGCGAGACCCCCGGAGCGCGTGTGTCGATTTGGTCCGTTCGCAATCTGCGGCAAGATCTGCATGGGCAGCACCGGTGTGCTCGGCTCGACCGCCGCGTATTCTCGTGCACCGCGCATCTACGAGGCAACATCACCTATGCCGATCCGCCATCCGTTAGCCGCAAGGACTCATCCGAACTCGCAGTTTCGGTACCGGTGGTTGCGATCCGGAGATGTGAACGGTTTTTTTGCGCTAACAATCGACAACCTCGCCCTCCTGGCCGGGATGAGTTCGATTTTGATCGGGGTCTTTCGCGTACCCAGCAGTCTTGTGATCGGCCGCATGCTGCCGGGGTCCGCGTTGGGAGTACTGATCGGCGACCTGGCCTACAGCGCGCTGGCATATCGGCTCGCTTGTCGAGAGGAACGTCAGGACGTCTGCGCGATGCCCCTGGGAATCGACACCCCGTCGATGTTCGGCCTGTGCTTCGGGGTGATCGGACCGACTTGGCTCCTCACCCACGACGGGGACCGAACCCTTGCCGTTTCCAGTGCGGTGATTGCGGTCATGGGTGTCGTGAAATTGGCCGCGGCCTTTTTCGGCGACATCGTCCGGCGCAGCCTGCCGCGAAGCGCGATGCTCGGCGCGCTTTCGGCTGTGGCAATCGCGCTCATCAGCTTTTTTTCGATGCAAAAGATCATCGCCGAACCCGTGGGCGGGCTGGTCGCGCTGGGCGTCGTTCTGAGCACGCTCGTGGGAGGCCGGCAACTTCCGGGGAAGATGCCCGCGATGGTGGGGGCACTCGCGCTTGGCACCGCCGCCTGGGCCCTGGCGCAAAGTCTTGGCGCTGCGCCGGCGGCAACCTTGTACAGTGATGCCGGCTTTGCTTGGCTCGTACCCAAACCGACGCTCCTGTGGCTCGATGGCCTTAGGGCGTCGCTGCCCTATCTACCCCTTGCCATTCCGTTCACTCTCGCGACTTTGGTCGGCGGAATCGATAACACCGAAAGTGCGGCGGCGGCAGGAGACAGATATGCAACCCGCGACATCCTGCTGGTCGAAGGAGCGGCTACATTTGTCGCCGCCATCTTTGGTGGCGTGATGCAGAACACCCCGTACATCGGACATCCCGCATATAAGCGCATGGGGTGCCGCACCGGCTACACCGTGGCTACTGCGCTTTTTATTGGGCTGGGTGCGTTTGTCGGGATGGTCGGATTGCTGCTGTCTTGGCTGCCTGATTCGGTGCTGGTACCCATACTCGTCTTCGTGGGCCTGGAGCTAAGCACGCAAGCGTTTCGCGAGACCGACCGCGAGCACCTGCCGGCGATCGCACTTGCTTTCATCCCGGCAATCGCCCAATTGGTTCTGATCCACTGGAACAGCCTGCTTAGCACCGTGCAGGTCGCCGCCGACAAGCTACCGGCCGCGCAGCAAGCGAGCTATCACGCGCTCACGCTGCTTGCCAACGGCTTCATTTTGACAAGTATGCTTTGGAGCACCCTCGTCATCGACATCATCGACCGCCGGCGAGGCCGAATTCTGATTGTTTCAATACTGGCCGCCCTCCTAACGCTGGTCGGCGCAATCCACTCGCCTTTTGCCGACGGCCGACTGTTCTTGCCCGACGCGTCCCTGCCACGGTCGACCTACTTATTGGCAGGCGGCTATCTCCTGTTTGGTGTCGTCACTTGGGGAATCGATCGCATCGATCACGCGATCGGAGAATCACCCCAGGACTAACGCGAAAGGTCGGGTGGAGGCCTCTGGGTACCCTCCCGAAGGCCGTGAACCCGCAAGTTCCTGCGACCTGCCCGTGCGCGGAGCGTCGCGCCCTAATCTGGCTTTGCCGACGCCCGCCTGAGCGTCATCTCCCGGCGCGTCACGCACGCGCGAAAATTTATTCCCTCTTTGCCGGCCCGCTCGTGTTTCGAGGAAGCGCGCACGCAGCTTTAAAGAAATTCCCGACGTTGCCCAAATCCGGATTGCGTTTCATGGGCGCGCGTCGCCCCAGGATGTGGGCACGTAATCCCAAGGAGTCGACAATAGCGTGCGGGAATCGTGCCGCGTCCGATTCTGAGGGTTCCCAAGCCAGCGGGCACGGCCCTCGCTTATCGAGCGCGTCAGGCCTGCGACCGACGCGATGGGCGCGCAGCCGCAAGCGAGGAGAGCACCGCAATGAAACGGTCGACTTCCTCGCACGTGTTGTAAAAGGCGAGCGATGCGCGCACCGTCGCCTCCACCCCGAAGCGACGCAGTATCGGTTGCGCGCAATGATGCCCCGCTCGCACCGCGATGCCCTCTTCGTTGAGCGCCTGACCGACTTCTTCTACGCTGTGGCCGTTGAGGACGAAGGACAGTACGCTGGCCTTGTCCTGCGCGGTACCGATCAAGCGAAGTCCCGGGATTGGCAGCATGCGCGCGGTGGCATATTCCAGCAGCGCGCGCTCGTAGCGACCGAGGTTCTCGATGCCCAGCCGCTCAACATATTCCAGCGCCGCGCCCAAGCCCACCGCATCGGCGATGTTGCCCGTGCCCGCCTCAAAGCGCGTGGGCGGATCATCATAGACCGTACGCTCGAAGGTAACGTCCTTGATCATATTGCCACCGCCCTGCCACGGTGGCATGTCTTCGAGCACTTCACGCTTGCCGTAGAGCACGCCGATGCCTGTTGGTCCGAAAATTTTGTGCCCGGAAAAGACAAAAAAATCCGCACCGAGCTCCTGCACGTCCACGCGCATGTGCGAAACCGATTGGGCGCCGTCAACCAGTGTGCGGATACCCGCGCGGTGCGCGATCTCGACGATTTGCTGAACCGGGACGACCGTTCCCAGAGCGTTGGACACTTGCGTGACGGCGACGATCTTGGTCTTGTCGCTCAGCAGGCGCTGGTATTCCTCCAGAATCACCTGGCCTGAGTCGTCGACCGGAATCACGCGAAGCTTCGCGCCCTTTTCTGATGCCAGCTGCTGCCAGGGTACGATGTTGGCATGGTGCTCCAGATGCGAGACAACGATCTCGTCGCCTTCGCCAATGTGCTTTGCGCCCCAGCTCTTTGCCGCCAGATTGATGGCTTCCGTCGTGCCACGCACGAAGACGATTTCTTCCGTAGAACTCGCACCGATGAAGCGACGAACGATATCGCGAGCTTTTTCGTACGCGTCCGTAGCACGCGCCGCAAGCTCGTGGGCCGCGCGATGTACGTTGGAATTCTCGTGGGCGTAGAAGTAAGCAAGGCGGTCAATCACCGGCTGCGGCTTTTGCGTCGTCGCAGCGTTGTCAAACCAAACAAGCGGGCGTCCGTTGACTCGTTCTTGCAGAATCGGAAAATCGCGCCGAACGGCAACGACGTCAAAGGGCGGGTGCCCGGCCGGCAATGTCGGGGGAGTGCGATCACCCTGGTGCGCCGCGGTATCAACGAAGTAATAGCTCGGTGCCGCAGGCGCAAGGGGCGTGGGCGCTCGGGTCTCGGAAGGGACACGCGGTGCCGTACCCGCCGGCAAGGCAAAGGGCAGCGCGGCGAGTTCTTCGAATCCCGGCAACGCAAAATCTCCCGCTCCGGGTAAGCCGCTTGCTGTGGGCTCCGCGAGAAAATAGTAAGAGGTAGTCGGCACCGCAACTGGCGCTCCGCCGCCCCGTAGGCTCTGCGCCGGCACATTCGCCGCCGCCGCTTGCGGCACCCCAAGCACCACACCGCCCAAGCGGGAGTCATAGCCCGGAGCCGCAACGAGCACGTGATCGAGGACACCGTTGGGCGCCAGGGCATGGGGAACGAGGGCAGGCGCCGAGGCAAGCGCGTTGGCCGCCGTCATGGGCGATTGGGGGACGAGGTTTGCTCCGGGCGGTATCAGCCCGGCGGGGACTGCGGAAGGAGCGGATGGTCCGAGCGCGCCCGGCGGCAACGAGACGCCCGGCGGCTGCGGATTTTGGGCAAAAGGCACGCCACCCCCGGACGGTCCGGCCGGCAGTCCGGGTTGCGCAGCAAAGTACTGGGCCGCCAATCGCGCCAACTGTGCCGGGTCAGGCAACCCCGGCGGCAGGCTTGTATCAGGTAATTCGGAACTTGCCATGCAGCCGCTCTATCTCACTTGTAGCGGTCTTGGTAATCGTGGTACTTGCCGATCTCAACGTCTTCGAGCACGGCGAGCGCATCGTCCGTCTGAACCGCCAAAGAGCAATACAGCGAGATGAGATAGGAAGCAATCGCGTTGCGGCTGATACCCATGAAACGCACCGAGAGTCCCGGGCTTTGCTCGCCCGGCAGACCGGGCTGGAACAATCCGATGACTCCTTGTCGCTTTTCTCCGACGCGCAACAGCAGTATCTTGGTCTTGCCGTCTGCGACCGGGACCTTGTCCGACGGGACCAAAGGTACACCACGCCAGGTTACGAACTGCGATCCATACAGGCTTACCGTCGGTGGCGGTACACCCCGGCGCGTGCATTCGCGACCGAAGGCGGCAATCGCTGCCGGGTGCGTTAGAAAGAACGCGGGCTCCTTCCAGACTTTGATGAGCAGTTCATCCAGATCGTCCGGGGTGGGCGCACCCGTCAAAGGGTAAACGATCTGATCCGTATGGACGCTCGCAAGAAGCCCGTACTCCGCATTGTTGATCAATTCGTTTTCTTGCTTTTCCTTGATCGTCTCGATCGTCAGGCGCAGCTGTTCCTTGATCTGGTCGTGCGGGCTGCTGTACAGGTCGGACACGCGCGTGTGCACGTCCAGCACCGTGCTGACGGCGCTCAAAAAGTACTCCCGCGGACGTTCCTCATAATCAACAAAGGTCGTAGGCAGGTCAGCCTCGTCGCGCTTGGCGCACAGTACGTGCACGCTCTGCGGGTCCTTGACTTTGTTTAGCCGGTAGATGCCCGCTTCAACGGGAACCCATTGCAGAAGGTGAGTAAGCCAGCGCGGCGTGATCGTGCTAAGGGTCGGCGCCGTCTTAGTGGTGTTTGCAATCTGACGCGCGGCACTATCGCCCAGTGCCAGGCGCGCGGATTGTCCATCTGCCATCTTTTGCCCCTATCTCCCCAGAAAAAGCGTCACGCCGTAGCGCCGTTCGGCGTCACGGCTCAAGATCACAGGTCGCGGCCGCCATTTGCGCCGCCGCCTTGCCCACGGGACTGCTGTCAGATTCCCGAACCATGTTCGAGGCCTTCCTCGTGGGCCGCTTCGCGGTTGTGTGCTTGGGCAATGTGGCTGCCGGCAGGCACACTGCGCGTCAACCATACATTGCCCCCAATAACGGAGCCCCGTCCGATGGTCACCCGCCCCAGGATCGTCGCTCCCGCATAGATCACGACGTCGTCTTCAACGATCGGGTGTCGGGCGCCGCCCTTTTGCAAATGTCCCTGCGCATCGCTCGCAAAGCGTTTCGCACCCAAAGTGACTGCCTGGTACAGACGCACATTACGGCCGATCTGTGCCGTTTCGCCAATCACGACCCCCGTTCCATGGTCGATAAAAAAGCCCGCACCGATCGTTGCCCCCGGATGGATGTCGATGCCTGTGGCCTGGTGGGCCAGCTCGGAGACCATGCGTGCCAATAACGCCACATCGAGACGGTAGAGTTCGTGCGCGATGCGGTGATGAATCATCGCGAACAGGCCGGGGTAGCAAAGCAGCACTTCATCGACGCTGCGCGCAGCCGGATCACCCTGGAATGCCGCGAGCACATCACTATCAAGCAAGCTACGAACGCGGGGCAAGGCAGCCCCGATCGCCCGCACGATTTTGACTGCGCGCGCCTCTGGATCCGCCGGCGCCGCACTTTGCCGGGCAAGGTACCGCAGCTCAAGTCGCACCTGCGTCAGCAACAACGTCAGTGCCCGGTTGAGAGTGTCGCCGACAAAATAGTCCTCGCTCTCCTGGCGCAATCCGCGTGGGCCCAGACGCATCGGAAACAATGCACCGCGCAAATCGCGGACGATTTCGGCTAGCGCCTCTCTCGACGGCAGCTCAAGGCTGTCGCTCAACTTCGGTCGCTTCTGCGCTTCGCGCCAACGTTCGCGCACTTCGCGCAGCTCGGCTACCGTGCGCGCGAGGTCCAAGCCTTCGTCGTTGACGGGCGCGGACACAGTCGATCGAGTAGTGGCTTCAAACGCATTCATGTACGTGCGACCCTTGACGGGCTCGCGGGCGCTGCCGCCAACGTCGAGCACTCGTAGTTGCCCAAATCCAACCTCAATCTGCTCCAATCAGGCGGCCTTTGCCGCGGCGGGGGGCAAGCCCGCCGCGTCGAACACCCCTTCAAATAACACCGAGCTCAGATAGCGCTCACCCGAATCCGGCAGGATCGTCACTATGATCTTGCCCGCATTTTGCGGGCGATGCGCAAGTCGCACGGCCACCGCGGCAGCCGCACCGCACGAGATACCGGAGAGTATGCCTTCCTCCCGAGTCAGGCGACGCGCAAAATGAATCGCCTCTTCGTTTGTCACCTGCTCGATCGCGTCGACCAAGGACAGATCGAGAACATCGGGCACAAAGCCCGCGCCGATACCCTGGATCTTGTGCGCAGAGGGCTTGAGTTCTTCACCGTTGCGTTTCTGCGTCAGCACCGGACTGGCCGTCGGCTCCACGGCAACCGAGGTGAGTCGCCTGCCTTTGGTGTTTTTAATGTAGCGTGAAACGCCAGTGATCGTGCCGCCCGTGCCTACGCCAGAGACAAGAATGTCGATCTTGCCGCCGGTATCATCCCAAATCTCGGGACCCGTGGTTGATTCGTGAATGGCCGGATTGGCCGGATTCTTGAACTGCTGCAATAGTACGTACTTCGAATCCGAGGCTGCGATTTCTTCGGCTTTCGCAACGGCTCCTTTCATACCCTTCGCGCCTTCCGTGAGCACCAGCTTCGCGCCATAAGCCAAAAGCAGCTTGCGCCGCTCCAGACTCATGGTTTCGGGCATCGTAAGCGTGAGCGGAATGCCGCGAGCCGCGGCCACAAAGGCCAGTGCAATTCCGGTATTCCCGCTTGTTGGTTCCACGATTTCCTTGCCAGCTCCAAGGAGTCCGCGCTTTTCCGCCTCCCAGATCATTGCCGCTCCAATGCGGCACTTGACCGAATACGCCGGGTTGCGACCCTCGATTTTGGCCAGCACTGTCGCTCCACTCCCATCGACGATGCGGTTAAGTCGTACAAGCGGCGTGCGGCCAATGGACAGCGAGTTGTCGGGGTACCAGTTAGCCATCGCCTTTTTCCTTTCGATTTTCAGTCTTGGATCCATGGCAAATCTCGGTGCCGCCAGCCGCCCAGGCCTCCTCGGCGCCGCCGCTCATCGAGATCGCCTTCGAAGCCCTCAAGGATGTTAAAGGCGCTTGCGTACCCCGCCTTAGTGGCGGCCTCTGCCGCAGCCGCCGAGCGCTTGCCACTGCGGCACAGGAACAACACAATGGCATCCTTCGGCACTTTGGATTCGAGCTCGCGCACAAAACGCGGATTGCGCAGCTGCGCGGTACCCGTGGCCCATGCCAGGTGCATTGCCCCCGGAACGCGCCCAACGTAGCTCAGTTCCTCGGGCGTGCGCACATCGATAAGCAGCGCCTGCCCCGCCTGGAACAGCTTCCACGCCAGCTCCGGCGGTACGCTACCCGCGTACGCCAGACCGCCCGTCACGGCTTGCGTGCGCGCATGCTGCAGCGAACCGAGTAAATCGGATTTTTCCTGCAACGAAGCCGCGGAATGTTCGCGCACCACATCCCGTTCACTGACCAACGACAGCGCCATATGTCTGCACCCTCCTTTTCGAGTAGAGCCTCATGCAAGGCTCGCCCCTTCGGCGTGTCCCGTGCGCACCCGCCTTAGACCCGGAGCCAACCCGAAGATGCTAGCGACGATTTGGGACAAATTGAACAAACAATGTCTTATATCGATAGAACCAAAAACCCGATCGCTCGACACTTCGCGCGCGTGGCAGGCAGGAACCAAACTTCTGCCGGGACCGTCCGGCGACACTACGCAAGTCCAAGCAGAAGCTCAGAGGGCTTCGTGACCAAGCTCCACGTCGGCTCCGAATTGCCGCGTCCGCAGACCGCACCCGCAAAAGACCGCACGCAAAAATGTGGCTCGTGCGCCGGCACAAACGGGCGGAACCGCGTCACACGATGTCACTGAACGGCGCTGCGCCGCCTCGCCGGGCAAGGGTCACTACGAGGTGCAACGTTTGGTACTTGGGGCGAACAAGTGTTCAGAACCGTTGGGACAGTCCTGTATACAGTTGAATCCTCGGTCCGATCCCGTTCAGGCTGTAGTTGCCGCCGAAATCCAATTGCAGATTCGCGGCGAGAGCAAAGGTGAAGGCGCCATCGAGCGTGTACACCGGCTTGTCGCTCGAGTCCAAGGGTTGAGACGTGAAAATCTCCGTGTAGACCGTCCACCGCTCGCTAAGCGGGTGGCTCACGTTCACCAAAAAATCGAGAACACCGTGGTAGCCGCTATTGTTATCGTTTTTCATAACGTCACCTTCCGGCATCACGATGACGGTGAAGCCCGCCGGGGCGTTAAAGCTCATCGGGATGATCACGCCGCCTTCGACGTGACCATTGCCCAGACCCGAGCGCGCCGTTGGAATCTTCAGGTACGGCAGTAAAGCGATTGCGACGTCACCGCCATCGTCACCGATCATATTGAATTTCAGGCGTGCGTACGTGTCCCCGACCCCAGCGATTGTCTCAGTAGTGCCCGCACTCGTCGTAGCCAAGGACTCATAGGGCGTAATCTGCAATTCACCGTCGACGGTGTTGGTGAGGCCGAGCTTGAGTGTCGGATCGAGGATCGTCCACTGCTGGGTCCGGACGCCCTCGCTGTTGCCTTCGCCGTAAACCGCAAGGTCGGTTTCGTACTGAAAGTGCCCCGCATCCACCGTATAAGGGCTGTTGGCTTTTGGTGGCCGGTCGGTGCTGAATGCTCGCATGTACTGATCGGGCGTCGGATTAAAAAGCGTATAGCCGCTTTTATCCGGCAGCGGGTCGTCCGCCGCAGCACTCACCGCGAACAAAGACAGCGCAACTAGGACGACTACTTTTCTCATGGAAGCCGCTCGGGGCCCATATGCGAACGCAACGCCATCGTCTTGTACCGTTGATGGAAAAAAGCGAAGTTTATAGAAGGCGCGGCGCAAACATAGCACGTCAGCCCATTCGCGCCGGCTTAAACCACTTTGGCAAACCCGAAGCACTCACTCCGTCTGCGCGGACTCGAGGGGCTCCACCGCGCCCATCACTGGCCTGAAGTCGGTTTGAGCCAGACGAAG
>Ga0187780_10004625_pt1 | contig 10295 bp, 5 predicted proteins | sample 1015_Q2_SP10_20__FD_132429 | JGI IMG/M metagenome (GOLD analysis project Ga0187780, IMG submission 132429) | Tropical peat soil microbial communities from peatlands in Department of Meta, Colombia - 1015_Q2_SP10_20_MG | ecosystem: Environmental > Terrestrial > Soil > Wetlands > Peat | place...
CAAAGTGGCGGCCACCCACGAGGCACGATCTCATGTCTTGGAGTTGGCCAGCGTCTTCCGCGCTCGTGTGGTGGATGTTGCGCCAGAATCGCTCATCATCGAAATCACCGGCGGCGAAGACAAAATCGATGGACTACTCGAGGTGCTTCGTCCTTACGGTGTGCTGGAAATGGTACGCACCGGAATTGTCGCGATGCGACGCGGAAACAAGTGTTCTTCCCCAGCTCCCTCACCCAACACACTGCCGCAACCGGCAACGGATGAGGATGTTCAGTACTCGGTCTCCATGGACGCTCGTCGAGACCCCACCCTTGGATGACCGGCGGACTTTTTCCGAACGTAGCGTAGACGAACTCCGCCGGCATTCAGGCCGTAAACTGCCGAAAACTCGAATCAGGGCCGTTGCGCATGCACAGAAAAGTTCGAAAATCGTCCGCCTAGGGCCCACGGTTGGTGCCATGTTCTTGACGGATCATTTGCCGTTGCGACAGAAAGCTAGGTCAGGACCGCGCTCGCGCCAGCGGGTATGCGCCCGGGCGCTTTCAGCTCCTCACCCGCCCTACGCAGCAGGCTCGAGTTTTGCTGGGCGGTGGGTTCGATGGCTTTATAGGAGCAGCCGGTCGGCGTGTGCCAGGGATCTTCACAGTCCCAGAGGTGATCGGGACCGGTGCTTTTACGGTGCCTTTTAGGACGACGTAGGTGAACTGATCTGGCCAGCAGCGGAACCCGACATACTGCATAATACTGTTCCTTTTTCCAACACCTCCATGCTGCCACAATTAGCCCGCAGTTCCACTTCTCTAAAGTCACTCGAATTTCTTGGCGAAGGTCTGGATGGGAGGTTCTTTGGGTTGTCGCACTCAGCGCGGGCTCCAGGATGCTCTACTACGCCAGAACCTGCGCCGTCGGAAAGAGTACCGATTGAAAGATTGAGATGATGTCTTTCGAAAAAGCAAAAGGGCTGCACCCGCCGGCCAGCCCTGGACCGTACCAAATTTGTAGCAAGTATCGGCAAAAATACCGCTAAATGGCCATGTCTCCCTCAACTAAGCGCTTTGAAATCATTGACCGGCCTGTTTGCAACTTCCATGCCATGTCGACAATCGGGAATAAATTCAACTCAGGGCTGCGTCGAGCGTCTTGAGCAGCGACCCCCGCGTGAACGGCTTCTCCAGCAAGCGGATCGCGCCATCTACTCCCTGATTTGCCACCAGTTCGCCGGTGTACCCGGACATGTAAACGACCTTGACTGCTGGATGCCGATCGATCACTCGCAACACCAGTTCCGGACCACTCACTCCCCTCATGACCACGTCGGTCAGTACCAGGTCGACGGACGCGTGGTCGGCAGCCAGGAGGTGAAGTGCGGCTTTGCCATCGGCGGCCTCGAGTACCTTGTAGCCATGCTGCTCGAGCATTTTCCTCGTCAGGCGGCGCAGGATGGAATCATCCTCGGCCAGCAGAATTGTGATCCCCTCCCGCCTGGTCGGCAATTCCTCGGCCTGTACCTCGGGCGCCGCACCCAGTTTGTGCTCGGCTGAGGGCAAATAAATCTTGAAAGTCGTGCCGCGGCTCGGCTCGCTGTAAACCCAGATGTGGCCGCCGTTCTGCTTGACGATGCCATATACGGTCGCCAAACCGAGGCCAGTTCCCTTGCCGGTTTCTTTCGTCGTGAAAAACGGTTCGAAAATGCGGGAACGTGTGCTCTCGTCCATACCAACGCCGTTGTCGCTAATAGCGAGCATCACATAGCGTCCCGCGGTCATGGTGGGATGTTCCCGGGCAAAGTTTTCATCGAATTCAGACATTGCGGTTTCGATGATGAGTCTGCCGCCGCGCGGCATCGCGTCGCGGGCATTGACCGCAAGATTCATCACGATCTGATCGAGCTGCCCCGAGTCGGCTTCCACAATCGCTGTCGGGATTCCGGACGAAAGTACAACCTCAACGTCGTCGCCCATCAGCGGACGCAGCAGCTTGGCTGCTTCTTTCAGGCGCTCGTTCAAGTCAAGGACCTGCGGGGGTTGCGCCTGCTGGCGTCGGCTGAAGGCCAGCAGTTGCCGCGTCAAGGATGCGCCGCGCTTGGCGGCTTCGCGGATGTTGTCGATATACTCGACGCCATCGTAATCCGTGTGCGTGCGCAGCAGTTCGGTGCAGGCGGTCACAATGCCGAGCAGGTTGTTGAAGTCATGGGCTACTCCGCCCGCCAGACGCCCCACAGCCTCCATTTTTTGCGACTGCCGTAGCTGGTCTTCGATCTTCCTCTGCGCCGTGATGTTGCGGGCGATGGCTGAGGCGCCCACCACCCTACCGTCGGCATCGTGAATGGGAGAGACAGATATGGAAACATTGAGTCGGCCTCCGTCTTTCCTCACGCGCACCGACTCGAAGTATTCGACGCGCGTCCCGTTGCGAATCTTCTCCAGAATGAAGGGAACCTCATCGGCGTGATCTTTGGGGCAAAGGGTTGTGACCGAGCGGCCGATCATCTCCTGAGCGGTGTAACCGTACATGTCCTGGGCGCCCTTGTTCCAGTGAGTGATGATGCCGTCGAGATTCTTGCCGATGATGGCGTCCTGTGACGAGTCCATGATCAGCGCCATGCGGTTCTGCGAATCGCGCAGCTCGCGACTCTTGCGGCGGTCGAGTTCCTCGTTAGCACGGCGCAGCTCCTCTTCGATACGCTTACGGTCGCTGATGTCGCGGATCACACTCAGCACCATCATGGCGTCTCCGCATCCGATGGGGCTGAGACTGATTTCGACGGGAAATTCCGACCCATCGCGCCGACGGCCACAAAGATCCAGGCCCGAGCCCATGCGCCTAATCTTCGACCGCTGGTGGAAGTCGGCACGATGCTGATGGTGCTGCGGCCGCTGCCGCTCCGGCACCAGGATTTCAATCTTTTGGCCGATCAGCTCGTGGCGCGTGTAGGCAAACAGCGCTTCGGCCTGAGAATTTACTTGAATGATGACGCCGTGCTGGTTCACGGCCGCGACCGCGTCAGGGATGACTTCGAGAATGGTGGAAGAAAGCAGACTCTCAGCCACCGATTTCGGCGGCGAGACGGCGTTCCTCTCGGATACAACAGATGGCTCCATACCCCATGCCGGTTTTAGGGCCGGTTCCGGATAATGTAATGGTGTCACTAATGAATCTTAGTCCGGATTGATGCGCCAAGTTCTTCCCGATACGACAAACTGCTATGGAGAGCTTGAAGCATATAAGAGGCGTCGTGGATGGCTTCAACCTCGTCGCAAGCCACCAACCCAGATGCCGTCAGTTCGCGCAGCCGTGTGGAGAGCTCCTTTCTGGCATCCTTGATCAGTTCCAATGTACGCGCACGGTCTGTTTCCAGAATGGCGTTCCTATAGGCTTGTTTCCAGAGCAAGGTTTCCGGCATGGTAAAGATACGAGAGGGCATCGCAATCACCTCCGTCAGACTGAAATTTCGTCCGTGCTAAGCCGCGCAAAATTTGCGCAAGAAAAAAATTAGCGTTTAAGTGTTCTGGAGTTCAATTCCCCGAAAGCGGCGAGAAACACTATCACTTTGGTGATAAGTGAAAATAAGGAAGGGATGGAACACTCGACACTGGGATCGGCATGGCTAGAGAGTCGGCAAATGCACTACGCCGCGCTCTAGGGCGATGCGGATAGCTTCTGTTCGGCCGCTGGCACCGAGTTTCTTGAACACATGGCCCGCATGGACTTTAATGGTGCCCTCGGTGACTCCGAGTGCGACCCCGATCTCCTTGTTGCTTTTTCCGGCGACCACCAGCTTCATGATCTGCGCTTCGCGTTTGGTCAGGCGCTCAGACTGAACTCCATTCATCAAGTGCGCCGCGACCAGCGGAGACATCTTGGCCTGCCCTTCCTTCACTGTCCGAATGGCATTGACGAGCTCTTCACGACGGCTGTCTTTCAGTAGGTACGATTTCGCGCCCGCCTTCAACGCCTGATAGACGTCCTCGACGCCCCGATAGGTGCTGAGTACGATTACCTTTGCCTTAGGGTCTTCTTCGAGAATCGCTTTGGTGGCTGTAATTCCGTCCATTTCCGGCATCCGCAGATCAAGCAAAATGACATCGGGACGTTGCTTGAGATATTGTCGGACTGCCGCTCCGCCGTCTTCTACCTCGCAAACGAGTTTCATGTCCGGCTGGGACCGAATCAGAGCCGCCAGCCCTTCTCGAACCACAGGATGATCGTCCGCGACGATGACTCGAATCTGTTGGGTGTGACCCGCTCGCGTCTTCCTCATCAGGAAATCGCAGCCGGACGCTGAGAGAGTGGAACTCTGACCTCAATGTCCGTCCCCTTCCCAGGCTGACTGTTTAGCAGGAATCGTCCACCGATATATTCTGCGCGATCGCGCATACTTGTTAACCCGATGCCACGTTTGACTCGTGTGGCGTCGAAGCCGCGCCCATCGTCTAACACCCGGAGTCGAACTTCTGTCTTGCTAAAGTTGAGCCGAATTTGTACGGAGTCGGCGCGGGCGTGGCGCTCGGCGTTATCCGCTGCTTGCCGGGCGATGAAAAGCAGATTTTCCACAAGAACCTGGCTCAGATGGCGGGGCTTTCCGCGCAAGGAGAATTTTAACTGGCTCCCGCCCGAATGGCGTGCTAACTGTTGAAGTGAACTGGTCAGCTCGGGCGATTTTTCCGGAGAAGGCTCCGACAATTCCGTAAGGACGTTACGAACTTGTTCCAGGTTCTCGCGGGCCACGTCTTCTGCCTTCTTGAGACGAATCTTCGCTTCCTCCGGAAGCTTCTCGTGAAACACCGAGGCTGCTTCCAAATTCATGATGACGCCGGTGAACCCTTGAGCCAAGGTGTCATGAAGATCGCGTGCCACGCGGCCACGCTCTTCGAGGACAGTGGTTAGGCGCGTTTGTTCTGCGAGCCGTTTGCGATCGGTTAGATCGAAGATCGTTGCCGCAACGAACGTACCGTCTGACGTCTCGAGAGGGCTCAAACTGATTTCCAAGGGAAAGTCGGAACCATCCTTCCGTCTACCGGTGAGTTCCAAGCCGATGCCCATCGGCCGGACCTTCGGCTCCTTCATATATTTTCCACGCTCTTCGACGTGTTTGTGGCGCACGCTCTGCGGCATCAAAATTTCGACGGGCTGCCCGGTAATCTGCTTGGGTGAATACCCGAACATGCGGCCTGTTTCCGAATTTACGACGACCATTTTCCCATGCTGGTCATGAATGATGATCGCCACCGGTGCATGTTCCACAAACACTCGGAACCTCTCACCAGCTTCTTTGACTGACGTCATATCCGTTACGACCGAATAAAAGCCCAGGATCGAGTCGTTCGCGTCCTTTCGGGGCACATAGTCGATGTGAACGTATCGGCGGCCAGCCTTGGGGTAGGAGAGATAACCTTCATACTCGACCGGGTTGCCTCGTAGGGCCTTTTCGATCGCAGGTCGAAGGGAATGGTAGGCCTCGCCATAAACCTTCCGCATAGGGACACCGAGAAGTTTTTCCCGGGTGACGCCGAACCATCCTTCGCATGCGGCGTTGGCAAACACATAGCACTGATTCTCATCAAAGAAGGCAACCGGTTCGGGCAGCAAATCGGCGATCAGCTGAAACCGCTCGTCCCCTTTCGAGATGTCGGTGAGCGCGATCATTGCGCCCTCTACGTGCTTCTCCGCAGTGATATAAGGGCGAACCTGAAGCGTATACAACTGGCCTTTGTCGTCGCGCACAACCGAGTACCATGGCTTGAGACTTTCCATGGTTTCCAGCATATGATGTTGCAGGTCCGGCAACCGGAACGGAAGCCGCACTTCACGGAGACGCCGGCCGACGTCGGCGGAGGTCACATTGAGCAATTTCTGCGCCATGGGCGTAAAGCGCCGGATGTGTAGGTCCTTGTCCAGGATGACCACACTGATATTCAGACTCGCGAACATATTCAGGTCGTCGTTGTTGGCTTGATCCAGCTCTTGGCTGCGGCTCTTCAGCGTATCATTCAGGGTCGCCAGTTCTTCATTTGCCGATTGCAGCTCTTCGTTGGTTGTCTCCAGTTCCTCGGTCGTGCTCTGTAACTCTTCATTGGAGGACATCAGCTCTTCGTTAAGTGAGCGAAGCTCTTCGTTGTTCGATTCCTGCCCTTCCACGACCGATTGCAAGTAGGCTTTGGTGCTGGCCAACTCCTGCTTGAGCTGAGCTACCCGGAAATCACCACTATCACTTCGAGCAATCTGCCTCTTCAAGCCCGGGGAGGTCTTCTCAAGAGCTTTCCCGCTGGGTGTCGCCTCTTCGAACAGAACCAGGAAGGTACGCTCTGCCGAGCCGGGCATCCGGACCGGCACCACGTGAAGGTTAACAACGCGTTCGTGCCCGTTGGAGTCCACGTGCAGGCCCTCTTTGGTGACAGCGGCGTTTTTCTTATGAGCCGTTTCCAGCGACGCACGCAGTCCGTCGAGCAGACCTTCACGCGCCATCTTGAGTACGTTCAAGCTGACGGTACCCGGCGATAGCTCCAGGTACGGCCCCGTGTGTCCACGCAAATGGAGGACCTCCAGACTTTCATTCAAGAGCAGGGCCGGAGGTCCGTAGTGGTTGAGAATCAGTTGGTCGGCCGCATTTTTGAATCGTTCAAAATCGCCCTGCGACGCTAAGGGCTTGGCCACCGGCTCTGCGGCTGTTACTTGGGGTTGACGCTCGATGGAAGGTTCAAAATACGTCACCGCAGATCCAAGCTTTCTCGAGTAGAACTTGCACTTGCGGTCGCGAAGCGAGAACAGCTCGCCAAATCCTCCGACTGTTTCTTCCGGGCCCAAAATCAGAAATCCGTTCGGCTTCAGTGCGTAATGAAACATAGGGAGCAATTTCCGCTGCGATTCGTTGTTCAGATAAATCAGCAGGTTGCGGCAGCTCAGCATGTCAAGGCGGGTGAACGGTGGATTTTTCAGAATATCGTGCTTGGCGAAGACGCACAGGTCTCGAACCATCTTGATAATCTGGTAATCGCCGTCCACGGTCGTGAAAAACCGGCGGAGCCGCGCGGTGCTCACATTCGCCTCGATGTGCTTTCCGTAGCGTCCATGCCGTGCTTTTTTGATGGCTTCGTCGTTCACGTCCGTGCCGAAGATCTGAATCGAACCCGTGTTCGCTCGTCTCCCCATGTACTCCAAAAGGGAGATGGCAATGGAATACACCTCCTCGCCCGTCGAGCAACCCGGGACCCAGATGCGAATGGGCGAGTCAGCGGGACGCTTGCTCGCAATTGCTGGATAGACGGTCTTTTCCAGGGCCTTGAACATGCCTGGATCTCGAAAAAACTCGGTCACTCCGATGAACATGTCCTGGAAAAGGGCCCGGAGCTCCTCGGGATCCTGTTGAATGCGGCGTACGTAATGTTCCAGACGGTCGATTGCTTGGAGCGCCATCCGGCGGCTGATTCGGCGATTGATCGTGGCGAACTTATAGCCGATGAAATCCACACCAAAGGACTTCTTCAGCAACGAAAAGAGTCGGGCAATCGGGGCTTCCCGTTTGCCCCTACGGCTCGGCTCCTCCTTGGGGGTTATAGGCAAGCGCACATAAGCATGGTCCCGGAGGCGGGCTAGACGCCTCGCTATCTCTTCGGGGGGTAAAATGAAATCCACTGCCCCAGCCGCGATGGCGCTCCCCGGCATGCCAAAATACTTCGCTGAGGCCGCATCTTGAGCAAAGTTGATGCCGCCTTCCGCCTTGATTGCTTTCATGCCCAAAGTTCCATCGGAAGCCGTGCCGGACAGTATCACCCCGATTGCGTTGTTTTGCTGGTCTGTCGCGAGGGACTGGAAAAAGAAATCGATAGGCATGTACCGCGCATCCGACTTTCCACGAGGTTCGAGATGCAGCACCCTATGCATGATGCGCATGTTCATGTTGGGAGGGATGACGTAAATCTTATTCGGCTCAACGCGCATCGCTTCTTTGGCATCAGCAATGGGCATCTTCGTGGCGCGGGTTAGAATCTCGGTCAGTCGGCTTTCGTGCGTCGGATCCAAATGTTGCATGAGCACGAATGCCATGTCGGTATCGGAAGGGAGATGCTTGAGCAGACGTTCGAAGGCATCGAGTCCTCCCGCCGATGCTCCAATGCCGACAATCGGAAACGTGGCTCTGCGATTTAGCTTGCTCTTGCGGGCACCTGCTTTCCCGGCACTTGCGAACTTGCCTTCTTTCGAAGATCCTTTGCCCTTCGTCATTCGTCTTTCGAGCCTCAAATCGCTGGGCTTGTGAACGGAAAGCGGCGGAGAAGCGATTGCAGGCTTGAGTCTCCCGTACACATAGTCCCTTGTCAAGCGGACGTTCCATCGCATAAGCGTCTAGCGTGGTGCAACTACAGCGCCGGCTGGCCCAGGCGGCGTGGCAACGCCTTACCCACCCGCCGAATGCACTTCCCCCTCCAGGTAGTGGCTTGTTCCTGGAGCAGTTGCGGCTCGATGCCTCCGCGGCCTCCCAGCGGGGCCCACTTGATCGTCTGTGGCAAATTCGGTCGGCGAATGACGCATCGCTACCCGTGCGTCAAGTGAGTCTGTGACCTGAGTATGTCTGTCAGCGCAAGGGGATGGAGCGCCGGGCCTTCGCGTGGCGGGCTCGTTCGCCGCTCGAAACCGATCGCCTGCGCACTTTCTCGCAGACGCTTGAGGTTCCGTTCATACTCGTGCCATGCTAGAGAAATGATGTCTCTCGAAAAAGCAAAAGGGCTGCACCCCGCCGAGCAGCCCCGCACCGTACCAAATTCGTACCAAATAGCGGCGAAAATACCGCTAACCGGCTATATCTCCCTTAACTAAGTGCTTGGGAATCGTTGGCCGGCCTGTTTGTGACTTCCATGCCATGGAAGCGCGCTCCCAACTGCGCCACAGGCCCACTCGCCGGTGGATATCTCAATTTTCGCCTACCCGTTCATCATAGTCAAAGACCATGCGCAACCCGAGGGGAGCGTGACCAGGATCCCCGTCATCTCGTACCCGCACAGCCTGGACACGCGCTCTACCCACCGACGGCGCCGCGGCCAAAGACAAGTGGCAGCTAGAAGCCTTTAGATCTCCTCTTCAAACATCTCATTTCCTGCAGGGAGCACATCCTGATCGTTAGCGATCCACACGTACAAAGTCGGCAGCAAGAAGATGCTCATAACCAGGGCAGCTATCAGACCACCGACGATCACAATCGCAAATGGGCGCTGGGAGTCCGAACCGATGGCATGGGAAACAGCCGCGGGCAACAATCCTAAAGTTGCGACCAGCATGGTCATCATGATGGGGCGCAGCCTCAGCACGGCACCTTCTACGGCGGCATCCTCTATCGTATAACCCCGCGCTCGGAGCTGATTGATGTACTCGAGCATGATGACTCCCGTCTGCACGCACACGCCAAACAGGGCCAGGAAACCCACACCCGAGGAGACGCTGAAGTTTGTTCCGGTGAGCAACAGGGCAAACAGACCGCCGATGGGTGCAAGCGCAATGTTGGCCATGATCAGCGTAGCCCATTTGAAGGAACTGAACATCGTGTAAAGGATCATGAAGATGATGAAAATCGTTACCGGCAGAACGATTAGAAGACGAGCGTTGGCTCTCTTTTTACTTTCGTATTCCCCTTCCCAGTCGATGCGATATCCGAGCGGCAGTTTGACCTTATCATTAACCTTCTGCATCGCTTCTTCTACGGCGCTCCCGAGGTCGCGGCCCCGAATACTGTATTTCACGGCGATGTAACGCCGATTGCCTTCACGATAAATCTCCGAGCCGCCATCTTCCTCTCTGATTTTCGATAACTGGGCGAGTGACACTCGTTCTCCGGTGGGTGAAAGCAGGCGAATTCGCTCGATGGCTTCCTGTGTATCCCGGTATTGTGGGAGGTAGCGCATCACGAGATCGTATCGCGCCTCTCCCTGCAGGACCTGGGTGAGGGCATTGCCTCCCACGGCGGTCTGAATCGCATCCTCGACGTCGGCAACGTTGATCTGATAACGAGCGGCCTGACCGCGGTCCACGGTGACGTTCAAATTCGGCTGCCCGAGCAAGCGGAAGATTCCCAGGTCCTCAATTCCCTGCACACCACGCATGAGGCTTACGATTTCTTCGGCTTTGTCTTCCAAAACCCTTAGATCATCGCCATAGATCTTGGTTGCCAGTTCTCCCTTGACGCCGCTGACCGCCTCTTCCATGTTGTCTTCAATGGGCTGGGAGAATCCCCAGACCACGCCCGGGATCTGGCTGAGCTCGCGATTCATGGCCGCGATCAGTTCGTCCTTATCCTGGTGAAAGACAGG